>WNFM01081238.1_pt2 | contig 10751 bp, 12 predicted proteins | sample 5400271 | NCBI WGS metagenome assembly WNFM01 (sample SAMN13153352, study PRJNA577476) | soil metagenome | isolation source: 60 cm saprolite on Douglas fir-dominated hillslope | place: USA:California | collected 2013-09-17 | reverse complement strand
CCACCGACATCCTCGAGGCCTCCGCCCGCGCCTACGTGCGGGCGCTGTCCAACGCCCTCGAAGGCGCCGCCACCCGCGAGGCCGAGGCGGCCACCGCCGAAGCCGCCGTCGAGCGCACCCCGGGCCCCTAACTCCAGCCGTCGCCTTCCTTCAGGGGGCGAATCTTCACGAGTCTGCTCTTACCCCTCCTATGCGGGGGTTGGAGCAGACTCGTGGTGCCGACGAGCGGATCGCGGAACTCGCGGAGCGGCAGCACGGGGTGATAACCCGGCGCCAGTTGTCGGTGCTCGGGTTGGGAGGCAATGCGATCGATCGCCGGCTCCGGCTCGGTCGGCTTCATCTCCTGCATCGCGGCGTCTACGCAGTCGGCCACAGAGTGATACCCCGCGAGGGACGATGGATGGCCGCGGTTATGGCCTGCGGTTCCGGGGCCGTTCTCAGTCACCGCTCTGCCGCTGCGCTCTGGGGCATCCGCGGCTATTCGAGTCGCGCGATCGAGGTGACGGCACCATCCAAGAGCCGCTCGCGAGGGAACATCCAACGCCACTTCGCTGCCTTGCCCGCAGACGAGGTGACGACCAGTGACCGGATCCCTGTCACCACGGTCCCCCGCACGCTCTTCGACCTGGCTGCCGTCCTCCGCGTCGACGCCGTCGAGCATGCGCTCCGGGAATCGGAACGCCTACGCCTCTACGACGCGCTCTCGCTCGAAGACCTGCTCGAGCGCTACCCGCGCCGCCGCGGTGCCCGGACGGTCCGCGAGTGCCTGCGCCGCCGCCGAGGATTGCCCGTCGGCGTCACTCGCGAGGAGCTCGAGGCGCGTTTCCTCGCTTTTCTCGATCGCCACGGCCTGCCGCGGCCACGCCTGAACGCCTGGCTGACGATCGGCTCGCGGCGCTACCAGGCCGATTGCCTCTGGCCTCGGCAACGCGTGATCGTCGAGCTCGACGGCTACGCGACGCATGGCACCCAGGGCGCCTTCGAGGACGACCGCGACCGCGACCGCCGCTTGACGGCAGCGGGTTACCGCGGCACCCGCGTCACCTGGCGCCAGCTCCACGAGATTCCCGACGAAGTCGCTGCCGACCTGAGGGCCACTCTCACCCTTTGACTCTGCGCCGCGGACGGTGGAGAGTTTCGCCGCCTTTGCAAAGCCGCTGTTCGCGCGCCAGAATACATTTGTCTGTGATAGCGTACGCCACGATGAGGACCGTCGTTGAGACCACCGCTCGTACCTCAAAGGCCTCTCGAGTCCGCACCGCCGACCCCTCGGCCGCCGTCGGGCCGCGGATCAAGGCGCTGCGCGACGCGATGGGCTTCTCGCTGCGCGACCTCGCCGAGCGCAGCGGGGTGAGCGCGCCGATGCTGTCTCAGGTCGAGCGCGGCGAGACCAGCCCGACCCTGGCGGTCGCCGAGAAGATCGCCGCCGGGCTGGAACTGACCCTGTCGCAGCTGCTGCGCCTGGACGAGGGGCAGCACGTGGCGGTCAGCCGCGCCGGCCGGCGGCGCCGCTTCGAGCGCGGCGGGCACCGCTTCGAGGAGCTGACGCCGCCGCTGCCCGGCCAGCGCGCCGACGTCTCCCTGCACGTCCTCGACCCCGGCGCCGCCACCGGCGGCCGCGAGGACCCACCGATGCACGAGCCCGGCAGCCGCGAGACCACCGTGGTGCTCGCCGGCACCCTGGCGCTCGTCGTCGACGGGATCCGCCACGACCTGCGCGAGGGGGACAGCGTCACCTTCGATGCCGACCTGCCGCATCATTTCGAGAACGATGGCGACGAAGCGACCCGGTTCCTTGCCGTGATTGCTGCCGGTCTGAGGAGGAGCTAGCCGCCCGGACGCGGGAGCCGAGCGAGAAAGACTGTCGGTGCTCATGAGTTCGAGCGAGCGAGAGCAGAGGAGGCGGCGCTGATGAAGAACATGTTCGAAAAGATCTGGGAGGCGCACGAGGTCTCCGGCGACCTCATCTACATCGACCTGCACCTGGTCCACGAGGTGACCTCGCCGCAGGCCTTCGACGGCCTGCGCCTGGCCGGACGTCCGCTGCGCCGCCCCGACAAGACCCTGGCCACCGCCGACCACAACGTGCCCACCGACGGCACCATGGCCGCGCGCCTGATCGCCGACGAGCTCTCCAGGGTCCAGGTCGAAACGCTGGAACGCAACTGCGAGGAGTTCGGCGTCCCGCTCTACTCACTGGGCTCCGACCGCCAGGGCATCGTCCATGTGATCGGCCCCGAGCTGGGAGTGACCCAGCCGGGGATGACGATCGTCTGCGGCGACAGCCACACCTCCACCCACGGCGCCTTCGGGGCGCTGGCGTTCGGCATCGGCACCTCCGAGGTCGAGCACGTGCTGGCGACCCAGTGCCTGGTGCAGAAGCGACCGAAGACGATGCGGATCTCCTACTCGGGCGAGCTGGGCTCCGGCGTCACCCCAAAGGACCTGATCCTGGCGACGATCGGCCGACTCGGCACCGGCGGCATGGTCGGCCACGCGGTCGAGTACGCCGGGGCGGCGGTCGAGTCGCTCTCGATGCCCGGCCGGATGACGGTCTGCAACATGACGATCGAGGGCGGCGGCCGGGCCGGGATGATCGCCCCCGACGAGACCACCTTCGAGTGGGTGCGTGGGCGCCCCGCGGCCCCAGAAGACTTCGACGCCGCGGTCGAGCGCTGGCGCGAGCTGCCGAGCGACGCCGGCGCCAGCTTCGACACCGAGGTCGAGGTCGACGCCGGGGCGATCTCGCCGATGGTCACCTGGGGCACCAACCCGAGCATGGTCGTCGAGGTCACCGATCGGGTCCCCGACCCGGCGGCGATGGACTCTCCGGCCGACCGCGAAGCGGCCGAGCGGGCGCTCGCCTACATGGGCCTGGAGCCCGGCACGCCGATGACCGAGATCGCCCCCGACCGGGTCTTCATCGGCTCCTGCACCAATTCGCGGATCGAGGACCTGCGCGAGGCGGCGGCGATCGTCGACGGGCGCCAGGTCGCCGACTCGGTTCGGGCGATGGTCGTCCCCGGCTCCCAGCAGGTGAAGGCGAGCGCCGAAGCCGAGGGCCTGCACGACGTCTTCCGGGGCGCCGGCTTCGAATGGCGCGAGGCGGGCTGCTCGATGTGCCTGGGGATGAACCCCGACATCCTCGCCGAGGGCGAGCGCTGCGCCTCGACCTCGAACCGCAACTTCGAGGGGCGGCAGGGGAAGGGTGGGCGCACCCACCTGGTCAGCCCCAAGATGGCGGCCGCGGCCGCGATCGAGGGACGTTTCGTCGACATCAGGGACTGGAGCTGAAGATGAGGCCGATCGACGTGATCGAGGGCAGGGTGTCGGTGCTGGACCGCGCCGACGTGGACACCGACCAGATCATCCCCAAGCAGTTCCTCAAACGGGTCGAGCGGACCGGCTTCGGCGAGTTCCTCTTCTACGACTGGATTCGCGACGGAGAGATCGAGCTGGAGCCGAACCCGATCCTGGTCACCGGGCGGAACTTCGGCTGCGGCTCCTCGCGCGAGCACGCCCCCTGGGCGCTGGAGGACTTCGGCTTCCAGGCGATCGTTGCCCCCTCCTTCGCCGACATCTTCTACTCCAACTGCACCAAGATCGGGCTGCTGCCGGCGATCCTCGGCGAGGAGCACTGCCGCGCCGTCGCCGAGGCGGGCGAGGCGCGGATCGACGTCGACGACGAGACCGTCACCTGCGCCGCCGGCGTCTTCGAGTTCGAGGTCGAGCCCCACGTCAAGCACCGGCTGCTGAACGGCCTCGACGACATCGGCATCACCCTGGAGAACGCGGCGGCGATCGACGCCTTCGAGGGTTCGGGAGGGGCCGAGCGGGGGCCGGTGACGACTGCGCTGTGAGCGGCTCGGACTCGACAGGGGCGATGAACAGCAGCGCCCGCGAGTGGGACGCCGACACCTACGACGCGGTCTCCGATCCCCAGTTCAGCTGGGGGATGGAGGTGTTAGGCCGCCTCGAGCTGCGCGGTGACGAGGTGGCGCTCGACGCCGGCTGCGGTTCGGGCCGGGTCACCGCCGAGCTGGCGAAGCGCCTGCCCGACGGCCGCCTGATCGCGGTCGACGGCTCCGAGGCGATGGTCGCCAAGGCGCGCGAGCGCCTGGGGGATGGCGTCACCTGCCTGGTGGCCGACCTGTCGCAGCTCGAGCTGGACGAGCCGGTCGACCTGGTCTTCTCGACGGCGACCCTCCACTGGATCCTCGATCACGATCGCCTCTTCGAACGCCTTCGCGCGGCGCTGCGACCGACCGGCCGGCTCGTGGCGCAGTGCGGGGGAGAGGGCAACGTCGCCGAGCACGCGAGGGCGATCGCGACCGTCGCGGCGCGCCCCGAGTTCGCGGGCCATTTCCACGAGATGACCGGAATCTGGAACTTTGCCTCCGCCGAGGAGACCGAGTCGCGGCTCCGCCGTGCCGGGTTCTCCGAAGTTCGCTGCTGGCTCGAACCGAGGCCGGTGAAGCCGGAGCGGCCACTCGAGTTCACCTCGACCGTGACCCTCGGGCCTCTCCTGGCCCAGCTTCCGCCGGACTTGCGGCGGCCCTTCGCCGAGGCGATCCTCGAGGAGTCCGAAAAGCCCCTGGTGCTCGACTACGTGCGGCTCAACATCGAGGCGGTCACCGCCTAACCCGTAGAGTCCCGCCGCGTGAGCGACGCCCCGCGCATAGTCGTCCTGCCCGGAGACGGAATCGGCCCGGAGATCGTCGCAGCGGCGCGGCGGCTGCTGGAGTCGCTGGGCGAGTTCGAGTTCGACGAGCGGCTGCTCGGCGGCGCCTCGATCGACGCCCACGGCACCGCCCTCACCGAAGAGGTCCTGGAGGCCTGCCGCGCCGCCGACGCGGTTCTGCTTGGCGCCGTCGGCGGGCCCAAGTGGGACAGCACCGACCCCGACGCCCCGCGCCCCGAGCAGGGACTGCTCGGCCTGCGCAAGGGGATGGGCCTCTACGCAAACCTGCGCCCGGTGCGGCCCAGCCCGGCGCTGGTCGGCGCCAGCCCGCTGCGCGAAGAGCGGATCGCCGGCACCGACCTGCTCGTCGTCCGCGAGCTGACCGGCGGCATCTACTTCGGGGACAGCGGCCGCGACGGCGACGTCGCCCACGACACCTGCGAGTACTCGGCCGGGGAGATCGAGCGGATCGCCCGCACCGCCTTCGAGGCGGCGCGGCGGCGGGCCGAGAGCTCCGGCCGCAGGCCACGGGTCACCTCGGTCGACAAGGCCAACGTGCTGGAGACCTCGCGGCTCTGGCGCGAGGTGGTGGGCCGCGTCGCCCCCGACTACGCTGACGTCGAGCTCGATCACCTTTTGGTCGACAACGCGGCGATGCAACTGGTCTCGCGCCCCGCCGACTTCGACGTGATCGTCACCGAGAACCTCTTCGGGGACATCCTCAGCGACGAGTCGGCGATGCTGACCGGCTCACTGGGGATGCTGCCCTCCGCCAGCCTCGGCGTCGACGGCGCCCCCGGGTTGTTCGAGCCGGTCCACGGTTCCGCCCCCGACATCGCCGGCAAGGGCATCGCCAACCCGCTCGCTACCTTCCTCTCGGCGGCGATGATGCTGCGCCACGGCCTCGATCGCCCCGGCGACGCGGGTCGGATCGAGGCGGCGGTCGACGTCGCCCTCGAGCGCGGCCTGCGCACTCCGGACCTCGCCGGGGGCACCGTGGCAGCGGCTCCGCTGCCAGAGGTGCCCCGGGAGGTCGAGGTCGGAAGCGCGGAGATGACCGACGCGGTCCTCGAAGCGCTCTCCGCCTAGGGAGCGGTCACCGCCCACTGGCCGTAGGCGAAGTAGGGATTGGCCAGGTTGGATTTCGCGACAAGGCCGAAGCCGAGTCGGGTGTTGTTCTCGACCGCCAGTGGCGTGGTGGCATCGAGGTTGGTGCTTTCGGTGATGTAGACGCAGAGGTTGCCGCCGGTCGCCTGCGGCGTTTGCGAGTTACCGCCGCCAAGACCGCCGCAGTTGGCGCTGGTCTGCCCTTTCTGCAGGACCGTCACCGAGGCCGGGTTGAGCAGTGGGAACTGGTAGCTCGCGGCAGAACGGGCGAGGTCCGCCGGGGCGGCCGCGGTGGAGCCGACGTCGAACACCCCCCGCAGCGTCTGGCCGCTCTTCAGCGTGGCGACGATCGGCCCGAATTCATCGCTCAACTTCGCCGGCGTCACCGAGCCGTTGGCGAGGATCGGGTTGGTCACCGAGCTTTTTCCTAGTTTCGCCGTGGTCACGGCTTCGTTGGCCAGTTTGTTGGTCGTGACGACGCCGTTCTTGATCGAGCTTGCGATCACGGCGCCGGCGCCGATCTTGGCGCTGGTGATCGCGCCGTTGCCGATGTTGCCCGGCAGGACCGCGTTGGGGCCGAGCTTGCCGGCAATCACCGACTTCGGCGCCAGCTTGCCGCTGGTTACGGCGCCCTTGCCCAGGGCGGCGGCGGTGACGGCACCGCGCTTCAGCTGTTTGGGGCCGACGCTGTGCCTGGGCAGGCCCGCGGCGACGGCGGCGCCGCCGAGGGCGACGAACAGCGCGATCGTCGCGATCACGTTCGAGTACGTTAGCTTCGGGCGAAGACTTGAATTCATGGGCTGACGCTCCTTGTCTGGCTTTCGGCAATCATTCGCGGCTCTGGGGGTGAAGCCCTTCGTTTGATCGGGCATACTTCCCCAACATGGATCAGGCAGATTTGATTTGGCAGAACGGCGAGCTGGTGGCCTGGGAGGACGCCAAGGTCCACGTGCTCAGCCACGGGTTGCACTACGGGACCGGCGTCTTCGAGGGCATTCGCTGCTACGAGACCGAGCGCGGTCCGGCGATCTTCCGCCACCGCGAGCACCTCGAGCGGCTCGAGAAGTCGGCCGCGCTCTACTACTTCGAGCTGCCCTACACGGCCGAGGAACTGCGCCTGGCGACGCACGAGCTGCTGCGCCGCAACGGGCTCGCCTCCGGCTACATCCGCCCGCTCGCCTTCCGCGGCTACGGCGAGATGGGCCTCTACGCCAAAACCGCGCCGATCGACGTGATCATCGCCGCCTGGCCCTGGGGCAGCTACCTCGGCGACGAGGGCAAGCGGCACGGCATCCGCACCAAGGTCTCCTCCTGGCGGACCATCTCCGGCGACAGCCTGATCCCGCACGCCAAGGCCTCCGGCCAGTACCTGAACTCGATCCTGGCCAAAACGGAGTCGGTCAACGCCGGCTACGACGAGGCGATCCTGCTCGACCAGCACGGCTGCGTCTCCGAGGGCTCCGGTGAGAACGTCTTCGTCGTCCGCGACGGCACCCTGCTGACGCCGGGCCACACTTCGGCGATCCTCGACGGCATCACCCGCAACGCCGTGGTGCAGATCGCCCAGGACCTCGGCTACAGGGTCGAGGAGCGGTCGATCGCCCGCGCCGAGCTGTACCTGGCCGACGAGGTCTTCCTCACCGGCACCGCGGCCGAGCTGGTCCCCGTGCGCGAGGTCGACGACCATCCGCTCGGCGAGCCCGGCGAGATCACCCGCGTGATCCAGGCCAAATTCGAGGACGCGCTGCACGGTCGCGTCGAGGAGTACCTGGAGTGGCTCGACTTCGTCGAGATGCCGGCAGAGGTCGACTCGCCGAGTAGAGTGAGCTCCTGATGCACCGTCTTTTCGAGGCAATCGGGCGAATTACCGCAGCCGCCTAGCGGCTGGCGCGGCGCTGCCGCGCAGGCGGGCCAATGGCCCTCTCCCCGATCTTCCGACTCGAAAGGCAGCAGATGGAACAGGTGAAGCTCTACGACACGACCTTGCGCGACGGCATGCAGGGCGAGGGGATGTCGCTCTCGGCGTCCGAGAAGGCGCGCGTCGTCCTCGCCCTGGACAAGCTCGGCGTGCAGATGATCGAGGCCGGGTTCCCCAGCTCCAACCCGAAGGAGGTCGAGCTGTTCGAGCAGCTGGCCGACCTGGAGCTGGAGCAGGCGACGATCTGCGCTTTCGGGATGACTCGGCGTCGCGACACCGCGCCCGAGGAAGATCCCGCCCTGGGGACCCTGGTCGGCTGTTTCGCGCCGGTCGTCACCCTGGTCGGCAAGACCTGGGGGCTGCACCTGGAGAAGGTGACGAAGGTCTCCCGCGAGGAGAACCTGGCGATGATCGCCGACTCGGTCGGCTTCTGCCGCGAGCGGGGCAAGCGGGTCGTCTACGACGCCGAGCACTTCTTCGACGGCTACCGCGACGACTCGGGCTACGCGATTGCCTGCCTCGAGGCCGCGATCGAGGCGGGCGCCGAGAACGTCTCCCTCTGCGACACCAACGGCTCCAGCCTGCCCGGCCAGGTTGTCGAGGCGACCGCGGCGGCCGCGGCGAAGCTGGGGGGGAGGGTGGAGGTCGGCATCCACGTCCACGACGACGCCGGCTGCGGCGTCGCCAACTCGCTCGCCGCCGTGCGCGAGGGCGCCCGCCTCGTGCAGGGCACGGTCAACGGCTACGGCGAGCGCTGCGGCAACGCCAACCTGACCACGATCCTGCCCGCCCTGCAACTGAAGATGGGCTACGGGGTGGTGACCGCGGGCCAGCTCGCCTCGCTCGCCGAGACAGCCCACTTCGTCGACGAGCTCTGCAACGTGACGCCGAACCCCGACGCCCCCTACGTCGGCCGCAACGCCTTTGCCCACAAGGGCGGGATGCACGTCGCCGGGGTCGCCGCCGACGCCCGCACCTTCGAGCACATCGACCCGGCCGCGGTCGGCAACCAGCGCAACGTGCTGCCTTCGGAGCTGTCCGGGAAGGCGACGATCCGCGCCCAGGCCGAGCAGGCGGGGCTGGAGATCGGCGACGAGGCGGCGGCGCGGGCGGTCGAACGGCTGAAGGAGCGGGAGCACCGCGGTTACCACTATGAGGCGGCGCCGGCGTCCTTCGAGCTTCTGCTGCGCCGCGAGGCTGGCAGCTACAAGTCGCTGTTCAAGCTCGAGAGCTTCCGCGTCGTCACCGAGAAGCGCGCCGGCGGCGAGGTCGAGACCGAGGCGACGATCAAGGTCGAGGTCGACGGCGAGCGCTACGTCCGCGTCGCCGAGGGCAATGGTCCGGTCAACGCCCTCGACCGCGCCCTGCGGAGCGCCATCGCCGGCCGTTACCCGCACCTCGCCGACATCGAGCTGACCAACTACAAGGTCCGCATCCTCGACGAAGCCCACGGCACCGGGGCGATCACCCGGGTCCTGCTCGACTCCGCCGACGGCGAGCGGGAGTGGGGAACGATCGGCGTCTCGGAGAACATCATCGAGGCCTCCTGGGAGGCGCTGGTCGACTCGCTGGAGTACGCGTTCCAATGAGCGCGGAGCGAGCAAGTGTCGCAATCTGGTCCTTCACGCCGCGAGCGCAGCGCGAAATTTATGGCGAGTAGCCACGAAATCCCGCTGGCGAAGCCCGAGATCGGCCCGCGCGAGGAGGAGCTGGTGCTGGAGGTGCTGCGCTCCGGCCGGCTCTCGCTGGGACCGATGGGGGAGCGCTTCGAGCGCGAGCTGGCGAGCTGGCTCGGCGTCGGGGACGCGGTCGCGGTCTCCAGCGGCACCACCGCCCTGCACCTCGGCGTGCGGGCGCTCGGCTGGGGCCCCGGCGACGAGGTTCTGACCAGCCCCCTCAGCTTCGTCGCCTCTGCCAACTGCCTCCTCTACGAGGCCGCCAAGCCGGTCTTCTGCGACGTCGACCCGGCGACCCTGAACCTGGACCCGGCCGCCGCCGAGGCCACGGTGGGCGAGCGGACCAGGGGCATCCTGCCGGTTCACGTCTTCGGCTACCCGGCGGCGATGCCCGAGCTGGAGGCGATCGCCTCCCGGCACGGCCTCGGCGTCCTCGAGGACGCCTGCGAGGCGATCGGCGCCGTCGACTCCGAGGGCCGGGCGGTCGGCGCCCGCGGCAACCTGGCCACCTTCGCCTTCTACGCCAACAAGCAGATGACCACGGGAGAGGGGGGGGCGATCGTCCCCGACGGCCCCGCGACGGCGGCGCGCCTGCGCAGCGAGCGCAACCAGGGCCGTGCCGCCGACATGGGCTGGCTAGACCACGGTGGCCTCGGCTTCAACTACCGGCTCCCGGACCTCGCCGCCGCGCTCGGGGTCGCCCAGGTCGAGAGGCTCGACTGGCTGCTGAAGCGGCGGGCCGAGGTCGCCTCGCTCTACCGGCGGCGGCTGGCGGGCATCGAGGGCGTGGAGGCCCCGATCGCGGCCCGGGGGAAGGAGCGCCGCAGCTGGTTCGTCTACGTCGTCCGCCTCGCCGACGGCGTCGACCGCGACGCGACGATCGCCCACCTCGCCGAGCACGGCATCGCCAGCAAGGCCTACCTGCCCTGCATTCACCTCTTCCCGCACCTGCGTGAGCTCGGCTACCGCGCGGGCCAGTTCCCGGTCGCCGAAGCCGCCTCCGCCCGCTCGCTGGCGCTGCCTTTCTTCCCGGCGATGAGCGAGGGCCAGGTGGACCGCGTCTGTCAGCAACTGGCGGCGGCAATACGATCCCGCCGATGAAACGTCGGAGCGACGCACTCGCAAGCATCCATCTCTGTTTCTCTGCGCCGCGAGTTCGTCGCGACTGGTGTATCTGATGTCCCGCTTCCGCAAAGACCCCGACCCCCGCTTCTGGCGCCTCAATCGCTCGATCGAGTTCGACTGGCGGCTGGCGCCCTACGACATCGACCAGTCGCGGGCCCACGCCCGCGGCCTGAGAGAGGTCGGTGTCCTCGACGACGAGGAGCAGGAGAAGATCGACGCCGGCCTGGAGGCGGGCCGCGACCGC
>WNFM01182766.1_pt1 | contig 10752 bp, 9 predicted proteins | sample 5400271 | NCBI WGS metagenome assembly WNFM01 (sample SAMN13153352, study PRJNA577476) | soil metagenome | isolation source: 60 cm saprolite on Douglas fir-dominated hillslope | place: USA:California | collected 2013-09-17 | reverse complement strand
CAGGACTACACGCTCGACGACTGGTTCTACACGGTCAACTCGTGCCTCACGAGCTCGTACCTCTGCATCCGCTTCGCCGTGCCGTCGATGATCGCTGCGGGTCGCGGCGCGATCGTCAACATCGCGTCGATGGCCGGACGCCGCGGCCTCGCCTACCGCGTCGGCTACTGCGCCGCGAAGGCGGGGCAGGTCGGAATGAGCTACGGCCTGGCGCTGGAGCTGGGGCGCCACAACATCACGGTGAACGCCATCGCGCCGGCGGCCGTCGAAGGCGACCGCATCGATCGCGTGATCAAGAGTCAGGCGGAGGTGCGCGGCATCGACGTCGACCGGATGCGGCAGTCGTTCGTCGAGCGCTCGCCGCTCCGGCGGATGTCGACCGCGGAGGACATCGCGTCGCTCGCCGCGTTTCTGTGCAGCGATCTTGCGCGCAATATTTCGGGTCAGTGCATCCCGGTCACCGCCGGCGAGCCGGCCTCATGACCCCAACGATCCAGGATCGGATCCAGGATCGGATCTAGGAATGAAAGCTGTCCTCTGTAAGGCGTACGGTCCGCCGGAATCGCTCGTCGTCGAGGACGTGGCGTCGCCGACGGCCGGGCCGGGCGAAGTGGTCGTCTCGGTGAAGGCGGCGAGCGTCAACTTCCCCGACGTCCTGATCATCCAGAACAAATATCAGGTGAAGCCGCCGCTCCCCTTCTCGCCCGGCAGCGAGGTGGCGGGCGTCGTGAAAGCCATCGGCGACGGCGTCACAGGCGTGAAGGCCGGCGACCGCGTGATGGCCTTCACGACCTTCGGCGCGTTCGCCGAAGAGGTGAAAACCGACGCGCGGCGGCTGACGCCGCTGCCCGACGGCATGGATTTCAACACGGCGGCGGCGTTCGGCCTCACCTACGCGACCTCCGACCACGCGCTCCGCGACCGCGGACGGCTGACCGCCGGCGAGACGCTGCTCGTGCTCGGCGCCGCAGGCGGCGTCGGCCTCGCCGCGATCGAGATCGGCAAGGCGCTCGGCGCGCGCGTGATCGCCTGCGCGTCCACCGACGACAAGCTCGCGGTCTGCCGCGCGCACGGCGCCGACGAGACGATCAATTACGCGGCCGACGATCTCCGCGAGCGCGTCAAGGCGTTGACCGACACGCGCGGCGCCGACGTTGTCTACGATCCCGTCGGCGGCGCGTACACCGAGCCGGCGCTCCGATCGATCGCCTGGCGCGGCCGCCTGCTCGTCGTCGGCTTCGCCGCCGGCGACATTCCGAAGCTTCCGCTGACCCTCACGCTGCTGAAGGGCTGTTCGATCGTGGGCGTCTACTGGGGCGAGTTCGCGCGGCGCGAGCCGCAGCGCTTCGCCGAGTCGATGCAACAGCTCGGCCGCTGGTATGCGGACGGCAAGCTGAAGCCGCACGTGTCGGCGACCTTTCCGCTCGATCGCGCGGCGGACGCGCTCACGCGAATGGCCAATCGTCAGGTGACGGGGAAGGTCGTGCTCACGGTTCCGTGATGCGGGCCGCGCTCCCGGCGACGGCCGACGCCGATTTCTCGCGCCGCAAACCGCCCGTCTGTCTTTATAATCACCGCGGCTCGAAGGAGGCTTCCCGCATGACGCGTCGCCTGCTCGCCGCGCTCCTCGTATCCACGCTGCCGCTCGTCTCCACCGGCGAGGCGAAGACGACCGCCACCACGAACGGCACGGCGTGCGGCAATCTCGCGGCGCTCACCATTCCCAGCACCACGATCAAATCGGCGACGGCGGTCGCCGCCGGCCCGTTCACGCCGCCCAGCGCGAACACGGCGATGACGCTGCCCGCGTTCTGCCGCGTGGAAGCGACGGCGCGGCCGACGCCCGATTCGGAGATCAAGTTCGAGGTGTGGATTCCGCCCGCCGACGCGTGGAACGGCAAGCTCGAAGGCGTCGGCAACGGCGGCTACTCGGGCGCGATCGGCTACGCGGCGATGGCCGCCGGCCTGCGCCGCGGCTACGCCGTCGCGAGCACCGACACGGGGCACGCTGGCGACGACATGAAGTTCGGCCAGGGGCACCCGGAAAAGATCGTCGACTGGGCGTATCGATCGGTGCACGTGATGACCGAGGCGTCGAAGCTGATCGTCCGCGACGCCCAGGGGCGCTTCGCCGATCGCGCGTACTTCGTCGGCTGCTCGTCGGGCGGCCACCAGGCGCTCACCGAGGCGCAGCGGTATCCGGAGGATTACGACGGCATCATCGCCGGCGATCCCGCGAACAACCGCATCCGCCAGACCTTCGCCTTCCTCTATTCGTGGGTCGTGACGCACACGCCCGACGGCCATCCAATCATTCCGCAGAACAAGCTGTCGCTGATCACGCACGCGGCGGTCGAGGCGTGCGACGCGCTCGACGGACTGAAGGACGGCATCATCGACGATCCGCGGCGCTGCCACTTCGATCCCGCGAAGCTCGCGTGTCCGTCGACGGGCGCGGGGCAGGCGCAGCGCGACGAGGCCGCGTGCCTGACCGCGCCGCAGGTGGAGGCCGCGCGGAAGATGTACGAGGGGCTGAAGAACCCGCGCACCGGCGAGCAGATCTTCACCGGCTGGCCGCGCGGCAGCGAGGGCTTCGGCGAGAATCCGATTCAGAGCTGGGGCCAGTACGTGATGAATCCGCCCGAGCCGATGCGCGTCGGCTTCTTCCGCTACTTCCTCTTCCACGATCCGAACTGGGACTACCGGACGATCGACTACGACCGCGATCTCGCGTACGCCGAGCAGAAGCTGCCCTTCATGTCGGCGGTCGAGAAGGACCTGACGCCGTTCCGGAAACACGGCGGCAAGCTGCTGATGTACACCGGCTGGGCCGATCCGGTCGTGCCGCCGCAGGACGCCGTGGCGTACTACGACGCGGTCGCGAAGGCGAACGGCGGCCTCGAGCGGACGCGCGACTTCTACCGCTTCTTCATCGCGCCCGGCATGGGCCACTGCAGCGGCGGGCCCGGGCCGAACCAGTTCGACGCGCTGACCGCGCTCGAGCAGTGGGTGGAAAAAGGCGCCGCGCCGGAAAAGCTGACCGCGTCGCACAGCACCAACGGCAAGATCGATCGCACGCGCCCGCTGTGCCTCTACCCGCAGGTCGCGCGCTACAAGGGCACCGGCGGATCAGACGAGGCCGCGAACTTCACGTGCGTCACCGAAGCGCCGACAACGCCTGTGCGACGCACCACACCGAACGGCGCGCAGCGCAATTAGATTAAGAGCGCGTTGAAAAATACGCGCCGCCGTAATTCTGAAGAACCTCGCGTTACCAGCGGATGATGCCGCGGGCGCCGTCGCTCGCGGCGAGCGCCGCGAGCGCATCGTTGATCCCGCTCAGCGCATAGGTGCGCGAGACGAGCTCCCGGAGCTTCAGCTTCCCCTCTTCGTACAGCGCAGCGAGCCGCGGGATGTCGCGCGCCGGATCGCCCGAGCCGTACACCGATCCGATCAGCCGCTTCTCCTCCATCACGAACGGAAACATCGGCACCGCGCCCTGGTTGTCCATGCGCGACAAGCCGGTGAGCACAATGGCGCCGCCCTTGCGCGCGCTCGCGATCGCGGCGGCGAGCGTCGTCGGACTGCCGACCGTGTCGAACACGACGTCCGCGCCGCGTCCGGCCGTGAGCGATCGGACTGCCGCCGGGACGTCGCCGGCGCCGTCGATCGTGTCCGTCGCGCCGAACGTCTTCGCGATCGCGAGCGGCGCCGGACGCACGTCGACGGCGATGATCCGCTCGCTGCCGGCGAGAGCCGCGCCCTGGACGACGTTGAGCCCGACGCCGCCGGCGCCGATCACCGCGACGCGCGCGCCCAGCGAGACCCGCGCCGCGTTGGTCACCGCGCCGACGCCGGTGAGCACCGCGCACCCGAGCGTCGCCAGCGCGTCGAACGGAAGACCGCGCGCGACGCGGATCGCCGCCTCCTGCGGGACGACGACGAAGTCCGCGAAGCACGCCGTGCCCAGAAACGGCGCGACGTCCTGCTGCCGCGCGTGCAGCCGCGACGCGCCCGACGGCAGACGATTTCTAAACGTCGTCTTCTCGAGGCGATCGCAGAGCACCGCGCGTCCCTCGCGGCACGGCGGGCACGCCCCGCACGCCGGCGCCCAGCACAGGACGACGTGATCGTCGCGCGCGACGCTCGCCACGCCAGCGCCGATCTCGCGCACGATTCCGGCGCCTTCGTGGCCCAGCACGAGCGGCGTCTTCGCCGGCCAGTCGCCGCGCGCCGGATGAAGATCGCTGTGGCAGACGCCGGCCGCCTTCACCTCGACGAGCACTTCGCCGGGGCCCGGCGCGTCGAGCTCGGCGCGCTCGACCGAAAGTGGCTCGTTCTGTTGCCAGAGAATCGCGGCGTGGATGTCCATCGACGGCAATGCGCCGCGCGGCGGCCGCGCGTCAGCGGCCCCGCGACGCGGCGGCTTTCTGCTCGGCCAGCACCGCGCGGAACATCGCCTCGGCGATATCGACCTCGAGCCTGTAGCCGGCCGGATCGATGAACGGGTTCGGTCCGCCGCGGGCGATCTTCGCGTACTTCTCGTCGAGGTCGTACATCGCCGGATGCGATCCGAGCGGCACGTCGCACGGAAGCGACCGCGCCACCTTGAACGCGCGCTCGAACTCGTCGGCGATGCCGGGCACGTCCGGGTTGTTCACGAGCCGGAACCCCGGATTGGTGCCGAAGCTGCCGATGATCACGACGTCGTACGACTTCCCGTTTTCCTGCGCCTTCATCGTCCACGTCGTGCAGCCGCGGGTGTGGCCCGGCGTCAGGTGCGCGACGAGCGTCGTGCCGCCGAGCGTCACCGTATCGCCGTCGTGCAGGACGCGATCGATCGGATGTTCCTTTCCGCCCGGCTTCATCGCGCGAAGCGCGGGGAGGTCTTCCGCCATCGCCATCACCTGCGCGCCAGTGAGCTCCTTGACCAGCGCGTCGCCTTCCTGGTGATCGCCGTGCGCATGGCTGCCGAGCAGGATCTTGATGTCCGCGAACTTGAACCCGAGCTGCTCGACCGACTTCTGAATCGTCGGGACGTTCCGCTCGTAGGTGCTGTTGACGAGGATGTTTCCCTGCGGCGTGACGATGAGGAACGAGGCGAGGCTCTTGGTGCCGACGTAGTAGACGTTGCCGATGATCTTGTGCGGCGGAAACGCGGTCGTCTGATCGTCGCGCCCGCCGACGTTGCGCTGGAAGAGCGACTGCTGCGTGAAGGTGTGGCCCTGCACCGTGATCGTCGGTCCGGGCCCTTCCCGGCCGCCGGCCGCCGTGGTCTGCTGCGCCGGCGGCTGCGCGGCCGCGAGCGCGGGAATCAATGCCGCCGCGGCGGCGTGCGCTATCAGTCGGATCGTCAGCCGCGTCATCGCGCCTCCACCGTGGTTCGTCATTGTAATCGCGTCACGCGTGCGCCGCGCGCAGCCGACGCATGCCGCGCAGCCAGCGATCGTAGTCGTCCGCCTTGCGGCGGAAGTACTCCGCGACCTCGGGATGCGGCAGAATCAGGAACCGCTCCTCCGCCAGCCCGTTCACGACGTCGTCGGCCACGCGCTCGGGATCGAGCGCCGTGTCGAGGAGGAACGCGCGGCCTCCGGCCGCCGCGCGGTGCAGCATGTTCGTGCGCACGCCCTGCGGGCAGAGCGCCGACACTTTGATCCCGCGATCGCCATACGCGATCGACAGCCACTCGGCGAACGCGAGCGACGCGTGCTTCGTCACCGCGTAAGTGGCCGAGTGAATGTGCGTCAGGAGGCCGGCCGCCGACACCGTCTGCAGCAGATAGCCGCCGCCGCGCGCGAGCATGTGCGGCAGCACCGCGCGGGCCGCGTGGACGTGCGCCATCACGTTCACGTCCCAGCAGCGCTGCCAGTCGGCGATCGGCGTGTCCTCGCCGCCGTCGACCGCGACGCCGGCGTTCGAGCAGAAGAGATCGATCCGTCCGTAGTCGCCGACAACGCGTTCGACGACGCGCGCGGCGGTGGCCTGGTCGGCGACGTCGGCGCCGCCGATCGCGATGCCGTGGACGTCGCGCGCGACTTCGTCCGCGGCGTCGCGATCGAGATCGACGACGGCGATCGCGCGCGCACCTTCGGCGGCGAAGCGGCGGCAGAGCGCGCGGCCGATGCCGTTGCCGCCGCCGGTGACGACAACGACCGCGTCGCCGAGCGTCAAGACGCCTTCACGGCGGCGTCTCGAGCGCTCATCCACTCCCGCAGGCGAGCGACGTCCTTTTCGACCGTCCGCGACCCGGCGAAGAGCACCACCGCCAGTACCGCGGCGAGAATGGGCACGAGGTACATCGCCGTGTGCAGCCCATCGGCGCGGAAAGGCTCCAGCGCGCGCACGTTGAAGCCTTTCGATTCGCCGACGAGGCTGCGCAGTTCCGCGAGCATCAGCGCGCCAAACGGCAAAGGCTCGACGGCGCCGGCGGCGCTTGCCTTCTGGAAGGTGAAGTAGTCGCTGACGAGCCCGGTGCCGACCGGCCCCATTGACGCGCCGAGGACGTACATCGCGAAGAAGTACAGCGCCATCGCCGTGCCGCGCAGCGAGGGCTCGACGACGTCGTGGATCGTCGAGTAGACCGTCGAGTAGTACGCGAACATCACGCCGACGCCGATCCCCATCAGGACGGCGAAGCCGACCACGTCGCCGCCCGGCCGCGTCAGCCCGAGGAACATGAACGGCGCGCTGATCGCAATCGCCGCCGTTCCGATGATCAGCCGTCCGTCGACGCGACGTGTCACAAGGGCGTCGGCGAGCCATCCGCCCGCCGTGAGCCCGACGATGCCGCAGAAGCCGTAGACGCACGCAGCGACCCACCCGGCGTTCAGGAACGTCATGTGATGGAAGCGGACGAGGAACGGCGCGACGAACGCGCCGAGCGCGTACATGTTGAAGTTGTGCAGCGCACCCGACACGATCACCCACCACATCGTCGGGATCGAGAGGACGAGGAGGTACGGATTGCCGCTGCGTCGCTCGTCGCCGATCGCGTGCGTCTCTTTCGTGCCGCGGCGCGGCTCGCGCATCGCGAGCGCCGCGGCGGCGCACAGCAGGCCGGGCGCCGCGGCCACGTAGAACGCGTTGCGCCAGCCCCAGTTCTGCAGAATCCAGCCGCCGGCGCCGTTGGCGAGGCCGAGGCCGACCGGCAGGCCGAGCATCCAGATCGCCACGGCCCGCGCGCGCGCCGACGTGGGCACGAGATCGCCGATGAGCGACGTGGACGCCGGCGAGCACGTCGCTTCGCCGACGCCGACGCCGAGCCGCGCGACGATCAGCTGCGCGAAGGTGCGCGCCAGGCCGGAGAACGCGGTCAGCACGCTCCAGACGAACACGCCGGCGGCGAGAATCACCCGGCGCTCTTTGCGATCGGAGAGCCGTCCGAGCGGCAGCCCGACGACGGCGTAGAGCAGCGTGAAGACGGTGCCGAGCAGGCCAAGCGCCGTGTCGCTCAGCGCCCACTCGCGGCGGATGCCCTCCCCGACGCCGCCGATGATCTGGCGGTCGAAGAAGTTCATCAGGTTGATCGCGAAGAGGACGGCCAGCGCGTACCCGGTTCCCGCCATCGGATAACTCCCGAGAACGCAAAGCAGGCAGAGGTCGCAAAACCTCTTCGGCTTCGCGAGCTTTGCCTCCTTTGCGTTCTTTACAATGGGTATCGATCCGCGTCGATCACGACGTCTGCGATCCGCCGTCGCGCGGCGATCACGTCGATCGGCGCGTGCGCGGCGAGCTTCTGCGCGCCGCACGCGAGCGAGTCGTCGGCGCCGCGCGCCGACAGCGCGGCGACGATCTGCTTCGCCGCCGCGGCCACCTTGTCCGCGGCGTCGTTCGCATACACGCGCGCGATGTCGAGCGCGACGCTCGCACGCGCGTCGCCGCGCGCCTGCAGCTTTTCCGCGCGCGCGACGGCGCTCTCGGCCGCGTAGGCTTCGATGACGATGTCGGCGGCCTGCGCGAGGACCTCCTGCTCGTGCTTCAGCGCGTCGCCGTAGATCGCGGACGCCCGGCCGACGAGCGCGATCGCCAGCCGTTTGGTGCGGCCGACGAACTCCCGCTCGGCAGCGAGCGGCGACGGGGAGGCGTCGAGCGACGACGACTGTTCCAGCGCCGTCCGCGCTGCCTGCGCGGTGAACATCTCGGGCGCCTGCTTCAGCAGACGCGTCGGGACGAGCATGCGGTTGATCTCGTTGGTCCCCTCGTAGATGCGCGTGATGCGCGCGTCGCGATACATCCGCTCGAGCGGAAACTCGCGCGAGTAGCCGTTGCCGCCGAACACCTGGATCCCCTCGTCGACCGCCCACGCGAGCGCCTCGCTCGTCCACACCTTGTTGATCGAGCACTCGGTCGAGAAGCCTTCGATCGTCTTCAGCACGAGCGCGCCGTCGGCCCGATCGCCCGAGTCGATCGCGCGATCGACGTCGCCGAGCGTGCGGTACGACATCGCGTCGCCGACGAACGCACGCACCGCCATGCCGGCGAGCTTCTGCTTGATCAGGCCGAACTCGGCGATCGCCTTGCCGAACTGCCGCCGCTCCTTCGCGTACTTGACGGAGTGGTTGAGCGCCGTGCGCACGCCGGACATGTTCCGCGCGCCGAGCTTCACGCGTCCGAAGTTCAGCACGTTGAAGGCGACCTTGTGCCCCTGGCCGATCGTCCCGAGGACGTTCTCCGCCGGCACCTTTACGTTGTCGAGCATCAGCGCGGTGGTCGACGAGCCGTCGAGGCCCAGCTTGACCTCGTCCCTCCCCGAGACGATGCCCATGCCGCGCTCGACGAGAAACGCGGTGAACGCGTCGCCGTTCACCTTCGCGAAGATCGTGAACAGATCGGCGAAGCCGCCGTTGGTGATCCACATCTTCTGCCCGTTCAGCAGATAGTGGCGGCCGTCGGCGGACGGCGTCGCGGTGGTGCGCGCGGCGAGCGCGTCCGATCCCGACTGCGGCTCGGTGAGCGCGTAGGCGCCGATCAGCTCGCCGCTGGCGAGCCGCGGCAGGTAGCGCGCTTTCTGCTCCTCGGTGCCGAAGTAGACCAGCGGCAGCGTGCCGATCGACGTGTGCGCGCCGAGCGATCCGCCGAACGACGGGTTGATCGCGATCTGCTCGCCGACGTACGCCGCGCTGATCAAATCGAGGCCGAGGCCGCCGTACGCCGGCGGGATCTCGAGCCGCAGCAGATCCAGCTCGCTCGCTTTCTTCAGCAGCTGCCGCGTCAGATCCCAGTCGTGTTTGTAGAGGCGATCGACGACGGGCAGCACTTCCTTCCGCATGAACTCGGCGGCGGTCCGTCCGAACAGCCGCTGCTCGTCACTGAGATCTTCGCGGATGAACACTTCGTCGTGCGCGGCGGATCTGGCGAGAAACTGCCCGCCCGCGACCGGTGTGTACGCCTGTGCCATGATGGTTGACGCCTTTGGCGGCTCGGAAGTATAAGCCTGACATCGTGCCAACCCTGAACGATTTGTTCAAGCTCGAAGGCCGTGTCGCGATCGTGACCGGCGGATCGCGCGGCCTCGGACAGGAGATGGCCGAAGGGCTCGCCGAAGCGGGCGCATCGCTGATGCTGTGCGCGCGGCGCGACGAGTGGCTCGCGCCGACGGTCGCCGCGATGCGCGCGCGCGGCTTCACCGTCGAAGGCATGCTGTGCGACGTCGCGAAGCCGTCCGACGTGCAGGCGGTCGTCGAGAAGACGATCGCGATCTACGGGAAGGTGGACATCTTAATCAACAACGCCGGCGTCACGTGGGCCGCCGAGCCCGAGGATCTCCCGCTCGACAAGTGGCAGAGAGTCGTCGACGTCAACCTCACCGGCGCGTTTCTCTTTTCGCAGGCCGCGGGCCGCGACATGCTCAGGCGCTGCTACGGACGCATCATCAACACGGCGTCGATCGCCGGCATGCACGCGTCGGTGCAGGGCCCGCACTACGCGGCGTACGCGGCGACGAAGGCCGGCCTCATCGGGTTGACGCGTGAGCTCGCCGTGTCGTGGGCGCGCAAGGGGATCCGCGTGAACGCGATCGCGCCCGGCTTCTTCCACTCGCGGCTCGCCGACGGCGCGATCGCGATGAACGAGGCGTCGATCAAATCGAGCAGTCCGATTCCGCGCGTCGGCGGCGAGGGCGAGCTGAAAGGCGTCGCCGTGTTTCTCGCCGCCGACGCCTCCAACTACATCACAGGACAGACCATCGTCGTCGACGGCGGTCGAACGATCGCGTGAAGAGCGAGTCTCCGTACGCGGCGCGCCCCTGGGAGCGGCACTACGACTACTGGGTGCGGCCGCGCATGCCGTACCCCGGGCGTCCGCTCGGCGACATCCTCGCGGTCACGGCGGTCCACCGGCCGGACAGAGTGGCGACGCATTTTCTGGGGGCGGAGCTCACGTTCCGCGATCTGAAGGTGCGCTCGGACGCGCTGGCAGCGTCGCTGGCGCGGCTGGGGATCGGCAAAGGCGACCGCGTCGCGATCATGCTGCCGAACTGCCCGCAGTACATCATCGCGGCCTTTGCGATCCTCCGGCTCGGCGCCGTCATCGTCAACGTCAACCCGAGCTATACCGCGCGCGAGCTGCTGGTCGTCGCGAAAGATTCCACACCGCGTGTGCTAATTACGCTCGACGCGCTCGCGCCGCTCGTGCGCGGACTGCGATCCGAGACCACCATCGAGACAATCATCGTCACCGCGCTGGCCGAGTACGCAGCCGCTGCCGCCGCTCCGCCTCGCGTCGACGGGACGCTGGCGCTGTCCGACCTCCTGG
>WNFM01020723.1_pt1 | contig 10752 bp, 12 predicted proteins | sample 5400271 | NCBI WGS metagenome assembly WNFM01 (sample SAMN13153352, study PRJNA577476) | soil metagenome | isolation source: 60 cm saprolite on Douglas fir-dominated hillslope | place: USA:California | collected 2013-09-17 | reverse complement strand
CAGCGCTTCGGTGGCCGCTATAGTCGAAAGCGCAAAGAAGGACGGGATTGAAAGTAGCGCCAAATAATAAGCAGCTTCGGCATAGCGGTCCTGATACATCGCAGCAATCACGACCGGAGCAAACCCGATCAAACCTCCGACCAGGAAACAATGCAACGGCCCAACACGCCTTAACTTTTCGTGGAAGGCTCGTCGCATTGAATTTGGGTCATCCCGGTACGCCTGGGCGTAGGTAGGGAAGAGAACACGTTGCCCATACGTGCCACAAAACATTCGCGGAACGAAAGCGATATTCGCGGCGAGCATGTAGATTCCAAACTCTCCAATCGTTAAAAAATGACCGAGAACGACCTTGTCGATTTGACTGAGGAAAAGTGTAATTACGCTCGAACCAGCCACAAAGCGCGAGAATTTCCAAATCTCGGCGACTAACTTTCTATCAAGCGAAAATCGGAAAATGGAAGACGGAAATAACAAATAGCTTAGTAGACTGCGGATAGAAGTTCCCGCGATGGAGCTTATTACAAATGCCCAGTAATTTCGGAGAAATGTCGATACCACTTACGAGGATCAGTTGTTTATCTCTCGTGGCGAGACTGAAGCTCAATGACTGCGGCGCGCCGGCCACAAAGCCGAAGGCAGAAACAACAAGAACGGGTGTCAATGACGCGTTTCCCAGAACGCGCGCGAAAATTCCAGCAGCAACAGCGATGACCGCCGCTATTAATATTGATTGAGCAAAACGAACTGTCCAAACAACATCAAGCAATCTGTGGTCAGTGATGTCGTGGTGTCGGACAATAAATGTGTCGGTGCCCGCGTCGAAAAGCATTACTACTGTGTAACTGACCACCGTGACCAAGCCGATGATGCCAAAATCTTCAGGTGCCAACAACCTGGTCAGAATCAGCGAACCAGCGATGCGCAGAAGATTGAGAACAACTATCGTCAGGATAACGATGCTCGGATCCCGGCGCATCAGCGCCCGAATCTGTACCCACTTAAAGTTAATCCCCATATCTTCCGGGATTATCGCCCGAAGAAGTTCGAGGTCCTTTCGCACTCGATCGACCAATCCAAGCAACATTCGCGTCCTGTCTACCTGCGAACCCCAAAGGCCAACCGCGCGGTTGGCCCTTTACACTTGGGGCTACCTCTGCCGATCCCAATCGAACAGGCACAGTCCCTTTTTACGACACCGCGCTGCGCAGCATTTCCCACATAGTCAGCGATTCGTGCGTGAGGCGAGCATCTGCCCAGTCAGCTGAAGCCAATGGCCGAGCCCCTCAAAATGACGAAAGTTCACAAATCATGTGAGATAGAGGCCAAAGCATATGCCGGCAAAAGGAAACATCCTCAAACGACTAACGCTTGTCCGCCTGATGTTCTATTGGACCTCGAGCCAAAATGATAGACCTGGATTGGTTGTTCCGGCGTATCTGGTGGGTATACCGAGATTCGCAATTAACGGAGCGGTCCGTTGGTCCATAGAGACGAAATAATTCGGCAGAACTACCTTAAGTTTTGACAAGCCCCCTAGCATCATTCCGCCAAGTACATATTGTTCGGAATAAAGTCGTTTATTCCATTGCGGTGTATAGTCGTCAGGCCAGAAAATGTCGTGTATATGGACCAGCACGCCAGACTTCAGACGCGGCAGAACGTCCATAAAAAATGCTGTAGTGTCCGAGTTGGTGAAGATACGATGTGACCCGTCAAAGAACGCGATGTCACCCTTCTTTAGTCGATCGAAGAGAGAAACATCCAGATCTTCGAGTGGAGACCGAATAATCTCCGTGCAGATTTCGTCGATCTCACTTCTTGGGTGAGGATCGATCGAAGTGAGCGTGGTTTGTGATGATCCAGAGGAAATAGCCAAGCGCGCAAACTTCGTCGAAAACCCGCTGCCTACCTCGATATATTCTTTTGGCTGTCGACTGATAATGAAGTACATCAGAGCGGCGGCGTCGAGAGAGCTGAACCAATCGTTGTTCCAAAACGGAGCAGATACCGATGTGGCGTCCATCGACACTGATGAAAAATACTTCCGATAGCGTTGGAAGTCGTTTAGCAGCGTTCGGTAGTTATCAATTTCAGCTTCAAGCAATGCTTTTATTTGTGGGTGGGATGGACGGCCGTGCCCATATCTTGGTTGGAAGTTGACAGGATAATAGTGTTCCGCCATTTGGCTCCAGCGCACGCGATCAATTCTGGATACTTCCAGGCCAGCGATACTCAATAATCTGCGAACCATATTTTTCATCCGTAAAGCCCCTGTGATTGCAAGTCGCGGTATACCAGTCGACGTAAAATTTACGAAAAGTATTACTGGGTGCCGACGAAAAAGCCGACATTCAATTTCTCCCACAGTCCAAAAACCCGTCTCAGTCATTGTGCATGCATTTTCGTCCGAATCCATCCGAGAAAGTGCTGCGCTATTTGGTCCTCTGAACAATTCATAGCCGCGAATAATCGTCCATTCTCACCGAGCCGCTCGCAAAGATCTTGATCTTGCCAGAGACGTCTGGTCGCACGAGCAAGACCCTCTGCAGATCCGGCAGTAACCGCTATCGCATTCTCTCCATCGCGGACGTAGTCGCGAATACCGAGGGAGTCAGTGATTATGAACGCTTTACCTAAATGCATCGCGGCGACAAGGGTTACGTGACCGCAGGGAACCTCGGAATTGATGAGAGGAAGTACCATAAAGCGTGAGCGAGAAAGTACTTCCATGGTTTGGTCAAGCGGAATGTTTGTGTAAACGGTAACATTCGGTGGCAATTTCAGGCCTGTTAAACTGTCGGGGCGGACTACAAGCGAGAAGCGTATGTCGGGCAGAATCCAGGCCGCGTCGATTAGGGTTCGATAGTCTCGCGCGTTCCCGCCAATGGCGGAAACATACTCCGCGACTTCCGCCTGGCCGCGTAGGGTTGAAACCGTCGGTGTGCGCACCCCCCAACGAACAAAATCAAAGCGGTCTAACGGGATGCCAAAACACTTCGAGTAAATCTCGCGCTCGACCTTCGAATAGACGACAAAGCGCTCAATGCTCGAAAACGCTAATCTAAATACCGATCGCTTGAGCGGACCCGGCAGTGCAGTAAAATTAAAGCTATGCGCCAAGATCGGAATACGAAACCCGATGATCCGTGCAATCAGTGCACACCACGCAGCAAGGGTGGGACCTTGCGTGACTAATATTCGAGCCCGGCTGCGCCGCGCCACGCGAATTGCCGTTAGGCTTGTCCTCAGCCGGTCAAAGTTGAACCGATTAAGCCAGGAAAAGATACTTCGCGTCGGGCGCACAAGTTCCAGCTTCATTTCGGTATCAGGCAGATGCGCCTCAATCCACCGCCAATTTGGATCAACAATCTCGGAACAGCAAACAATAGTAATAGGGCTCATCGGACCTCAACTAGATTCAATGTCGTGATCCGGCGCTTTGCATCGGTCGGTTTCCAAACGGGCCCCTACACTGCTAAGAAAAAAGCGAATAATAACCTAACCTTTTGAGCCAGAGCCTTCTTCGCTCGATCGCAGCGAAGGCGTCCGGTGTCAATTCCTGGAAAGGCAGTGGACTAAATTTTAGACGTTTAACTTCATGACTATCGAGGAAGCCTTTACTTTTAGCGTCTGAAAGCCACCACTTCGCCTCTCCGCCTGCATGAAAGCACTTAATTTCCGCCCACGGTTCCAGTCTCAGAATGACGGCCCCGCTTCCCCCGAGCTTTCGAAAAATTCGTTTGAATTGAGTCCGGCGCCAGCACAGCCAGGCTTTGGGATTAAGGTATCCGCCTCCCATCCGCATGGCCAAAGCCGCCCAGACAATGGACTCCACATGCATACTCCAGGGCAAGTCCGGCGACCCCAACTTACCAAGGAGCCAATCAAGCCACGCAAGATCAATCGGCATGTTCCATTGGGCCACCCCAATATCGGTATGGTGCGCCAAGGCGATGCCAGCGCGCATGGCATTGTCAACCACATTTGCAGGCAACAAGCAGGAGGGCTCCTGCCACATAAGAAGCAAGCGCGACTGGAGCGATTCCTCAAAGCAAAACCTGTTGGGAAAATAGATATCCGGATCGAGCACGATCATTTCCTCTCCGTCGCGGCTCAAGAGGATTGGATCGGTTACTTTCCGCCAGCACGGATGACCATGACGAAAGCTCGCTAAGTTTCGAAAACCTGCAAACACTTCAGATTCGCGGGACCACAGATCAGCCTCTCCGAATATTTGAATTCAGCAAGATTTGTTTATCGCTCTCCTCGTCCGTTATGAGGAACAGGTCAAACTGTTCCTCCGAGTTCTTAAAAAGACTCCCGAGGGCTAGACGTGCATATGGAAGCGAACGTGGCGAAAGAACCATAAACAATCTGCGCGAGCCTGGGAGACCATCTTTCGCATGCACCAGATCGTTAACGTTCATACCTCTCCTCACTCTCTCGGGTCGACGCCTTGCGGGCCGTGGAGTAAAGTTCGCTAAGTTTCTTTCCGAAAAACGCCCGAGAAAATATCAAATTGCGGCTTTAGGGGTGGCGAGTTTTGCTTCCTCGATAGTTGCAGAGTTCAAGGGTGAGCTCCGTGGATTTTTGTTTCGGGAACGAGCCAGGATCATTTCCGATCTACCGAGAAGCGACCCGGCCAAGAGCCACGTCCAGGGACTAAGTGTGGCATTGGGGAGCAGATCAATAATGTTAATCGCCACAATCAATGCGAGAGCGCTCAGGAAAACTGAGTCGCGGAAGGGCTCCGCGAACTTCAACGCGCTCGCTGCCCGAAACACGGATATCGAAAGCAAACCAAACTCCGCAAGAAAACCAACCAGACCGAATTGGCCAAGCGTGATTGTCCAGCGTCCGTCGGTCACACTCAAATCCGCTCCCCCGCCCCCTTCTAAGACTTCAAAGACGCGGTTGCGTCCGTATCGTCCCCATCCAAACAAAACGCGCTGTGACGCCTTTTCCAAAAGCCGCGCCTCCTGATCAAAGCGGTACTGCAGCGAACCCCCGCGCGCGTCATCGATCGCTCTGGAGATATCAACGATCGTATTGGTAGGAAATATATCGAGAGAGCGCAGTAATGGATATAGCAATGCAACAAGCACAAAAGCTGTTGCAACGTGCATTTGAAACCGCGGCTTCGTCCACCTTGTTATCGGGACCAATACCATTCCATAAACCAACGCCGCACCGCTTTTGCAGAGAATCAACACAATGCTTAGATAGGCGGTGACCGTGGCCGGCGGTGCAAACCTCACTATGCGAACTCGCGCACGCCAAAAAGCTGCCGATGCGACCGTCGCCGTCATCGCAAAAAATGTGGCTACCAGCCCATGCCCCATGAAGACCATTGGACGATAAGTCCCGCCCTCTCGCATGACTTGGATAAAATCACTGGGATAATACCCGTAAAGCCAATTGTGGAGCTGCGGACTAAAGCGAATCTCAAAAAGGAGCAGTAAAGAATAGGCCAGACCCGCAACGCTCAGCGCATAAAACACTTGAACAATATCTTCCGCGGTCCTGAGAAACGCTCGCCCGAGAAAGAACGGGATCAACATAATAAGTTGAAACAGAAGGGTGGAAAATCCATCATAGGCACCCACACCCGGCAGCACCTTATTGCCCACAAAAATTGGGTCGCTGTTTAACAAGGCTGTCACCAACGGACCGACAACGAAGAATAGAATCAAAATTTGAACAAGGCCCATCCGGCCAAAGAAGCGTGGCGGGGGTCGCGCGAAAATAATACATCCGGCCAAGGCACATAGACTGGGAACCGAATACTTATCGAATTGCGGAACCATTTCAATCTTGAAAAACGTTCCCACCGGCAATAGCAGATGGCCAGCCAAAATCGTCCACACCGTGGCCTTGCCAACCGGGCGTGAGAGATACAACCACAGGGTTACAAAAGGCCACGCGATAAGCGAAAAAAAAGCAAAGGAATTCGGCATCATTTACCGGAGTTAACTGGACCCGTAGGACGGACACTGAAGTTCGTTGCCCGGCATTGAGTGGGGCGAGCCCACGGGGTTTAATTATAATTGACCAAATGCTGGAGTCAAAGAAGGTAATCACATGCAGCGGCGAACCATTCTTCGGCCGGAACTCCAGGCGAATTTGCGTGCTTACCCGAGGCAGCCCGAGAACAGATGTCGTTAATGAAGAAATGCGCCCAACTTGGCCCAAATCCAGCGTTTAGCCCTGACGAGAGCGAAAGGCCTCTTTTTCCAGCGTGACCCAGCATTTTTCATCTTCAAGTTGAACGCCATGGAGTGGCTACGGCGTCGAACAAACTTGGTCGCGTTATAAAGTCGGACGGACCGCTGTACTGGATTTTGTAGATTGAAAAACGTATAGCCGGTCTTAATTTGGCAATTTTGCCGATATGACTGGCGAAGGTTGCATATTAGAGATGGCAGCATGAACAATTTGCCCCCATTGAATGTCCTCCTATCGGAGCGGGAAAATCCATTTAGCGGGTGGGTGGCCGTCGACGAATTTGAAGACCTTTTCAGCTCCTTCGGCAATTCGCGTATCGTAACTACAACGCGTCGCCGCGGGCTTCAAGGTCTAGCCGGGAAAGTTAAAAACAGACTCGTTGGGCCGTATAGAACGGTTACAGATTTGGAGAACGGTAATCTCCTCCTCGTTATTGCTCGGGCTCCAAATGATCTCAAAATGTTGCTGAGCATACAAAATGTTCGAAAGAAATTTCGCTATATTGCGGGCTACGTGATCGATTCCTATTTCACTGAGAATTTTCCCTCGGTCACGACACATTACGATCACATATTTTCTACAACGCAGGAAGGAGCGGAGGTAGTTAAATCACGCTTTGGCACTTCCAGCTCTGTGCTCCCGCAAGGGTTTGATTGTCTATCATGGGCCTGCCTGAACGACACGAGAAGCATAGATCTGATTGGGTTCGGTCGACAACCGCCGACCTACCATCGTGAATTTCAGCGCGCATTCCACACACAGGCCTCGCCGTTGTTATATCTGCACTCACCCATAGGCGCCTTAAACGGAAGAGCTGTTTGGGACGAGCGGCCTATGATGTTAAAGCTGCTGCAGCGATCCAAATTATCTCTTGCGTTCCACCTGGGTGTGGAGCCCCAGACTATCCGCCCCCGGGCCGCAAGCTTCGTCACCAGTCGATGGTTTGAGTCCCTCACTACCGGTTGCGTGGTGGTTGGAAAGCGGCCTCTTGGGAGGATGTCGGAGCAACTTTTTGGTTGGCCGGATGCGCTCATTGAGCTGCCAAATAATCCAGACGAGGCGCCAGCCGCGATCGTAGATCTCGCGAGAAGCATCGATTTTTTGCGCAAAACACGTGCAAGGAATGTTATTGAAATGACGTGTCGTCACGACTGGCGCTACAGGATACGTGATATTTACGAACATTTTAAATTGGAATTGCCGCCGGCCCTGACCGAGCAGCTTTCGTCGCTAATACATCGTCTCGAAATACTGCGATCGGCAGCCTGAGTCACTGCTTGTTTCGGAATTACCGTCGACGGGGGCGCCCAGAGCCAGGCACGTCCGCTATAAAAAATCTATGACTAGTCTTTCCTACCTTTGGTAAGTTACAATTTGCATCGATCAATTATAGGATGATAGTTTTGGCAGATTCCGCATATTTGGATTTGTTGAAGAAGTGTCTCACTGCTTCCGTCTACGACGAAAGTTCTTGGCAGATCATAGACGGCCCTATGCGACACGAGACCGGGCTCCTGCCGTTATTGAAGCGAAGCGTGATTTCTGCGCTGAAGCGACGTGGCCTCCGAATTGTACGGGCGAAGAAGTTTGATGCTGACGCCCGCATGCAAGGTCTGGATTGGCCCCTTTTTGGCTTGACGATGGTTGGCATGAAACGGTTGAACAACTTGCAATCATGCATTGAAGATGTTTTGGCAAACAATATCCCCGGATGTTTTGTGGAGACGGGTGTATGGCGCGGTGGAAGTTCGATTTTTGCCAAGGCCGTCTTCAAGGAAAATGGCGCCAACGATCGAACTATTTGGTGCTGTGATTCTTTTGAAGGCATGCCTTCTCCGTCATCAACGGATTTGTCGATAGAATCGGTTACCGACTTCAGCGATCGAGCCTATCTGGTAGCTACCGAGGCTCAAGTGGCGAGCAACTTTCAGAAATTCGGATTGTTGGACGATAATGTACGATTCTTAAAGGGCTGGTTCTGCGACACTTTACCTACGGCTCCAATCGGGGAAATTGCGATCCTTCGCATGGATGGGGACCTCTACGAATCAACGATGGATGCTTTAAAGAACCTGTATCCCAAAATATCGAACGGCGGATACGTGATTGTTGATGATTATAAATCCTGGAAGGGTTGTCGCACTGCAGTAGACGAATTTCGCGAGAAAAATTGCATATCCGACAAAATTATAGATATCGACCCCCACGCTGTTTATTGGAAGCGTTCGCACAATTAAGTAATTCCCGCGTAAATGCATATCGGCGCCCCGCGTGAAGCCGCGGAATAGGCTTTCAAATTTCAGGTTTGGTGGGGGGTTGATCGATGGAAAACCCAATGGAAAAAGCGAGGGCTCTGAGAATTTCATCCCAGCATTGTAGATACTATACTTTTTTTGGAAAACAGGGGGTGTTCGGACCATAGAAACCGATGGAACAAAGCGGGATTTGGAAAACATGCCTATATCCGCCGCATGCCCGGCAGAATCCACCTGATCCGCCACCCCGAAAGCTATGAGGACGAGCCGGTGCGCCGAAGGTTCATGGGCCGGATGACACGAAAGCAGGCCGAGCTCGCCGCCAAGACGTTCGCCGGCGCCGAGCGCGACAAAACCGAAAGCGCGGAATGACTTGGTCGCGGCGTTTCGAGGACCGGATCCCGCTACCCCGTGGCCGCCAGCTGGTCACGCTGGACCGCCAGATCTGCGGATTTCATTTTGGGCCTTTTAAGGGGGCTAATTGACTTATTTTGGGGCTAGGCGGGGGTCGCAACGTGGGGTAGCGTCGGGGTATGGCATACCTTAAAAAACAATTGGTGCGGGCGGTCGAAAGCTTGCCCGGTTACCGACTAGTAGAACGGCGTTTGTTTTTTCGGCACGTCAAGCGACTAAGGATAGAAGCCGGTTTACGATTGGCGCTCGCTACAAACTTTACGGTTAAGCGCGGAATATTTGCCGGAATGAAGATCCATGCAACCACATCGTGGGGCGCCGATCAGTTTACCGTTCTCAGCGGCCAGTATGAAAGCGAGCTATACAGCATCATCCTACATGCCTCCCGCCAGTCGTATGGTGCCTTTCTGGATATTGGTTGCGCGAACGGTTTCTATGCGGTCGGATTCGCGATGATCTCAAAGGATTGCGATATTGTTGCCTATGACATGGATGACAACGCCCGGCGTATAACCGCCCTCAATGCAGAGCTAAATGGCGTTTCTGATCGCGTCCTTATCAAAGACAAAGCTGAAGCTTCTGAGCTTGGCAAAACAATATCAAGCTATGGATCAGCCTTAATTCTAGTCGATATCGAGGGCGGCGAGCTTGATCTGATCAATCCGTCAAAATGCCCGGAACTCTTGAAGTGCGATTTGCTCATTGAGGTTCACGGCCAAACAGATGAAGTCACCAACACTCTAATAAAACGATAGAAATCCGTTTCAACTTGAAGGCTTAAATTGCTCTTTCGAGGATGAGGCGTGGATTTTGGTATCCGAAGGGCGCGGCATCTCTAAAAACAATTGGCTCTTTCTTGAACGTCGCTAAGCATTGAACTCTTTGATTGCAAAATAGCTCTGGTACGAATTGTTCCCACCATATGAGCCCGGAAGCAATCCCCATTGCCCGCGCCGTACCCAAACTAAGCCGCGTGAACTTCGCGATTTGCACCGCTGGTATTGACGAGGGCTTGATAGTAGGACGTCTTAATCAGGCTCTTGTAGCTACCGGTATTGGCTGGATTTCCATTACGATCGATGTCGAATTTCCACTGCCTGCCCCATGGCGATCTGCTCGGCGAGATCTCGTGCTATCTTATGACCCTAGCTCTTCAGCTTTGCAGCAATGGGAATATCGCATTATTCCCGAGAGCATTCTTGTACCGCCGAGCTTAGAGTTCCCCATTCTTTTTCCGGGGGCTTTCGGAGCACGTCTCAGCTCTAGGCCGGAAACAAAATTCAAGCTAGCATGTCATTCTAAATGAACGGGTTGTCCATTGATTGCTTTTGACGGGCCATATTTTCTGTCTGTTTGTGTGCCGATCAAGATGGATCGAAACGGGGTTCGTTGGTCCAACGAGCTTTGGACCAAAGATTTGGCATTCCATCTCGAATATTTAAATGATCTAACGCTCGCCTGCCCGCGAATTTTTGCTGAGCCATCGAGCTTTGATCGTCCCCTTAACGTCGCACCATTCGATCGGCTGAAGTTCATTGATCTGCCAAATTCAAAAAACTATCTGGAGGCACTGAGGAGCCTCCCCGAACTAATATCCAAGATGTGGAAAGGAATTAGAGCAGCGGAGATCGTTCACACGGGATTTGGAGGTTGGCCAATAACCGAGGGCTGGTTAGCCGTTCCTATTGGCAGGCTACAAAAGAAATTCGTTATTGCCAATGTGGAGTCGTCACCTTGGCGCATACGTGGGCGCGATGCCAAATGGCACCAGAGATTGCGGGGCTTCATAAGTGAGCGCTTGAACCGATGGTGTGTAAAAGCAGCGGACCTGAGGTTGTTCACATCGAAAGCCTAC
>WNFM01253173.1_pt1 | contig 10753 bp, 6 predicted proteins | sample 5400271 | NCBI WGS metagenome assembly WNFM01 (sample SAMN13153352, study PRJNA577476) | soil metagenome | isolation source: 60 cm saprolite on Douglas fir-dominated hillslope | place: USA:California | collected 2013-09-17 | reverse complement strand
ACCTCGAAAGCAGGGTCGGCCATTCCTTCGCCGGGTGTAACCAGGATATTACCTTCCAGCATCTCCCCGTCTTCGGTCACTGGTAGAGGCAAGGGCGGTTCACGTCCGCGTAAGACATTGACGAATTCGTTATGAACTATACGCCTGACGTAGGCTTTGATGTTCCTGATAGGCCTCGCCTGTAGGGAATGCCAGAGGTTGATACGGACTCTCTGGGCAAGCTCATCGCGTTCCATGCGCGGGGCAATATCTGGACTACCAGCTAAGATTTTTTCGACTTGAGCGATAATATAGGGGTCGATGTGCTCCAGGATTTCTTCTACCGGTGGGTCGCTATCATCAGGACCTACCCCGAGCAGACCTATGGTTCCTCTGGTAGTATCTAATGAACTGGGGAGCTGTTGTCCAAACTCAAGGGGCAGGGAAACGTTTTCCTGATGTTGCTGCATACTGGCACCTCCTGCGCTAACGATTCACACGTCGTTGTGTATCTTTATTATACTATACACTTATCCTTTTGTCAACAAGTGGATATCTTTTAATATCTTTATAGAGGCGAGTATTCTTGGATCATTTGTTTCTAAGAAGGGTGTTATTCAAAGTCAGGTTAGAGATAAGCAAGTCACTGAATTTGAAGCGTGATCACATCTAATCCGCACAATGCCTGTCTTTTTATATCACACAGTTGATATTATTCGATTTTTGTAGTATAATAGAGAAGCTCAAGTACGTATACGAAAAACCAAGCTCCTTTGAGAACGCATCGCAGTAGCTGTCCTATCAGGCAAACGTCAATGAAGGCAAGTAGCGAGCAGCAAGCTATGGAACTCAACGAACTCATCGAGGCCGTTATATCCTACACCGATTCATCAGAAGCTCGGTCAGTTCTCACCACGGCCTTCCAGATAGCTGTTGATGCTCATAAAGGATACCAGCGAATAAGTGGTGAACCTTACGTGAATCATGCTATGGCCGTAGCGAGTATTCTCGCCGAGTGGCATGCCCCTCTTACGGTAGTCACGGTTGGTCTGCTGCATGATGTCCGCAATCCTGACTATTCACACGGGTACAGTTTAGACGACGTCCGCTCCAGGCTTGGAGCAGATACATTCCAATTGCTGGAAGCCATGATTAGTCTGAATCGTTTTATGAGGCAAGTTGAAGGAGATTTTGATAGTGGAGTCGATGATAGTGATATTCACCAGCAGCATATGCACTCATTTCTCCAACAAGAGTATAATGCTGTTGTCATCAAGATTGCCGATCGCCTGCATAATATGTGGACAATCTCAACATTAAACCGATATTTCCAGGAACGAACCGCGCGCATAGGGCTGAGTTTATTAGCGCCTCTGGCCGATCGACTGGGCATGGGAGCCATCAAGCGCCAACTGGAAGATGTTTGTTTTGAGATCCTTTATCCCCCAAACTACAACATGCTTAAACAGCACTATACGGATGCAAGTTTCGATCAGGAAGTAAAGGGTATATTGGAAGAGTTGCAGCGGGTTTCTAGTAGTTTGACGGTCAAGAGCGAAGTGCGATGGCAATCTGCTTCCCTCTATACATTCTATCTTCACCAAATTGAACAAAATACAAGACAGGGCAAGTCAATTCATGCAGAACTTCCCCCTTTAAGGATGGTAGATGCTGGCGCTTTCGTCATTTTAACCAATGATGAAATCGATTGTTATCGAGTCCTTGGGACTCTTCACAAGCTCTACCAGCCAATTGAGAGGCAATTCCGCGATTTCATTGGACATCCCAAGGAGAATGGCTACCAAGCCCTCCATACTCAAGTAAAACATCTCTCTGGTCATCCCTTATATTTGATGATTCGCACTTATACCACGGATCTCATCGCTGAACGCGGCATTACTGCTCGTTGGTGGAATGTACCTGAAGAACTTCTACCTCGATTGCCCGAAGAGATCAAGCCTGTTGAAGAAGGAATTCGTGTGTTCACCCCGAATGGCGAAATAAAATATCTCCCACCAGATGCCACAGTGCTTGATTTTGCATACGACATTCATACCGATGTAGGGCACCAGTGTGTGGGCGCCCTGGTGAACGGAGAGCGAGCAGACTTATCCAGAGTGCTGCGAAGCGGCGACAGAATCGAGGTCATTTCAGGTGGATCAGATGCCCGGCCAAGCTTAAATTGGCTCGATCTTGTACGAACTCCTCGAGCGGTTAGCCGCATCAGGCAATGGTTAACACAGTACAAGAGAAATGACATGTTAGAACTGGGTCGTGCATTACTGGACAAGGAACTGCAGCCTTTAGGCTTGGATTCAAAAGATGCGCAAGTCTACCAATTACTTGTTAAACTAGCATCGAAAGAAAATCTGGTAGGCATAGAAGATCTGCTGGTATCCATTGGCGTTGGCCGACACAAAGCTCCCCACCTGGTGGAACAATTGAAGTCAATGCAATTGAAGTCAATACGTTCTCACTACATAGAGCCGACTGGGAGTGTCGTGGTGCTTTCTCCTGAGGAAGCTATTCTGCAGCGTACGCTTGCTCAGTGCTGCAAGCCTAAACCGCCAGAGGATATAGTTGGTTATCGTCGGACCGACAATGTACTCGCTATTCACAGGCGTACATGTTCGCAGATTAAAGGGCGCGAGAAACCCATACAGGTGAAATGGGACTCCATGCCGATGGAGTCAAACTATGTCGTTGTTGTGGAAGCATTGAATCGGCCGGGACTGGCAAGTGATTTAAGCACGGCCATTACTCTATTAGGATTTGATATGCCTGGTTTCAGTGCCTCTAGACGCGCTGATGGAGTAATGGCGGAGGCACACATCTACCTTGGGAAAACGACTTCAACGCAACGGAGCCGCATCCAGAAGGCGCTGGAGGGTGTATTCAATGTCACCAAAGCCGAGGTCATTCCCTCCTCGTTTCTTTCGACTTCTATACAACGGGGAGAGTCATCCAGGCAGCCTTATCAAGCCAATCCATATGGACCTACTATTGCAGCTGGGCCACGTTTTTATGGTCGCGAAGTTGAAAGCCAGCGAATTTCTGCCTTACTGCATGATCAATCTCAGAACACGGCTATTCTGCTATGGGGACAGAAGCGCATTGGGAAAACGTCGTTCGTGCTTCGTCTAGAGGAGCAGTCGCGCGGAGATTTTCTGCCAATATATGTAGATGTGCAGGGGCTGAGGGATGGCAGTACGGCCCAGTTCTTGCACCAGTTGATGATGACCATCTCTCGAGTACTCAAGGACAATACACAGGACGCAGGAGAGAGAGCCAGCGTACCAGCGCTTAACCGGCTAAGGAAGGATCCGTTATCCTACTTTGATACATTTATGATGCTGGCCCAAGAGGCAGCTCGAAGTCATCCGCTGATTGTGATATTAGACGAGTTTCAATGTCTTTGCAGCCTGCGGGAGGAGGGAGTCAATCGCGGGGCAATCTTTAGCCGCCTGCGCAGCCACGCGCAACATGGATATGGTATTCATTTCATCCTGAGCGGTGGAGGATTGTTGAACCAACTGACAGGGCAGTGTGATATTGCTTCATTGTTTAACATTGCTCATTATGAGAAACTGGGCTGTCTTGAAGCGAGAGCTGCGCGTCGTCTCATCAGGGATGGTTTGACCAGGGTAGGCAACATCACCGGGAATGCAGTTGAACTGTTGCTTGATTTCACTGCAGGCCACCCATTTTACCTGCAGTTGCTATGTTCCATGCTTTATGACCAGGCGCAGGAGAATAAAACGATTATTACATCGGATGCCGCATCACTAAATATTCGCGAATGGCTAGGCAGGGCAGACGCGAGCCGTTTCCAGCATTTGTGGGAAGGACACAATACCACGAGCGCACAAAGGAATAAGCTCATATTGAGCGCCATTGCCCAGTTCGGAGTTAATAACCACGAGGTCGAATATGATCGTCTAGCTGGAGTCATATGCTCTATAGTGCCAGAGCAAGACCTGGTACGATCGCTGGCAGACCTGGCGGACCTGGGAGTTCTGGAACACAATCACGCGAACTATGCCATCAAGGTTGAGCTGTTTGCGCGCTGGCTGCGCCAGCATTGGCCACTCGAACTGACACTAAAGGAGACACAGTGGCTATGAACTCATTTCAACTCTCTTCACTTCCGCAGAATCCTTTTACTCGTCCAGCTTTCAGGGGCAGGCGAAATGAATTGCAAACTATCTATAAGCGTCTACTCAGCGAACCACCCCAGTGCTGTGCCATAATCGGTGAAACCTCCTTTGGCAAAACTACCCTAATGCGTCATCTTATCGAGCCACAAAGCGCTTCTGTCATAGATGCCATGGGAGCGGAACACGTATTTACCTTTGTATACCTGGATTGCGCTCGTTATATTGAACTGGCTGAGCGGGAAGCTTATGCGTCAGTTCAGTTTTGGTGGGAGATGTATAGTACGTTTCGGGCAAAACTACAAGCGGATAAAGAATCACTACTACCCGAGCCTCCGGTGAGTGTAGATCACATATCAATAGACACAGCTTTTGAGATCAAATCTGAACTTGAAGGACTTATTCAGACTCATCAACGCCCGGTAATCTTTGTGCTAGATAATTTTGAAGGTATAGCTCGTCTTCCGCTCCGTGATAGTGAGTGGCTACGATCTATGGCTCAACGCAACTGCACATACATAGTTTCTAGCCGCCACTTGCTCTACTTGCTCTACCAATATAACCGAGAGAGTTGGGCAAGTCCTTCACCGTTGTGGAACCTCTTCTCAGATCCTATCTATCTGGGTTTGATGAGAGAGGAAGAGGCAATGGACTTTGTTTTCCAGGCAGGAGAGCTAGAAAACTTCTGGAAACAGGAAGATATCAAGTTCATCAGGAGAATAGCAGGTCGCCATCCCGAAATTATGCGTATTGCTTGCTCGCACCTCTTTGAGCAACGTCTGCACTCCCTTTCCTTAAAAGCCGAAGACTACGAATTCCTTGAATTCAGCGTAAATAGAGATGCGAGTGCAATCTGTAGCCAGCTATGGCATGGACTCGCTGATCCTGAGCTAAGCGGTGAACCGAAAATTCCGGGGTATGCAGGAGAAAGAGAGGCTTTGATCTTATCACCATATCAAAGGGGATTGATCGATGTTGCAAGAGGATTTAATACTACAGAGAAAAAGATACTCTTTGTGTTGGAGGAGCGCGGTCTGATTGAGCGAATCAATGGCGAATGGCGTGTATTTGCTGAAGCTATACGCCAATTTGCCCTTGAACAAGAACAGGCCCACAAACAAAGTGAACCGTACATCTCCAATCTGCCTGTCACTTCAGGCGATACAGGAGTTCCTGCATTTGCCTATCTCGAAGGTAGAGTATACGAATACCTCAAGTCCCATGTAGGAGAAGTATGTGATAAGGAAGATATCAAGCGGACTGTATGGGGAAACAACCCACCGACTAATAGCGCTCTACAAAAGATAATCGAACGCATCCGCGAGAAGATCGAACCTGAACCTGAGAACCCTCGTTACCTCATTGCCGTCCGAGGGCAGGGCTTCATGTTACGGGAGGATCCATTAGCTGGCTAATGCCACCTATTAATTAGGCAGTTCAAACGCATCTCAGCAACCTTTAGAAGGCTTAAGCCAAGATCCGGTGCATCATCATAGACAATACTTATGGCAGCACCGACAATAGCCTTTTCAACCAGGTAATAGTTCAGCACAGACTCAGCGACCTCGTTTTCCTGCCCTGTAAGGCGGAGATAATATTCTATCATTTCATTGGCCAGTAAGGCAGATCCTGTACGCGTCTGGACATCTATCACGAGCATGGCAAAATCACTCAGGGTATCGATATTGCTATAAGCGGGGTTAAAGTCGATAGCGTCTAATATCTTCACTGCATCCTTTCCACCATCCTCCTGATTACTTGGTAGAATCCAGATGTTAGGTGATTTCAGGTCTCCGTGACAGCACCTGATACGCTGCTCCTTCGCGCGTTGCTCAAAATGGTTATGGTAGCAGCTTTGCATGAATGCCCAAATTAAAACATTTCTCAGGCGACCTAACGTTTCCCGGAGTTCTTCGAGCATCTCTTCTGACCAACCACTGGTTCCACAATGACCACTTGTTGTCAACACCAGATCAAGCAAGCCGAAGTTATGCATAAGCTTCTTCCGCAACTGCTCATAGCTGCCCCATTGTAGCTCGTCCTCGCTGGAGGTAGTAGGGTCAAGGTGTTCATGTACATATGCTATATGTCTGGTTAAAAGTCGAATGTACTGAAGTGAAAGCTCACTCTCCCGGAGAAGGAGTTGATCTAGTCTTCTGTTCTGGGGCAATTCGTTCATGACTAAGGCATACTCCGCGCCTGGACCGAGAGTTTCCTCCGCAGGTTTCTCGATAATAGGACTGGCATAGATATATCCGTTACGTAGATCCAGGTGGCTAATGCCTGCTAGCATGGGGTTTTTAATAATTTCACTGACAGGGAAAGTTCCTTGTGGTAGATCAAAGTAGTCAGCCCTCGCCAACCCCTGATAAACATCCGGAGTAAAAACCTTGTTTCGCTCAAGTGCTTCAAGTTGGCACTGCTGCCTTCTCTCCAGGGTGTTCAAGCAATAGCGGGCGTCTGCGTAGTTACGCAGTAATTTCATTACAACAGGCTTAGATTCAGTAGTATCTTGAGCAAATAGTATCAGGGCACATTCGGATAGCCGGGTGTCCTTAATTTGATAAGAGCAAGATGCAGACGAAGCCCGGAAAGGTATTCCACACGAACTATCAGACAATGGTGCTGTAGAAAGCGCCTCAAACGTAGAGTAAGATGCACTACCAGGATTCACTACTGAGGTCATACTATACCTGCCTAAAAAATTTAAGACAAAGGCACAATTGGTACGACGCTATAAAAAATAAACTCAGCATTTTACCAAAATCTCGTACCTGAGTGCCTCAAACGACGAGGGAACGATGTGTACCTAGGATAAGTTACATCGCGTATAAGTACATAATGCAGCATTGCCAGTTACACTTTGGTTACATTTGTGTTGAGAAAGAACAGCAAGCCACAAACTATGGTTGAGTTCCCTTAACCAGACGGCTTTGACGTTAACTAGCACATAAGTCCGACTACGTTTTCTATCTTTAGTATCGCTATAGATTAAAAAGATATCGATCTATATTATTATATATAAATATATCATCGTAAAAATGGAGACCATTTTGATTACAAGGCGTCATCAGACTAACCCAAAGAAACTTCTCATTCTCTATACCACGAAGAACAAGGGAGCATCGAAGGCCGTCACTAATACACTCATTTTGAGGCGTAACGGGAGGTAAAAGGGGGTTACATTTACTGCCCTATGCAGCAAGCAGTTTTCCGGAGTTTGCCAACAGTTTCTCCAATTTTTCTGCATGGGAAAGTGCAATATCAAGATATCTTTTGCCAAGGATTGATGAGCTGCTATATAAGATGTTCATGGAAGCGGATACCATAGATTTTTCGGTCATATAGTACTCCAGCAAGGGCCATGTAGTTTCATCATCTTCCTGAGCTTTATGGAGATAGGTGCATAGAAAATACCGGGCGGTATTTTGCCCAGATAGCCTGTTCATGTTCTCACCAGACCAATCTGTTAATTGCATCTCGATATCGATTGCTAACAAAGCAATATCGCTCAAGGTGTCAATATGGCAAAATTCGGGTCTAAAATCAATGCAATCCAGGGCCAGTAATTGTGGAGGATACTGCTTCAATCCCCAGAAGAGGAGGCTTTCTGGACGTATCCATAGATTTGCCGCCTTGAGGTCGCCATGGCAACGCTTGATATGACCGTTCCTGTAGCGTTGATCGAAGTGCTCACTATAATCTCTACAAAATTGGGTCATCAATCTGCCAATGCATTTAAACTTGTTCACGCTCTCATCGTCGAGAGCAAGTAGCTGTAACGCTTCATTAAAGAAATGCCTATTTAAGGCTAATTTTGACGAAATACTTTCTAGATTTCCGTGTCCCTCTGGTGATGGCATCAATTGCTTATGCATGCTCGCAATTGCTTTAGCGAGAAATTCAAGGTCTGGTTTTGTACTCATCTTTCCCTCAAATAGTAAGTGATCTAGACGCCAGCTTTCGTCAAGACACTGCATAACGAGGGCATATTGCACTCCAGGTTTCAATTCACTTTTTTGAGGGTGCATGATCAACCTGCCGCGTCGAATCGTATCTTTACTTTCTTGCTCTACAGAAGCAATACCTAAATAGACCTTCCTGGCAAAACGCCGATTGTATTCCAGTCCTTCTAGCAAATACTCCCAGCGTGAGGGCTCGTCTTTGGTGTTATATACCCCGTTGTTGCAAGGAAGCCACATCTTCAAACACAACGGCCGACTAGTGAACATAGTGCGGGTAAAGATAACTTTTGTCGCGGGTGACACAGCCTGTCCTTCGATACGATGAGAATGGGGAAAAAGAAAAAAGCGTTTCAGTAGAGGAAGGATCTTTAGAGAGGAAAAAGGCGCAAGAATCTGTCTACACCGCATTTTTGAAATAATCCCTGACTGCCTAATAGTAAATCGCGACATGATGCAAAATGCTGCACCACTATTGATGAGTGTAGCATGTAATACCTCAAGAGTGCTATTGATTAGCATCAAAAAAGGTGAAGATTTGCATAAGTGAAAGGTTATAAGTGCTCAGCGCCATACAAAACTGACGCCGGAGCCGGGGTAGAAGGTCCAGTCACTGACGCGGCCCCAGCCGCCATTGGCATACCAGTTCATGTTACTGGTTAAGACACTGCCGTCGGAGTTTACCTTCTCTACAAAATTTACGTGGCCCAACCAGCCAGCTCCCTGCACTCCTGGCTGGAGCACGAGGATAGCATGCAGATGTGGCTTCGAGGAGACATTCCATCCGAACTGCCTGGCACCAGAGGCCCATGCATATGCATCGCCACTCCAGGGAACGTAAAATCCAGTTACCTGGTGATAACGATAGTCGGCCCAATAGGTACACTGACCGTAGGGGAAACCGTCACCATTCGGGTTACCCGTCGAGCCAGGATCGTAGCCATCCTGGCGGGTCACGGCGGTAGCTGTGGCAGCCTGCTGCGCGACCAAGCTCGGGTTACCACCACTTACCTGTACCAGGTAACTGATGGATTGAATCGGGTTAAAGAGATGGTCACCTTCGTTATTAATAGGCACAACAGTCAGCAGAGTAGTGATGGTTATTAGCAGGATCAGGGTCGTAACAGCGAGTTGCACAACCCAGCGGCGCCCCTGGGGAGGGCGTCTCAGGCCGGCACTTTTCTTGCCAGTGCCACGGATCACGATCGGTTGGCGCAACGATGTTGTGGTATTGTTCTTTATGTAGGGTAATACGGCAGCCTGCAGATCAAGCGGATGAGTTGCAACCGGAGAAGTATATTCCGGCAGGTCGCGAGTTATACCAGGAGACCTGACCGATGTAGTAGATCCTGTCGTAGGAAGAGCCACATCAGGTGGTGTAACAGGTTCGGACAAAGGACGAGTCATGGCAGGGGATGTATGATACTTTGTTGGACGAAGCAATCCAACGTCTGACGGAGCCTCTTCGGGAAAAGGCAACTGTGCTGTGGGTGAATCGACGCGGCCGGATAAATTGAAAGGCTTCTTGATTAATCCGCGTCCGGTTGTAGCACTACTCTGACGCTCATCAGCAGACGACATACATATTCCCCAATCGAGTTGAGTTGCACGAAGCAGTTTCGCAACTACCCCGGTACTTAACGTTCTAGTTCTTTCAATAAGCAGGGCTGAAAGCAACCACTAAAACAGAATGTAACCGCCACCGGGTGATAGGTCAAGCATCTGAGGTTGAGCATAGGATAATAGTACCGACATCGCTCGCTTCTTATTCACCATAAGTTTTGAGAACTCCGCATAATTTGCTCGTTTCCATAAACAACCCCTACGAAACCGGCTTTTAGCGCATTTTCTCGCTCAATCACGGTGTACATTACGTATATAATAGAGGTACTTATATACCGATATTTCTCTAAGGAGACTGATATCCACTCATAATGCTTCTGGCGGGCCTGCGGCCCGCTTGGGGAGGAGAGAGTGAGCGAGGACACCTCGCGCTCCGGCAGGAGACTTCGTCCCCTGCACCCCTATTTCTGAGTGGATCTCAATAAGGAGAGCGTTGACATGCCGTCCAAAGTTCACTCGTATACATTGATCGCGCTACTGCTACTCCTCGCGGCCTGCAGTCCCCTTGGGAACAGTCCGGCAGGTAGTAGTCCCATCAGCGTAGCGACACGCGTAGCGACACGGACACCGACGCACTTGCCTACAACGGTCAATACGGCGGACCTGTGTCCTGGCAAGTCAAGTCAAAATAGGAACTGCTATACGCCACACGCCCTACGGGTTGCCTACGGCGTAGAAGCTCTCACTGAGCAGGGCTTTACAGGCAAGGGGCAAACGGTGATCGACATCGTCTCATACGGCAGTCCCACCTTACAGCAAGATATGAATGTGTTTGACAATCAGTTTGGTCTGCCACCGGTTACGATTCGGGTGTTCTCGCCGCTGGGGACAGTTCCTTTCAAAGCTAACAATAAGGATATGATCGGTTGGGCAGCTGAAACGGAACTCGACGTTCAAATCATCCATGCTATTGCGCCGGGCGCGGGCATTGTGGTGATGACCAGCCCGGTTGACGAAACGGAGGGCACAATCGGCTTGCCAGAATTTCTGAAGTTAGAGCAATATGCCGTTGCGCACCATCTTGGCTTCATCTTT
>WNFM01290186.1_pt3 | contig 10754 bp, 7 predicted proteins | sample 5400271 | NCBI WGS metagenome assembly WNFM01 (sample SAMN13153352, study PRJNA577476) | soil metagenome | isolation source: 60 cm saprolite on Douglas fir-dominated hillslope | place: USA:California | collected 2013-09-17 | reverse complement strand
CCAACTTCTCGGCGGCGGCGAGGGCTGCGTTCTGGTTGCTCGCGTCGTCCTCGATCACCAATTCGATCGGGCGGCCCAGCACGCCGCCCCTGGCGTTCACTTCCTCGGTCGCCACCTTGTAGCCCGCGACTTCCATGGCGCCGAAGGTGGCGAAGTTGCCGCTCAGCGAAGTGATGATTCCGAGGCGGATGGGCTCGGGCGCCGCGCGAGCGCCAAAGCCGGTGAGGAAGACCGCAGCGGCGAAACTGACGACGCCTCTTGAAGGGGCTCTCATAGCGCTCCTCTCACTGCATTTACGCGCAGACGTGTAGCACGGCGGCGATGCCCGGTGTCGTCCGGGCTGGCTTCAAGCGAGCTTGCCGATCGCCCCGGCCACCCGCAGCCGCGCGAGCTCTCTGGCATCGAGGCCGAGGCGCTCCCCCAGCACTTCGTCGGTGTGCTGGTCGAGCAGAGGCGCCGGCCTCCAGATGGCCCCCGGGGTCTCCGAGAACTTCACCCGTGGCCCGACCATCCGGACCGTCCCGGCCACGGGGTGCTCGCTCTCGACCAGGATGCCGCGGGCCGTCACTTGAGGGTGGTCGACGACCTCATCGATGGTGTTGATCGCTCCGATCGGGATCCCGGCCGCGACGAGGATCTCCTCCCACTCGGCGTAGGTCCTGCGCAGGAACGCTTCCTGGAGCCGTGGGATCATCGTCTCGCGGTTGGCAGCCCGCGCGGCGTTGGTCGCGTAGCGTGGATCGTCCTTCATCTCCTCGAGACCGAGAAGCGGGCAGAAGCTCCGCCACAGCTTGTCGCTGCCGATGGCGAGAGCGAGCTCCTGTGTCCTGGTGCGGAAGGTCTGGTAGGGCAGCACGCTCTTGTAGGCGGTGCCCCAACGGGCGGGCACGATGCCGTCGGCCAGGTAGTGGCCGATGAGGATGTCGAGCAGGCCCAGTTGGCCCTCCAGCATCGAGACGTCGATGCTCTGCCCGCGGCCGCTCTTCTCCCTGGCGCGCAGGGCGGTCAGGATGCCGAAGGCGGCGTTCATCCCGGCCGTGATGTCGCCGATCGAAACGCCGCACCGGACCCCTCGGCCGTCGGGCTCGCCGGTCACGCTCATCAGCCCGCTCTCGGCCTGGGCGATCAGATCGAGGGCCGCCCGATCGCGGTACGGCCCGTCCTGGCCGAAGCCGGAGATCGAGCAGTAGATGATGCGGGGGTTCCGGGCACGCGCCAGTGGGTAGTCGATGCCCAGCCTGGCGAGCGTGCCGACGCGAAAATTCTCCAGCACCACGTCGGAGCGTTCCATCAGCCGGAAGAAGAGTTCCCTGCCCTCCGGGTGCTTCAGATCGATGACCACGCTCTTCTTGTTCCGGTTCAAGTTGACGAAGTAGGCGGACTCCTCGCCGTAGAACGGCGGCCCCCAGCCGCGGGACATCTCGCCCTCGGGCGGCTCGAGTTTCAGGACGCTCGCGCCATAGTCGGCGAGCATGGTCGAGGCGGTCGGGCCGGCCAGCGCGTGGGAGAGGTCGAGGACGGTGATGTCGTCGAGCGCCATGGTCATCGCGCCCTTGTACCCGAATCCGGAGGGACGCTTCACGTGCCGGCCGCACGGCCGACTGGTGCCGGACTACAATGTCGGTCTACAAGGCGCCCCGGTAGATCTGCTTCCTGAGAGGTGACCCGTGCAAGCCTTGCTCGGCCCGGTCCAAACGAGGTCGTCATCGAGGTGAAGGCCAGCGCGCTGAACTTTCCCGACGCCTTGCTCGTGCAGGGTCTCTACCAGGTGAAGCCGCCGCTCCCGTTCTCGCCCGGGATGGAGCTCGCCGGAATCGTCAAGGAAGTGGGCGCGGGCGTGCGCGGCATCGAGGCGGGCGATCGCGTGATCGCCTCTCCGGGCCGCGGCGGATTCGCGCAGGAGTGCCTCGCCGCCGCGGACCGCGTCTCGCCGCTGCCCGCCGGAATGGACTTCGAGACCGGCTCTGCGTTCGCGCTCACCTACTGCACCTCGCTGCACGCTCTCCGCGACTGCGGCCATCTCCAGCCGGGCGAGACGCTGGTGGTGCTGGGCGCAGCCGGCGGCGTCGGCACTTCGGCCATCGAGGTGGGCAAGGCGATGGGGGCGAAGGTGATCGCGGCGGCCTCCAGCGAGGAGAAGCTCGCTTTCTGCAGGAAGCTCGGCAAAGCCGATCTGCGCCAGCGCATCCTCGACCTGACCTCCGGGAAGGGAGCGGAGGTCGTCTACGATCCGGTGGGCGGCGCGCACACCGAGACGGCGTTGCGCGCGACGGCGTGGCGCGGGCGGCTCTTGGTGATCGGATTCGCCTCGGGCGTCATTCCACAGGTGAAGCTGAATCTTGCTTTGCTCAAGGAACGATCGCTCTTGGGCGTCTACTGGGGCGACTGGACGCAGCACGATCCGCAGGGCCAGCGGCGGAACGTCGAGCAACTCGTCGCCTGGTTCGCGGAAGGCAGGATCAAGCCGGCGATCACCGAGCGCGTCTCCCTTGCCGAGGCGCCGGCGGCGATGACCCGGCTGCTCGAGCGCAAGGTGAAGGGGAAAGTGGTGGTCGTGCCCGGTCAGGTTTGATGGCGGCAAACTCCGTGAGGCCACATGCCCGAACCCTCGCAACGACCAGTCGCTAAGCGTCGATCGAAGCTTGTTCCCGCTGGAGCGGTACTTGTCGGTCTCGCGTTTTTGGTGCCGGTGCCTCTCGATCGTGCGGCAAGGGAGATGGCGCCGGGGCTTGGGCGCGCCGTTGCGTTCATCGCGACGGACGTCTTTCGTCTGTGCTTCTTCGCTGGCATCGCATGCCTGCTCATCGGATGGCTACGAAACCGCAAATCAAAACGAGAAGCTGAGCGCAATTCTTAGACTAGCTACAAAACAGGCGGCAGATGCACCAATGCAGCCGCGCAGCCCCGTCCGGTTTGATTGGGCAACTCCACCCGGCGCCTGACGAGGCAACTAGAGGAGGTGTCTGGCTCGACCGGATCTCCCTTCCTGAACTTCGCCATCAAGGCCTTGCCGAGATGCTGTTCGGCCTTCATCAGATTGTGGCCCTTGCAGAGCAGGCGGATGTTCTCGATGGTTGGTTTGCCCCCGAGAGCGACCTCGAGATCGTGATCGAATTCGAGCCGATGCGTCGAGCCACAATTCCTCCCGTCCCCCATCGGCCAGGTGCAGCGCCCGTGGTCGCGCTCCCAGACTGCGCGCTTGACGGCAGCGGGGACGTAACGATCGTTTTCGCTGGGTGTCTCCGCCTTCGGACGCGGCCGATCGGTCAGCGCCTTACGCTTTCGATCCCGCTCGAGGACGAGCTTGAACGCCTCGCGCACGACGTCCTCGAAGTTCCCGTCAGGGCATTGGTGAGAGAGCGCGGCGCGTACCTGCTCCAACTCGGCCATGAACGCTGCCGAGACCGTGACGTTGAGGCGGCGGAACTCCGGAGTGAGCGGCTTGACGACCTCGGGCGGCGGGAGCGGGCGGCATTGGCAATGCCCGAACGACATCTCTCGGTATTGGCCTGGGCCTGTATTCGACGGCGAGAACCTGCGCCTCTTCTTGCGTCTTGCCCTCGGCCCGGGCGAGCACCTCGGCTTGGTTATCCTCGGTCAGCACATCTCGCAACTCCACCAGGGCGCGGATCGATACGCTGCCTGCTGCGAGTCGGTCCGCGATCACAGGGAATCGCGCGATGAGACGAGCCACCTCGGATCGCCTGAATGCCGAGGACTTCGAAAGCCCGAGCTGACGAACGCAATAGTAGAACAACGAGGTGTATCCGAGCTCGCGATAGAGCTCACGTTTGGCAAAACCAGCCAGGTCGACGACGAATTGGACTACCAGATGCCGTTCGCTCCGAACCAGCTCGGCGAGGCGGCGGTCGATATCGCGCGCAGAGGTCGATTCCATAGCAATCAATTAACACGCGTTACTAAGACCTCCTGTAAGGGCGCCAGGCTCCCGGAGGTGCACGACCCGGATAGAGCTGCTTGCCCGCGCCCGACTGCGCGCTCACGCACGGCAGCTCACGACGCACGGACTCTGACGCCGCTTATCTCGCCGCCGGCGCTCTCTCAGACGGGAATAAGGTCGAAACGCGTCAAGCAAAAAGGTCCAATGAAAGAGATTTCCCCGCTCGACGTGGGTCCGTACCGCGTCAGCAGCCGAGATCGGACTCAGACTCTACGTGACTTCGAAGAGCCCCGCCGCGCCCATTCCGCCGCCGACGCACATGGTGGCGACGACATACTTCACGCCGCGCCGACGCCCTTCGATGAGCGCGTGTCCCACGAGGCGCGCGCCCGACATGCCGTAGGGATGGCCGATGGCGATGGCGCCTCCGTCGACGTTGAGCCGGTCGTCGGGGATGCCGAGCCGGTCGCGGCAGTAGATGACCTGCACAGCGAAGGCTTCGTTCAACTCCCAGAGGCCGATGTCAGAGGCCTTCAGCCCCGCCCGCTCGAGGAGCCGCGGGACGGCGAAGACGGGGCCGATGCCCATCTCGTCCGGCTCGCAACCCGCGACCGCGAAGCCGCGGAAGATTCCGAGCGGCCGGAGCCCGCGGCTCGCAGCCAGCTTCGCGTCCATCACCACGCAGGCGGACGCGCCGTCGGAGAACTGGCTGGCGTTGCCCGCCGCGACCACGCCGCCCGGGATGGCCGGCTTGATCTTCGCGATCGCCTCGACGGTGGTGTCGGGACGGATCCCTTCGTCGGCGGAGAGCGTCACCTCGCGCGTGGAGAGCCGCCCCGAGTCCTTGTCGGCCGCGCCCATCCGAGTGGTGAAGGGGACGATCTCGTCCGCGAACCTGCCCGCCGCTTGCGCCGCCGCGGCCCTCTGCTGGCTGCGCGCGCCGTACTCGTCCTGCTTCTCGCGCGGGATCCCGTACCGCTTCGCAACGTTCTCGGCCGTCTCCAGCATGCTCAGGTAGATGGCCGGCTTCTGCTCGACCAGCCAGGGGTCCTCGAACATGTGCCGGTTCAATTCTTGTTGAACGCAGGAGATCGACTCGATGCCGCCCGCCACCATCACCGGCACGCGATCGACGATCACCCGCTGCGCCGCGAAGGCGATGGCCTGCAAGCCCGAGGAGCAGAAGCGGTTCACGGTGGTGCCGGCCGTCGTTACCGGTAGCCCTGCGCGCAGCGCGATTTGCCGGGCCACGTTGCCGCCGGTGGTTCCCTCGGGCAGCCCGCAGCCCATGATCACGTCCTCGACCTCGGCGGGATCGATCTTCGCCCGCTCCACAGCCGCCCGCACGACGTGCGCACCGAGCGTTGCGCCGTGGGTCATGTTGAGCGCCCCGCGCCACGATTTGGCGAGGCCGGTGCGGGCGGTCGAGACGATGACTGCGTCGGTCATGGCGCGCTCCCGCTGAACGATTTGCCTTCGGCGGCGAGCTTCGTCAGCAAAGGCGCCGGCTCCCACGCCGCGGGATCGCCGTGCGGATTCTTCGACAACCGGCGCATGGAGCGCACCACGTTGTAGAGGCCGAGCGAGTCGGCGGTGTGCATCGGGCCGCCGCGGAAGGGAGGAAAGCCGTAGCCGGATCTTCGCTCCTTCGTTGACCAGCGCGAGGATGCATCGCTCGACCATCTCCTCGCCTGCGATCTTGCGCCGCGCGATGCCCATCTCGCGCGAGGCGGAGACGATCAGCTCGTCCACCACCGGGTCGGGGATGGCGTCGCGCCGTCCCGGCTCGTAGCGGTACCAGCCGGCGGAAGTCTTCTGCCCGAACCGGCCCATCTCGCAGAGCCGGTCGGCGATCACCTGCCGCCGCAAGCCGGGGTTCTCGGCGTAGCGGCGCTTGCGGATGAACCAGCTCACGTCGCCTCCGGCGAGGTCCCCCATCCGGAAGGGGCCCATGGCCATGCCGAACTTCTCGAGGGCGGAGTCGACTTGCGGCGGCAGCGCTCCCTCCTCGAGCAGGAGCAGCGCCTGCTCGATGTAGCGGGCCAGCATGCGGTTGCCGATGAAGCCATCGCACACGCCGGAGACGACGCCGGTCTTGCCCAGCTTCTTCGCCAGGCCGAGCACGGTGGCGAGGACGTCCTTGCCGGTGTCGCGGCCGCGCACGATCTCCAGCAGCTTCATCACGTTCGCCGGGCTGAAGAAGTGCGTGCCGATCACGTCGCTGGGACGCCGCGTGAAGGCGGCGATCCGGTCGAGGTCGAGCGTGGAGGTGTTGCTGGCGAGGATGGCCCCCTTCTTCATCACCTCGTCGAGCTGGTGGAAGACGCCTTCCTTCACCGCCAGCTCCTCGAAGACCGCCTCGATGACGATGTCGGCCTGCGCCACCTCCGCATAGGTGAGCGTGGGCTGGATGAGCCCCATGCGCTCCTCGACCTGCGCCGCGGTGAGCTTTCCTTTCTTCGCGCTGGACTCGTAGTTCTTGCGGATGGTGCCGAGCCCCTTGTCGAGCGCCTCCTGCTTCACCTCCAGGAGCCGCACCGGGATGCCGGCGTTGGCGAAGCACATGGCGATGCCGCCGCCCATGGTGCCGGCGCCGATCACCGCCGCTGCGCTGATCGGACGGGTGGGCGTGCCCTCGGGCACGTCGGGAACCTTCGAGGCCGCCCGCTCGGCGAGGAACACGTGCCGGAGCGCCTTCGACTCCGGCGAGTTCACCAACTCGATGAAGAGCTGCCGCTCGATCGATGCCCCTTCCTCGAAGGGCTTCACCGAGGCGGCCACGGCCTCCACGCACTTGAGCGGCGCCGGATATCCCTTCGCGATCGCGGCGACGGTGTTGCGCGCGACCATCAAGAAACCTTCCGGATCGGGATGCCCGGTGCGGCGCTCGCGCAAAAGGGGGAGCGGCCGTTGCGCTCCAACGCGGCCAGCGAAGGCGAGAGCGCCTTCCAGGAGATCGCCCTCGATCATCTCGTCGAAGAGGCCCGACCTCGCCAGCATCGCAGCCGGCACCGAGGAGCCGGAGACGATCAGGTTGAGCGCCGTCTCCAGGCCGACCGCCCGGGGAAGCCGCTGCGTGCCGCCGGCGCCGGGAAGAAGGCCGAGCTTCACCTCGGGCAGAGCGATCTGCGTACCCGGCGCGGCCACCCGGTAGTGACAGCCGAGCGCCAGCTCGAGAGCTCCGCCCATCGCCACTCCGTGCAGGGCGGCGATCACCGGCTTCTCGCTCCGCTCGATCTCCCGGATGACGGTGGGAAGAATGGGCTCGAGCAGCGACCTCGCCGTGCCCAACTCGTTGATGTCCGCGCCGGCGGAGAACGACTTGCCGGCTCCCAGAAGCACCACCGCGGAAACGGTCGCGTCCGCATTCGCCTTGTCGAGGCCCGAAAGGATCGCCGCCCGCACCGCGTGCGCGAGGCCGTTGACCGGCGGGTTGTCGAGCCGGATCACCGCCACTGCGCCTCGGGTGGAAAAGTCTGCGCCGCTCATGTGACCTCCTCACTCGCAGCGATGAACTGCTCCAGGTGATGGCCGGTGTCGCCGAGTTGCATCTCCAGAGCGGTCAGCCGCCGGAAGAGATGGCTCACCCTGGTCTCGTCGCTCACGCCCATGCCGCCGTGGAGCTGCACGGCCTGCTGGCCGACGAAGCGGCAGGCGTTGCCCACCACCACTTTGGCCGCGGCCAGCGCCTTGCGCCGTTCGCGGCTCTCCGGCTCCGCGGCGCGCACGGCGGCAAGATAGCTCATCGAGCGGGCCTGCTCGACGTGCATGAGCATGTCCGCCATGCGGTGCCGCAACGCCTGGAAGCTCGCGATGGGCACGCCGAACTGCTTGCGCATTTTCGCGTACTCGACGGTGGTGTCGAGCGTGGCTTGCAGCGCCCCGGCCGCCTCGGCGCAGATGGCGGCTACGCCCAGATCGAAGGCGGCTGAAATGGCGGGGAAGGCGCGGCCCTCTTCGCCGACCATCGCGCCGGGAGCATCGTCGAGCGCCACCTCGGCGGCGCACAGGCCGTCCAGCGTGCGATAGGGGGTCAGCGAGACTCCGGCCCCGTCGCGCTTTACCGCGAAGAGCGAGACGCCGGCCGCGTCATCCGGAGCGCCGGAGGTGCGCGCCGACACCAGCAGCAAGTCCGCCGCCGGAGCGTGCAGCACCACCGACTTGGATCCTTTCAGCACCCAGGAGCCGCCGCTGCGCCGCGCCGCGGTGGCTACGCGCCGCCGATCGTAGCGCGCCCCGGGCTCGAAGTGCGCCGGCACGGCGATCCGCTCACCCGCAGCCATGCCCGGGAGCAGCTCCTCACGCTGCTGCGCGGACCCCAGTTCGCGGATCAGGACAGTGGCGATGATCGCCGAGGAGACGTACGGCTCGAGCAGCATCGCCTTGCCCATCGCGGTGAGGGTGAGGAGCGTCTCGACGACCGACGGGGCCATTCCGCCCTGCGCCTCCGGCACTTGAAGACCGAGCAGGCCGAGCTCGCCCAGCCTCGACCAGACCTCGCGGCTCCAGCCCGCCGTCGAGTCGAGGATCTTCCCGCGCGTCTCGAAGCCGTAGCGCTCGTTGAGGAAGCGCTGGACCATGTCGCCGAGCTGCTGCTGCTCGGCAGTTGGAGTGAAGCGCATCAGGGCTCCTAGAGTCCGAGGATCGTCTGGGCGATGATGTTCTTCTGAATCTCGTTCGAGCCGCCGTAGATGGAAGCCTTCCGCAGGTTCAGGTACGCGGCGGCGAGCGGCGATGCGTATGCCGGACCGATCGATGCGCCGCCAGATCGCTCGCCGTGGCCTTCGCGCGTGAAGGGCAGGGCCCAGGGACCGACCGCCTTCATCATCAACTCAGTGAGCTCCTGCTGGATCTCCGTCCCCTTGATCTTGAGCAGCGACGCCTCGGCGCCCGGCGCGCGACGCTCGGCTTCGGCGGCGAGCACGCGGAGATTCGTGATCTCCAGCGCCATGAGATCGATCTCCACTTGCGCCATTCGCGCGGCGAAGGCCGGATCCTGGATCAGCGGCCGTCCGTCTTTCCGCTCCTCGGAGGCGATGCGCTTGAGCCGCAGAAGCTCGCGTTTGGAGACGCCGACGCCGGCGATGTTGGTGCGCTCGTGGCCGAGAAGGAACTTCGCGTACGTCCAGCCGCTGTTCTCCTCTCCCACCAGGTTCTCGAGCGGGACTTCGACCTCCTCGAACCAGACCTCGTTCACCTCCTGGGAGCCGTCCATCAAAGTGATCGGCCGCACCGTCACGCCCGGCGTCTTCATGTCGATGAGCAAGAAGGAAATGCCCGCCTGCTTTTTCGCCGCCGGATCGGTGCGCACCAAGCAGAAGATCCAGTCGGCGTGCTGCGCCAGCGTGATCCAGGTCTTCTGCCCGTTGACGAGGTAGCGATCCCCCTTGCGCTCGGCGCGGGTCTTGAGCGACGCCAGATCAGAGCCCGACCCGGGCTCCGAGTACCCCTGTGCCCACCAGTCGTCGCCGGAGAGGATGCGCGGCAGGAAGCGTTTCTGCTGGGCGGCGTTGCCAAAGCGCATGATCACCGGCCCCACCATCTTCAGGCCGAAAGGCAAGAGGCGCGGCGTTCCGGCGGCCGCGCTCTCGTCCTCGAAGATGAACTGACGAACGGGATCCCACCCCGTGCCGCCGAACTCCCTGGGCCAGTTGGGCCCGCCCCAGCCGCGCCGATGCAGGGTCTTCTGCCAACCCATGGTGTCGTCGCGCGACACCTCGAAGCCCTCGAGCACCTTCCGCCGGGTGTCCTCGGGAAGGCTCGTCGCCAGGAAGGTGCGCACCTCGTCGCGAAAGGCCTGCTCCTCCGGCGTGAAGTTCAGATCCATACGGGCGGGCTCCTTGCGATCTCGGTTTCGCTGTGCGAAACTACATTTCGTGCCACGGGTTCGGGGTAACACGGCAAAATCAGCAGAGGCAAGCCCTCCGGATCGCAAGTTCGTGGGTGCGTTGGGGCGGGGCCTGGACGTGCTCTGCTGCTTCGGGCCGCGCGATCGTTGGCTGGCAAACCAGGAGATCGCCGCCCGGACGGGGCTCGCCAGGCCCACCGTTTCGCGGCTGGTCTACACGCTGACCAAGCTGGGATTCCTGCGCCACGTGCAGGCGCAGCGGAAGTACGCCCTGGGCAGCGCGGCGGTGAGCCTCGGCTACTCGGCGCTCACGCAGATCGACGTCCGCCGGGCCGCCCGGCCCCACTTGTACGCTCTCTCCCAGCAGACCAACTCTTCGGTGCACCTGGCCCTCAACGACGGCCTGTACATGCAAGTGGTCGACACCTACTGGCACTCGGCCGTGTTCGTCATCGACATCGGCTCGCGGGTCCCCCTCGTCACCACTTCATTGGGGCGCGCCTACGTGTGCTCGCTGCCCGAAGACGAGCGGAAATCCGTCCTGCAGCAGCTCCGCGAGCGGCGTCCGGATGAATGGCCTCTGACGCGGCGGCGTTTCGAGCAGGCCTTTCGCGAGTACCAGCAGTACGGCTTCTGCCTCGCGCTGGGCGACTGGCGCCGCGACGTCAACGCCGTGGCCGCGCCGTTTGATCCCGGAGACGGATCCAAGTCCATGGTCGTCGGTTGCAGCGGGGCCGCTTTTCAACTTCGGCCCGACTTGCTCAAACGCGAAATCGGGCCGCGGCTGCTCTCGCTGGTCGGCAACCTGCGCTCCTCGATTCGCCACGAGTGAGCGCTCCCCGAAGGACGGGCCGTTTCGCCCTGCGGAACCGATGCCCGGGATGGGTTGCAAGTTGCGTTCAAGCGGAGAACATGCGGCCGTTCGAAGTCACCCGAGGGGATCTTCCCGCCTGCACCCCCCGCCCATGCAGAGGAGGAGCACATGCGAAGTCTCTCGAACCGAAT
>WNFM01322570.1_pt1 | contig 10755 bp, 9 predicted proteins | sample 5400271 | NCBI WGS metagenome assembly WNFM01 (sample SAMN13153352, study PRJNA577476) | soil metagenome | isolation source: 60 cm saprolite on Douglas fir-dominated hillslope | place: USA:California | collected 2013-09-17 | reverse complement strand
TTTGGTATATCCGGCATCGAGCGGGTTCATAAAGCTGTCGGCGACCGGTTGTCGGCCGGCGAACAGGGATCGGCTGATCGCATCGCGATCGAGACCGAGGATCAGTGCTTCGCGGACCCGCCGGTCGGCCAACGCGGGCCGGTCGAGATTGAGGTCGATATGCTCGTAGACGAGGCCCGCTTTGTAGATGATGTGAAACGCATCGGCGTGACGTTTCTCGAAGGCGAGGCCCTCGTCGAGCGGGAGGCCCAGCTCGCCCGCGACCATGTCGATCGTGGCGGAAAGGAGATTAGCCTCCAGAGCGGCCGTGTTCTCGATTGCTCGCACGGTAATCTGCTTAAAATGCCCCGGTGGACCCGCCCAATGCGGATTCGGTTCCAGAAGGATGTGGGATCCGGCGGCAATCTCGCTGATGCGATAGGCCCCGTTGTAGAGCCCTGGATTGGTCGGGTCGGTAGCGTAGTGCGTGCGCACCCGGTACTGTGCCGGATCGGCGAACGCCTCTTTTTCGATATGCGCCGGCAACAGAACGAAATCGTTGATCGCGGCATAGTCGAAGGTGAGCTTGTCGACATGCATCGTGAAGGTCTTGTCGCCCTTAACATCGATACCGGTGATCCGGCGGTAGAGCTCGCCGTTGCTGACCGCGCTCTGCGGGTTGCGGCCAACCTCGTAAGTGAAGCGGACATCGGCTGAGGTGACCGGGACGCCATCGCCCCAATAGGCGTCGGGACGGATCGTGTAGGTGATGTCGATCCCTTTCTTGCCGTCGGGCAAATCGACCGGTACTGCCAGCCCGTTCTCGGTCGACGGCAAGGTCGTGCACAAGAGGCAAACGAGCTTCCAATCGGCGTCGTAGACCGTGAAGGGCCGCGACGCCATGCCGAGCACATAGCTCTTCGCCGCCATCGGATCGATGTTCGGGTTCAGCGTCGACGGAAACTGGGTGATGCCGATCGCCAGCGCATCGTGCTCGGCGGCTCTGAGCGGAGACCCGAGCAGTAGGGCGAGCGCGAGCGCCGGAAACCATATGCAGCGGCCTCGCCATTGCGGCAATTGGGTCTCGCGGAATACGCTAATCGGCTGCATTGCACACGACCCGGGCGCTTGAAAGCGGTTAACGCCAGTCATATTATTAATGGCGGGCGAGGTCGAACACGCAGCGTCCTGAGTTGCACGTTCACGGAAATGGAGCAACAAAAGAGGTTGTTTCAGGCCCGACGCCCGGAAGGGCCGCCCTCGGGTTGACCCCAGCCCTTGCAGCGCATTTTCCAATCTGAACTGCCACAGAGGATAGAGGCATGAAGCATCTCTTGAACGGCGTCGCGGTCGCTGCGGCCCTTGCGATCGCCGCCCCGGCATGGGCGCAAACAAGCGCGCCGATGAGTCCGTCGGCACCTGCTGCACCGCCCGCCGCGAGCACCGCGGCCCCGGCGGAGCCCATGACCACCAGCCGGCATCAGCGCGCCCGCCCGCATCGGATGGCCCGGCATGGCAGCCGAACAGCTCAACCGCCAGGAGCTGTCGCGAATTCAGACCGGCCCCGCGCCGATGGCCCCGGCACCGATGCCGATGCAACCGGGAGGGCCCCGACCGAGCGGCGGCACCGGCCGCGGGATGTAAGCATCCAGGTGTGAAAACCTTGCAGGGGGGCTTAGGCCCCCCTGTCGATTCTGGGTGGCTGCAGGCAGATTCCCCGTTCTTTTGCCCGGCGTTGCTGGCCCGAAAATGTGGCCGCTCCTGCCCATCCAATGGTTAATTAGCGTATTCACGGCAAATAATCGCCGAAAAAGCGGTTTCATTTCACCATTCCTTAAGGGCGCCCGCAGACACTGCGCGGCATGGCAACCCTGATCAGCTTTCCCATGGCTCGTAGCCTCAGCCAAAACGTGGAAACGCCGTCGCCCGAGTGGATCACGCGGTTTGTCGACGACATCCCGACCGGGGTTGCGGTGTTCGACCGCGATTTGAGCTATGTCGCGGCCAATACCGCCTGGCTCGATGCTTTCGGTCTCGGGCCGCTGTCGCTGGATGGGCAGCGCCATGACGATTTCGATCCGGTGACCGGGCCTGTGCGGGCAGGTGGTGGAGGGATGCAACACCGTCGAGCGGGATGCTGCCGGACGGCTGCATCACCGTGCCATCAGCGCCCGCCCGCGGATTGGTAATGACGGCAGCATTCTCGGCGTCATCGCAGCGCTGCATGACGTCGTCACCGAAGCGAGCTCCCAGGGCATTTTCGACCGACTGACCGGGACTGCCGGTCGCCACCGGTTTCTCGCCCGCTTGCGCAGTGCGCTGGCGCCGGCGAAAGGGCGGCGAAACGGCATACCGGTGTTTCTGCTAGACATCGACAATTTCAAGGGCGTCAACGATCTCTACGGCACCCGAATCGGCGACCGCGTGCTGAAGACGGTCGCAGACCGGCTGCTTGAAGCGACCCGATCGCGCCCGACTCCGGCGCCGGTATCGGACGTCGCCGCCGGCCCTGCCGAAAGTGACATGGTCGCTCGCCTCGGCGCCGACGAATTCGGCATCATTCTCGGCAACCCGGCGCCCAGCCTGGCCTATGCCGAAGCATTTGCGCGTCGCCTGTTGCAACTGATCGCCAATCCGGTGGTGATCGGCGATCAGCGCATCCGGCTCACCGCCAATATCGGTTTCATTGTCACCGGACCGGGTCACCGCACCGAGGACGACGTACTGCGCGACCTCGATGTGGCGCTGCAGGAGGCCAAGGCGCGCGGCCCGAACGGCGCCAAGGCCTGGGAGCCGGCCCTGACCAGCACTGTCGGACGCCGCCTGGCGCTGCTCGACCAGCTGCGACGCGCGCTCGACGAACATGAGTTCGTGCTGCAATACCAGCCGATCCTCAGCCTTGAGGAACCCCGGGTCGTCGGCGCCGAGGCGCTGCTGCGTTGGAAGCACCCGACCGAAGGGCTGATCGCGCCGGCGGCTTTCCTGCCCGCGCTCGAGGAAAGCGGGCTCATCGTGCCGGTCGGCTGCTGGGTATTGCGCGAAGTGGTCAGCCAGATGCAGGTCTGGCACATGCTGTACGGCCGCGACATGCTGGATTGGGTCAGCGTCAATGTCTCGGCGCGGCAGTTCAACGATCCCTCGCTTTTGTTGTCGACCTTGAGCGAGATCAACAGCAACGGCTTTCCGCTCGATCGGATCAAGCTCGAAATCACCGAATCGGCGGTCATGCGCAGTCCGGAGACGACGCGCGCCGTGCTGACCCAATTGCACGATCTCGGGATCCGGGTAGCTCTCGACGATTTCGGGACCGGTTACTCGGCGCTCGGCGCGCTGCGGCATTATCGAGTCGACACGATCAAGATCGACCGCGAATTCACCACCCGGCTCGAAACCGAGGACGGCAGGGAGCTGGTCATGGCGCTGTTGCGGATCGCCCGTATCTACGGCGCCGACGTCGTCGCCGAAGGGGTTGAAACCGCGGCCCAGCACAAGATCCTGCATGCAAGCGGCTGCGGCTTCGGCCAGGGTTATCTGTTCGCCAAACCGATGGACGGCAGCTTTTTCGGCGCCTACGTCCTGACCCACATGGTCGAGAACGCCGAACTCTCCTAGAGCCCAAGCCGGGCCGGGTCTCTCGGCTAAATGAGTATCTACTCCGTCGTGCGGACGGCGTCGTTGCTGCTGCCGTGCCGTCGGGCGAGGCGCTCCATCTCTTCGAGCAGATCGTGCAGCGCCTGGTCGGCGGTGTAAGCCATCTTGGCGAACGACCGCAGGAAACTGTCGGTCCGCGGCAACTGGAACAGCGTTTCCTCGCCGTCCTTTATCGTCGCGGTGACCAGCACGACATTGTCGAAGGGCTGCAGCACCAGTTCCTTCAGCGGCTTGCCCGGCCCGGTCACGTATTCCACGACCCGGCAGCGCTCGCTCTCGCGCGCCTCGCTGAGGATCGTCATGCGGTAGGCGGCGCGCGTCGTCGACGCCTCGACCAGGGCGCGGGCGAACGGCCGCAAGAAGGTCTCGTCGAAGCCGAGAATCGCGATCGGCCGGTCGTTGTTGACCACGGACCGCATTTCCAGCGTCGTCCACAGCGACGCACGCCCCTGAAAGTAATCGGCCGAGGCAAGATCGAGGTTGATTGAGTCGATCGGCATCGGCGGCGACACCGAGCGAGCCGACAGAAAGGCGAAGCAGGCCGGCTCGCGCTTCAGCGAAATGTTCGTCGTCGCTTCTAAGTTGCGGTCGCTGATCGCAGGTGTCTCAGCCATGGGCGCGGCCTTTAATGTGTTGCGACGTACAACCTTGAGCACAGGCTCGCATAACCCGCGCCGGAAAGCATCCGTTTCCTTGGATACTGGATAAACTGGCCGCAGCGCCGCTGTCAAACAACGCTCCGCCAAGCGCGCTGCGGCCTTTGGCCGCGTAAGTATGGTGCATAAGTTCAGTTTCTATTTAATGGTGGTTAACGCCTGATTAATCCGGCTCAGCCCTGTACCATCTGCTCGATTGCCGATTCGGCGGCGAACCATTCCGCCTCGGCCGCTTCAATCAACCGCGCCAGCTCGGCCCGCCGCTTTAAGGCATCTTCTAAGGCCGCGGCACGCCCGCCAAACGCGCCGGGTGCCGCCAGGGTCTGGTCGAGGGCCCGTTGCTCCGCGGCGAGCCGCGCTGCGGTGGCCTCGGCGAGGCGGGCCTTCCGGCGCAGCGGCTCCGCCACGAGCCGCCGGTCGGCGGCTTCGCGGCGCTGCTCGCGGCGCCGGTCGGACGCGGGCGCGGCGAGCGGCTTTTGGCCGTCATCGGCTTCCAGCAGATGCTGCCGATAGCCGTCGAGATCGTCCTCGAACGGCCGGACCGTGCCGTCTTCGACGAGCCACAGCCGGTCAGCGACCAGCTCGACCAGATGCCAATCGTGGCTGACCAGCACGACGGCGCCGGAATACTCGGCGAGCGCGGCGACAAGCGCCTCGCGCGTCTCCATGTCGAGATGGTTGGTCGGCTCGTCGAGGATCAAGAGCGACGGCGCGTCATGGGTCACCAGCGCCAGGTTCAGGCGCGCCCGCTCGCCGCCGGATAACTCGCCGACCGGGACAAAGGCCTTGTCCTGGCCGAAGCCGAACCCGCCGAGCCGCGCGCGGATCGTCTCCGGCAGCGCATCGGGCATAAGCGGGGCGAGATGGTCGAAGGCCGAGGCCTCGGGCCGCATCTCCTCGATCTGGTGTTGCGCGAAGAAGCCGCAGCTGAGCCTCGGCGATTGCATCATCTCGCCTGATAACGGTGGAAGACGTCCGGCGAGCAGGCGGGCGAAAGTGGTTTTTCCGTTGCCGTTGGCGCCGAGCAGCGCGATGCGGTCGTCGGGATCGAGCCGCAAATCGAGCCGCGACAATACCGGCTTGCCCGCCGCGTACCCGGTGCTGACCCGGTCGAGCGCGATCAAGGGCGGGCTCAGCGCCGGCGGCTGCGGCAGGCGCAGCGCGATCGGCGCGGCATCTTCGATCAGCGTCACCGGCTCAAGTCGTGCCAGCGCCTTCAGCCGGCTCTGCGCCTGCCGCGCCTTCGATGCCTTGTAGCGAAAGCGGTCGACGAAGCTTTGCAGGTGCTCTCGTTGTTGTTGCTGCTGGCGGGCCAGCGCCGCCTGGCGCTCGGCCCGTTCGCGCCGCGCCCGCAAAAAGCTGTCGAAGCCGCCGGAATAGAGCGTCAGCTTTCCGGCATCGAGATGCAGCGTCGATGTGGTCGCGGCGTTGAGCAGCTGCCGGTCGTGACTGACCAAGATAAAGCTGTGCCGGTAGCGGCGCAGAAAGCGTTCGAGCCATAGAGCCGCTTCGAGGTCGAGATGGTTCGTCGGTTCGTCGAGCAGCAACAAATCGGGCTCGGCAAACAGCACGGCGGCGAGCGCCACCCGCATGCGCCAGCCGCCGGACAGTTCCGACAGCGGGCATACCTGCATCGCGGCATCGAGGCCGAGCCCGGCGAGGATGCGCGCCGCCCGGCCGGGGGCCGAGCGCGCGTCGATCTCGTCGAGCCGCGCCTCGATCTCGGCGATGCGCAGCGGCTCGGCGCCGCGGTCTAGCTCCGCCATCAGCCGGCTGCGCTCGCGATCGGCGGCGAGCACGGTGTCGAGCGCATTCGCCGGGCCGCTCGGTGCCTCTTGCGCCAGAAAGCCGATGCGGGAGCCGCGCGGCAGGAAGATGTCGCCGCGATCGGGCAGCAGACGGCCGCGGATCAGATCCAGCAGCGTCGACTTGCCGGCGCCGTTACGACCGACCAGGCCGATCTTGGCCTTGTCGGGGATCTGGGCATTGGCCTCGTCGAAGAGCGCGCGGCCATACTTGCCGCCAACGCGGTAGCAGAGGCCGGAAATCGTCAGCATGGCCCCGAAACGAGCCTCTTACAGGTTACAGCAACGCCTCCAGCCGTCATGGCCGGGCTTGACCCGGCCCATCCACGAAACAAGACGTGGATGCCCGGCACAAGGCCGGGCATGACGGAGTGGGGGCATTCGAAGTGAAGCTAATATCATGCCGGTTCGCGGAAAGGCCATGAGCCGTGCCGCCGCAACCTCCAAAAGCGGAAGCCGCCGCAGTCATGTCCGGTACGGCCGCATCCGGATCGGGATCTCCGGCTGGCGCTATGGCGGCTGGCGCGGCAGTTTCTACCCGAAGGGGCTGCGGCAGCGCGACGAGCTCGCTTATGCCAGCCGGCATTTCGACACGATCGAGATCAACGGTACGCATTATTCGCTGCAGCGCCCGGAATTCTTCGCCCAATGGCATGACGAGACGCCGGACGGCTTCGTCTTCGCGGTCAAGGGCAGCCGCTTCATCACCCATATGAAACAGCTGCGCGAGATCGAGGCGCCGCTCGCCAATTTCTTCGCGCAAGGGGTACTGCGGCTGGAAGAGAAGCTGGGGCCCTTGCTGTGGGAGTTCTCGCCGCGCTTCCGCTTCAACGAGGAAAAACTCGACGCTTTCCTGACGCTGCTGCCGCGCGACACCGAGGCCGCCGCCGCGCTCGCCGAACGCCACGACCACCGGCTCGCCGGCAGCGCCTGGGCCCGCACCGGAAAGCGCCGGAAAGCGCCGGCCGCTGCGCCACGCCATTGAGATCCGCCACCCGAGCTGTCTCGACCCGGGTTTCATTCGGCTGCTGCGCCGGCACGGCGTCGCGCTGGTCTTTGCCGATACGGTGGAGTGGCCCTATGCAGAGGATGTAACCGCCGACTTCCTCTATCTGCGCCTGCACGGATCGGAGGAGCTTTACGTCAGCGGCTACGAAGACGAGGCGCTCGACCATTGGGCGGCGCGCATCGCCCTGTGGTCGGCGGGCGGCGAGCCGAACGATGCCAAGCTGATCGACCCCAACACGCGGGCGCGCCGCCGCCCGTGCGACGTCTATGTCTATTTCGACAACGACGCCAAGGTCCGCGCTCCGGTCGACGCGCAGGCGCTCCGCCGAAAGCTCGGCCTCGTTTGAGCGGACCGCACCCGGCGGCTTCGTCAGGGCTGCCACGGGTTCACGACCTCGATGCCGCAATCCCCAAAATCGGCCAGGTTACGCGTGGCAAGCGTGGCCCCATGCGCGGCGGTTGTGGCGGCAATCATCGCGTCCTCGACCGCGATGGGTTTTCCCCTCGCCTCGCGCGACGCGCGGATTTCGGCGAAGCAGGCGGCGCAACCCGAGTCGAATGGCAGGATCTGGCCTGCGAAAGCCTCGGCGAGAAAGGCCCGTATCCGAGCCGTCAGCTCGTCCCGGCGACGCCCCGCCGGGATTCGTGCAACCCCGTACCGGATCTCCGCCTCGCAGATCGCGGAGGTGAATAGCTCTTCCGGCGGACGAGACCGCAGAAAATTCTGAACTGCGGGTTCCGGAACGGGGCGGACCAATTCGGAGATGACGTTGGTATCGAGCAGGATCACGGCTCGTATCCGGGACCGGCGAAATCCGGCACAGCGCGAGCGGGGCCGCTGCCGCGCCGAGGGATTTCGAGTTCCGCGCCCTGTTCCGGTCCGAACAGGCGTCGCGCTGTCTCGACCAAATTCTCCCGCGGTGCTGTCTCTTGGCGAGCCACCGCGCTGCGGAGCAGTTCACGGGCCTCCTCCTCCAGCGAGCGGCGGTGTTCGGCCGCTCGCGCTTTCAGACGGGCGTGCAGAGCCTCGTCGACATTGCGGATGAGAAGACTGGTCATCTTTTCCTCGTTCCCCAAGCCCCGGAAAGCACCGCCACTTGCCGGTAAGATAGGGCTGAATACTAGCGAGTGATAGCAATTGCGGCGGCACACCGGGCGAAATTCCCTGCTAACAGGGAATTTTCCGCAATTTAACAGGGAATTCTGTTCCACTAAAACGCGCGCACTCCGATCCTTACGAGCCTAATTGACATTGTCCTCTTGACAATATAGCGGCGCATGCCGAACTGTCAAGTACAAAACATGAACATGGGGACAGGACAATGGAGGAGCAGTCCGGGGATTACGCGGTCGGGTACGGCAAACCGCCGGTCGAGACCCGGTTTCAGAAGGGCCAATCCGGCAATCCGGAAGGCCGCCCCCGCAGCAAGAAACAGCTTGTTACGCTGCTGGCCGAAGCGCTGTCCGGACGGACCGGGTATCCGAAGCCGGACGGATCGTGGATGACCTATGCGGAGGCGATTTTTGCCAGCCTCGTCGCCGAAGCCGCCGGCGCCGACCTGAAAGCCAAAAAGCTGCTGTTCGATGTGCTGGTCAAGCTGCAGCAGGCCAATATCTGCTGGGATAGCGCTCGCCTGCCGGAAATCCAGCTCGACGGTGGCGAAAGCGAGGCGCGCGCGTCGGTTTCCGACGAAATCGACCGGCTCGCCGCCGCCATGACGGACGAGCCCCCGGCGCAGGACCAGTCGCCGTCCGAACCGCAATCCCAGAATCGACCCGGCGGAGAGGCCGATCCGGCCGGCTCGCCGCGCACGCCGTGACGCCGGTGAGCATCGGGTCGTTGCAATGCGTGGATGGCCGGGTCTCGGCCTTCGGCCGGCCCGGCCATGACGGTGAAGGAGGAATTGGGCTCAGAACAGGGGCTGATTGGGCGTTCCGCGTCCTTCGAGACGCCCGCCTTGTCCGGAGGAGCCGCCTCAGGCGGCTCTCGAAGGGGCGGGCTCCTCAGGATGACGGACTTTCCTTAATGCCATTAAACACATACGCGTCGTCCTGAGGAGCGCGCCCGGCGAATGCCGGGAGGGCGTCCAGAAGGACCCTGGTTGCAGGCTGCAGCTGTTCTTTCTGGGCCACGCGGGGCGGTGCGGCCAAGCCCTCTCCCGCAATGCGGGAGAGGGGATTTTTCTCAGCGCGCGGCTTTAATGCGCGAGGGGGTCGGGGCGGAGCTGGAACTCGACGACGAGCGGGCTCGACAAGGTCTCTGGCGTCGCCCCTGGCGCGCCCGGCGCCGGCGCGTCAATGCCCTCGATATGCTGCGGCGTGCGGTTACCCGAAGTCACCCACAGCGCACGGCCCTTCCAGCCGGCCTTCGGGTCGTCGATGCGGCCTTCGAGCCCCTTGGCGAAAAAGCCCATCGGATAGGGGACGCGCAATTCGACGAATTCGCCGTGCACCAGCGCGTGCAGGGAATCCGACTGGTTGCCGGTTTCGAACGGCACATTGGCGCCGAACCCGAGGATGTTGTGCTGGTCGACCCAGACGTAATACGGGTTTTCCTCGGCGCCGGGATCGCCCTGAAAACCCGGCCCGGGCAGCGCATAGAAATCGAAGCCCTCGGGGCATTTCTCGCCCTTCTCGGCGCCCGGCCCGTTCAGCGGCCCCTTGCATTTCTTGCGGTCGAAGCTGGCGAGATGGCCGCTGTCGAGCGGCAGCCAGGCGATGCCATCGCGGCCGACATCCATGCCGCGGATGCCGTAGCCGGGGAGCGGCACCTTGTAGATCTCGGCGAGCGCGGTATCGGGCGGGTTCTTGCCCGGGTCGAGGCGGATGATGTAGCCGGGGTGGGCGAGGTTCGAGCCCCAGACCACCTTCTCCGCCGGCGAGTAGGCCATCGCGTACATGCCATAGGGGATGCGCGTGTCCTTGCTGTAGTCGGGCTCCTGGCCGGGCTGGTTGTAGCCCTCGTCGCGCCTGCCATTGGCATTGGTGTCGACGATCAGCGGCGTCCAGCCCTGCGCCTTCGCCGCGTCGCCCGTCTGCCAGAACAATTTGGTGTTGATCCAGCCGGCGACCGCCAACTCCTCGACGGGGGCGCCGCCCCGGCCGGTATTGTTGCTGAGCCACAGCGTGTTGTTGGCATCCTCGGCGAAGTTCAGGTGGTGCGTGCCGAAGCAGGTGTCGATCGTGGTGAATTTCTGGGTCTTCGGATCGTAGACCGTCACCTGGCGCGAGTTCTGGAAGAAGCCGTCATGCGGCACGTCGAGCGGGTAGAGCTGGGCCGAGCGTAACGGCGAGCCCTTCTTGCAATAGGCCGGGATGTCCTTCGGCGAGCGGTTCTGCGCCGCCCAATAGACGCGGCCGTCCTGGTCCATCGCCGAGGTGTGCGCGTTGACCTTGCTGTCCCAGGTCTGCTCCATGCCGAAATAGGGCGAGGGCGCGACGACCTGGTTGGCCAGCGCCGAGCTCGGCGTGCCCTCGCGGACCGGCGGCTCGATCGTGGTCTTGGCGTTGCGCACGGGATCGAGCACCGGCTGCGCGTTGCTGCTGAGCTCGGTGTCGCCGTAGATCGGCCCATAGGCGTTGACGGTCGGCCGGCGCCGGTCGGTGGTCGTGAGGTCGTGCAGGTAGTGCTTCGGGTCGAGCCAGTCGCGCACGGT
>WNFM01291624.1_pt1 | contig 10755 bp, 8 predicted proteins | sample 5400271 | NCBI WGS metagenome assembly WNFM01 (sample SAMN13153352, study PRJNA577476) | soil metagenome | isolation source: 60 cm saprolite on Douglas fir-dominated hillslope | place: USA:California | collected 2013-09-17 | reverse complement strand
AGGTGAGGGTGCGAAAGCTGTTTGAACCAATGCAGAATCTCTGAGGCGCTGCGGATAGACAGCCCGTGTGCACGGCCTGTCCCGCTGGCTCGTTGAACGCGTAGCGTAAGAAAGACCCACAACGTGCGAGCGGGGCAGGAAAGCCTAACGGTTGGCTCGTGGTGCCCACCTTTATCAGAGGTTCACGGCCTAGTTCCCCACGGCCCAGCAGTCTGCTCCATTTTTATTTTCGAGGACTATGCGCGTACTTTTTATCGGTGACATTGTCGGAGCGCCGGGCCGCGAGATCGTTCGCGAACGGCTGGCGGACCTTGTCTCGACCAGGCAGATTGACCTGGTCATCGCCAACGGCGAAAACTCGGCCGCCGGCTTTGGCATCACGCCGCGCATCGCGGAAGAGTTGTTCGGTTACGGCATCGAGGTCCTGAGTGGCGGCAACCACAGTTGGGACAAGCGCGAAATTCTGGAATTCATGCCGCATGAACCGCGGCTGTTGCGGCCGGCGAATTTTCCCGACAGCAATCCCGGCGCGGGTATGTACGCCGGAACGGCACGAAACGGCGTGAAGTATGCAGTTATCAACGTTCAGGGGCGCATTTTTATGCCAGCCAACGAGGACCCGTTCCGAAAAGTGGATGAATTGCTCGCCACGTTGCCAGGCGACGTGAGTTTTGTGCTGGTGGACATGCACGCCGAGACCACGAGTGAAAAAATTGCGCTCGGCTGGTACCTGGACGGCCGGGTAACCGCCGTGGTGGGCACTCATACACACGTCACGACTGCAGACGAGCACGTTCTGCCCGCCGGCACGGCCTATATCACCGATGTCGGCATGACCGGGCCCCACGACGGCGTCATCGGAATGGATCGCGTCGGAATCGTGAAAAAGTTCCTGGACGGCATGCCCGCGCGGTTCGAAGTGTCGCAAGGCAACGTGCAGATGAGTTGCGTTCTGATTGAGACAGACGAGGCGGGCTCGCGAAATGTTGGCGGCCGGCTGCCAGCTACTTCAATCGAGCGGCTGCGGCTAAGAATTGATTGAACACACGCGATGAACGATGTGGTGAAGCGCGAAGCAACCTGAAAACACTCGGGATAATCTGAAGAAACGACGGAAGAAGGGTTGTGTTCTTGAAAGCGATAGCGGCGATGTGTCTCATATTGAGCGCGGCCTGTGGCGCCGCGGCTCAGGTGGACGGCGAGCTGGTGGCGAAGCGGCGCGTCTATGCGCCGATCGGCCCCGGCCTGAAAGCGGTCCGCCATGGAGCGGACGGCAAATTTTATGTGCTGGCCTCGCCCAATCCGGGCTTGATTGTTTTCTCTCCCGAAGGCAAGAAGCTCCTCGCCATGAAGGAGTCTTCCGGCCTGGCGCCCGCCGCCCTCGAGGAATTGCGCAAAAGCGGCGAAGTGCTGACGCAGTTCGGCGAAGACTGCGATGTGGACTCCGACGGAAACATTTACGTCGCCGATCGCGGCGCGAACGCGGTCCAGGTCTACGCCAAAGAAGGCCGCCTCCTGAAGACAATCCCCGTGAACGCTCCAGTTGCCGTCGCCGCGCTACCTGACAACGAAGTCGCGGTCGCAACGTTCCGCGATCCTTCGCTCGTTGTCGTATTCAACAAGGACGGCCGCCGAGTGCGCGAATTCGGCGACCCGGACGTATTGACCGAACGCAGGGAATTGAACCGATTTTTGAACATCGGCGAACTCGCATCCGACGATCAAGGCCATCTCTACTACGGTTTCAACTATTATCCGGAGCCGACTGTTCGCGAGTTCGACCGCTTCGGCTACGCAAAGGAGGAAGTGCGTTATACGGCCGTGGACGCGCTGCCCAAAGCGGTGGCGATGCGGCGCGAAATCGAAAAGCAGGAGCGGCGCGGCGATCCGCCGGTGTTCAAGAGAATTTTGACGGCGATCGGTGTGGATCGCCAGACGGGCGAAGTCTGGATGGCCATGGAAGACACGTTGATGCGCTTCGATAAAGAGGGAAATCGCCGCGCGACGTATTTGATCTACACGCCGGAAAATGCGCGGCTCGACGCCAATGTTATTTTAGTGCTGAAAGACCGTCTGATCATCGGCGGTGATCCGACTGGAATTTACGAATTCGATCGTCCCGAAAGTCGCTGACGAGAAAATTAATTTTCCGGATTGAATTCTTTTCCACAGCCGGGAATTGTTTGTGAGATGCACGAACGGAGTTTCTCTTGAGGAAAAATTTGCGGCGATTCACGTTTTACGGTGAAAACAGAAGTCTTAGGGGAAGAATCGCGATGAGTTGCACAAATCTAGTGCTTGTGGAAAAGTTGTGAATGCTGTGTGCAAGGGCTGAGTGGCCTTCGTACACTTTTCGCTTGCCCATGAATCGCCAATCGGAGACAATCCCGCGCTGTCATAAAGCGGCGGTAAACGGGCCAACAACAGTCGGGGACACCGCGCGCAGGCACCAGGGGCCACAAGCACAATCCGGGCGCGGGAAAACCCGAAAGCCAACAGAAAGATTGCTGGTGACCGGCTTTCCACAAGATATCCACACTTGTGGAAATAGTTTTAATATGGATTTTTTGTCTAATGACCACTGCTACGCACATTGTGAAGGAACGAGAAACCGCCGGAATGTGGGATAAGTTTCTGGAACGAGTGAAGTCGAGGGTTAGCCTCAATACGTTTACGACCTGGTTCGCGCCAACGCGCCTGAACCGCGCCGATGGCGACACGGTGTACATACAAATCCCGACCGTCGTCTTCCGCCAGGTGTTGACCCGTACGTACGGCGAGATTATTCGCGCCGTTTTTCATGAACTTGGCATGCCGAGCCTGAAAGTGCAGTACGTCTGCACCGAAGAGGACGCCGCACCCCCTCCTCAGCCCGCCATCCCGGTTAAACAGTCGAGATTGGACTTTGAGAGCAGCGATAATCAGCTTCAGGCGCGCTACACCTTCGAGACATTTGTCGTCGGCAAGTCCAACGAATTTGCGCACGCCGCGTCCCGCGCCGTCGCCGAGCAGCCTTCCAAGGCTTACAACCCGCTGTTTCTCTATGGTGGCGTGGGCATGGGCAAGACCCACTTGATGCACGCGATCGGACACATCATCAAGAAGCGCAATCCCGCTGCCCGGCTTTGTTACGTCAGCGCCGAAAAGTTCACCATCGAAGTCATCAACTCGTTGCGCTTCGACAAAATGATTTCTTTCCGCGATCGCTTCCACACTGTGGACGTGCTCCTCGTTGACGACATTCAATTCATTGCCGGCAAAGAACGGACACAGGAAGAATTCTTCCACACGTTCAACGCCCTCTATGAGCAGGGCAAGCAGATCGTCATCTCGTCCGATTGCCTGCCGAAAGACATCAATTCGATCGAAGAACGGCTGCGGTCGCGTTTTGAATGGGGCCTGATTGCTGACATCCAGCCGCCGGATCTCGAAACGAAGATCGCGATTTTACAGAAGAAGGCGGAAAACGACCGCTTTGGGCTGCCGGATGACGTAGCTGAGTACATCGCGCGCGCGATTAAGTCCAACGTCCGCGAACTGGAAGGCGCCCTCACCCGTTTAATGGCATACGCTTCGCTTACGGGCGCCATCGTTTCGCTTGCGACAGCCCAACAGGTGCTTAGAAACATTATTGCGTCGCAGGAAAAGCGAGTCACGATCGACTTGATCCAGAAGCGCGTGAGCGAACACTTTAATTTGCGCGAGCAGGATCTGAAAGTCCGCAGCAATACGCGCGCCATCGCGTTTCCTCGCCAGGTGGCGATGTATATCGTGAAGCAGCTCACCACCGCCTCCCTGCCCGAAATCGGCCGCCAATTCGGCGGTAAGCATCACACCACGGTTCTCCACTCGATCAACAAAATCGAAGAGATGCGGCGTTCCGATAAAGATTTGAATCGTGTCATCACGCGCCTTATGGACGCCCTGCAATAGAATTGGCCTCGCGACATCTCTGCATGGCTGACCTCGACTCCATCGTCCCACCATCGCAGCTTCAACTTATAAAGCAAAGAACGCGGGCCCTTGGATTCGCGATGGCGTGTGAAGACAGCGTCGGCGTGCTGTTGCGCACGCTGGCCGCGTCAAAGAGGGGCGGACGGCTGCTCGAGCTCGGAACCGGGACTGGCGTGGGCACGGCGTGGCTGATGGGCGGAATGGATACGGCGTCCAAACTGACCACGGTAGATATCAGTGCGGAGTACCAGCAGGTCGCGCGAGAAGTGTTTGTCGGCGACGGACGTCTGGAGATTCTGACTCTCGACGCCGCCGAATTTCTACGGAAACAGTCCGCCAGTTCCTTCGATTTGGTCTTCGCCGACGCCATGCCCGGGAAATTTGTTCATCTGAACGAAGCTCTTGCGCTCGTGAAACCCGGCGGGTTTTATGTCGTTGATGATCTATTGCCGCAAGAAAACTGGCCTTCGGAGCATGCGCCGAAAGTAAGCCAGCTCATCGCGAAACTCACCGCCCTCTCGCAGTTCCGCTGGGTCGGACCGACTTGTGGGGTCATGATCCTCACGCGAATTTAAACTCTCTTTCGCTCCCCTGAAAAAGCTTAGGAAGACATGAGGATTTTCTGTTGGCACCGGTGGACAAAAACTAGGCCTTACTACAACGGGTCCGCGATCGAGCGAGTTTTTCCACTAATTCCACAGCGGCATGACCTCATATCATTTCGCGGAAACACATGCGTCAATTCGCCTTAGCGCGATTTCCACAAATTCACCGCAATCATCACAACAACAAGGGTCCAATTTGTTTTCTAAACTTCGAGAAGCAAATCTTGATGATGTTTGTGTGCACCTGTGAATTTCCGGGCCGTTCAACAATGCGCAGCAATGAATCTGCCTCAGGCGTAATTTCCACTATTTCCACAGCGGGACGCGAACAACCGGACTTTTCAGCAGCGCAAAAAGCGAGTAAAGTAGCGCCCAGTGTTGTTGTGTCCCCAAGAAAGGTTCTTGCGAAATGACGGCAACTGGAACCGCACGCGAGGAAAGCCAATCAATGGAATTCAGCGTCACAAAATCAGCGCTGTTGAATGAGCTCACTACCACGCAGGGCGTCGTCGAGCGCAAGACGACCATCCCGATCCTGTCGAATCTGCTGGTCGAGGCAAAGGGTAGCCGCGTGACGATTACGGCGACCGACCTCGAGCTCAGCGTTCGTACTTCCTGTGAAGCAAAGATCAAGAAAGAAGGCGCGGGGACGATTCCAGCAAAGAAGCTCTTGGAGCTCGTGCGACTCTTGCCGGAAGGCGAGATCAAATTCAAGCTACTGGAAAATCACTGGGTCGAGATCGTCAGCGAAAAGAAGAAGTACAAGCTCGTCGGCATGGCGAAGGAAAACTTCCCAGCGCTGCCGGCAATGCCGCACGTAATGGTAAAAATTCCCACTCCAACTCTCGAAAGCCTGATCGGCAAAACAAAGTTTGCAATCTCGATGGAAGAGTCGCGCTACACACTCAACGGTGGATTGCTGATCTTGAAGCCGGATACCGTCGCGATGGTCGCCACCGACGGCCACCGCCTGGCGCTCGCGGAAACCGATCAAAAGCTCGCAGGCTTGAACGGCGAAGTAAAGGTCCTCGTCCCCAAGAAAGCCATGGACGAAGTGGAAAAACTCGCCGGCGCTGCAGGCTCCGATGCACAGATGGAATTCGCAAAAGACGAAAGCCATCTCTTCTTCCAGGCCGGCCACCGCTTGCTCATCTCCCGCATTCTCACCGGCCAATTCCCGAACTACGAAGCTGTGCTTCCCCGCGACAACAACAAAAGTATCGTCCTCGAGCGCGCAGAACTCACCGACGCCGTCCGCCGCGTATCTCAGCTCGCCGACCAGCGCTCTCATGCCGTAAAACTTTCCGTCTCCAAGGAAGGCGTCGAAATTTCCGCTTCCAGCCCCGAATACGGTGAAGCCAAGGAAAATATCGACAAGGAATATCAGGGCGACGCCATCTCCATCGGCTTCAATTCCAGTTACATGCTCGACTTTCTCGCTGCCGCCGCGGAAGGCCCCATCAGTATCGAATTGAAAGACGAACAGTCTGCCGGACAGATGCGCCCCCTCGCCGACGAATCCTATCGCTACCGCTACATCATCATGCCCATGCGCATCTGATTCCGGGTGCATTGAGCGCAGACCACTTTCATTTTCATTCGAATCCGAATTTGATACTTTAAGACGGCCCGCCAACTTCCCTGCCCAGCAATTGCTTTTCAAATTTCGCATTTCCAGGATTGGTGTCCACATTCATGTCCAAAGCCGTGCACTCGCAGAGCATCGTAGCAAGCAAGATTTCGCAAAAAATCTATTTTCTCCGCGGCCACCGCGTAATGTTGAGCACCGATCTCGCCCGGCTTTACGGCGTGGAAGCGCGCGCCCTCATTCAAGCCGTGCAACGAAACATCGACCGCTTTCCCGCCGATTTCCTTTTTCAACTGACCGCCGATGAGCACAAAAATTTGAAATCACGATTTGTGATTTCAAGTTGGGGCGGCGCGCGCACTGCGCCCTACGCCTTCACGGAACAAGGCGTCGCCATGCTGTCGAGCGTTTTGCGCAGCCCGCGCGCTGTGCAGGTGAACATCGCGATCATGCGAACCTTCGTCCGCTTGCGCGAAATGCTCGCCACAAACCAGAAACTGCGGCGGAAAATCGAGGACATGGAAAAACGCTACGACGCGAAATTGCAGATCGTCTTCGCCACGATCGAAAGCATGCTCGAGGACGAAGATTCGCCCAAACGCGGCATCGGATTCCATGCTCCTGCGACGAAGCCAAAATGAGCGGGAATTCCGGAAAATATCATCTATAAAATACTGAAAACAATCCACTTACTGGCATGCTTTTGCCATTTACGGTATTGAGAAATTCCCGAATTTCGGGTACACTTTTGGTGTTGTCGATTCGCTTTTGTTTCTTCCAAATCGACACGTTCGCCAGGTGAATTTCGGCCTGTTTTATTCGCTTCGCGCCAGAGGCGTTTGGTCAAAATTCGCGTGGAGTTGTTTGAGTCTTCGCCGCGTCTCGCTGCGCGAGATGGGATGGAGCAGGAACCCTACGAGTTCCGGACGGCCCAGCGCGGATCGCTTGCGATCCAGCCCGTTTCCGGAATCAAAGGGTAAGGAACGCGCCGCATTGCGGCTGTCCCTGAAGGACGCACGGAAAAATCCGCACGCACGCCTTTCCTAGCTTCAAGAAAATTTATCGAGCTGTTTCGCTCGACTTGTAATTCGCAGTTTGTTTTTCGCGCTCCGCATGCGCGCAAAGTTTTGCTTTGGCCGGGATTCGCACTGAGGGAGAAAAAATGGGCGACAAAGAAAATATTGTCGGCAAAACGACGAGCGGACATCAGTACGACGCGAAGTCCATCAAAGTGCTCGGCGGACTTGAAGCCGTGCGCTTGCGTCCCGCCATGTACATTGGCTCGACCGGCGAAATGGGTTTGCATCACCTCGTCTGGGAAGTCGTGGACAACTCCGTCGACGAAGCGATGGCCGGCTACGCTGACGAAGTAAACGTCACCGTGCACGAAGACAATTCCGTCACCGTCGTCGACAACGGCCGTGGTATTCCGGTCGACATGCACGCCACCGAAAAGCGCCCCGCCGCCGAAGTTGTTCTCACCGTTCTCCATGCCGGCGGAAAATTCGACAGTGACACCTACAAAGTTTCCGGCGGTCTCCACGGCGTCGGTGTCTCCGTCGTCAACGCGCTCTCCGATTGGCTCGAACTCGAAATTCAGCGTGACGGCGCGGTCTGGGAACAGACCTACGAAAAAGGGAAGCCCACTTCGAAACTGAAACAAACCGGCAAAACGCGCAAGACCGGCACGAAAGTCACGTTCCATCCCGACGGCACCATTTTCGACAAAACAGTTTTCAGCTACGACACGCTCGCCACGCGCCTCCGCGAATACGCCTTCCTGAACAAAGGCCTCAAGGTCACTCTGGCCGACGAGCGCGCGGAAAAAAGCGCCGAATTCCGCTTCACCGGCGGCATCGCCGAATTCGTCAAGCACCTCAACCGCGGCAAGGAAACGCTCCACGATTCGCCGATCTATATGGAAGGCAAGCGCGGCAACCTCGAAATCGAAATCGCGCTGCAGTACAACGACAGCTACGGCGAAAACGTTTTTGCCTTCGCCAACACGATCAACACTGTCGACGGCGGCACGCACCTCTCCGGCTTCCGTTCCGCGCTGACGCGCACCATCAACAACTTCGCTTCCGCCAACGGCATGCTCAAGGAGCAGAAGGACGAAGTCAGCATCACCGGCGATGACGTGCGCGAAGGCCTCGTCGCCGTCGTCAGCGTGCGTTTGCCGCAACCCCAATTCGAAGGCCAGACCAAAGGCAAACTCAACAGCGACATCAAGGGCGACGTCGAACAGATCGTCAACGAGCGCCTCGGCGAATGGTTCGATAAACATTCCACCGTCGCGCGGCGCATCATCGGCAAGTGCATTGACGCCGCCCGCGCCCGCGAAGCCGCCCGCAAAGCGCGCGAACTCACACGCCGCAAATCCGCCATGGATTCCAGTGGCTTGCCCGGAAAACTCGCCGATTGCCAGGAACGCGATCCCAGCCGCTGCGAACTCTTCGTCGTTGAGGGCGAATCCGCAGGCGGCTCCGCAAAGATGGGCCGCGACCGCAAGTATCAGGCGATCCTTCCGCTCAAAGGTAAAATTCTGAACGTCGAAAAAGCGCGCTACGACAAAATGCTCGGACACGAAGAAATTCGCGCCATCATCACCGCGCTCGGCACCGGCATCGGCAAGGATGACTTTGACGCCGCCAAGCTTCGCTATCACAAAGTGATTCTGATGACCGACGCGGACGTCGACGGCAGCCACATCCGCACCTTACTGCTGACCTTTTTCTTCCGCCACATGAAAGAGTTGATTGAGAAGGGTCACATCTATATCGCGCAGCCACCCCTCTATCGAGTGAAGCGCGGCAAAACGGAAAAGTACATTCGCGACGAACGCGATTTCGCGCGCGAGCTCATGAAGCGCGCAACAGAAGATCACATCGTCAAAGCAAAAGAAGGCGTGAACCTCGACGGTGCGAAGCTGACATCATTCCTATTGAATGTTCAGGAATACGAAGCCGCCGCCGCAAAACTCGGCCGCCGCTTGCGCCAACCGGCGCTCGTCGAACTCCTCGCCGAAAGCGGCCTCGAAAAGAAAACAGACTTCGAAGACAAGAAAGCACTCGAAAAACTTCTGAAAGAGATCGACAAAGCCAAGCTCAAGCTCGAAGGCAAACTCGCGTTTGACGAAGAGCACAGCCTTTACGAAATCCATTTCGGCCCGCCGCACAATCAGAAAATCAACTGGGCCCTTGCGTCGAATCCCGAGTACAAGCGTCTGCGCGCCCTGGCCAAGCAGATCGAAGAATTCAATCATCCGCCTTTCACCATCGCGACCAACGGCACGAAAGTCACCAAGGAAAAAGTTGTCGACGTTCTGAATTACGTCGTCGAAGATGCCAAAAAAGATTTCACCATCACGCGATTCAAGGGCTTGGGTGAAATGAACGCCGAACAGCTTTGGGACACCACGATGAACGCGGACACCCGCACGCTCCTCCAGGTGAAACTGGAAGACGCCGTCGCCGCCGAAGACATCTTTACTACGCTGATGGGAGAAAACGTCGAAGCGCGCCGCAAGTTCATCGAGGAAAACGCTCTCGAAGTCGTGAACCTGGATATCTAATTTGTAACGTCGGCTTGTCCTGGAGGGCTTCCGGCCGGCGGATGTTTGTAGTGACCAATCTTTAGATTGGCAATCGGAGCCGATGATTTATCAACTGGGATGGACGACGCTGCCGGGTTTTCGTGGTTTGAGCTGCTCGGAGTTTCGAGCTGTGGCGGCAGCCTCACCGGACTCGGTCGATGGAGTGGCAGCAGAATTTGCAAACGAAGCGGAGCGAGACGAGTTTCTGAAGCGACTGGAAGCAGAATTTGCGCCGCGTCGCTTTACCAACGCGGCCAACGCGTTCGACACGGTGAAAGCGTACGTGGTCGAATGGGCAAGCAATAAGTAGCAGAAAAGTTTGCGCAACGAGGACGAGGAAAAATGGCGGACGAAACAAAAACATCAATAGTCCTTCCGATCGATATCGAAGCGGAGATGAGGAAGTCGTACCTCGACTACTCCATGAGCGTCATCATCGCGCGCGCTCTCCCTGACGTTCGGGACGGATTAAAACCCGTGCAGCGCCGCATCCTGGTCGCCATGAATGATCTCGGCCTCGCCTCCAATCGTGGCTACCGCAAATGCGCCAAAATCTGCGGCGACACGTCCGGCAACTATCACCCACACGGTGAAGCGGTGATCTATCCCGCCATGGTGCGGCTCGCGCAGGATTTCAACCTCCGTTACATGCTGGTGGACGGACAGGGGAATTTCGGTTCCGTCGACGGCGACCCTCCCGCGGCCATGCGGTATACGGAAGCGCGCCTTGCGAAAATCTCCGAAGACATTCTCGCCGACCTCGAAAAAGAGACCGTCGACTTCATTCCGAACTTTGATCAGACACGCGAAGAGCCGGTCGTTCTTCCATCGCGAATTCCGAATCTGCTCGTCAACGGCGCCAGCGGTATCGCGGTCGGCATGGCCACCAACATTCCGCCGCACAACCTGCGCGAAATCGTGGACGCCGCAATTCTCCTCATCGAAAAGCCCGACACTTCCCTGAAAGAAGTCATGAAGCTCGTGCCGGGCCCCGATTTTCCCACTGGCGCGTA
>WNFM01242990.1_pt1 | contig 10755 bp, 6 predicted proteins | sample 5400271 | NCBI WGS metagenome assembly WNFM01 (sample SAMN13153352, study PRJNA577476) | soil metagenome | isolation source: 60 cm saprolite on Douglas fir-dominated hillslope | place: USA:California | collected 2013-09-17 | reverse complement strand
GGCCCGCGAAGAGCAGGCCCACCTCGTCCCGCCACTGAGCGTCGGCCGAACCAATCCGATGCTCCAGAAGGTCTGGGACAGCTACCCAGGGTTGCTCGGGGCCGTCCCCTCGGATCGGGCCCTCGTCTCGGGCGTGCCAGCATCCGCCGGTCGCGCGACCGGGCTGGTCCGCGTCGTGCGGGGGCCGGAGCAGTTCGGAGAGCTTCAGGCGGGCGAGATCCTCGTGGCGCCGCTGACTGCGCCGGCGTGGACGCCGCTCTTCGTCAAGGCGGCCGCGGTGGTCACCGATGTCGGGAGCGCGGCGGCGCACGCCTCCATCATCGCCCGCGAGTACGGGATCCCGGCAGTCGTCGGCTGCGGCGACGCAACAACCCGACTTCGCACTGGCATGCGAGTAACGGTGGACGGCAACGCGGGGTACGTCGAGCCGGCCTGAGTGGCGCCGGAGACACAAGTCGCGGCGCCCCGGGCCAGGCCAGATGGCCGCGTGGTTCCCTGGACTTAGTCGCCCGAGTCGCCCGAGTCGCCCTGCGAGTCGCCCTCGGAGGCCTGGTGGTCGCCACCGGAGTCGCCGGAATCGCCGGCATCGCTCTGGTCGACGCCCTCGTTGTTGTCGTTCTCGTCGGCGCCCTGGTCGTCGGTGTTCTCGTCGGCGCCCTGGTCGCCCGGGTTCTCGTCTGCGCCCTGAGCACCGGGATCCTCATCGACGGTCTGACTGCCCTCTGTCTCGGTCGCGTCAATCGAACCCGGGCCCTCGTCGGCGTCCTCGTCGACGGTGACGGTTCCTGCGACCTGACCGGACAGGAGGATCTGGCCGATCGAAGCATTGCCCGCCCATGGTCTGGCGAACGTCGGACCCACGGCGAGGGCGAGGATCGCGAGGACCCCCAGGAGGGGAGGGAGCAGCTTGACGAAGAGGCGGCGTTGCTGCGTGTTCATGGCGTAAATCCTGCCCCCGACACGCGTTCTTTGTCGAGCGGCCGTTTCGTTCCGGCGACACAAACGGACGGTCTATGCACTCGCGCACCGCCGACGCGCAGGTCCGAAATGGGGCTCCAGCCCGATGCGGCGCCCACCGCCTTAGACCCACGGTCGTTCTCAGGCCCGGCACCCGGCCGGCAGGCCAAAGGAGCGACCCGAGATGCGCGAAGCCCACGAGCGCTACATGACGTCCGTGTACGAAGCGCATCACGCCGCGATCGTCCGGCGCCTCACGGCGGTCACCCGGAATCCCGACGACGCCGAGGATCTCGCGCATGAGGCGTACCTGCGACTTGCCCAGGAGATCGCGGCCGGCCGATGTCCGGACGATGCCGCGGCGTGGCTCCATCGGGTCGGCTGGAATCTTGCGATGAGCCGCGGTCGCCACCGCACGGTCGTCGACCGGAAGCTCGGCGAGCTGCCGCGACCATCGGCTCCGACGACGCCGGATCGAACGGCGATCGGGCGCGAAACGCATGCGGCGATCGAATCCGTGCTCGCCGACCTGCCCGGCACGCAGCGCCGGGCGGTCATCCTCGCGGCCCAGGGCTATCACGGCGACGAGGTCGCACGCTCGATCGGCCGCACGGTCGGCGCGACACGGACGCTGCTCTGTCGAGCCCGATCGCGGCTCCGCGCGCAGCTCGGGGCTGACCTGCTCGTGCCCGCCTGACCCCCGAAACACCCTCGAGGGACCGATGGCCGTGCGTATCATCTGCGGGTTGTGGTCGACGTCCTCGAGCGACGGACGTTCATCGGACGCGCGGGGGAGCTGGCCGGTCTGATCGACCTGCTCGCCGACGTCGAGGCGGGTCACGGCCGTGCGGCGATCGTGGCCGGCGAGGCCGGGGTGGGGAAATCGCGGTTGATCGCCCGCCTCACCGAGGTCGCCGAGAGTCGCGCGACGGTCGAGGTCGGGGCCTGCCTGCCGTCGAGCGAGGGCGGCCTGCCATACGCCCCGTTCGTCGAGGTGCTCCGGCGCGTCGTCGCGGCCACCCAGCCCGCGATGCTCCCGGCACTCCTCGGGTCGGGCCGGCGCCAGCTGACCCGGCTGCTTCCGGAGCTCGCCGCCCGGGAAGCCGACGTGACGACCGGTGGCGACGTCGACGCGACCGCCCAGGTCCGCCTCTTCGAGCTGCTCCTCGGCGTGTTCCGGCGGCTGGCCCGGCCGCGGCCGCTCGTGCTCGCGATCGAGGACGTCCAGTGGGCCGACCGCTCGACCCGTGAGCTCCTCGGGTTCCTGGTCAGGGCGCTCAGGGATGAGCCCGTGCTCCTCGTGATCACCGTTCGGACCGAGGACGCCGGTGCGACTACGCCGCTGGCCTTCCTGGCCGAGCTCGAGCGCGACGATGGCGTCGAACGGATCGATCTCGAACCGTTCGGCCGGGCCGAGGTGGCCGACCAGCTCGGCGCGCTCCTCGACGAACCGCCGTCGTCGGCCCTGGTCGATCGGCTCTTCGAGCGGAGCGACGGCAACCCATTTTTCGTCGAGGAGCTGGTGCTCGCCGGGGCCGCGGATCGGACGGATCTCCCGCCGGTCGTGCGGGATGTCGTCGAGGCCCGGATGGCCGGGTTGTCGGCCCCGACCCGAGAGGCGCTTCGCGCTGCGGCGGTGGGCGGCCGGACGATCGACGACGAGCTCGTCTGCGCCGTCCTCGGGATCGGTGCCCGTGCTCTCGCAGCTTCCTTGCGGGAGGCGATCGACGCCGGGATCCTGGAGCGCATCCCGGCCCAGCGCGAGGCGACCGCGGCCTTCCGGCACGCGCTGCTCCAGGAGGTTGTCGACGAAGAGCTGTTCCCGGCCGAGCGGGCGGAGCTCCACCTCGCGTTCGCCAGCGCGCTCGAGGCCCGGGCGGCTTCGGGGCGACGGGTCGAGCCGGCCGACCTCGCCCGGCACTGGGACGGGGCACGGATGCCCGATCGGGCCCTTCGGCCGATGATCGAGGCGGCCTTCGCCGCGGAGGGCGTCTACGCCTGGCCGGAGGCGCTCGAGCATTGGCAGCGAGCGCGGGCACTGTTCGCGACGATGGACGACGGGGCCGCGGTGGCGGGCCTCGGGCTCGCCGAGCTCGATGGCCGGGGGGCCGACTGCGCGCTCATGGCCGGCGAGTACGATGCCGCCGTTGCCCTGGCGCGCGCCGCGATCGACGCGGCCGACGCAGATGCCGACCCGCTGCTCGCGGGCCTTCTCCACAACCGGCTCCGCTGGGCGCTGTGGGAGTCGGGCGATCGCGCGGGCGCAGCCGAGGCGGTCGAGGCCGCCCTGCGCCTGCTCCCGACCGAGCCGCCGACCCAGGCCCGGGCGTCGGCCCTCGCCCAGCACGCCGGCATCCTCGTCTTCGCCGGGCACTACGCCGAGTCCCAGGCAGCGGCCGAGGAAGCGATCGCGATGGCGAAGGCGCTCGATGCGCCCGGCGAGCTCGCGCTGGCCCTCGGGGTGCTCGGCTGGGGGCTCGCGGCGATGGGCGACGTCGAGGGCGGGCTCGAGCGGTTTCGCGAAGGCGCCGCGATTGCCTCCGCGATCGGGTCGGCGGAGGGGGTCGCCCTCGCCTCGATCAACCTCGTGACGCTGCTCGACCGGGTCGGCCGCTCGCGGCAACAGCTCGAGGCTGCGCTCGAGGCCCATCGCGCCAGCGAGCGGCTCGGGGTCGGGTGGACCTATGGCGCGTTGCTGCTCGGGTACGCCGCCAAGGCGCAGTTCGTCCTGGGGCGCTGGGATGACGCCGATCGAACGACGGAGACCGGGCTCCGGACCGGCGCGTCGGACCGGGCCGAGCTGTGGCTCTCGATCAATCGGGCCCGCCTCCTTACCGCCCGGGGGCGGTTTGACGCGACAACGCCGCTCCTCGAGCGAGCCCGCGCGCTCGCACACCGGCTTGGCCCGAGTGAGTTCAGCGGCCCGCTGCTTCTCGCCGAGGCTGAGCTGGGGATCTGGCTCGGCGACGTCGAGGCCGTCCGCCGGGCCGGCCGCTCGGCCCTCGAGCTGGCGACGTCCGGCGGACCGCCAGATCCCTCGCTGGCCTGGCTCGCGATCGCGGTCGTGCGGGCCGAAGCCGACGCGGCCGGGCGGCACCGAGGTCGGGCAGGCAGAGACGCGATGGCGGCCGACGCGTCCTGGCTCTCGGAGATCGAGAACGCGGTCCGGACCGTGCTTGCGGATCGGCCCGAGGTCGCGGCTGGCCCGCGGTCCGACGCGATTCGAGGCCTCCTTCGGGCCGAGCGAAGTCGCCTCGCCGGCCCGGCCGATCCAGCCGCCTGGAGCTCGGTGGTCAGCGCCTGGGATGCCCTGGAACGGCCGTACCTCGCGGCGTACGCACGCTTCCGCGAAGCGGCCGCGATCATCGCGGCCCGGGGCTCTCGCGATGCCGCCTCGGAGTTGCTCCTTCACGCTCGTGCGAGCGCGGCGACCCTCGGGGCCGAGCCCCTCCTCGGCCTGATCGACGACATTGCCCGGGCGGCCCGCCTCGCACCCGCCTCGGACCACCTGCCCACCCCTCCCGACCCCCACGGCTTTACCGCGCGGGAGCGAGAGGTTCTCGGCCTCGTCGCCGCGGGCTGGACGAACCAGCAGATCGCCGATCACCTCTTCATCACCCGCAAGACGGCCAGCGTGCATGTCTCGAACCTCATGGCCAAGCTCGGTGCGGCGAACCGCGGAGAGGCGGCAGCGATGGCCCATCGGCTCGGCCTGGTCGAGCGATAGCGGGTCGGGCTCTGCTAGGCTTCGGAGGTCCTTGAAGCCGGTCCTGTGAGGCTGGCGTACCGGTCCCGTGAGGCCGGGAAGGAGGCTCGATGGCGGCGCCCGGCCACATCGGCGGCGTGACTCGCCGCGCTCCACAGCCCGGCGGTTCGCCCTTCCCCGTCCAACCCCATCCGTCGGCCGTCGTCGACCCCCGGATCGGCGACCGCGGGCCCGCCCTGCTGGCCCTCGAGGACGGGACGGTCTTCCCGGGCATCGCGTTCGGCGCGCCGATCGCGGGCGGTGGCGACCTCGTCGTGAACACCAGCCAGACGGGCTACCAGGAGGTCTGCACCGACCCCTCGTACGCCGGCCAGGTCGTCGTCATGACGTACCCGCTCATCGGCAACTACGGCCGCCTCATCGCCGACGACCAGTCCGTGCGGCCGTGGCTCCGGGGTCTCGTCGTCGCGAACGCCACGGCCGCGGTCCTGGACGACGCGCGCCAGCTCGCCGCGCTCCTGCGCGAGCACGGGATCCCGGCCATCGCCGGGGTCGACACCCGGGCCCTGGCGCGTCGCCTCCATTCGACGGGCAGCCTCCGGGGCCTGATCCTCGAACCCGGCGCGCTCGATTGGACCGCAGCCGTTGAGCGGGCCCGGGCCGTTCGCCGCTGGGAGGATCAGGACTTCGTCGGCGAGGTCTCGCCGGCCGACATGACCGAGATCGGGGATCCGTCGGAGGGTGGCCCGCTCGTGGCGATCGTGGACCTCGGGCTCAAGGCCAACATCGTGCGGAGTCTCCGCGACCGGGGGATCCGGGTCCGGGTCCTGCCGCACACGGTCACTCCAGCCGATGTGCTCAGCGCCGATGTCGCGGGCGTCGTCCTGTCACCAGGCCCCGGCGATCCAGCCCGGCTCGACGCCCAGGCGGACCTCGCGAGGGCCATCATCGCCGATGGCCGGCCGCTGCTCGGGATCTGCCTCGGCCACCAGATCGTGGGCCGCGCCGCGGGGGCCGAGACGCGCCGCCTGCGCTTCGGCCACCACGGCGCGAACCACCCGGTCCGCGACCTCGACACGGGCTACGTCCAGGTCACGGCCCAGAACCACGAGGTCCAGGTCGTCGGCGAGACGCTGCCGGCGAGGAGCGGCTTCCGGGTGAGCCAGGTCAACCTGAACGATGGCTCGGTCGAGGGCCTTCGTCACGCCGAGCTGCCGATTGAAACGGTCCAGTACCACCCCGAAGGCGCGCCGGGACCGCTCGACGCCCTGGCGGTCTTCGACCGGTTCGTGGCGGCGGCAAGGATGCAGGTCGGGGTCGCGTGAAGGACCGCGTCCCGGTCATCCAGCGCCCGGCAATGAGGACCGGACGGCCCGAATCCGTGCTGATCATCGGGTCGGGACCGGTCGTCATCGGCCAGGCGGCCGAGTTCGACTACGCCGGCACGCAGGCCTGCCGGGCGCTCCGGGCCGAGGGCGTCCGGACGATCCTCGTGAACTCGAACCCGGCGACGATCATGACCGACCCCGGCGTGGCCGACGCGGTCTACCTCGAGCCGCTTACGGTACCCGCGATCGAGGCGGTCATCGCCGCGGAGCGGCCCGACGGCCTGCTTGCCGGGCTCGGCGGCCAGACCGGCCTGAACCTCGCGATGGATCTCGCCAAGGCCGGCGTCCTCGAGCGCTACGGCGTCCGCCTCCTCGGCACTCCCCTCCGGGCAATCGAGATGGCCGAGGATCGCGAGGCGTTCCGCGATCTCCTCGACCGGATCGGCCAGCCATATGCGCCGTCCCGGATCGTCGGCGGCGACACGGCCGGAGCTCGCGACGCTTCATCCGCCGCGGCCCTTGCCGAGATCGGCCTGCCGGCGATCATCCGCCCCGCGTTCACGCTCGGGGGAACCGGCGGCGGGATCGTCGAGACCGAGGCCGCCTACCACGAGCGGGTCCGGTCCGGCCTCCGGGCCAGCCCGATCGGCCAGGTCATGGTCGAGCGCTGCCTCGTCGGCTGGCAGGAGATCGAATACGAGGTCATGCGCGACGCAGCCGACACCTGCATCGCCGTCTGTTCGATGGAGAACGTCGACCCGCTCGGGGTCCATACCGGCGACTCGATCGTCGTCGCCCCGGTGCAGACGCTCACGGATGCGGTCCATCAGCGCCTTCGGAGCGCGGCCTTGACGATCATCCGGGCGCTCGGCGTCGAGGGCGGGTGCAACGTCCAGTTCGCCCTATCCCCGGACTCGACCGAGTACGTCGTCATCGAGGTCAATCCCCGGGTCTCGCGCTCGAGCGCCCTCGCCTCGAAGGCAACCGGCTACCCGATCGCCCGGGTCGCCGCCCAGATCGCGATCGGGCGGTTGCTCGCCGACATCCCGAACGTCGTCACCGGGACGACGGTCGCGGCCTTCGAGCCAGCCCTCGATTACGTCGTCGTCAAGCTCCCCCGGTTCCCGTTCGACAAGTTCCCGGCGGCGGATCGCAGCCTTGGCAGCCAGATGAAGGCGACCGGCGAGGTCATGGCGATCGATCGGACGTTCGGGAGCGCGTTGAACAAGGCGCTACGAGGCCTCGAGCAGGCCGGCGCCGGGCCGCTGGCCGAGCATCCGGCCTGGCAGCCGACGCTCGACGCCCTGGCGCGTGACCCGAAGCCGGAAGCGCTTCGATGGTTCCTGGTCCCATCCGACTCGCGCCTGTGGCGGATCCTCGGGCTTCTCCGCCGCGGGGTTGCGGAGCCGGCGATCCAGGCCGCGACCGGGATCTCACCGTGGTTCATCGCCGAGCTGGGCCGCAACGTGGCCGTCGAAGGCGAGCTCCGAGCGCTCGGTTCGAGGATTCTGAATGCGCCCGCCGACGGCGTCGTCGCGGCCTCACTCGCGACCGCGAAGCGGTTCGGCTTCGGCGATGTCGAGATCGCTGGGCTCGCGGGCGAACGTGTCACGGCGGCGGGGATCCGCGACGCCCGTCTCGCGCTGGGGCTCGTCCCGGGTTTCGCGATGGTCGACACGTGTGCCGCGGAGTTCGCAGCGGAGACGCCGTACTTCTACTCAACCTACGCGGCGGCCGGCTCGGAGCCGGAGGCGCCTCCGGTTGAGCGGCCGGCGGCCCTCGTCATCGGCAGCGGGCCAGTCAGGATCGGGCAGGGGATCGAGTTCGATTACTGCGCGGTCCAGGCGGCCGACACGCTCCGGCGGGCGGGTTGGTCGGCGGTGATGATCAATTCGAACCCGGAGACGGTGTCGACGGACTTCGACGCGTCCACGCGGCTGTACTTCGAGCCGCTCGACGAGGAGAGCGTCCGGAACGTCATCGACGCGGAGACGGGCCTCGCAGACGCGCTGCTCCCGGCCGTCGTCGCGTTCGGCGGCCAGACGCCCTTGAACCTTGCCGCGCCCCTCGCAGCCGGCGGCATCGAGCTCCTCGGCAGCGACCTCGAGGCAATCGACCAGGCGGAGGAGCGGACCCGCTTCTCGGCGCTCCTCGACCGGCTCGGGATCCCCCAGCCGGAGGGCGGGATGGCCCACTCGGTCGAGGAGGCGTTGACGCTCGCCGAGCGGATCGGCTACCCGGTCATCGTCCGGCCGTCGTTCGTCATCGGCGGCCTCGCGATCGACTTCTGCTACTCGCCCGAGGACCTGATTCGACAGCTCGCGGTCGCCACGGTCGTCGACCCCGACCGGCCGGTCCGGATCGACCGCTATCTCGAGGGCATCGAGGTCGACGTCGACGCGATCTCCGACGGCGAGGCGGTCCTGATCCCGGGCCTCCTCGAGCACGTCGAGCGGGCCGGCGTCCACTCCGGCGATTCGGTCGGGATGTTTCCGCCGCAGACCGTCGGCGAGGCCGACCAGGGGTTGATCGTCGCGACGATGGAGCGGGTCGTCCGGGCGCTTGGCGCGCGGGGCCTCGTGAACGCCCAGTTCATCGTCCGCGAGGATGGCGTCTACCTGATCGAGGTGAACCCGCGAGCCTCGCGGACCGTTCCGTTCATGTCGAAAGTTACCGGCGTGCCGATGGTCGAGCTGGCCGTGCGGATCGCGCTCGGCGCCTCGCTCGAGGACCTCGGCTGGCACGGCGGGCTCCTTGAACCGCCGCCGTTCATCGCGGTCAAGGCCCCGGCGTTTTCGACGGCGAAGCTCAAGGGCGTCGACCCGTCGGTGGGGCCGTTCATGCAGTCGACCGGCGAGGTCATCGGGATCCACACCGACCTCCGGGTGGCGATGGCGAAGGCCCTCCGAGGCGCGGCGCTCGTTCCGCCGAGGCCACATCTCGGCTCGGACGACCCGGCTCCCATCGCGGTCCTGTCGATCGCGGATCGGGACAAGGCGGAGCTGCCGAGCCTGGCCGAGGCCGGGATCGGCGCCGAGTCTGTCGCCAAGCTCGCGTCGGATCCCGCCACTCCGGCGGGCGTGCCGGACATCGTCGGGCTCATCGGGTCCGGAGCCGTCCGGCTCGTCGTCAACACGCCGACGCCGCGCTCCGGAGCGGTCCGTGACGCAGCCGAGATCCGCGCCGCGGCGATCGCCGAAGGCGTCCTCTGCCTGACCGCGATCGAGACTGCGGTCGCCGCCGCCGAGGCCCTCGATCCGGAGATCGCCGACCGCATCTCCGAGGTCCGCTCGCTCGCCGCCTGGCGGGCGCTCGGGACGCCCGTGCCGGTCCTGGACTGAGCGTCAGGCGGCGACTGCGTGACCCTCGCCGGATTCGTGCCCGCCCGAGCAGCCGGTGGGAGTCGCGGCTGCTGCGGGCGCGGGCACGAGGGAGAGTTGTCGGGTTCGCTCGTCTGCCGCCTCGTGGCGGCTCCGCTCGGCGGCCGCGGCGAACGTCGCGTCGGCGGCGAGCCGGACCGTGTCCGCCTCGTGCCTGAGGTCCGCCTGGCGGCTGTTCACGAGCTGTCGCTGGAGGTCTCCGTAGCCGGTCATCGTGCCGTTCCCTTCTCGATGGTCATCGCATCGTTGTTAGTCTTTGATCGAATACGCCGGGTCGTGTCGAAATTCGTCATGCGCTGGGTCCTCCGCTAGCCGATCAGGAACGACGTGAGGTCGCCGAGCGCCTCGTTGATCCGTTCCCGTCGAAGGCTGTAGTAGGTGGCCGAGCCGGCCTGGACGGCGGTCACGAGACCGGCCGCGCGCAGCTGGGCCATGTGGTGGCTGACCGTGGGCTTGCTGATGTCGAGCTGTTCGGCCAGCTCGGTCCCGTACAGGTCGCGTTCCGAGAGCAGCTTCAGGATCCTGAGCCGCGTCGCGTCGCCGAGCGCTCGATGGAGGCGCAGCACCGCCGACGGCGGCGAGAGGGGATCGAGCTCCAGGGCATCGTCCGCGACCGGGTAGCCGGCGAGACGCCAGCCGGCCCCTCCGAGGAGGTAGTTGAACGGCCGCGCGAAATACGACGGCGCGAGCACGACGCGCTCGACGGTCGGGTCCGACTCGACCCGGATGCCGTTCGTCGTCCGCTCGACGAGCTCGATCGGGCCGAGCGTCGCCCGATCGGCCGCCCTCAGGTCGTAATCCCGCTTGAGGATGGCTTCCACCCGATCCTCGACCGCGGCGAAGGCCTCCGCCCAGGACCCGAGGACATCCAGGGCAACAGCGAGCTGGCCGGCCGGATCCGCGAGGATCTGGGTGACCCAGCCGCCTTTCTTGCCCTTCCCGTGCTGGATTCGAGCGACCACCGCCGCCGCCGCTTTGGCATCCCCGGCGAGCGCCCGTTCGACCTCGGCCGGGTCGCCGGATGGGTCGAAGAACAGGTTGGCGAACACCGGTCCGGGGCCGGCGGCTCGCATGGCAGGCACGACATCGGCCGCCCGCCGGACGTCGGGCCGGTCGACGAGGAAGCCGGCGAAGTGGACGAGCGATCCCAGTCGATGCTCGTCATCGAGGAACGCCCTGGACGATGCCGGCTGCGCCTTGAGCGCGGCGGCGAGCCACTCGCGGTCGGCGGTCGGGAGGTCGTCGGTCGAGCCGCTGTCGCCCGAGAGCGCGAACAGGAAGTCGAACGCCGGCCGGACATGCCACTCGACGGCGAATGCCGGGGCAGACGCGGTGAAGTCGCGGACGGGTGCCCGGTCACGGACCGGCGGGTTGGTTGCTGGGG
>WNFM01234770.1_pt2 | contig 10755 bp, 9 predicted proteins | sample 5400271 | NCBI WGS metagenome assembly WNFM01 (sample SAMN13153352, study PRJNA577476) | soil metagenome | isolation source: 60 cm saprolite on Douglas fir-dominated hillslope | place: USA:California | collected 2013-09-17 | reverse complement strand
GCTATCCACGCAGTGCGGCGCTCGCGCGCCGTCTATGTCCATCCATGTATCATGCTGGATATCTCGAAGCCGATGAACAATGTCGCGCTGATAATCAGGATAGCAATCGCGTTGAGCGTCCATCTGACAAACGCAAAACCATACTTGGCAGCATCGGTTGGGCGATGGTGCAGGCGATAGGGATGATGGGATGTCATGGCGATTTACTTCGGTTTCCAAAATGGCGTTAGCGCGGTCGAAACGTCTGCTAAATGCCAATGCCGGAGTATCGGGCCCAGAACATAGATCAACGCGACGCCGATAATAAAAACGCGAACGGCAAAATGAAGCTCCATGTGAGACATAATCAAACACCGTTGCACGGCTCCCAGTCAGGGGAACCGGGAGCCGCGGCTTACAACGCCCAGGCCACAAGTGGGGGGACAGGGGGATGCCTGGGTTAGGATTCTGACGTAGGTAGCGGCGCCAACTTAACCAGAGCAATTCGGGCATACCGCGCTCCGCGGCTATGCGCTGCCCGCCACGGTATTCCCCACTCAACGGACCGTGTCCGCTATTCCCCCGAAAGCGGACATTGATTGGTCGGTGTCGCACGTCCGCTTTGTGCCAATAGCGGACATCGCGGAGTTCAACTTTGGTCTTTGAGGACAAACAGAGAGACCGCCTGGCGGTGGTCTCTCCGAAATCCGATCGAGTGTTTGATCAGGCCGCGATCGCAGCTGCAGCCGTCCGCTTCCTACGCCAGCCGAGTAAGCCCAACGCGCCGAGGCCGGTGGCGAAGAGGGGGAGAGCGGCAGGTAAGGGCGTTTCAGCCAAGAAGCCACGGATCTCGCCAGCTGGAAATTGGGAGGTATGAATGTTCAAGTATGCCTCGCCCGCAATTATTCCGGCGAACAAAGCAGCTTCGGCGTTTGCTAGGCCCCCCTCGGCAGTTACGAATGCCGGATTGTAACTTGAGGCTAGAGTCATGTCGAAGACCTGGTCGTAGGTTCCTGCCGTCACACCTGTGGGAAAACCGGTAAAGGTTGGTGTTGTCGTCGCCACCCCAACGTTTCCGCCCGGGGCAACACAGCAGTGAATATGAGAAGCGGTATCGCCGGCTAAAAGGCCACTGAAAGTCACGTTGACCTCCATCGTCTGCAAGACGGTATCGATGGTAACGATCGCGAAGCCTATGCCAGGTGACCCGGTGGGGAGATTTTCGTTAGCTCCGCTGAGCGATGCATCGAAAGTCAGAGTCGCCGCCTCTGAAGGCGCTGGCGCCGCGAACGAAACTGCGGCCAGGGTGCAGATCGCGATGAGTCCCAATCCCTTTGTTTTCATAGCGTAGCCCCATACTCAATTAGCTTGCCACTTACGGATCATTATCTTTTTCGAGAGCGATGCATAGTTAGACGGCTTTAGTTCTCGGATAATTGATCTTGGCGCTAAACCCATACACCGGTGCTGAATTACCTCGTAGCGCAGACGTCTTGTGATGTCCGCTTTGGGTCATCAGCGGACGTACCGGAAGAGTCTGCGCTCAATAATATCCCGGCGTGCCGCCCCCATCGACCGCAATGGCAGTACCATGGATGTGACGGGACTGTGCGCCGCACAGAAAGACCGTCAACGCCGCGACATCTTCCGGTTGGCCGATACGGCGCAGGCCGCTCTTGGTGAGCGATTCCGCACGCACCTGCTCCACCGTCTTGTTCTGCGCCGTGGCGAATTGCTGGAACAGTTGCTCGACACGGTCCGTCTGCGTCTGTCCGGGGTGGATGACGTTGATGTTGATGTCATCACGGTTGCCCAGCGCGGTGAGGCCTTTAGAGAAATTTGCCATTGCCGCATTGACCGCGCCGCCAATCAGAAAGTCCGGTCCCGGCGTACGTGCCGCGCCACCCACGATGTTGACGATATTGCCGTGTGCCTGCTTGAGCAGCGGCCAGAACAGCCGCGTGAGCCGGACTGTGGCGTGAAATTTCAGTGCGAACCCGTCCGTCCACAGGGCATCGGCCTGCTCGAAGAAATTGCCTCCACGGGTCGCGCCCGCGTTGTTGACCAGGATATCGCAGCGCTTGAACTTTTCGTTCACCGCCTTGAAAAGCAGCTCGCAGCCGGCAAGCGTCCGCAAATCGCCGGCGATGGTGTCCGGGTTGGGCCCACCCGTCATCGCTTTGGCCGCGGTGGCAAGATTTTCCGCGCTTGCCGCGGCCAGCACGACCTGCGCTCCCTCGCGCGCAAACGCGGCCGCAATTGCCTTGCCAATCCCACGGCTGCCGCCGCTGACCACAACGACTTTCCCTTCGAATTCCTTCGGCACAGGTCTCTCCTTGGATTTTGTGCGGCACTTATACGCGGCGAGCGGGCCGATCGCGAGTACCCTGCCTGCATTGACCTCCCGGCGTTCCCGGTCACAATAAGAAAAAAGCCAGCGCGCGATCCCGAAAAGGGGAAGCCGGTTTTCGGGCAAGATTACGCGCCAGCAACAGAATGGGGAGGACGCGTGAAGCCAGCGCCGTTTGCATACAAAAAGGCGCGTTCGCTCGAAGAGGCGGTGACGCTTCTGGGAGACAAGGACGCGCGGCTTTTGGCCGGTGGGCAGAGCCTCATCGCCACACTCAATATGCGCCTCTCCGCGCCAAGCCTGCTGATCGACATCAATGGCATCGGCGGCCTTGACGGCATTTCGGTCAAAAGCGGTGCTGTCGAGATCGGTGCTCTCACCCGCCACACCCAGGCCGAACGCTCGGATACGATCGCCAAACACGCGCCTTTGATCGCGCGCGCGATGCCGCACATCGGTCATCCCGCCATCCGTAATCGCGGGACGCTCGGCGGTTCGATCGCTTTTGCCGATCCCGCCGCTGAACTGCCGGCGTGCCTCTTGGCGCTCGACGGCGAGATCGAGGCGACGGGCCCCAAAGGCAAACGCACGATCAAGGCGCAAGACTTTTTCAAAGCGCTGTTCGAGACGGCGCTCGCGCCACAAGAGGTGCTCACCGCTATTCGCGTGCCGGCTGCGACCAAAGACACTCGCGTCGGGTTTGCTGAACTGGCGCGGCGCCACGGCGACTACGCGATCGTCGGCCTTGCCGCCAGTGCGCGCGCCGACGGTAAAGGGCTTGCCGAGGTGCGGCTCGCCTATTTCGGCGTTGGTAATACGCCAGTGCGCGTGAAAAAAGCCGAGGCGGCGTTGGCGCAAGGCAATATCGATGCGGCGGTCGATGCGCTCGATCTTGAGCCGAACGATGACGTTCAGGCGACGGCAAATGTGAAGAGGCATCTGGCGGGCGTGCTGCTGCGCCGCGTGGCGAAACAATTGCTGGAGGCGCGGCCATGAGCCTTTCAGCCATGACAGGAGAGAGGCATGAGTGACCTCGCTCTCGATATTTCCTTTACCGTCAATGGCGAGCGCGTGCAGGAGCGCGTTGAAGCGCGCAAGACTCTGGTCGATTTCCTGCGTGAAGACCTTGCACTCACCGGCAGCCATGTCGGCTGTGAACACGGAGTTTGTGGCGCCTGCACCGTGCGGGTGAATGGCGACATCGTGCGCGGTTGTTTGATGCTCGCTGTACAATGCGACGGTGCCGCGGTTGAGACGATCGAAGGCATGTCGGACTCCGGCGAAGTTGCCGACCTACAAGCGGCGTTCGAACAGCGCAATGCGCTGCAATGCGGCTATTGCACGCCAGGGATGATTGCCGCTGCGCAGGATTTGCTCAAGCGCGGTGGCGTTCCAAGCCGCGCCGATATTCGCGAGCATCTGTCGGGCAACTACTGCCGGTGCACCGGCTACCACGCCATCGTCGATGCCGTTGAAGCGGTGGCGCAGGCGCGCGCGGGAGGAAAGCAATGATCCAATCCGCTCGTCCCCGCGAAAGCGGGGACCCAGTTCTCTATAGAGTCAATTCATTAGCTAGAGCACGCCAAGTGCCGTTCGCGCGGGTTGCCAAGATGGATATTAAGAAACTCATTGCTTGCTGCCCTAGGTCCCCGCTTTCGCGGGGACGAGCGGATGGTAAGGCATCTCCATGAAAATCACAGATGACTCACCGCCCGTCCTGAGTGCGCTAGACCGGCCAAATTCGTACATCGGCCGCTCGGTGCCGCGGCCGAATTTGCAAAGGTTGACGCAAGGCCGGGGACAATATGTGAGCGACGTAACGCTGCCGCGCATGGCCCATGTTGCTTATGTGCGGTCGCCGCACGCTCATGCACGTATCGTCAAGATTGCCGCCGAGGTCGCTAAAAAAGCGCCGGGCGTGTTTGCGGTCGTGACCGGTCCCGAACTCGCCAAAGTCATGACGCCGTGGGTTGGCGTGCTCACTCATCTGAAGGGCCTCAAATCGGCGCCGCAATCTCCGATCGCGATCGACCGCGCCTGCTGGCAGGGTGAGGCTGTTTGCGCCGTCGTCGCGCGCACGCGCGCGGAGGCTGAGGACGCTTGTGAACTGGTCGACGTGCGTTACGAGGAGTTGCCGGCCGTCACCGATCCGGAGACGGCTCTCGATCGCAAAACGCCGGTCATCCACGCTTCGCTTGGCGACAATCTTTGCTTCGAGCGGAAACTGGACGTCGGCGCCGTCGACACGGCTTTCGCGGAAGCTGACGCGGTGGTCGAAGCCACTTTTATTTTTGGACGCCACACCGGCGTGACCAATGAACCGCGTTCGGTTGTCGCCGACTGGAACGAGGGCGAGCAGCGCATGACCGTCTATCACGGCACGCAGGCGCCTCACATGATGCAGAACCTGTTCGCCAAACATCTCGGTGTTGCCGAACACCAGGTGCGCGTGCTCACAAAAGATGTCGGCGGATCGTTCGGCATCAAGGTGCATACGTATGCCGATGAGATGGCGACGGTGGCGCTCTCAAAGCTCCTCAGGCGTCCGATCAAATTCGTTGCCGACCGCATCGAAAGTTTCGTGACCGACATCCACGCGCGCGACCATCGCGTCAAAGCGAAGATCGGCGTCAGCAAAGATGGCACCATCACCGCTTTCGAAATCGACGATTTGACCGGCATCGGCCCGTATTCGGTCTACCCACGCACCAGTGGCATCGAAGCCAATCAGGTCGTCAACCTGACAGGTGGCCCCTACAAATGCCCCAACTACCGCGCGCAGACCCGCGTCGTGTTCCAGAATAAAAATGTCATGTGCCAATACCGCGCCGTCGGCCATCCGATTGCCGTGGCAGTGACCGAAGGCTTGGTCGAGCTAGCCGCTGCCAAGATCGGCATGGACCCGCTCGAGTTGCGCCGGCGCAATCTCATCGCTGACGATGCCTACCCGACCCAATCGGCCGCGGGCCTGAAGTTCGAGTTGCTCTCGCACCACGAGGCGCTCGCGCATCTCGACTCGATGATGAACTATGCGGGCTTGCGTGCGGAACAGAGGAAACTGCGCGAAAAAGGCATTTATCGCGGCATTGGTTTTGCGAGCTTCATCGAAGTGACGAATCCCTCCGCCGCTTTTTACGGCGTCGGCGGCGCGCGCATCACGTCGATGGATGGTGCGACGGTCAAACTCGATGCCCAGGGCGCGATCATCGTGCACACCGGCGTGACTGAGCAGGGTCAGGGCGCCGAAGCGGTGGTCGCGCAATGCGTCGCGTCGTCGTTCGGCGTATCGATGGATAAAGTGCGCGTTATCACGGGCGACACCGACCACACTCCTTACGGCGGTGGCACCTGGGCCTCACGCGCCGCCGGCATCGGCGGCGAAGCGGCCTGGCAGGCGGGCAAAGCGTTGCGCGGCAACGTGCTCGCAGTCGCCGCCTCCATTTTGCAGGCCAAGCCCGATGAACTCGATATTCGCAATGGCATCGTCGTGGACAAAGCGACTGGCGCCGAGCGTCTACCGTTAGACGAATTGGCGCGCGTCGCCTACTTCCGCCCCGACACGCTACCGCCCGGCTTCCAGGCCGAATTAATGGCGACGCGGCATTACGTACCGCGCGCCTGGCCGTTCGCCTTCACCAACGGTATCCAAGCGAGCTACCTCGAAGTCGACACCGACACCGGTTTCGTGAAACTGCTGAAGCACTGGTGCGTGGAAGATTGCGGCACCATCATCAACCCGCAGCTTGTCGACGAGCAGATCCGCGGCGGTGTCGTACAGGGTATCGGCGCCGCGCTTTTTGAGCATTGCCTCTATGACGAACGCGGCCAGATGCTCAACGGCAACATGGCCGACTATCTGGTGCCGATGGCAGCCGAAATGCCTGACATCGAATGCGGGCATGTGGTCTCACCGACCGCCGACAGCGAACTCGGTGCAAAGGGCGCCGGCGAAGCCGGCACCGCTGGCGCGCCAGCCTCAGTGATGAATGCCATCAACGATGCGCTGCGTCCGCTCAAGGCGCAGCCGCTCACCGACATGCCGTTCACGCCGGACAAGATTCTCCGCGCGTTAGGGAAAGTGTAGCTCACCCTCATCCTGAGGCGGCCGCGGAGCGGTCGTCATCGCAAGTCGGCCTTGGCCAACTTGCGGTGGACGGGATCTTGAGCAAGCGCCACGTACTGTGTCAAAGCCCATCAATCCCCCGCTTGAAGAAACACCGTCGCTCAGCGCATATTGCCACCGCTCGGGCTAAGACTTTTCACGACCGAATGCCGCGAATTACAAAAAGCCGGAAGGAACGCTTCATGAATATCAAGGTCGGCAAACAAGCAATCGCCGAGGCCAGCAAAAAGCTCAGCAATTGGGGACGCTGGGGCAAAGAGGACCAGATCGGCACACTCAATCACGTCACGCCTGAGGACATCGTGAAGGCGGCCAATCTGATCCGCTCCGGCAAGGTGTTTGCACTTGGCATTCCGCTCGACCGTGAAGGCCCGCAAACCGGACTGTTTGGCGGCCGCTTCAATCCGATCCACCAAATGCTGGCCACGGGCACCGACGCCATCGCCGGGCGACAGGACTGGAACAAGATTCGCTATGCCGACGACACGCTGATGCTGTGCGTGCAGGGCGCGACCCACTGGGACGCGCTCGGCCACATCTTTTACGAGGACAAAGGCTATAACGGCCATGAAGCAAAGATGGTCGACGCCCGCGGCCTCAACGTCCTCGGCATCGAGCACTCAAAGAATAAAATGGTTGGCCGTGGTGTGCTGCTCGATATTGCGCGTTTCCGTGGCGTGAAATGGATGCAGGATGGCGAAAGCATTTCCAATGAAGAGTTGGATAAATGTGCAAAGCAACAGAACGTTTCTATCGGGCGCGGTGATTTCGTCATTGTCCGCACGGGGCAGATGGAGCGTTGCCTCGCGGAGAAGGAATGGGGCGGGTACGCCGGCGGCGATGCGCCCGGCGTCAAGTTCGAGAATTGCTACTGGTGTCAGGAAAAGCAGGTTGCAGCGATCTGTACCGACACCTGGGGCGTCGAAGTGCGGCCGAATGAGACGACTGAAGCCAACCAGCCTTGGCATTGGGTGGTTATCCCGGCCATGGGCCTGTGCATGGGCGAAATCTTCTACCTCAAGGAACTCGCTGAGGATTGCGAACAGGATGGCATCTACGAATTCTTCTTCTGCGGGCCGCCGTTGATCATCACCGGCGGCACGGGCTCACCGATCAATCCGCAGGCGATTAAATGACCGTTGGTGAGGCAGTCAACAGTTGAGATGATTGCTGGATTGGGAGGGGTCAATGGAATCGACAACGACGTTTGATCTGCCCGGCTTTTCAAACCGTTACATGTCTCGGCGTCGTTCGTGGCATCACGGTTCGAACGCGATCTTTGCCGATGACGATCGTCGGGGCTTTGCGCACTTTATTTGGCGGGCGAGCCGGTATATTCGCAACCCTTTGCGAAACAGCGCGAGAGGAGGCGTTTCAACTCATGCTCGCATGCGCGGGAGCGGGGCGCCAATGCCGTGGTCGGCGTCCGATATGATACAGGGCCCATGGTCGGTGCCGCCGAAGTTCTATGCTACGGAACGGCCGTGGTCGTTGAGCCGGATCGTAGCGGCCGATAAGAGACGCGGCTTTCGCGTATCGGCGCTCCGGTCATGATGAATAATTAAAACAGGAGGTTACGCATGGCCCGTTGGCTCAAGCGTGGGATGGACGCAGGCGCGATCAAGGCCGCCGACGCCAAGGTGCGCGAGATCGTGGAAAGCATTCTCGCCGAGATCGACGCGCGCAAGGATCAGGCGGTGAAGGATCTGTCGAAGAAATTCGACAATTGGTCGCCCAAGGACTTCCGCCTGTCGCCGCAAGAGGTCGAAACGGCCATCGCACAGGTGCCCAAACGCGATCTCGAAGACATCAAATTCGCGCAGGCCCAGGTGCGCAACTTCGCACAGAAGCAGCGCGAGACTATGCACGATCTCGAAGTCGAGACCCTGCCCGGCGTCGTGCTCGGGCATCGCCACATCCCGGTAAACTCGATCGGCTGTTACGTCCCGGGCGGGCGTTATCCGATGGTCGCCTCGGCCCATATGTCGATCGTTACCGCCAAGGTCGCAGGCGTGAAGCGCATCATTGCTTGCGCGCCGCCGTTCAAGGGCGGCCCGCATCCGGCCATCGTCGCTGCCATGCATTTCGGTGGTGCCGACGAGATCTTTGTCCTCGGCGGCGTGCAGGCCGTTGCAGCAATGGCGCTCGGCACCGAAACGATCAAGCCGGTGGATATGATCGTCGGCCCGGGCAATGCCTATGTGGCAGAGGCAAAGCGCCAGCTGTTCGGCCGCGTCGGCATCGATCTGCTCGCCGGCCCAACCGAGACGCTGATCATCGCCGACGAGAGCGTCGATGGCGAAATCTGCGCCACCGATCTGCTTGGCCAGGCCGAACACGGCCCCACCTCTCCCGCAGTGCTGATCACCAATTCCGAAAAGCTCGCGCGCGCGACCATGGCGGAAGTCGAACGCCTGTTGTCGATCCTTCCGACTGCTGACGCCGCCGGTCAGGCCTGGAAGGACTATGGCGAAGTCATTGTTTGTGACAATGAGGCCGAAATGGTCGAGGAAGCCGATCGCATCGCTTCCGAACACGTGCAGGTTATGACTCGAGACCCCGACGTTTTCCTCAATGGTATGAAAAATTACGGCTCGTTGTTTCTTGGACCACGCACCAACGTCGCCTATGGCGACAAGGTGATTGGCACCAATCATACGCTTCCGACAAAAAAGAACGCACGCTTCACCGGCGGTCTCTGGGTTGGCAAATTCATCAAGACCTGCACCTACCAGAAAGTGTTGACCGATGCGGCCAGCGCCATGATCGGCGAATACTGCTCTCGGTTGTGCGTGCTCGAAGGCTTCCTCGGTCATGCCGAGCAGGCCAATATCCGCGTGCGCCGTTACGGCGGCCGTAACGTTCCCTACGCCCAGGCGGCGGAGTGATTTTTCTCAGCGAACTCCTGCTCGTGCAACGACCACGGCGATGAACTCCATCGGCTTGTCCGCCAGATTTTCGCCTGAGTGCCGCCGTGCCGAAACCCATTCGGCATCACCGGCATTGCGCGTCTCTTCCCGCACGGTTCCATCGGCGTAACGGTCAACAAAATGCGCGTCACTCAGCCAAATGACAACACGAGGCGTGACCTCGTGCATTGGCGTCCTGGCATGCGCCGGAATCGAGATACGGAGCACCTGAACAAACTCGTTACCGGTTACGAGCTTTGCGTCCACAGGCATCTGCGCGGGCGAGTGATCCTGCGCGAGCGCCGCGGGGACGAAGAACAGCATCAGCACAGCGGTCAACACCGATTTCATGGTTGTCTCCTTTCGGTCCTGCTACACTTGCCGCTAGCAGTTGAAGTCAACTTCAAGTCAAGGGAGAAATATTTGTGCTCGGCATGACGATCGGAGAGGTTGCAAGGCGCGCGGAGCTGCGGCCGTCTGCCATCCGTTACTATGAAAAGCTCGGGCTGCTGCCGCGGCCTGCGCGGGTTGGCGGACAGCGGCGGTACGACGCGCACGTGCTGGAGCGTCTGGCGGTCGTGCGCTTCGCTAAGTTCGTGGGATTCAGGATTGATGAAATTAGACTCTTGCTGGATGGTTCACCCGCCCGACCGCCGCCGGAGCGATGGCGCCGTATCGCCGAGCGAAGGGTCGCCCAGGTTGATAGCCTGATCACGGAAGCCATTGCCGTGCGTGCTTTGCTGCAAACGACGTTGCAGCAAAAATGTCCTCACCTCGTCGAACGCGGACTCGCGCTAGCGCGCTCTGTCCAGCGCCCCGCAGGGCAAAGTTCGTATCCGCGGTGACTTCATGAGCGTCGACCTTCCCACCACTCCCTCCTTCCGTATCGACGGCAAGCGCGCGCTAGTGACCGGCGCCGGCCGCGGGATCGGACTTGCCGCCGCCGCGGCATTGGCGGAAGCCGGCGCGGCGGTGACGCTGGCCGCACGCACGTTGAGCGAAATCGAGGAAGCGGCTAGCGCAATCCGCGCGCGTGGCCAGAAAGCTGACGCGCTATCGCTCGACGTCACCGACGATGCGGCGTTACAGGCCGCGCTCAAGGGAAAAGTTTTCGATATTCTGGTCAACAATGCCGGCGGTAATCAGCCGGGCCCATTCGTCGAGACCAAGCCGGAAGTCTACGACTGGCTGTTCGATCTCGACATGCGTGCCGCCTATTTCGTGGCGCAGGCGGTCGTGCGCGAACTGGCCGCCGCTAAAAAACCCGGCTCGATCATCAACGTCACATCACAGATGGGCCATGTCGGCTGGGCCGGCCGCACGATCTATGTGTCGGCCAAGCACGCGCTCGAAGGTTTCACCAAAGCGTTGGCGGTGGAACTTGCGCCGATCGG
>WNFM01136716.1_pt1 | contig 10760 bp, 7 predicted proteins | sample 5400271 | NCBI WGS metagenome assembly WNFM01 (sample SAMN13153352, study PRJNA577476) | soil metagenome | isolation source: 60 cm saprolite on Douglas fir-dominated hillslope | place: USA:California | collected 2013-09-17 | reverse complement strand
GTCGGCGTCGCCAACGCGGTCAAGAGCCACATCGACCGCCGCCGCGACGTCATCGCCGCGTTCAAGGCGCTCGGCGCCACCGGCCGCGACGTCTTCGCGATCTATCTGACCCAGGTGGTCGTGCTGGCCGGGATCGGCTCTATCATCGGCCTCGCGGCCGGTGCGGCCCTGCCGTTCGTCATCGTCGGCGTGTTCGGCAAGGTGCTGCCGCTGCCGGTGATCCCGGCGCTGCATCCGGACGAACTCGCATTGTCGTTCATCTACGGCCTGCTCACCGCGCTCGCCTTCGGCCTGTGGCCGCTCGGCCGGGTCCATGACGTGCCGGTCGCAGCATTGTTTCGCGAAGAGGTCGCCCGCGAATGGCATCGCCCGCGCTGGAGCTATCTCGCGCTGATGGCCGTGGTGATCGCGCTGTTGATCGGCGTTGCCATTGGGCTTGCCTACGACAAGCGCGTCGCCGCCGTGTTCGTGGTTTCCTCGATCGTCGTCTTCGTGGTGCTGCGCGGCGTCGCCGCCGGCCTGATGGCGCTGGCCCGCCGGCTGCCGCGCTCCCGCATCACCATGCTGCGGCTGGCGATTGCCAATATCTACCGGCCGGGCGCGCTGACGCCGTCGGTGGTGATGTCGCTCGGCCTTGGGCTCGCCGTGCTGGTCACGATCACCCAGATCGACGGCAATCTGCGGCGGCAATTTTTGGCCGCCTTGCCGGATCGCGCGCCCTCGTTCTTCTTCATCGATATTCCGACCACCGAGGCCGACCGCTTTAGTGAGTTTCTCAAAAAGACCGCACCGGATTCAACGGTCGAAGACGTGCCTATGCTGCGCGGGCGCATCGTCGCCGCCCGCGGCGTCAAGGCTGAGGAACTCGGCGCCTCCCAGGATTCCGAATGGGTACTGCAGAGCGACCGCGGCCTGACCTATACCGGCGAGATTCCAAAAGGCTCCAAGATCGTCGAGGGTGAATGGTGGGGCGCCAGCTATAGCGGCCCGCCACTGGTCTCGATGGAGAAGAAGATCGCCGACGGCTTGAAGCTCAAGATCGGCGACGAAATCGTGGTCAACGTGCTCGGCCGCGACATCCCGGCGAAAATCGCCAACCTGCGCAACATCGACTGGCAGGGGCTCGGCATCAATTTCGTGCTGGTGTTCTCGCCGAACGCCTTCAAGGGCGCACCGCTGACCCATGTCGCCACCCTGACCGAGGCCCACCCGGACGCCGCCGGCGACGCCAAAATCATCAAGCAGGTCGCGGACGCCTTCCCGATGGTGACGAGCGTGCGGGTGCGCGAGGCGCTGGAGACCATCGGCACCGTCGTCACCAATCTCGTGCTCGCGATCCGCGGCGCCAGCGCGGTGACGCTGATCTCGGCCATCCTGGTGCTGGGCGGCGCGCTGGCCGCAGGCCATCGCCACCGGGTCTACGACGCCGTGATCCTGAAGACGCTGGGCGCCACCCGCGTGCGGCTGCTCGGCGCCTATGCGCTGGAATACCTGATGATCGGGTTTGCCACCGCGGTGTTCGGCGTGATCGCGGGCTCGGTCGCGGCCTGGCTGATCGTGACCCGGCTGATGACGTTGAGTTTCATATGGCAGGCCGGCAGCGCGGCGGGCGTGGTGGCCGCCGCCCTGATCGTCACCGTCGGCCTCGGACTCGCCGGGACGTTGCTGGCCCTGAACCAGAAGCCGGCCAGCGTATTGCGGAATTTGTGACAAATTGTAGCGGGCAGTAAGGCAGGATTAACTGCTTTTGCTCGGGAATCGCCTGATAGAGCGACATTCGGCCGCGCGTGGAAGCTTGCAGCGAATGTGCTAGTTTCCCACATATCGGATGGGAACAGACCCGGTTTGATGACACAAAATTAATGTCGGCAATTCGCGGTGATCTGAGCTAGATTTCTAACCGGCGTCGCAAAACCCCTTGCGCTCCGCCGGGCAACCAACGGGAATTCGACCATGTCGGACCTAGACCGTAACTACACTTCTCCTTTCGGCCGGGCTGCCGGGCGCGCTGATGCCGCGACCGTCGATGCCGGTCTGCGCGCCTACATGCTGCGCATCTACAACTACATGAGCATCGGCCTGGCCATCACCGGCCTGGCGGCGCTCGGCGTCTACATGGCGGCGGTGACGACGGATCCGTCGGCAGGCGCTGCCAAGTTCGGCAACGCCTTCCTGACGCCGTTCGGCTACGCGATGTATGTCAGCCCGCTGAAGTGGCTGTTCATCTTCGCGCCGCTGGTGATGGTGTTCGCGATCTCCGCCGGCATCAACCGGCTGCGGCCGGCGACGGCCCAGATGCTGTTCTGGGTGTTTGCTGCGCTGATGGGCGTTTCGCTGTCGTCGATCTTCCTGGTGTATACCCACACCTCGATCGTGCGGGTGTTCTTCATCACCGCGGCGACCTTCGGCGCGCTGAGCCTCTACGGCTACACCACCAAGCGTGACATGAGCGCCATCGGGTCGTTCCTGTTCATGGGCCTGATCGGCATCATCATCGCGAGCCTGGTCAACCTGTTCCTGGCGAGCACGATGCTGCAGTTCATCGTCTCGGTGGTCGGCGTGCTGGTGTTCGCAGGCCTCACCGCCTGGGATACCCAGCGGCTGAAGAACGACTACATCTACGGCTATGCCTCGCAGGGCGGTGACATTGCGGAGCGGGCGGCGATCACCGGTGCGCTGTCGCTCTACCTGAACTTCATCAACCTGTTCACGCTGCTCCTGCAGCTGCTCGGCCAGCGCGACTAGCGCTGCCACTCAGGTCTGTGATTCGAAGCCCCGGCCTCACGGCCGGGGCTTTTGTTTTCTTCCCTTCTCCCATCGAAGTCGGATCTATCCGACTTCGACATATTTAGATGCCCAACTCGGGTAAACCCGAGTTGGGTTGGGAGAAGGGAAGTAGAACTTCACATCCGGCGAAATTCTTCTAATCTTCCCCCATGTCATCAGCAGAAATCAGGCCCGCTACCGCGGCCGACCTCCCCTTTGTCACCGAGATCTACGAACACGCGGTGCGCTACGGCACCGCGACCTTCGAATTGATCCCGCCCGACCTTGCCGAAATGACCCGGCGCTTCCGCGCCCTGATGGACGGCGGGTTTCCGTACCTGGTCGCCGCCGTCGAAGGCCGCGTCATCGGATACGCTTATGCCGGACCGTACCGGCCGCGGCCGGCCTATCGGTTCACGGTGGAGAATTCGGTCTATCTGCAGCCGGCGATCCACCGCCGCGGCATCGGCCTGCAACTGATGCAGCGGCTGATCGCCGACTGCGAGGCCCGCGGCTACCGGCAGATGATCGCCGTGATCGGCGACTCCGCCAATGCCGGTTCGATCGGCGTTCATACCAAAACCGGCTTCCAGATGATCGGCACCCATCCCAATGTCGGCCTCAAGTTCGGCCGCTGGCTCGACACCGTGATGATGCAGCTCCCGCTCGGCGAAGGTGCAGGCACGCTGCCGGCGGATGGGAAGTAGCGCTCGCGACGCTCTCACCCCTCATGGTGAGAAGCGCGTCTTCGCGCGTCTCTGGACGATGCTTCGCATCGCCAGGCGAACCATGAAGCCCCGATGCGTCCATCCTTCGAGACGCCTGCTGCGCAGGCTCCTCCAGCGACAACGGCGGAGCCGTTGCGCGGGGATGAGGACCGTTGGCTAAACCACCGCCAGCTTGCGGTCGATCACCAGCAGCACGCGCTCCAGCTCGTGGCCGCGGCGCAGGATCAAGCCGGTCGCCGTGATCACGCTGTACATGCCCTGCTTGCGCGCCAGCCGCGGATCTTTCTCGATGCGATAGATCGGGACTTCGGAGGCGCGGCGAAACACCGAGAACACCGCGCGGTCTTTCAGAAAGTCCATGGCATAGTCGCGCCATTCGCCGTCGGCGACCATGCGGCCGTACAGGTTGAGGATGCGATTGAGTTCGAGGCGGTTGAACGTGACGCGATTTGGCAAGGGACTGGTTTGTGGACTGGTTTGCCCTGGGCTCGCAACGGCCGCGCGCGCCGCTGCGCGGTTCTCGCTTGGATCGGTGTCCTCCGATATCGACATCAGGTGCCTCCTGTCATCTCGATGACATGATTGCGCTAACCGCGGAGCGTCGCAAGAGGCTTTGTTAATCAAGAGCCTTGGTCGATATCGCGGAAGGCCGCGACGGATTGTCTGCCATCGCTGCTCCCGATACCGCAGGAAATATCGAGTCACGCGATCGTTAGTGGAATCTTATTGCTGCCCCACTTCCGCCAACCGACCGCCCCGCTGGGTTGCGAGAACATAGTCCTGCGTTGGCCCGGTCCTTTCGGCTCCGGATTCCTCAGCCCCCAGCCCCCCGGGGCAGTCGGGATCGGGCCTGTTCGCAGGGGAGTTAATCCCGAACCTGGGCCAACGAAAGTTGGTCCTTTTTCGTTTCCAGGGTCTGCTTCCCTGAAATCCCGCTGCGCGCCGGCCGCGTTTAGATGGCCACCAGCCCTCGCCGGCAGCCGCAATCTCCGCTCCAAAAATACCTTTAGAATTAGTGCAGCGGCGTATAGGCCGCGCCGAGCATCGGGCCCGGCTTCTCGCGATTGCCGTCCTGGACATAGACGACCGCGGCATCGACGCCATCGCGCGAGATATTCTCGATCGGCACCGTCCAGTTTCCGGAGTTGCCGTTCCAGTCGCCGACCTTCAGCAGACTGCGCACCACATTGTAGTAGGTGATTTCCCGGCCGCGATTTTCGCCGCGCCCGATCGAAATCGGCACCGCCTTCGAGACCGAACAGATCCAGACCTCGCCGTGCGCGACCATCGGCGCCTTGCTGGCGGCGACCGAAACATTGATCAGCTTGCCCGACAGCGTCATCGTCACCGGCACCGACATCACGCCGCCATCGGACTTGGTGGTATCCTTGATCGCACCCTCGATACTGTCGCGATCGCTGCCGATCACATGCGCCGAACCGTTGACGATCACCTGCGGTGTGTAGACGTCGCGATCGCCGCGCATATGCGAGTAGGCTTTCTGGCGGGCGCTGAAGCGCGAGTCCGCCAGCGTGTCCTTCCAGCCGAGATAATCCCAATAGTCGATCGGCATGCTCAGCGCGATCACCGAGGGGTCCTTGGAGAGCTCGCCGAGGATCTTGTCGGCGGGCGGACAGGACGAACAGCCCTGCGAGGTGAACAGCTCGACCACGGCGCGCGGATCGGCATGGGCCGGGCGGACGACGGCGACGATCGCGCAGACTCCGAGCGCGCCGGACCAGAGTGAAATACGATTATAGGCCATCATCGCTGTCATACTGCGAACCGGTCGTGACGAATTCCATCCGTATTTGTACGGGGCATGATCTGATCCCTGTGAGCGCGCCCCCAAAACGCACGAAAGCGGCCTTTTTCATAGGCCGCCTTCTTGCTCGTCGCTACTCACTTCGCAGTGAGGCACTGATCACAAATCCGCGTCAGGCCGCGAGGTTGCGCAGCACATACTGCAGAATGCCGCCGTTGCGGTAGTACTCGAGCTCGTCGAGGGTATCGATGCGGCCCAGCAGCGGAACGCGCCGCAACGAGCCGTCGCCGGAGACGATTTCAGCGGTCAGGGTCTGACGCGGCTTCAGGTCGCCCTGCAAGCCCCGGATCGTGACCTTCTCGTCGCCCTTCAGGCCCAGCGACGACCATGACGTGCCTTCCTCGAAGGTCAGCGGCAGCACGCCCATGCCGACCAGGTTCGAGCGATGGATGCGCTCAAAACTCTGGCAGATCACGGCGCGAACGCCGAGCAGCCGGGTGCCCTTGGCAGCCCAGTCGCGCGACGAGCCGTTGCCGTATTCGGCGCCGGCGAACACCACCAGCGGCACCTGCTCTTCCTGATACTTCATCGCGGCATCGTAGATCGACATCTGCTCGCCGTCGGGCCAGTGCTTGGTGAGGCCGCCTTCGGGAATGTTGCCGTCAGCGCCCTTCAGCATGAAGTTCTTGATGCGGATGTTGGCGAAGGTGCCGCGCATCATGATCTGGTGATTGCCGCGTCGCGTGCCGTACTGGTTGAAGTCCGCGGGGCGCACCTGGTGCTCCGACAGGTATTGTCCGGCAGGCGAGGTCAGCTTGATCGAACCGGCCGGCGAGATGTGGTCGGTGGTGATCTTGTCGCCGAACATCGCCAGGATCCGCGCATCGACGACGTCGACGATCGGGTCGGGCTCCTTCTTCATGCCTTCGAAGTAGGGCGGGTTCTGCACATAGGTCGAGCTCATGTTCCAGCGATAGGTCTCGCTCTCGACGGTCTTGATCTTGCGCCAGTTGGTGTCGCCCTTGAACACGTCGGCGTAACGTTTCTTGAAGATCGTGGCGGTCACGAACTTCTTCATGTAGGCGTTGATTTCCTTGGTCGTCGGCCAGATGTCCTTCAGATACACCGGCTTGCCGTCCTTACCGTTGCCGATCGGCTCGACCGAGAGATCCTTGGTCACCGTTCCCGCCAGCGCGTAGGCCACCACCAGCGGCGGCGAGGCCAGGTAGTTGGCCTGCACGTCGGGGCTGACGCGGCCTTCGAAATTGCGGTTACCCGACAGCACCGCGGCGCCGATGATTCCGTTGTCGTTGATCGATTTCGAAATCTCCTCCGGCAGCGGGCCTGAGTTGCCGATGCAGGTGGTGCAGCCGAAGCCGACCAGGTTGAAGCCGACCTTGTCGAGTTCGAGCTGCAGGCCGGAATTGGAAAGATACTCCGCGACCACCTGGCTGCCCGGCGCCAGCGAGGTCTTGACCCAGGGCGCTGCCTTCAGGCCCTTGGCGGCGGCGTTGCGGGCCAACAAACCCGCACCGATCAGCACGCTCGGGTTCGAGGTGTTGGTGCAGGAGGTGATCGCCGCGATCACGACGTCGCCGTGGCCGAGATCGAAGTTGCGGGCCTCGACCGCATAGCGCTTCGAAGCGTCCGCGGCCTTCTTGTATTCGGTGCTCATCGCCGCGGAGAAACCGCTGGCGACTGCCGGCAGTGCGACGCGACCTTCGGGGCGCTTCGGTCCGGCCATCGACGGCACCACGTCGCCGAGATCGAGCATCAGCTTTTCAGTGAACACGGGATCGAGGGACTTGGCGGTGCGGAACAGGCCCTGCGCCTTGGCGTAAGCCGTCACCAGCTTGACGCGCTCCGGCTTGCGGCCGGAGGTCTTGAGATAATCGATGGTCGCGGCATCGACCGGGAAGAAGCCGCAGGTCGCGCCATATTCCGGCGCCATGTTGCCGATGGTGGCCTTGTCAGCGACCGAGAGATGGTCGAGGCCGGGGCCGTAGAACTCGACGAACTTGCCGACCACGCCCTGCTTGCGCAGCATCTGCGTCACGGTCAGCACGAGGTCGGTTGCGGTCACGCCTTCCTTCAGCGAGCCCTTGAGCTTAAAGCCGATCACTTCCGGCAACAGCATCGATTGCGGCTGGCCGAGCATCGCGGCTTCCGCCTCGATGCCGCCGACACCCCAGCCGAGCACCGCAAGACCGTTGACCATCGTGGTGTGCGAGTCGGTTCCGACCAGCGTGTCGGGATAGGCGACCTCGAAGGTGCCGGTCTTCTTGCCGACCGTCAGCTTCTCCTTGCGGGTCCACACTGTCTGGGCGAGATATTCGAGATTGACCTGATGGCAGATGCCGGTGCCGGGCGGCACCACGGAGAAATTCGAGAACGCCTTCTGGCCCCACTTCAGGAACTCGTAGCGCTCCTGATTCTGCTTGTATTCCTCGACCACGTTCTTGCCGAACGCCTTGTTGTCGCCGAAGAAGTTCACGATCACCGAGTGGTCGATGACGAGATCGACCGGCACCAGCGGATTGATCTTCTCGGCGTCGCCGCCGAGCGCCTGCATCGCGTTGCGCATCGCGGCGAGATCGACCACCGCCGGCACGCCGGTGAAATCCTGCATCAGCACGCGCGCGGGACGGAACGCGATTTCATGCTGCAGCTTGCGGGTCTTCATCCATTTCGACACCGCGATGATGTCGGCCTTCTTGACCGTGCGATCGTCCTCGAAGCGCAGCAGGTTTTCCAGCAGCACCTTCATCGAATAGGGAAGCTTGGAAATTCCCTTCAGACCGTTCTTCTCGGCAGCGGGCAGGCTGTAATAAACGTACGTCTTGCCACCGACCTTGAGGGTTTTGCGGCATTTGAAGCTGTCGAGAGAGGTCATGTGAGGAAATCCCAATTGTCAGTTATACCCGGCAAGGATATTTGAAGCGGTATTTAAACACCGTCAGCACGGCCGCCCGGTGGCTTGCGGCCATCGATTGTGTGCTGCATCAAGTTCCGGGTTTATAGAATCTTTCTAGAAGCGCCGCCACACCGACAATCGTGCTGCAGCATTGCACGACCCAAAAATTTGGATGCGGTACCCATAGAATTCAAAGGGCTGGCTTTCAGAGCGCTGGGTTTTCAGAGGGCTGTGCAAAGGGCTGTGAAGGACAAGATGCGGCTCTCGGGACGTCAGATCAGTTGTGTACGGGGCGACCGCGAGGTGTTTTCCGGCCTCGATTTCGAGGCCACGTCCGGCCAGGCGCTCGCCGTCACCGGCCCCAATGGATCGGGCAAGACCTCGCTGCTCCGCCTGGTCGCCGGATTGCTGGCGCCGGCCGCCGGATCGTTCGACCTCGACGGCGGCGAAGCGGAACTGACCCTGCCGGAACAATCGCACTATCTCGGCCACCGCGACGCTCTGAAGCCCGCACTCAGCGTCGCGGAAAACCTGTCGTTCTGGCGCGATTTTCTCGGCGGCGATGTTGCCGATCTCGGGCCATGCCTCGCGTCTGTCGGGCTCGGCCACGCCAGCCATCTGCCGGCGGCGTATCTGTCGGCCGGCCAGCGGCGCCGGCTGTCGATCGCCCGGCTATTGGTGGTGCGGCGGCCGGTCTGGCTGCTGGACGAACCGACTTCGGCGCTCGATGCCGCCGGGCAGGACCTGTTCGCTGGACTAGCGCGCGACCATCTGGCCCGCGGCGGCATCGTCATCGCCGCCACCCACGCCCCGCTCGGCATCGCGGCGCAGGAATTGCGGATGGGGGACGCGCAGTGAGTTTTTCCGCTGAGACTTCGCAAGATCACTTTGCCCGCGCGACTGCTCTCTCCGTTCCCTCCCCCCTTGCGGGGTCCGAGGCGAGCGAAACTCGCTCTCGAGGTCAGGGAGGGGGGTGCCACACGACGTGCTCTCTCGATTTATCCCTTCGCGGCAAACTCTTCTCGCAAGCATCTTTTGCTGGGCTACCCCTCTCCCCCGCCCTCCCCCGCAAGGGGGAAGGGAGCCGACCGTGCGCGCCACTCGAGCGGAATCTACGAACTGCGCAGCGAGCCGCCACATGACCGCCCTCGCCGCGCTGATCCGACGGGACATCCAAATCGCGCTGCGCGTTGGCGGCGGCGCGCTGATCGGTGTGCTGTTTTTCCTCACCGTCACGGTGCTGATGCCGTTCGCGATCGGGCCGGATCTGGCACTGCTGACCCGGCTCGGACCCGCGATCCTCTGGCTCGGCGCGCTGCTGGCAAGCCTGCTGACGCTCGATCGCCTGTTCACGGCAGATCACGACGACGGTTCCCTCGACCTGATCGTGATGGGCCGGACCCCGCTGGAACTGGCCTGTGCGGCCAAGGCGCTGGCGCACTGGCTCGCCGCCGGGTTGCCGCTGGTGATCGCAACCCCCGTGCTCGGGCTGTTGTTGAATCTGGACGCCGCCGCGACCGCGGCGGTGGCGCTGACCTTGCTGGTGGGAACCCCGGCATTGACCTTTACCGGCATGATCGGGGCGGCGCTGGCCGTGACACTTCACCGCGGCGGGTTGCTGCTGGCGGTGCTGGTGCTGCCGTTGTCGATCCCGGTGCTGATTTTTGGCGTCGCAGCCTCGCAGGCCGCGATATCCGGGCCGCTGTCGTTCGGAACGCCGTTTTCAATCCTCTGCGCGCTCTCGCTGGTCAGTTTCGTCATCGGGCCGTTCGCCGCCGCCGCCAGCCTGAGGCACGGCTTGGACTGATCAACTCTCGCGGAGGCGAAATGAAACAAACCAAGCCGCATTGCCTGCCCCGCCGCTGACGACTATCAGGATGCCATGACGCTGCTCGACCTCGCCAACCCCACGAAATTCCTGTCGCTGACGGCGCGCGTGCTACCGTGGCTGGCGGGCGCGACCGCGATCCTGCTGCTGATCGGCCTGTATCAATCGGCGATGGCGCCGGATGACTACCAGCAAGGCGCCACCGTCAAGATCATGTTCATCCACGTGCCGAACGCGTGGCTGTCGATGTTCGTCTGGGGTGTGATGAGCCTTTCGGCGCTGGGCACGCTGGTGTGGCGGCATCCCCTCGCCGACGTCGCCGCCAAGGCCGCCGCCCCGATCGGCGCCGCCTTCACCTTCCTGGCGCTGGTCACGGGTTCGCTGTGGGGCCGGCCGATGTGGGGCACCTATTGGGAATGGGACGCGCGGCTCACCTCGGTGCTGATTCTGTTTCTGATGTATCTCGGCCTGATCGCGCTGTGGCGTGCGGTCGACGATCCCTCACGCGCCGCACGGGCCGCCGCGATCCTGACACTGGTCGGCGCGATCAATCTGCCGATCATCAAGTTCTCGGTCGACTGGTGGAACACGCTGCATCAGCCAGCCTCTGTCATGCGGATGGGCGGCCCGTCGCTCGACAAGGCCTTCCTGATTCCGTTGCTGGTGATGGCGGTCGGGTTTTCGCTGCTGTTCGTCACGCTGCATCTGGCGGCAATGCGCAACGAGATCCTGCGCCGCCGCGTCCGCGCCTTGCAGATG
>WNFM01078033.1_pt1 | contig 10760 bp, 12 predicted proteins | sample 5400271 | NCBI WGS metagenome assembly WNFM01 (sample SAMN13153352, study PRJNA577476) | soil metagenome | isolation source: 60 cm saprolite on Douglas fir-dominated hillslope | place: USA:California | collected 2013-09-17 | reverse complement strand
GTCGCGGGTCAGGATCGCATCGAAACGGTCGTGGATTCCGGCGAGCCGCAAATGCGTGTCCGCGGTGCGCCGCGACGAGGAGGTGACGATCGCCATCGGGTATTTCGCCGCCTGCAGCGCGTCCAGCAGTTCGACCGCGCCGCGTTTCACGGGCAGGCCCGCCTCCAGAATTTCATCCCGTTTTGCGATGAAAGCCGTGTTGATCTCGGCGAGCGGAAAGTCTTCGCCGTAGCGTGCGTGCAGCATGGCTTCGCATTCCGGCCCCGGCAGACCGACCATCGCATGGCAGAGCGTGACGATGTCGTCGGTATAGCCATGGGCGTTCAGCGCCGCGACCAGGCTGTCGAGATAGACCCGCTCGGTGTCGAGCAGGGTGCCGTCCATGTCGAGCAGGACGGCGCGCACGTCCCATGTACCGGTCACGTCGACGTAGCTTCTGCGGCGCGCATCGCCGCCTTGCGCAGGCAATCCGGGCAGAGACAATCGCCGCCGTCCGATGGCATCGGCAGCCGGTAGGCTTCGTCCATGCACCAGCATGGCCCCGACAGATTGCAGCCGAATTCGGCGCCGCAGCCGGCGCAGGCGAGGCGGCGTGCGGGCTGGATTTCCGACCGATTTGTCATGAACGGGGCCGCATTTCCTACACGGAATTAATCTCGGGTTCATCGCGAACGGCGGTATAGTCCGGCGCAATATACGCCCAGGAACGCTTAAGGGAAATCGAATGGCCCGCGATTCGCAAGCAGCCCTCGTTGCGCTCAATCGCTTCGGTTTCGGCGCGCGGGGCGGAGCCTCCGGCGATTTCGTCAACGCGGCCAGCTTCTCCGCCCCAACGGGGTGCTGCTCGAAGTTCCCGGATTGCAGTCGACGCCGGCGCTCGGCAAGGCGGTGTTCGACTATCAGTTCGAGATCCAGCGGGCCCGCGACGCCGCCGCCAAGGCGGCACCTGCCACTGGGACCGAAGCGCCCGCCCAGCCGCCGGCGGATGCAAAAGCGCAACGGCGAAACCTGTCGCTCAGCACCATCGCCATGGACATCACGGCGAAGGAACCGCAGCCGAAATCGGCCGATGCGACGATGGCCGATCCTTCAGCTAGGTCCGCCGAGACCATGCAGCCGAATGCGCCAAAGCCGCCACCGCAACAGCTCAACATCATCCAGAAAACCTTTCGCACCGAGGCGCTGGCGCGGCTGCAGCGCGCTACCATCGCCGATTGCGGTTATGTCGAGCGGCTGGTGGTGTTCTGGTCCAATCACTTCTGCATCTCCGCCGGCAAGGGCGGGCTTGCGCGGATGTGGGCGGGCTCGTTCGAGCGCGAGGCGATCCGACCCCATGTGCTCGGGCGCTTCGCTGACATGTTGAAGGCAGTCGAGCAGCATCCGGCGATGCTGTTTTTTCTCGACAACCAGCAGTCGCTCGGCCCGGACTCCCGCGCCGGGCTGAACCGCAACCGCGGCCTGAACGAAAATCTCGCGCGCGAGATAGCTGCATACGCTCGGCGTCGGCGGTGGCTATTCGCAGGACGACGTGACCTCGCTGGCGCGGATCATCACCGGCTGGACCTATGCAGGACGGCAGGGCCAGCTCGGTACGCCCGGCACCTTCGTGTTCAACGCCAATGCGCATCAGCCGGGCGCGCAGCGCGTGATGGGCAAGATCTATGAGGCCAACGGCGTGGCGCAGGGCGAGGCGGTGCTTGCTGATATCGCGCGGCATCCGTCGACCGCAAAGTTCATCGCCACCAAACTGGCGCGGCATTTCGTGGCTGATGATCCGCCGCCGGCGCTGGTGGCGCGGCTGAGCGATGTCTTCATCAAGACCGACGGCGACCTCAAGGCGCTGGCGACGGCGCTTTTGGATTCCGACGAAGCCTGGCAGGCACCGCTGACCAAGATGCGCTCGCCGTACGAATTCCTGGTCGCGAGCGGCAGATTGCTGGCGCAAATTCCCGGCGATCCCGGCCGCTATCTGGGCGCGCTGAATGTGCTGGGGCAACCGCTATGGGCGCCCGCCGGGCCGAACGGCTTTCCCGACAGCAACGCGGCATGGGCCGCACCGGAGGGGATGAAGCTGCGGCTCGATATCTCCGCGCAGATCGCCTCGCGGCTTGCCGACGGCATCGATCCCCGCGCGCTGCTCGAACTCGTTGCTGCCGATGCGGCTTCCGAGGAGACGCGCAAAACCATCGAGCGCGCGGAATCGCGGCAGCAGGCGCTGGCGCTGTTGTTGATGTCGCCGGAATTCCAGAGGAGATGACATCAATGGAAACGAGCATGAATTGCTGCGAAGGCCTGCGAGCTTCGGTGACGTCGCGGCGTGCGCTGCTGCTCGGCGGCGCCTCGTTTGCGGCCTGGGCCTACTTGCCGAAATTCGCGCGGGCCGCCGACGGGCGCGACCCGCGGCTGGTGGTGATCATCCTGCGCGGCGCGCTGGACGGGCTCGCCACTGTAGCCCCGGTTGGCGACCCCGATTATGCCGGCCTGCATGGCGCGATCGCGCTGGCATCAAGCGGTCCGAACGCGGCGCTGCCACTGGATTCGTTCTTCGCGCTGCATCCGTCGATGCCGGAATTCGCGCGGATGTATCGCGACAAGAAGGCCGTGGTGGTTCACGCGGTGGCGACGTCGTATCGCGACCGCTCGCATTTCGACGGACAGGACGTGCTCGAAAGCGGCTTTGCCGGGCCCGGCCGCGTGCAATCGGGCTGGCTCAACCGCGCGCTGGAATCGCTGCCGCGGGGCGAGCGGGTGACGAGCGCGCTCGCAATCGGTCCGACCACGCCTTTGGTGTTGCGCGGCGCGGCGCCGACGGTCGGCTGGGCGCCGGTCGCGCTGCCGCCGGTCGCCGACGATACCGCGACCCGGCTCGCTGAACTCTATAGCCACCGCGATCCCGCGCTGGCCCTGGCGCTGACGCAAGGGCTCGCGCTCGACAAGGCGGCGCAGGGCGATGACATGAAGCCGAAGCCCGGCACCAACGGCGCCGGCGCAATGCGGCTGGTGGCGCGCGGGGCTGCGAAACTGATGGCGGCCGACGACGGTCCGCGGATCGCAGCACTCGCCTTCGACGGCTGGGATACCCACGCCAATGAAGGCGGCCCGGTCGGACGATTGGCGCAACTGCTTGGCGGTCTCGACGGTGCGCTGGCGGAATTCGAAAGCGGGCTCGGCGAGCGCTGGCGCGAAACCGTCGTCGTGGTCGCCACCGAGTTCGGCCGCACCGCGCGCATCAACGGCACCCAGGGCACCGACCACGGCACCGGCACCATCGCGCTGCTCGCCGGAGGTGCTGTGAAGGGCGGCCGCGTGATCTCGGACTGGCCAGGACTTAAACTCGCCAATCTCTACCAGGGCCGCGACCTCGCGCCGACCACCGACCTGCGAGCGGTGATGAAAGGCCTGCTGCACGATCAGTTCGGTCTGGCCGAGCGCGTGCTGGCGGAAACGGTATTTCCCGATAGCGCGGCGGTGAAGCCGATGCAGGGGCTTATTTCTTAACCTCTCCCCGCGTTTTGCGGGGAGAGGTCGCCGCGCTCTGCGCGGCGGGTGAGGGGCGAGGCAATGCGGGGCCACAATGAAAAGACTGTCCGAATCGCAAGGCGGTTGCGTGTAAATCAAACCGACGCCGAAACAGTCCTGTGGAATCGAATCCGTAACAGGCAGATCGACGGACACAAGTTTGTCAGACAGGTACCAATCGGCGGGTACATCTGCGACTTCGTTTGCCGTGAAAAACGTTTGATCGTTGAAGCGGACGGCGGTCAGCACAATGAATCTGCTGCGGACGCGATACGAGACCGTCGTTTAGCAGAGGACGGGTACAGAGTGCTTCGATTCTGGAACAACGATATTCTGGGAAATATCGAAGGGGTTCTCGTCACGATTCAAACCGAGCTTTTGAAATAAGTTCTCGCGGTCCTCTTCAACCTCGCCCCGCTTGCGGGGAGAGGTCGGATCGCATCGCAGATGCGATCCGGGTGAGGGGGTACCGGTCTCACCACGTCCGGAAATCGTTGAGAGAGCCCCTCACCCCGACCCTCTCCCCGTGAAGGACGGGGAGAGGGCGCGAGAGAGCGCCGCTCCCCTTACTTCGTGATCCCGTCGATCTCGGCGATCTCTTCCGCGCTCAATGCCCAGCCGATCGCTTTCACGTTCTGCTCGACCTGTTCGACGCGGGTGGCGCCGGCGATGACGCTGGAGACTTGCGGGCGCGACGCCAGCCAGGAGAAAGCGAGTTCGAGCATGGTGTGGCCACGCCCTTTCGCAAATGCCTCCAGCTTCTCGACGATGTCCTCGTTGCGCGGCGTGACGTAGCGGTCCTTCAAGGCGGGGGCCTTGCCAAAGCGCGTGTCGGCGGGGGCGGCCGCGCCGCGCTGGTATTTGCCGGTCAACAGACCGCTCGCCAGCGGGAAGAACGGCAGCAAGCCGAGTTTGTATTCCTGCGCCGCCGGCAGCAGATCCTTTTCGATGCCGCGCACCACGAGGCTGTATTCGTCCTGGCACGAGACGAAGCGGCCGACATTCATCTGCCGCGCGATCAGTTCGGCCTCAGTGATGCGCCAGGCCGGAAAATTCGAATTGCCGATGTAGCGCACCTTGCCCTGGCGGACGAGATCGTCGAGCGCGCGCAGGGTTTCTTCGATCGGCGTCAAGGGATCGTAATCGTGCTGTTGGTAGAGATCGATGTAATCGGTCTTCAGCCGGGTGGCGCCCTGCTTGGTGCCGTCGTTGCTCATCGGCTTGGAATATTTGGTCGCCAGCACGATGTCCTTGCGGCGGTCGCCGAGCACCTGGCCGAGCACGGTTTCGGAGCCGCCCATGCCGGCATAGATGTCGGCGGTATCGAACAGCGTGATGCCGAGGTCGATCGCCTTGTGGATCACCTTGCGCGAGGCCTCCAGATCGGTGCGTTGGCCGAAATTGTTGCAGCCGAGGCCGACGGCGGACACGCGCAGGCCGGAGCCGCCGAGGTTGCGAATTTGCATGGATCGATCCTGTGGGGGCGGCGAAGAGGGCCCACATTGTGGCCCGCGTGACCGCAGCCCGCAAGGTGCGGTGTTACCGCGATTGGCGCTGGCAGGGATGCAGAAAAAACGCAAAAAAGATGCGGCCCCGGTCAGACGCGGCGACTGACCGGGAGCCGCTTGGGGCGCGTGATCTGAGACGGGGGGCCTGATCAGACGCAGGCGCAACCTAGCCAAGCTATGTTACGCGCCAGTGACACCGGGATTTATCCACAGGCAGCCCGGCTGGATCGCAAACTCGTGAACGAGATCAGGGCGTTTTCGAGGGAGGTGGATGCCGGTTCACGTGAAGAAAACGCGTCAAAACAAGAGACTTTAGAAAATCCGGCGGTAGACGACGAAGCCCGATTTCTCCGCGACCTTGTCGTAGAGCAGCATCGCGGTGTGGTTGGTCTCGTGCGTCTGCCAGTAGACGCGCGGTGAACCGGCCAATTGGGCCTGCGCGTAAACGCCCTTAATCAGCGCCCGCCCGACGCCCTTGCCGCGCGCGGCGGCATTGGTGAACAGGTCCTGCAGGTAACAAGTCGGTTCGATCGCCGTGGTCGAACGGTGAAACAGATAATGCGTCAGCCCGAGCAGCTCGCCATTGGAGTCCGCGACCAGCGCATGCACCGGCTCGTAGCCGTCGAAGAACCGCAGCCACGTCATCGCGGTGATCTCGGGCGCCAGCGCTGATGGTCCCGACCGGCCGTAGAACGCATTGTAACCGTCCCACAACGGAAGCCACTGCGCGTAATCCTGGCGGGTGACGAAGCGGATGGTGACATCACCGGACATGCGCGATTCCGTTCTGGAGCAAGTCGCGCGGGAAAGGCATGACGAGCGCGCGAGGGTGCACCCTTCCTAGCTTCGCAACGAAGCGGGATCAATCGCCTTGGCGACCGGGCGCGGCGCCGGGCGACCGGGCGCGGCGCCGGGCGACCGGGTACGGCGCCGGGTTCACTCAGCCGCGCGCAACAGCCGTGCAAAGTTGCGATCGCCGCCGCGCAACGCGCGGTAGTAGTCGGCGCTCGCGGGATCGTCGCTGTAACGGACGAGGTCGGTGACGGGCGTGTAGCTCAGCATGCGCCCGCCGTCCGGCAGCGCCGTGCAACTGAAGCGCAGCACTTCGCCGCTGGTGAGATTGATGTTGATCGGCGTCGAGTCGCCGGCGCGCATCGCCTCGGTGCGCCGCGCGATGAAGTCGCCCAATTCGTCCTCCGGCAGCTCCCAGGCGCCGGTGTCGCGGCCATGATACATCAGCGCGATGAAGGGCGGCTGGCTGTCGGCCTGCGCGTCGGAGAGCTGGAAATAGTCGCGGAAGGCGCGGTTGATAAATTCCGCACGGGTGTCCGGACCGAGCAGCACGATACCGATATCGACCTGATCGAGTGCTGCCGACAGCCGCGCGGAAGTCGCATGGTGCTTCTGCTCCCAGGCAAACGCGTCGATCCATTTCTGCCGCAGCAATCCGGTGATGACGGCGGTGCCGGCCGCGGTCGACGCCAACAGCCCCATGCGCGCAAGATCAGACGTGTCGTAACCCGGCATCGCGCGGTGCCCGAGAAAGAACACTGCCGATGACGCCACTGCGATCGCAGCGCTGATCAAGCCCGAGGCGATGCCGCTGATCGACGCGGCAAGGGCGACGATGCAGACGAACAAGGGTGCGGGATTGGGCACGGCCACGAAGTGCCGGTCGACAAAGAAGGCGATCGACGCCGTTGCCAACGTCAAAGCGGGACCTGAGATTGCGCGCCAGTCGATCCGCATGCTCTTATCCGTTGTCCGCCGACGAACAATAACGGCCACAGTGTGCCCGATCGTTTCAATCGCGGCGGGCTTTCTCCTTGTAGTCTTAAGAAGGTGTTGCCCGGATGCGTCGGGCTTTTGCGGTTTTGAAATCAAATGATATTCGAAATCGCATGGAGCCGGGTTCCGCGGCCGGTCGTTAGCGCGCGGAAATTTCAAGAGGACACCAAGAGGACGTGAGGAGCCGCTGGGTGGAATCACGCGCTCGGCTTCGGCTTTATCGCCGCCGACGCGTTCTTCATTTTTCACAAATGGTCGTAGCACCGCGCGCCACTTCGCGGCGGGGGGCGCATCCGCACCGCTCCATCGCGGTTTTAGCCACGCGTGCCGGTGACGATCAGGAGCAGGGCCGCCAGCAGGATTGCTACCGTCAGCGCGACGGTCACCAGTCCAACAGGTGTTTTCATCATGGTCCGATCGATCGAGATCGATAATGATGCAAACGGAAAAGCGGTGGTTATACCGGCACCGGCATCGCCATGGAGACCTTGATCGACAGCACGGTCAGCGTGACGGCAAGGCACAGCGACAGTGCGCCGATCGCGAGCGTGGCGGCGATGGCGTTGTTCAATCGGGAAGAAGCAACGGGGGCGGGGCGGCTCACAAAGCCCACCGTGCCGGGCGACCGTATCATGGTCTAAATCCTTCAAGACGCCGACGAATCACCGGCGAACATCAGGCAATTTCGCAGAGTCCGCCGGCAACATTGCGGCGATTCCTGCGCGGAAAACCCGGAACCGCCGCAAGCGTTAACGGGTAACCCCTGGTTGTTAACCTTTGAGGCTGTTCTCGCGAAAAAGTGAAGCGCACGACGACGACGTGGAGCGCTTACGCGCCGGCCGCGACGGGGGCGGGATCCTCGACCTCGCCCCCGGACTGCCACTCCATAGCGACGAAACCGGGGGTCTGTTCGACCCGGCGCAGCCAGGCGCGAATCGCGGGGAAGGTTGCCAGATCGAAATCGCAGCGGTCGGCGACGTGGGTGTAGCCGTACACCGCGATATCGGCGACCGTCAGTTGTCCCGCGGCGAAATAGGCATGGCCCTTGAGGTGATTTTCCATCACCTGCAGCGCCGCGTAGCCGCGTTCCATCCAGTCTTCCAGCGCATGGGTCTGCAGGTCGCGGCCGCCTTTCACCAGCGACAACCAGAAATAGGCGGCGCCGATATTGGGCTCCAGCGCGTGCTGTTCGAAGAACATCCATTGCAGCGCTTCGGCGCGTTCGACCCGCGATTCCGGCGCCAGCGAGGTGCCGCCGCAGACATACCAGAGGATGGCGTTGGACTCGGCGAGGTAGCGTCCTTCGGCGACTTCCAGCAGCGGCACCTGTCCGCTCGGATTCTTCGCCAAAAATTCCGGCGTGCGACTTTCGCCGCGCAGAATGTCGACCTCGATGGCGTGATACGGCGCGTTGAGCAGCGCTAGCGCAAGGCGGACCTTGTAGCTGTTGCCGGAGCGCTGCATCGAATAGAGCTTGTACATCGTGTTCAGGGTTTCGTCCGGTCGTGAGCAGGTGTGGAACGGGGCGGGCTTGTCGCAACGCAACGCGGCTAAACAATGATGCCGTTACCGACGGGTCGCAAGGCCTGTCGAATGGAAAAGGTAGAAAACATCTACCGCACTGCACGCGCGCAGAATGATTCTATCAACAGTGCTGACAATTCAGATCACGCTTGTCAGATCACGCTTGCGCGATGCCCTGCGCGCCGACGGCAATGTTGGCGCGATCCAGCGCCGCACGCCGCAGCACGAACGCATAAAAGGCGAGCATCACGATCAACCCAAGCGGAATGGTGGTAACGCCCGCAATGCTGCGCGACAGCAGCGGCACGATCCAGGCCGCCGCCAGCAGGCTGATCTCGTAATCGCGAAAACCTTGCTTGAGGCCGTATCGTGCAAAGAAGGCGATCGCGACTGCCAGCACCACGAGGTCGTAGTCGAGCACGTAGGGCGTCGCCAGCAGACTGCCGGTCGCCAATGCCGCGGCCTTGAGTTCGAACGCGGCATCGCAGTGCCACAGCCAGGCTAGGCTGGCGGCAAGCGACGCGAGTAGCGAGGCCTGCACCGCGTAAGCCACCGGTACGCTGACGCCCCAGGCCCGCATCGCCGAGAAGATCGACTGGATTTTCTGCCACCCGGTGCCGCCCTGTTCGAGCACGACCGTTTGCGTGAAATTCATCGAGTCGGTGAAGGCATGCCAGATGCCGCCGCCGAGTGTCAGGAAGCTGACGGCGACCAGCACGGCAACGGTCATCGCCGCTGCGCCGATGGTGCGCCAGCGTCCACCCGCCAGCAGCGCGATCGGGATCAGCACGCCGAACTGCGGCTTGTAGGCGAGTAGCCCGATCAGCAGGCCTGCAAGCGCCGGCCGTCGATCGAGCCAATGCAGGGCGCCGCCAAGCAGTGCCGCGGTGAGGAACCTGTTCTGGCCATGACCGACATTGACGAAGACAGCGGGAAAGGCGGCGGCGACGAGCAGCGTCTCGGGGCGCGGCAGGATGGCGCGGATCGCGGCGAGGTAGGCGGCAAAGCTCGCGATCAGCCAAATCGCAAGGCCCCACGCATAGGGGACGGCGGCGACGAGCACGGCGATCGCAAAGAAGAACGGCGGATAGTGCCAGCCATAGAACGGCACCTCGCGGCCGTCGAACACGGCCTTCTCGGCGGCGTGCTGCAGCGGCGGCACATAGGCTTCCGCCGAGCGGCCCTGCCAGGTCAAGGCGCCCGCGGCGTAGACGTTCGAGAAATCGGTCCCGATCGGCTGGCCGTTGCGGTCGATCAGGCCGTCGGAGACCGCGATCCATCCGGCAAAGACCAGGACCGAGAGGCCGAGCAGGATCAGGCTGTAGCCGCGCATCCGCGCCGCCGTCAGCCATTCGCCCGATCGCAGGCCTTCTCGGATCCCTTGCCGGATATTTGTCATTTCGCTGCGGAATTTGCCGAATATTGCGCTGATATTGCTCCGACCGTACCGAGCCCGCTTTAACGTTCTCTAAAGTTTGGCCCTCCCCGGCCAAGCTTCTTGCGATGCAGCGCGCATCGCCTTAGGGTGCACCGATCCCATCAGAAAGAGTCGTGGAATCGCCTGAATTCACGACGTTTGCCACGACATTTGCTTTGGAGATAATGATGACCTTCCTGTCCGCTGCGCTCGCCCGTGTGAAGCCGTCCGCGACGATCGCGGTCACGGATAAAGCACGCGCGCTGAAAGCGGCGGGCCGCAATGTCATCGGCCTCGGCGCCGGCGAGCCGGACTTCGACACGCCCGCCAACATCAAGCTGGCGGCGATCCACGCCATCGAGGCCGGCAAGACCAAGTACACCGATGTCGGCGGCATTCCCGAGTTGAAGGAAGCCATCATCGCAAAATTCCAGCGCGAGAACGGCCTGACCTACAAGCCGAACCAGGTCATCGTCGGTACCGGCGGCAAGCAGGTGCTCTACAATGCGCTGATGGCGACCCTCAATCCCGGCGACGAGGTGATCATCCCCGCGCCGTACTGGGTGAGCTATCCGGAAATGGTGGCGCTGGCCGGCGGCGAATCCGTGCCGGTGGGGTGCCCGGCTTCGAGCGGATTCAAGCTGCGGCCCGAGGATCTGGAAAAGGCGATCACGCCAAAGACCAAGTGGATCATCCTGTGCTCGCCGTCGAACCCGACGGGTGCTGCCTATACCCGCAGCGAGCTGAAGGCGATCACCGACGTGCTGGTGAAGCATCCGCAGATCTGGGTGATGACCGACGACATGTACGAGCACCTCGTCTATGACGACTTCGTGTTCGCAACGCCGGCGCAGGTCGAACCGAAACTGTACGACCGCACGCTGACCGTGAACGGCGTCTCCAAAGCCTATTGCATGACCGGCTGGCGCATCGGCTATGCCGGTGGCCCCGCCGAGCTGATCAAGGCGATGCAGACGATCCAGTCGCAGTCGACCTCGAACCCC
>WNFM01356801.1_pt3 | contig 10763 bp, 8 predicted proteins | sample 5400271 | NCBI WGS metagenome assembly WNFM01 (sample SAMN13153352, study PRJNA577476) | soil metagenome | isolation source: 60 cm saprolite on Douglas fir-dominated hillslope | place: USA:California | collected 2013-09-17 | reverse complement strand
CATTCGGTCGGCACCGATCTTGCCCCCGAAGGCGCGCACGAAGTCATCGATGCATCCGGACGGTTGGTCGTGCCCGGGCTCATCAATGCGCACTATCATTCGCATGATGTGCTGTGCCGCGGCCTGTTCGAGGAGCTGCCGCTGGAAATGTGGCTGCTCTACACCTTGCCGATGGGAGCCGACCGCAGCAAGGACGAAGTGCGCGCACGCACTCTGGTGGGCGCGCTGGAGAGCCTCCGGTGCGGTATCACCACCGTGCAAGACATGCTCGGGCTTTCTCCGCTCACCGACGAACAGACCGACATCGTCATCGCGGCGTATCGCGAGGCCGGGATTCGCGTCGTGTTCTCCCCGATGGTCTGGGATATTCCCCCAATCGCGATGGTCCGTCACAAGGACAGCCTTCCGCCCGCGGTCCAGGAGATGTTGGGCAACAAGCCGCGCTCGATTCGCGACCAGCTCGATTACCTCGAGCATCAATTCAAGCGCCATCCGGCCAGCGGGACTTTGCACTGGGCCATTGCGCCGTTCGCGCCGCAGCGCTGCACGCCGAAAATGCTGCAAGGATGCGGCGAACTTGCCGACAAATATGATCTTGCCGTGTACACCCACGTCTACGAGACCCGCGGTCAGGTCCTCATCGCGCGTGAACTATTCGCGGACCATCAGGGCTCGCTGATCAGCTACATGGACGACGTAGGTTTGCTCGGACCCAGGCTGAACATTGTCCACAGCGTCTGGATCTCCCGCCAGGAGATCGATCGCATGGCAGCCGCCGATGCGGGCATCGTGCTCAACCAGCTCAGCAACTTCAAGCTCAAGAGCGGCATCGCCCCGGTCTTCGACATGCGACAAGCGGGCGTGCGTCTAGGGTTGGGCTGCGACAACTGCAGCGGTAGCGACGTGCAGAGCGTGTTCCAGGCGATGAAGATGTTTTGCCTCACCGCCGCGGTCAGCGAGCCGGAGCCGGGTCCCGGCCTCGCGCACGAGGTTCTGCGCCATGCCACGATCGGCAACGCGCGAACGGCCGGTCTCGCCGGTCGCCTCGGCGCCATCCGGCCGGGCTACAAGGCGGACCTGATCCTCATCGATCTCAACGACGTCGCCTACCTTCCCTACAACAGCGCGGCCCGGCAACTCGTTTACACCGAAGCCGGACGCGGCGTGGAGAGCGTGATGGTTGACGGGCGGATGGTGGTCAAGGATCGTGTGGTCAAAAGCATCGACGAAGATGCCTTGCGTCGCGAGGTCGTCGGTCTCATGCGGCACTTCATCGCTGACTATGACGCGGTGGTGAAGTCCCGCAAGGCAGCGCTTCCTCATATGCTGGATGCGCATCGGCGGGCGTGGGAGCCGGACATTGGAATGCATCGGTTCATCGGCCGTGCGCGCTGAGCACCGCGGGATCACGACGACCATTGCTCGGCCCTCCTGCCGGCGCTTTCGACCACAGCGGCGGTGCCGCCCAGAGTCACGAATAGGCGGACTATGACGGGGACCGTGAAAGCGGGAGGATCGCAACAAATGGATCGAGCGAAATGACAAATCCTACCACGCCCATTGCCGATCTCGTGATCTTGGGTGCGAGGGTCGTGACTGATACCGCTTCATTTGAAGCGGGGGTTGCAATCAAAGATGGCCAGATACTGGCCGTCGGCGAAAAGCGTGCGATGCCGACTGCGCGGGAAACGTTCGACGCCACCGGCCTACATCTGCTGCCCGGAGCGATTGACGTGCATGTCCACTTCCGCGAACCCGGTTACACCCACAAGGAGGATTGGCAAACCGGCACAGCCGCAGCCGCAATGGGCGGCGTTACCACCGTGTTCGAGATGCCGAACGTCGATCCGCCCACTGCAACACCCGAGGCGCTTGCCCTCAAACAGGAGGCGGCAAAAAAAGCGCACGTCGATTACGGTCTGTATGGCCTGCTCGCGGAGGACAACATCGACCAGTTGGAGGCTCTGATCGACGGCGGAGTCGCTGGATTCAAATGTTTCATGGGCAATACCTTCGGCAATCTGCCGTCACCTTCCACAGGCGCCATGCTCGAAGGCTTCGAGATCATCGCCGAGCACGGCCTGCGAATTGCCCTTCATGCCGAAACGGCCTCCATCATTGCTCGCAGGGAGAAGAGGTTGCAGTCCGCTGGACGAACCGATCCGCTCGCGCATTTGGGGTCGCGACCTGCCGTCGTCGCCATTGAAGCCGTCTCGCGCGCTGCAGTCCTTGCCGAGTGGACGGGTGCCCGCATCCACATCTTGCATATTTCTTCCGCAGATGAGCTGCGTCCACTACACGAAGCCAAGGCCCGCGGGGTCGATATCACCGGCGAGACCTGCCCGCACTATCTCCTGTTCGACGAGCGCGCCTATACCGATCATCGCTCGATCATCCGCGTCAACCCGCCGGTTCGGGAAAAGCGGCATCAAGTCGGTCTCTGGGAGGGCCTGCGTGACGGCACGATCGACATGATCGCGACCGATCATGCCCCGCACATTCCAGCTGAGAAATTGCGCAACGACATCTGGACCGTAGATTGCGGTTTTCCCGGGGTCGAGACGCAGATGCCGCTCATGCTGACGCAGGTTCGGGCAGGGCGGCTGTCGCTATCTGACTACGTGCGTCTGACGTCGACCAAGCCGGCCAAGGCGTTCGGCCTCTATCCCGCCAAAGGAGCTCTGCTGCCGGGCTCGGATGCCGATATTACGCTCGTTGACCTCAATCGCGAGGATACGATCGCGGCGGCTCAGTTCCAGTCCCGTAGCAAGATTACGCCGTTCGAAGGCATGAAAGTCACGGGCGTACCGATGCACACCCTGGTACGCGGCCGTTTCGTCATGAAAGACCGACAGATCGTCGGCGGCACCAGAGGATGGGGACGGTCAGTTCGTCGAATCCAGCGCATGCCCCCGCCGCAACCCAAAAACAGCGATCAGACGCTGGTGGCCGTGACGCGGGGGGTGGGCGCAGCCGCGGCTGGCCGCAAAGAAACGGGCGAGGGGTGACGGCGATGGGCTGAACCCATCGAGACCCCTTCCTTGGGCCGGTGACGGTCCGGCGCTCTTCGAATGACTGACCGAACTGCCCGCGAAGGAACGACGGCGTCGCCCTGAAGCCGATTGCAGCACCACTCTAGGAAGAAATCAGCGGCAGATGCGAGCACTGGTCTGCCCCACGTCGCCGGCAGGCATGGGGCTTGCAGGGTCGGGCGAGCGCGATGCGCGCCGGCGCCCCGGGCGGCCACGGTCGATCCATGAACCAAATCCGCGCTGACCAAAGATTGAGCTTCGTGCGCCCAAGAAAGAAGCAGCGGGTTGTTTCGCTTGCCGCGACGCCGCAAGCCGTGGACATCGATGTCGCGACGACGGCGTTGCTCGTGGTCGACATGCAAAATGATTTTTGCCATCCGGACGGGTGGTTTGCCGCCAAGGGCATAGATGCAAGTCCGATCGCGGCCGTGCTGCCGATGATCGAGCGGTTGACGTCAGCGTCCCGCGCCGCCGGCATTCCTGTGCTTTGGCTCAATTGGGGCGTAAGAGCGGACCGCGCCAATCTGCCACGTCTGACCCTTGCCAAGGGGCGTGCCGGCGGCACGCCGACTTACGGTGACCGCTCGCCCTCCGGCCGCGGCCGCATCCTGGTCCGCGATGATTGGGGCGCCGCCATTGTTGACGATTTGACGGTCGATGCCTCCGACATCGTCGTACACAAACATCGAATCTCGGGCTTCTGGGACAACGAACTCGACTCGGTACTGCGTCAGCAGGGAATCACCACGCTGCTTTTCGCCGGCATCAACATCGATCGCTGCGTTTTTTCCACGCTGCAGGACGCAAACTTCCTCGGCTACGACTGCGTCCTGGTGGAGGATGCTTGCGCGACCGTCTCCCCCGATTTCGTCCGCGACGCAGTGATCTTCCTCGTGCGCCAGCTTCATGGCGTCGTGGCAAAAAGCGACGCTCTTCTTTCGGCGATCGGAAAACCGGGGTCCGGCGCCCCTTCCGCTCGAACCAGCAGGGCCATGACAGGAGTGCGCCAATGAATTTCCGTCCAACATGCATATGTCCCGCGCTGCTCGGCGTGCTCGTATTCGCCGTTCCGCTCGCTCTCGCGACCCCGGCGAGCGCACAGACCAAACTCAAGCTGGTGCTGAACTGGAAGTACCAGGGCCCGCAGGGGATGTTTTTTCTGGCGGAAGACCGCGGGTACTACAAGGCCGAGGGTCTCGAGGTCACGCTCGACCAAGGTAACGGCTCGGGTGCCGCGGTGCCGTTGGTCGCGAACGGCACTTACGACGCTGGCTTCGGCGACATCAATGCGCTGATCGAGCTCGCGGCCAAGAAGCCGGAGGATGCGCCGATCGCGGTCTATGTCATATTCAACCAGCCGCCGTTTACCGTGGTGGTGAAGGCTGAGAGCGCGATCAAGTCGCCGAAGGATTTCGAGGGCAAGACGCTCGGCGGTGCCGCCAACGATGGCGCGCTCAAGCTGTTCCCTGCCTTCTGCAAGCTTGCGAAGATCGACTGCAGCAAAGTCAATATCACCAATATGCAGCCGAACTTGCGCGAGCAGATGCTGATGCAGGGACAGGTGGACGGGGTGTTCGGCTACCTCAACACCATCCGCTTCTCGGCCAAGCTGATGGGCGTCGAGGACAAGCAACTGCGCTACATCAATTACGGCGACTACGGCATGGATCTCTATTCCAATGCCATTATCGTCTCGCGGAAGCTCGCGAAGGAGAAGCCGGAGGCCGTGCGTGGCCTGGTGCGAGCCGTCAACCGGGGAATTCTCGACTCGCTCAAGGATCTGGACGCGTCGGTCGCCGCGGTGGCCAAGCGCGAGCCGCTGATCAAGGTTGGCGTGGAGCGCGAGCGCTTCGAGGCCACCCTCAAGGACGAAATGAACCATCCCGAGATCGCCAAGATCGGGCTGGGCAATGTGGATAGCGCACGCCTCAAGAAGTCGATCGATATCCTCGTCGATGCCAACGCCCTGCCGCGCACGCCATCGGTGGACGAGATCTTCACGCCGGCCTTCCTGCCGCCGGCCGAAGACTTGCCGAAAAAGTTGTTCTGAGTGCAAGCAAATCACGATCGGCGCTCGCGGTGGACCGCAGAATCGGCCTAGACAGCGATGGGAGGAACGGTCCGAGGAACGACGCGAGCATGGACCTGATGCTCACAGGGCGCGTTGCGGTGATTACCGGCCCTGCCAAGGGGATGGGCGCGGCCATCACCATGGCCTTTGCGGCGGAGGGCGTGCGCTTGGCCTTGGTCGGCCGCGGCACGGCCGCGATCGAAACGGTGGCGGCGCAAGCGAGGACGGCAGGACGGGAAGCGATCATCGTGCCCTGCGACGTTACCAACCCGTTGCAATGCGAGCACGCCGCTGAGGCGACCAAGCGCGCCTATGGCCGCATCGACATCCTGGTCAACGTCGCCGGCGGTTCGGGACCGATCGGCAAGAGCGGCGTCGAAACCACGCCGCAGGAATTCGAAGACATCGTCACCCTCAACATGAACGGCTGTTTCCACGCCATGCGCGGCGTGCTGCCGACCATGATCTCGCAACGCTACGGCAAGATCGTCAATGTGGGTGGCACCTTCGGCCTACGCGGGCGCGCGGGGCGCATGGCCTATTCCGCCTCCAAATGGGGATTGCGCGGCATCACCAAGAGCTTCGCGCTCGAGCTCGGTGCCTACAACATCAACGTGAATTACGTTGCGCCGGGCATGGTCGACGGCCCGCGGTTTCGGGACAAGGTTTGCGCCGATATGGCGGCGCGTCTCGGGATCACCATCGACGAGGCGGCCAAACGCCACGCCGCGGATTACGCGCTTCAACGCATCACCAGCGATGACGACGTCGCCAATGCTTGCTTGTTTCTCGCCAGCGATGTTTCGCGCCAGATCACCGGCGTCGACCTGCCAGTCGATGGCGGTTGGGCGATGTTGTGAGGCGGCGTGATGCTTGCTCCTGCTTCCGGCTCTCGCGCGCATGCCGATGCCTTCGTCGAGTTGCAGAAGGTGACGCATACATATGGTCGCGGCGACAAAGAGGTGCGGGCGCTCGAGTCGACGGATCTGCGCATCGAAAAGGGGGACTTCATCGCGCTGGTTGGTCCTTCGGGATGCGGGAAGTCCACCATCCTCAAGCTGGTGACGGGTCTCATTAACGCGTCGAGCGGCGTTGTCTTCGTCGCCGGGCGTGAAGTCACAGCCGAGCCGGTTCGGGTCGGGATGGCATTTCAGAACCCGACGCTGCTGCCATGGCTCACGCTGCGCGACAACGTGATGCTGCCCTTGAAGATCGTCGCGCCGTTCCGGCAGGAGTACCGGGCCAAGCGCAGGAGCGAGTTCCGCGACCGCGTCGATGCCCTGCTCGCACAGGTGGGACTTGCCGGCTTCGCGGACAAATATCCCTGGCAGCTTTCGGGCGGGATGATGCAGCGCGCCTCGCTCTGCCGTGCGCTGGTACACGAGCCGCAACTGCTCATGCTCGATGAGCCGTTCGGCGCGCTCGACCAGTTCACCCGCGAGGAGCTGTGGGGGATCATGCAAGAACTGTGGATGACGCGGCGGCCGACCGTCCTGCTCGTCACCCACGATCTCAAGGAGGCCGCATATCTCGCGAACCGCATCTGTGTGATGCAGGCGCGGCCTGGGCGCATCATCCAAGAGAGCGTGGTCGGATTTGCGCGGCCGCGCACGATCGCGCTGTCCTACGACCCCGAATTCGTGACGCTCACCCAGCGCTTGCGCGAGTTGATCATGCGCCCCGCGAAGGAGACGGTGCAATGAACCCGCAGCTGCGCCGGCGCTTCGCTTCGGCCGCGCTCATCATCGGCTTCTTCGTGGCGTGGGAGCTGCTCTGCGTCGCATTCGGCATCAAGGACATTGTCCTGCCGCGGCCGAGCCAGATCGTCGTTACGCTGGCACAGCGCATGCCGGCGATTTGGCCGCACGCGCTGCAGACCCTCTATACCACGCTGGTCGGCTTCGCCCTCGGCATCCTTGCCGGCGTGTTTCTCGGCGCCCTGGTCGGCTCATCGAAGCTTGCCTACGACGTGGCATATCCGTTGCTCGTCGGCTTCTCGAGCATTCCGAAGGTCGCGGTCGTTCCGATCTTCGTTCTCTGGTTCGGCGCCGGCACCATTCCAGCCGTGTTGACCGCGATGATCCTTTGCGTCTTCCCCATCGTGGTGAACGTCGCGACCGGCCTCGCCACCACCGAGCCCGAGCTCGAGGACGTCATGCGGGCATTGAAGGCGAGCAAGTTCGACATTCTGTCAAATGTGGGGTTGCCGCGCACCATGCCGTATTTCTTCGCCTCCCTGAAGGTGGCGGTGACGCAGGCCTTCGTCGGGACAGTCATTGCCGAAACGGTCGCGTCCAATCGCGGCATCGGCAACCTGATGATGATCGCGAGCTCGAGCTTCGACGTGCCGCTGGTGTTCGCCGGGCTCCTCATCCTCGCGGTTCTCGGCGTCGCACTCTACGTCGTCTTCTCATTCATCGAGGTCCGGGTGACGGGATGGGCCCATCGCAAAGACGAATTTGCGATGGGCTGACCGTTCCGCCGCAACCACAGGAGCGTCATATGCCCTTGCTACGTCGTCTCGGCGCATTGGCCATCGGGCTCGTGCTGTCCCTCGCCGGCGCCGCTGCCCAGGAGCCCACCAAGATCCGCTTCACGCTGGATTGGAAATACCAGGGCATCCACGCCTACGTATTCTGGGCCCAGGAGAAGGGCTATTTCAAAGCCGAAGGTCTCGACGTCGATGTCGACCAGGGGACGGGCTCGGCTGCGACCGTGACCCGCATCGCTTCGGGCACCTATGACGCCGGCTTCGGCGACATGAACGCCATCATTCAGCTCGCGGGGACGAAGCCGCGCGAGCAACCCGTCATGGTCTATATGGTCTACAACAGGCCTCCCTTCGCGCTGATCACCAAGACGTCGAGCCCGATCAAGACGCTCAAGGATGTGGTCGGGCACACCATGGGCACCCCTGCCGGCGGCTCGGCCGGTCAGTTGTTTGCTCCGCTTGCCAAGATAAACGGCATCGATCCGGCTAAGGTGACGGTCGTTAACATGCAGCCGAACCTGCAGGAGCAGATGTTGCTCAACGGCCAGGTCGACTTCTCCGCGGTGTTCACGGTCACGAGCTACATCAACCTGATCGGGATGAAGGTCGATCCCGACAAAGACATCCGCTGGCTGTTCTTCTCCGATTACGGGGTCGACCTCTACTCGAACGGCATCATGGTTTCGCAAAAGCTGTTGAAGGAAAAGCCCAAGGCGGTGGCCGGCCTTGTCCGCGCGCTTAATCGGGCGATCATCGAGAACGCCGCCGCGCCCGACGCCGCGATTGCGCTTATGATGAAGACCGAGCCGCTCATGAACGGCGAACTGGAGAAACAGCGACTCCTCTATACGTTCAAGACTCATATCGTGACGCCGGAAACCGACGAGATCGGCATCGGCGACATCAAACCGGATCGCATGACGAAGGCCATCAAGCTCCTGGCCGAGACCTACGGGCTTGCCGGCACGCCGACGGTCGCGGATGTGTTCGACCGCGCGTTCCTGCCGTCAAAGGACGCCCGCACGCTCAAGCTCAACATGTAGGCCAGGTCGCCGCATCGCACCGAGGCGGCTCCCGTCACACCAGAGCGGCCTCGTGCCGATCAGTCGCCCATGACCCGCCGCGCCATCGTCCATCGCATCTCGGCCTTCGCGCCCGACGACGTGAGCGGCATCGAGGCGGCCATTGCTTCGCAACGCATCGACCCCAAGGGGGTCATTGCGGTGCTCGCCAAGACCGAAGGCAACGGCCTGGTCAACGACTTTTCTCGCGGTCACGCGACGCTTGCGTTGAGCTTGCTGTTTGAGCGGCATCTTGCGACCCAGGAGGCGGCGCGAATTTGCCTCGTCATGTCTGGAGGTACCGAAGGCGCCATGGCTCCCCATTGGCTGGTGTTCGAGCGCGCCGGGGGCGACGGGACTGCGGGCCCGTCGCTCGCGATTGGTCGCGCCACCACCCCAGGTCGATCAAGTGGCCGCAGCCGTGCGCGCGGCCATGCGCGACGCAGGCATCGATGATGCGGCGGACGTGCATTTCGTCCAGGTGAAATGTCCGCTCTTGACCGCAAGGCGGGTCGCCGAGGCCGACCGCCGCGGCGCCGCCGTGGCCACCCGTGACACGTTGAAGTCCATGGGCCTGTCGCGCGCCGCCAGCGCGCTCGGCGCAGCGGTGGCGCTCGGCGAAATCGATCGGGCGGCGCTCTCCGAGACCGACATCGGGGCGAACTGGTCGCTGTGGTCCGGCCGCGCCAGCGCTTCGGCCGGCATCGAACTCATCAACCATGAGATCGTGGTGATGGGCATGTCGCCGTCCTGGTCGGGGCCGCTCTCGATCGATCATGCCGTCATGGGCGACGCGATCGACGTGGAGCCGGTGCGCGCCGCGCTCAAGCGCCTCGGTCTCGATAGCGCCGGGCAGCTGCCGCCGGCGCAACGCGGACGGCTCGTTGCTCTGCTCGGCAAGGCCGAGGCCAGCCACGACGGACAGCTGCGCGGTCACCGCCATACCATGCTGGACGATTCCGACATCGCCGCCACGCGCCACGCGCGCGCCTTCGTCTGTGGAGCGCTCGCGGCTCTTGTCGGGCACGCCGAAATCTATGTTTCCGGCGGCGCCGAGCACCAGGGACCGGACGGCGGCGGACCGGTTGCGCTCATCGTCGATCGCGCCGCATCGTAGCTGCCCCTGCGGCGTCCAGGATGGTCGAATGCGAGAGCACGACCAAACGCGGCGCGATGCTTGCTCTCGCGCTTGCAGGGGGAGGGACCGCCAGCGCCGATCATTCAACGGCCCGAGCCCGTCAAAACGGAATGTAGATCCGGTCGAATTCGAGCTCGGTCGAAACCATGCGTTGATGCGCCGCATCGAGCCAAGGTTGCAAGCGTTTGACGCGTTCGGAGATGGCGGCGAAGTCCCGGCGGAACCCGGGCATCACCGCCTCGACGGCATCATAAATTTCGTCCTCATCGATCGTCGTGAGGCGTCGGTCGCGCACGACGACCGCTCCATCAACGATGACATGGCGCACGCCGCGCCCGGCCTCGACATGAACGAGCTGCCGCACCGCGCTGTTGAGCGGAGACCAGGTCGGGTCGCTCATGTCGATCAGCGTCAGGTCCGCCTTGTAGCCCGGCGCAATCCGCCCGATGGCGTGGCCGAGACGCGCGCTTTCGGCTCCGGACTCGGTCGCTGCCCGCAAGGCGGCCGCGGCCTGCGGCGGTCCAGGCAAAGGATCGCTCGCCGCGGCAAGGAGCGCGAACAGCTTCATCGCCATGAACATGTTCTGTGCGTCCGAGCAGCTGCAATTGTCGCAACCGAGGCCGATGCGCACGCCGGCATCCTGCAAGGCGCGAATCGGTGGGATTCCGCATTTCATCTTCAGATTGCCTTGCGGATTGAGCACCACGCCGGTGCCGGTCGCCGCCAGAAGATCGATCTCGTCTCGCGCGAGCCAGACGCTATGTGCAAGATTGAGCAGCGGATCGAGGGCTCCTTCGGCGGCGAGCCGCTTGATGAGCGAACCGCCATGCTCGGGGAGCGTGAGGCGGGCCTGCAACGCCATGCCGCGCGACTCGTAGATGTGGGAATAGACCGGGATATCGTAGCGGCGGGCAAGTTCCATCGTGCGCGCCATGAGGGCGCTGGAGCAACGCTCCGGCGCCGAGGGACC
>WNFM01330515.1_pt1 | contig 10765 bp, 10 predicted proteins | sample 5400271 | NCBI WGS metagenome assembly WNFM01 (sample SAMN13153352, study PRJNA577476) | soil metagenome | isolation source: 60 cm saprolite on Douglas fir-dominated hillslope | place: USA:California | collected 2013-09-17 | reverse complement strand
ACCACGAGCAGGAAGGCGTTCGTGAAGAACCCGACCAGGATCGCCACCGTGTGCCGGATTTGCCCGGAATTTACCCGGAGCCCCGCGAAGATCGGCGAGAGAACGGCCTCGAAGACCGGCTCAATCAAAACGCCCAAACCCAGGCTCGCCAGCGTAATCCCCAACTGGGTCGCTCCGATCGTCGCATCCAGGTGCTCGATGAGCCAGCGCGCCAGGCTCGCGCGGCGGTGTCCTTTGTGGATCAGCGTCTCCAATTGCGTGCTCCGCAGCCGCACCAGGGCAAACTCTGCCGCCACAAAGAAACCATTCATGAGCACGAGGGCCAGAACGGCGATCAACTTAAGAGCGGTCGAGGAAAGGCTATCGGTGTTCCCGATCATAATTTCAGGTCTCCGAAGAGCACGCGCAATATGTCCTGCAGGCTGATCACCCCCAACTCTGCGTGGTCCCGCCCCAAAACAATGGCCAATCGCTGGCCGGTTCGCTGCATCTGGCGCAAGGCTATTTCCAACCGCATTTCTGTGTCCAGAAAGAGCGCCGGTTTGAGAAAATCGCCCGCGGTTTTATTCGGGTCCAAACTTTCCGAGAAGAGCAAGGTTCGGAGGTTGACGAATCCCATGATGTGCGGCCGGCCCTGCTCCGGCTTCACCACAGGCAAGCGGCTGAAGCCCCGCTCGCGGTAAATCGAGAGCAGCTCCGCCACCGGGGTCTGGACGGGGACCGTCACAATCTTGCTCAAAGGCAGGGTGACCTGGCCAACCGTCAAGTTCTGCAAATCGAGCACCTGGTTGATCATGGCCCGCTCCTCAGTCGTAAATCCCTGGGCGGATTCCTGCATCAGGACCCGAAGCTCATCGCGGCTGCCAAACAACCGCCCGGTGAACCGCTTGCCTCCGGACCAGCGCAACAGACTGCGCGCAAAGAGGGACATCAATGACGCCAAAGGCCGCAGGCAAAAATGGATCAGACGGAACGGCACCGTGAAACTCATGCAGAGCCGGTTTGGATAGAGCCGGAAGAGCATCTTCGGCAACAGCTCGCAGAGAGCGTAAAAGACCAGGCCCGCGCTCAGCAAAGCCGCCAGGAATAATCCGGGCCATTGCCAAAGCCAGGCGTGCAAGCCCAGCACGCCGATGGTGACGATGGTTACGTTGGCCACCGTGTTTCCGATCAGGATCGTCCAAAGGAAATTCTCCGGATTCTCCAAGTACTCATGGAGCGCCTGGGCCCGGCGGTTGCCCGTCCGGGCCTGTTGGCGAATGCGCAGCCGGCTCAATGTGAACACGCCCGCTTCCATGCCGGACATCAGAAACGACACACCCAGGCAAACGCCAAAAACCAATGTCAGCAGGCCGGGCATGTTACTTTTTCTTCACCGTTTCCACCAACAATTCGCGCACGCGCCTTTCACTGGCGACATGCGCGCTCAGCTTCAGGCCTCCAAACACGGCCGTCTGCCCCGCTGCAGGGACCACTTCCATCAAGCTTACCAGCAATCCGCCCATCGTATCCACGTCCGGCGCCTCGCTCAGTTGCGGGTACTCACGGCGAAAATCATCGAGGGACATCGTCCCATTGACCCGCCAGCGCCCTTCCCCCAGCTTTTCCATGACAAATCCCTCCGGTTCGATCTCCTGGCGGATTTGGCCGACGACTTCCTCCAGGATATCCTCAGTGGTAATCAATCCAGCGGTACCGCCAAACTCATCCAGCACCACGGCCAGCCCGCGCTGTTGGCGTTGGAGGCTCTTGAGCAATTGAAGCAGATTCATGCTCTCCGGCACAAACGAAGGGAACTCGATCAGTTCAGCCAGATCCCGTTGCGGATCCATCAGGAGGGCCTCTGCGTTCAGCACCCCGACGATGCTATCCGGGGTTTCATCATAGACGGGCAGGCGGCGATGCTGATGGAGGCGGGCGGCCGCCAGCATTTCCTCGATGGTTAGATCATCCGAGATCGCAGCCATCCGGGAGAGCGGCTTCATCACGTCCTTGGCCGTTTTTCGATCCAAGCTGATGATTTGCAGAATGATCTCCTTTTCTGAGCGCGCGAGGGTCCCTTGCTGATAGGCCATTTCCAGCAGCTCCTGGTATTCCTCATCGGACAGGTTGGTCTGGCGGCGCGCGGATCGGGGCACCAGCACCCGGATCAGCCAGCCGTTGAACCCCTGCACCAGCCGCTGAAACCAGCCGGTCGTTTCTTGCAGCAGCAGCATTGGATGGGCGACCCGCAACGCCCATTGCTCGGGCGCGCGCACCGCCAGGGCCTTGGGCAACACCTCACACCCGACGAGGATGAAGGCCAGCGCGGCCAGCGACGCCATGACTGGCGGCCAATCGCCCCGCCACGCCGGCCACAGTGCCAGGACCACCATGCCGCTGTTAGCAAGCGTGTTTCCCAAGGCGATCGCCGCCAGCAATTCAGAAGGTTGTTCGAGCAAGCGGAGGATCATCGCGCCCTTGCGCGGGGATTGTTCAGCCAGCTGGCGCGCCCGCCATTTGCCCAGCGCGAACAGAGCCGTCTCCGCCAGCGCAAAGAAAAAACTTGCGCTGGCGCAAACCAGAATCCCGCCCACAGCCAGCCAGCCAATCCACACCATGCCCGCCAGTATTCAGCAAGCCAGCCAAATGTCAAAAAAAGCGGCATTGAACGAACGCCCATGATCATTCGGTGGTACGGTCAAGATGCGCCCAGCGGCCGGCTGACGGAAAGGCTGGTAAACGCCAGAATCTTCCGCTAATCTCACCAGATGCAGCGAAGGGACCGCAGAGAGTCAGCCGGATGAAGCGCTTGGAACCATGAAACGCACGCAACTGCCGCCACGCTGTGATTGGGTCTTGATGAGCATCGTCCTGGGCATCGGCCTGGGGGGGTTCTATGCGTTCGAACGATCGGCCCTGCACCTCGGTTCGAGCCTGCTGGCAGTCGGAACCTTGTTCGTGCTCTGGCTGATCGGTGCGCGCAGCCGCCACCTCAAACCTCCAACCGACGATCCCAGCCAGGCCTTGCAGCAGGAGCGATTTCTGATCGAAACACTCATGAATCATATTCCGGATCACATCTATTTCAAAGATCGGCAAAGTCGCTTCCTCCGGGTGAACCGGGCGCTGGCGAACCTCTTTCAAATCGAGGATCCCTCCGAGGCAGTTGGGAAAACGGATTTCGATTTCTTCCTCCCCGAGCACGCCCGGCAGGCCTTGGCGGACGAGCAGGCGATCATCCGCACTGGCAAACCGATGGTGGGCAGGGAGGAGAAGGAAACCTGGCCGGACGGTTCGGTGACGTGGGCTTCCACGACCAAGCAGGCATTGCAGGACGATCAAGGGGAGATCATCGGGACGTTTGGCATCTCTCGGGATATCACCGATCGACGGCGAGCGGAGGAGGCGCTGGCGCAGAAGACCCGGGAACTGATCCGATCGAACAAGGAATTGGAGGAATTCGCCTACGTGGCCTCGCATGATTTGCAGGAACCGTTGCGCATGATCGCCAGCTACACGCAACTGCTGGCCCGCCGCTACCAGGGCCGCCTGGATGCGGAAGCCGATGAGTTCATCACTTACGCGGTGGAGGGCGCGTCGCGGTTGCAGGTTTTGATCAATGATCTGCTGGCCTATTCGCGAGTTGCGACCCACGGCAAACCATTCGCGGCCACCGAATGCTCCGAGGTGCTAAGCCGCGTCCTCTCCAACCTAAAAATTGCAATTGAAGAGAGCAGGGCTATCGTGCGATATTCCTCGCTACCCAACATCATCGCCGATGCAACGCAAATGACTCAGCTCTTCCAGAATTTGATCGGTAACGGCATCAAGTTCTGCCATCTTCAGCCTCCGGAAATCCACATCTCTGCCGAACGCAGGACCAATCCCCGGCCGGCGCCCGGAACGGCTCCGGGGCCGGTCTGGCTCTTTTCAGTGCGGGACAACGGGATCGGGATCGAGCCGCAATACTTTGAGCGCATTTTTGTCATCTTTCAGCGTCTGCATGGCCGCCAGCACTATCCCGGCACCGGCATCGGGCTGGCGATTTGCAAAAAGATTGTCGAGCGTCACGGGGGCCACATTTGGGTGGAATCGGCGCCGAGCGAAGGAGCCACCTTTCATTTCACCATTTCCGACGAAAAGAGCCATGTAACATGAACGGACGAGAAATCGAAATTCTGCTGGTCGAGGACAATCCGGGCGATGCCCGGCTGACCACGGAGGCGCTCAAAGAGGCCAAAGTGCGCAACAAGCTCAGGCACATCGACGACGGCGTGGAGGCGCTGGCGTTCCTCCGGCGGCAAGGGAAGCATGCCGGAGCGCCGCGGCCCGACTTGATCCTGCTGGATTTGAATTTGCCGCGGAAAGACGGGCGCGAAGTGCTGGCGGAAATCAAGGCCGACCAGAGTCTCAAGCGCATCCCGGTCGTGATTTTAACCACGTCGCAGGCCGAGGAAGACATCTTGAGGGCCTACAATCTGAACGCGAATTGCTACGTTTCCAAGCCTGTGGATTTGGACCAGTTCATCAAAGTCATCAGAGGCATCAACGATTTCTGGCTGACGATCGTAAAACTGCCGATGGAATGAGCCGCACTCCGCATACCGAACAACCGGTGAAGAGCCCTCACGACACTGCCCTTCGGAGGGTGGCTCGAGCCGCGGGAAACCTGCCGTTTTTTGCCAACTTGCGGGTGCGCCTCATCCTTTTGATTCTGCTGGCGGTGTTGCCGGCGTTGGCCTTGATCATTTACACGGCCATCGAGCAAAGGGAACAAGGGATGGAAGCAGCCCGGGAGGGCGCCCTCCGGGTCGTGCGCATGGCCGCTAACAACCAGGAGCAGTTGCTGGAAGGCACGCGCCAATTGCTCGTCACCCTCAGCCAATTGGAGGAAATCCAGCGCCAGGACAAAGTGGCCTGCCAATCTCTCTTTACCAACCTGGTCAAGTCCCATCCAGTTTACCGGAACATTGGCGCCATCCGCCTCGATGGAGAAGTCTTCGCCAGCGCGCTGGGTTTGGCCGGGCCGACGAATGTCGCCCACCGCTCCTATTTTCAAAACGCGACCAGCCGGCTGGATTTCGTCGTCGGGGAGTATGACGTCGAGCGCTTCGCCCGCCTGGCTTCAGTGCATGCCAGTTGGCCGGTCCGTGACAAAGGCGGCACCCTGCGAGGAGTGGTGTTTGCCGACCTGCATCTCCGCTGGTTGAACGATTTGGCGGCAGACGCCAATCTGCCCAAGGGATCAACCGTCACCGTCATTGATCACCTGAATAGGATCCTTATTCGCTATCCGCCCGGTCCGCGCACGTTTCGGGATCTGTCCCCTCCACCCCCTCGCCCGAAAAGCACTTTCTCCAATATTCCCATGCCTCTGCCCAGGGACTGGACCTTCAAAGCGGAAGGGTTGGACGGGGTGTGGCGTCTCTATGCCATCAGCGGATTGGGCGGACGGCTCGAGGCCAAACCGGCCATCGTCACCGTCGGAGTCCCTCTCTCCACGGCGCATGCGGCGGCCAATCAAACGCTGGTTCGGAACCTTCTCTTTCTGAGCGCCGCCGCTGGCCTCGCCTTGCTCGCCGCCTGGTATGGTGGTGACATTTTTTTCCTGAGCCAAATCCGGGCGCTGGTTCGAGCGACCGACCGGCTGCGGGAAGGGGACTTGAAAGTACGCACCGGGCTGGCCCACGGAGAAGGGGAACTGCTGCAACTGGCGCGGGCGTTCGATGAGATGGCGGGGGCGCTGGAGCGGCGCGTGCTGGAACGCCAGCGGGCCGAAGTGGAACTGAAGGCCCTGAACGAAGATTTGGAACAGCGGGTGGTGGCGCGCACCACCGAGTTGAAACGATCCAACGAAGAACTTGAACAGTTCGCTTACGTCGCTTCGCATGACCTCCAGGAACCCCTCCGCATGGTAACGAATTATCTGCAACTTCTCCGCCAGCGCTACGGAGGGAAACTGGACAACAATGCCGATGAATTCATCGCTTTCGCCCTGGACGGCGCGGAGCGCATGCAGGCGCTCATCATCGGACTGCTGACCTATTCGCGAATGGGAACCCAAGGCAAACCGTTCGAACCCGTGGCGGTGGAGCAAGTCCTGCACAGGGCCCTTGCCAACCTCAAGTTGGCTATCGAAGAAAGCGGCGCAGTCATAACCCATGACCCCTTGCCTGGCGTCCAGGGGGACGCGGTCCAACTCACCCAACTGTTCCAGAACTTGATCGGCAACGCGATCAAGTTCCGCGGCCCGCAGCCGCCAGTGGTTCAAGTGCAGGTCGAACGCAAGGGCCTGGAATGGCAGTTTGCGATCCGGGACAATGGGATCGGGATCGCGCCCAAGGATTTCGGGCGCATTTTCATCCTCTTTCAACGCCTGCACGGCCGGGAGAAATATCCCGGCACCGGCATCGGATTGTCTTTTTGCAAGAAAATCGTCGAACGGCACGGCGGCCAGATTTGGGTCGAATCGGAGCCAGGGCAGGGGACGACCTTTTACTTCACGCTCCCGCTGAAGAAATGAGGCTGGCGGAGATTCCTCAGATTCCTCTTGCATGTTTCCTCTCCGCGTGCGAGATAGATGCTGGCGGGGCGATAGAGCACGGGTCCAAATACCGGGTTTGAGATCTTCGTCCGGGGCGTCTGGACTGCTTCGGCAATAATCCCGTTCAGGGGAGCGCCTATCTCTTTGTGACATTCGCCCCGCTCTAGTCATTCGTGCGACGGATCTGTCCCTGAACCTCAGAGCAGCCGGCGTGTTCCTCCTCTCATTATTCTCCCCCAAGCGTTGCGAGAAGCTGAGCTCTCAGATCACCCGGTGGATGCTCGCGCAGCCAATGTTTGGTGTACTCGGAGTGTGGCTTGTCTATTATGGTTTTGGACGGCGGGCGTCCCTCGATCCATTTATGCGCTCCGGCCCGGACACCGTGTTGCTGTGGAACATTCTTGGATACGACTTCCTCTACAACGTCATTGCAGTCGTATTGATCTTCCGGTTGGCGCGCCGCCGCATGCGCCTGCAAGAGGCTGGCTGAAGGAAGGTCGGAGGCCAGCAATTTTCATTGCCACCGGTGGCGTGATCGCAAACGGGCTAAAGCCCGGTCTCCGACGCTGCTCCATGCGCCCTGGCGGGGTGGGGGTGCAGGCTTTAGCCTCTCCGTGGTTCATAAGGAATTGCTGGGCGGACGCGACCGTCGATATTGACAAATCATCTGTCAGCCATTAGTGTCAGACAGAATGAAAACTCTGCCGTTGCGTCAACTGGTTCGTGAACCTTTGAAAGTCAAACGCTGGACGCGCGCTGGCCAGATCGTGCAAGTGACCGATAACGGCAAGCCGCTCTGGACAATCCGCGCCGTGCCCGATCCAGCAGATGATGAGAACCGCCGCCGATCGATTGATGACTTTCTGGATGAAGTGTTGCGACAGCCGGTATCATCTATGAGCCTGTCCAGACTGATTAAAGATTCCCGGCGATGAGAGCTTACGCCGACAGTAGTTTTCTGGTGAAGCTCATCACGCGTGAATCTGGAACTGATGCGGCTGTTGCGGAGTATCGACGTCTGCGCTTGCCGAGACTCTTTTATGTGCCTCTCCACGCGCTGGAGGTGGAAAGTGCGGTGCGCCAAAGAGCGTTCCATCAACGCAAGGCCTTGCCTTCTCGCGCACGCGCGCAAGTGAGTGGTGAAAAAGCAGCAGCGCTCTCCCGTCTCAAATGGATGCTGGATCGAGGCCAGTTTCTGGAAGTGGCAGCGGATTGGGACGATGTGGTCCAGCACGCACGCTCGCTCTCCGAAAAGCATACGGAATCGTGTGGGGCGCGAAGCCTCGATCTCCTGCATGTCGCCTTTGCGCTCGAACTGGAGTGTGAAGTGTTTCTGACCACGGACAACCGGCAGGCTCAAGTTGCCAAGGCCGAGGGGTTGAACGTGGTGGCTGTCGCAGAGGATGATTGAGGAAGATTGCGATGCCGCCAACCAACACGACAAGAGAGGCAATCCCAGCCCCTTCCAATGACGCAGAGCAAGCCATAACAGGGTCTATCGCGTGTGTGGACAGTGGACCAAACTCTGGCGTTGATTTGATCCGCGCTTTTGCAGAGAGTTAAGAAAAATATCAAAGCACTCCGATGGGAACTGAAGCCACACCGCTCTTGCCGATCCTGAAGCAATCCTTCGGGTTCACTTCCTTTCGCCCATTGCAGGAGAAAATCATCCGCGATGCGCTGGCCGGGCGCGATGTCTTTGCGCTGCTCCCGACCGGCGGCGGAAAATCACTCTGTTTTCAGTTGCCGGCCTTGGCCCAGCCTGGCCTGACAGTCGTGGTTTCGCCGCTGATTTCGCTGATGAAAGATCAGGTCGATGCGCTTCAAGCCAGCGGGGTCGCCGCCACGTTTCTCAATTCCTCACTGCCTGCGGGGGAGTCGCGAGGGCGTCTGGCCGGATTGCACAGAGGCCAGTTCCGGCTGCTTTATGTCGCCCCTGAGCGGCTGATGCTCTCCGGCTTCCTGGCGGACTTGCAGAAGTGGAAGGTCAATCTGCTCGCCATTGACGAGGCCCATTGCATCAGCGAATGGGGGCACGACTTCCGCCCGGAATACCGCCAGCTGGCCGAGCTGCGCAACCTCTTCCCCAAAGTGCCGATTATGGCGTTAACGGCAACGGCAACCGAGCGGGTGCGTTCCGACATCGTCAATCAGCTTCATTTGCGGGAGCCGCGCTGTTATGTGGCGAGTTTCAACCGGCCCAACTTGATTTACCGAGTCCTGGCCAAGTCCAAGGCCTGCGAGCAATTGCTGGACTTCGTGCGCGCGCGGCCCAAGGAAAGCGGCATCGTCTATTGCCAAAGCCGCAAGGCCACAGAGAGCGTGTCCGAGCGTCTGAACGAAGACGGCATCAAGGCCAAACCGTATCACGCCGGCCTGGAGTCCAAAGACCGCGCCACGCATCAGGAGCTCTTTTTGAGGGACGAAGTGCGGGTGATCTGCGCGACGATTGCGTTCGGCATGGGCATCAACAAGCCGAACGTGCGCTTTGTAGTGCATTACGATCTGCCGAAGAACATCGAAGGCTACTACCAGGAGACGGGCCGCGCCGGCCGCGACGGTTTGCCCAGCGAATGCCTGCTTCTTTTCAGCGCGGGCGACGCCGTCAAATACTCTCAATTCATCGACGAAAAGCCTCCGAAGGAACAAGAAATCGCCCGCCAGCAATTGGCGCAAATCGTCCATTATGCCGAAAGCGCCGAATGCCGCCGCACGACCTTGCTCCGGTATTTCGGAGAAACGTGGCCGGAACCCAACTGCGGCGGCTGCGATAACTGCCTCTCTCCGCGTGAAACCTATAACGGCACCCTGGCCGCGCAAAAGTTCCTTTCCTGCGTCTATCGTGTCCGGGAAAGGAGCGGGTTTGATTTTGGCCTCAACCAGATCGTCGAGGTTTTGACCGGGGCCGACACCGACAACGTGCGCAAATGGAAGCATGAAAAAGTATCCACTTACGGGATTGGCAAGGAACACAACCGAAATGAATGGAAAGTGATTGGCCGCGAATTGGTCCGCCTGGGTTACCTGCGGCAGGTGGCGGAGAAATTCAACGTCCTGCAGTTGACCGACGAGGGCCGCGCCGTGCTGAAGCAGCGCCAACCAGTCACCCTCACCAAACCCGTCGCCGTGCCCGAACCCGCCAAACATCGCGCCGGTGAAATCGCTTGCGATGAAGCGCTCTTCGAGAAACTGCGCCAGCTTCGCAAGGCCTTGGCCGATGAACGCTCTGTGCCCCCTTACATCATTTTCTCCGACGTGGCTCTGCGCCAGATGGCGCGAAACTATCCGGGGAATGAGAAGGAGTTTGCCCGGATCAGCGGCGTCGGAGAACGGAAGCTGGCCGAATTCGGCCTGCAATTCATGGTCGAGATCGCCGCGCATTTGCACACCAGCCCGCGCCAGATTTTTGCAGACGACTCCTTCGCCGCCCCCGCCCCACGCAGCTCAAGTTTGAATGACACAATCCGGGAAACGCTGAAGCGATTTCGCGCGGGCCAAAATGTGGATCAAATCGCCCACCAGCGAGGCTTTACGATGGGAACAATCCACACCTGACCACCGCCACGGAAGCTGGCGAACGCCTCGACCTGAACCGATTGTTCACCGCCAGCGAGCAACAACAGATCGCGACCGCCTTTGCCCGGACCGGCCTTGGCAACCTGACCGTCGCCTTCGAGGCGTTGGGCGGCAAGTTCGATTATGGCCGGCTGCGGCTCTACCGCGCCGCCCGGAACCAGGGTCGCGCCTGAACGAACGCGAATGCCACTCGGTCCCTTCGCCAATCGTATGGACGTCAGAACGTCCCATTCCACCGAACCTCTGCGAAAGACTCTGCGCCCTCTGCGTTAGTCCGGTCATTTGTTACCGCAAAGGACGCAGAGTCTTTCGCGGAGGCCGCAGAAGGGAACAGGGGATGAAAAAATGCGGGGCCCTGCTCCCTTTGGTTCACCTAATCAATCTTCCTCTTTTTTGGTAGATTTGGAGCCGGCACCTGGCTTCAGCAGATTAAAAATCTGCGCTACTTCCTCTGTGGAAGTTGGCGCCAGGAGAATTCAGACGCGCGCCATCTTAAGGGCGTGCGCTAAAAGTACTAGTAAGAGCGCCAGAAGTGTTTTCTAATCCGTCGATGCTTCAGACAGAATTTCATCGGGCGGAAGAGAAGTCATCGAACCGGCTGTTGGTTGCTCTGCACGGGCTGGGCGACAGCATCGCCGGCTACCGCTGGTTGCCATCTGTGCT
>WNFM01237484.1_pt1 | contig 10766 bp, 16 predicted proteins | sample 5400271 | NCBI WGS metagenome assembly WNFM01 (sample SAMN13153352, study PRJNA577476) | soil metagenome | isolation source: 60 cm saprolite on Douglas fir-dominated hillslope | place: USA:California | collected 2013-09-17 | reverse complement strand
TCAATATCGCGCTGAAGGCTGCGGCCGGTGCGCATCTGTCGTGGCTGCCGCAGGAAACCATCCTGTTCGACCGGGCGCGGATATCGCGGCGGATCGATCTTGAGCTGGCGGAGAGCGCATCGCTGTTGTTGTGCGAAATCGTGGTGTTCGGCCGTTCGGCGATGGGCGAACGCATGCTGCATGGCGAATTCGTGGACCGCTGGCGGCTGCGCCGCGGCGGCAAGCTGGTCTTTGCCGAAACTATCCGGCTCGACGGCGAGATTGGTGAAAAACTGGCGCGGCCTGCCGTCGCCAAAGGCGGCGTCGCCCTCGGTACCGCGTTGATCGTGCCTGGCGATGAGGCGGTGGTGGAGCGGATCCGCGAGGTGGCCGACACGTTCGGTGGCGAGGTTGGAATCTCGGCCTGGAATGGATTTGCAATGGCGCGCTTCTGTGCCCAAGATGCGGCGCGGCTCCGCGCCGATATGATGGCCGTGCTCGGTCGCGCCAGCGGCGTTCCGCTGCCGCGGCTCTGGCTCAGCTAGGACCCGGCTCAGTTAGACCCTTCGAAACACCTAAGAGTGCTCGCATGAACCTGTCTCCCCGCGAAAAGGACAAGCTTCTGATTTCGATGGCGGCCATGGTGGCGCGGCGCAGACTCGAGCGCGGCGTCAAGCTCAACCATCCCGAGGCGATCGCCATCATCTCCGACTTCATCGTCGAGGGCGCGCGCGACGGCCGCACCGTTGCCGAACTGATGCAAGCCGGCGCAGAGGTAATCACCCGCGCGCAGGTGATGGATGGCATCCCCGAGATGATCCACGACATCCAGGTCGAAGCGACTTTTCCGGACGGCACCAAACTCGTCACCGTGCATGAGCCGATCAGGTGAGGCAGTCATTCCGGGATGCGCCGCAGGCGCAGACCCGGAATCCAGAGGTTATTATCTCGAACTTCCGGGTTCGCGCTCTGCACGCCCCGGAATGACGGAGGAGGAGATAAGATGATTCCCGGCGAACTCTTCATCAAGGACGGCGAGATCGACCTCAATGCCGGCCGCAAGACGGTGACGCTCTCGGTCGCAAACACCGGCGACCGCCCGATCCAGGTCGGCTCGCATTACCATTTCTTCGAAACCAATCCGGCGCTGAAATTCGACCGCCGCAAAGCCCGCGGCATGCGTCTCGACATCGCCGCCGGCACCGCGGTGCGGTTCGAGCCGGGCCAGACCCGCGACGTGCAGCTTGTCGCTCTCGCCGGCAAGCGCGTGGTCTATGGTTTCCGCGGCGACGTGCAAGGAAAGCTGTGAGCCTTGAATGCTGGTGATCAATTGTGAGGTGAGCAGCGCAGTAGCACTCCCTCCCCCTTTGCGGGGGAGGGCTGGGGAGAGGGGTATGCCGCACACTCCGGTAGACGACGTACAGCGAGCCCGCGCTAAACGAATGCGCCGCGAGATGACGCGCGCTGAAACCTTGCTATGGCGTCACCTGAAAGCAAACCGGCTCGCCGGGCTCGGGTTTCGCCGGCAGTCTCCCATGGGCAACTACATCGCTGATTTCGTCGCACATTCCTGCAAGCTCGTGGTCGAGGTCGATGGCGAGATGGTTCGCGTCTCGCGGCTACCGCGTCCTCCGTTTCACCAATGACGACGTGATGAAAAATCTCGAAGGCGTCGTGCTTGCCATTGGTCTTGCAGCGGAGCAAGCCGCCCCCCCCTCCCTGACCCTCCCCCGCAAGGGGGGAGGGAACGTTTCCCTCGATAGCGCGCACCGAGAGGTAAGCCGCGCGGAGGAGAAGCCGTGACTATTTTAACGACGACCACCGCTCTCTCGCTCCCTCCCCCCTTGCGGGGGAGGGTCGGGGAGAGGGGTGGCCCCGAGTCGCGCTGTCAGAAATTCCCACCGCTGCAAACAACCGACGATTTGAAGGCTGGAGCCTGATATGTCCGTAAAAATCAAACGTTCTGTCTATGCCGACATGTTCGGGCCCACCACCGGCGACAAGGTGCGGCTGGCCGATACCGATCTCATCATCGAGGTCGAGAAGGATTTCACCGTCTACGGCGAGGAAGTGAAGTTCGGCGGTGGCAAGGTGATCCGCGACGGCATGGGACAGTCGCAGGTCACCAACCGGCAGGGTGCGGCCGATACCGTCATCACCAATGCGCTGATCGTCGATCACTGGGGCATCGTCAAGGCCGACGTCGCCATCAAGGAAGGCATGATTGCGGCCATTGGGAAGGCCGGCAATCCCGACATCCAGCCCGGCGTCACCATCGTGATCGGCCCCGGCACCGACGTCATCGCGGGCGAAGGCAAGATCCTCACCGCCGGCGGCTTCGACAGCCACATCCATTTCATCTGCCCGCAGCAGATCGAGCACGCGCTGATGTCCGGCGTCACCTCGATGCTGGGCGGCGGCACCGGTCCCTCGCACGGCACGTTTGCGACCACCTGCACGCCCGGCCCCTGGCACATGGGGCGGATGATCCAGTCGTTTGACGCGTTCCCGGTCAATCTCGGCATTTCCGGCAAGGGCAATGCCTCGCGCCCCGCGGCGCTGATCGAGATGATCAAGGCCGGCGCCTGCCCGCTGAAACTGCATGAGGACTGGGGCACCACGCCGTCGGCGATCGACAACTGCCTGTCGGTGGCCGACGACTACGACATCCAGGTGATGCTGCATTCGGACACGCTCAACGAGTCAGGCTTTGTCGAAGACACCGTGAAGGCGTTCAAGGGCCGCACCATCCACGCCTTCCACACCGAAGGCGCCGGCGGCGGCCATGCACCCGACATCATCAAGATCGCCGGCCTGAAGAACGTACTGCCGTCCTCGACCAACCCGACCCGGCCGTTTACCCGCAACACCATCGATGAGCATCTGGACATGCTGATGGTGTGCCACCATCTCGATCCGTCGATCGCGGAAGATCTGGCGTTCGCCGAAAGCCGTATCCGCAAGGAGACCATCGCGGCCGAAGATATCCTGCACGACCTTGGCGCGCTCTCGATGATGTCGTCGGACTCGCAGGCGATGGGCCGGCTTGGCGAAGTCATCATCCGGACCTGGCAGACCGCCGACAAGATGAAAAAACAACGCGGCTCGCTGCCGGAAGAGAAGGGCAAGGACAACGACAATTTCCGCGTCAAGCGCTACATCTCGAAATACACCATCAACCCCGCGATCGCGCATGGCGTCTCGAAGCTGATAGGATCAGTCGAGAAAGGCAAGATGGCGGATTTGGTGCTGTGGTCGCCGGCCTTCTTCGGCGTCAAGCCGGACTGTATCATCAAGGGCGGCTCGATCGTGGCCGCGCCGATGGGCGATCCCAACGCGTCGATTCCGACGCCGCAGCCGGTGCATTACCAGCCGATGTTCGCCGCCTACGGCAAGTCGCTGACGGCGTCCTCGGTGGTGTTCACCTCCAAGGCCGCTATCACCGGCGGGCTGGCGCGTAAGCTCGGTATCGAAAAGAAGCTCTACCCGGTGAAAAACACCCGCAGCGGCATCTCCAAAAAGAGCATGATCCACAACGGCGCCACGCCCAAAATCGAGGTCGATTCCGAGACCTATGAGGTGCGCGCAGACGGCGAGCTCCTGACCTGCGCGCCGGCCGAGGTCTTGCCGATGGCGCAGCGCTATTTCATGTATTAGGTTGGGATATGTTCTCAGACCGACTAGGAATTACAAAACCAAAGGCGATTCTCCAAGTTGACGCAATTGACGTCGATTTGAGAAACGGCTTGTGGGAATGCTGCTGTGAATTTTACCTCAAGAACTTTGGTGAAAGCCAATACGTTGGCCCGACGCTGTCCCCGATTTTGAAGGACTTGTATGTCAATCACTTCAAGCGGACATCAGATAATATCGACTCATACGTCGTCGGCGAAGTTTCGAAGCTGAAATTGTTATTCTATCAACTAAAATGGTATGAGATTTACAATTTCATTGAATTTCTCTCGGGCTCTGCGTCCCGCAATATCAAAGCGGGGCAGAGTGGCGCCATTCTCAGGCCTGAAGCGCATGACGAGCAATTTAGGAAGCGAGTAGATTTCTTCTTAGAACGGGAGAAGTCGGGGTTTCGCTTCGTCGACGGCATGGTAGCTCCCATTTCTTCATCGATGGAAGTTGCTGCAGTTTCTGAGGCGGCGAGTATCGGCGACAGCTTTGCGGGAGCGCGAAGCCATATCCAACAAGCGGTCCTTTTGTTCAGTCGCAAGCCGGCGCCGGATTATAGGAATACTATTAAGGAAGCTATTTCCGGTGTCGAATCGGTGGTTCGAGTCATAACCGGTGATCCGAAGGCAACGTTGGGGGACGGTCTGAAGAAGCTTGAAGAAATGAAGCCGCTTCATACGGCATTCAAGCAAGCAATGGACAAATTATACGGATACACGAGTGATGAAGGGGGAATTCGCCATTCGCTGATTGATCTCGGCAAGGTTGATGAAGCGGACGCTAAATTTATGCTTCTGACCTGTAGCGCATTTATCAATTTCTGTGTTCAGCGAGTTGGATAACGCCTAGGGTGTTTATAACTAAGCGAAGCAAAAGTCCGGGAGAATTCACGTGATTTACGTCGTTGCCACACTGATGATCAAACCTGAAACGCACGCCGAATTCATCGCGGCGGCCACCGCCTGTATCAAGGAAACCCGCAAGGAGCCGGGCAGCATCGCCTACGACCTGCATGAGAGCGTCACCGATCATTCCAAGATGGTGTTCGTCGAGCAGTGGGAAAATGCCGAGGCGCTGGTGCCGCACCGCGCGGCCGAGCACATGAAGACCTTTGGCCGCGTCGTCGTCAAATGCCTCAGCGCGCCGCCGAAGATCGAAGTCATCACGCCCGAAAAAGTCGACGTTCGCTAATCAAGAAACGATAAGGGAGAAATCTCATGATCTACGTTATCGCCACCACCCCGATGAAGCCGGAAAACAAGGACGACTTCATCAAGGGGCACAAGGCCTGTATCGCCGAGACCCACAAGGAGAAGGGCTGTCTCTCCTATGAAGGCCATGTCAGCGTCAACAACCCCAACCTGTATGTGGTGGTGGAGCGCTGGGAAAGCCGCGACGACCTCAACGCGCATGGCAAGGCGCCGCACATGAAGGTGTGGCGGGAATATTCTTCGCAGATGAAGACGGCGCCGACAGTGATCGAGATCATCAGCGACGCGAAGGTCGAGAAGTTCTGAGAAACGTCTTTGAGCAGGTAAATATGATCCGCGCCACCAAAGTTCAGGGCCAGCATCGCTGGATGCACGCCGCGGCCGATACCGTCGTACTGGATTTCGACGACCGGCACCGGCGGCGGATGGCAATGACCGGCACGCGCGGGCTCGAATTCCTGCTCGACCTGGAAAGCGCCGTCGCGCTGCGTGGTGGCGATGCGCTGGTGCTGGAGGACGGCCGCCTGATCGAGGTGGTCGCCGCGCCCGAGCCGCTGGTCGAAATCCGTGGCGCCGACCCGCTCCATCTGGTGCGGGTCGCCTGGCATCTCGGCAACCGCCATCTGCCGACCCAGATCATGCCGAAGGGTCTGCGCATCCGCCGCGACCACGTCATCGAGGCGATGGTGACGGGGCTCGGCGCCCGCATCATCGAGATCGAGGCGCCGTTCGATCCCGAAGGCGGCGCCTATGCTGCCGCCCATGCGCATGCCGAGGACCATGCGCACGATCATGCCTCGCATGACCACGGTCATCACCATGATCATGGTCATCACAAGCATGATGACCACCATCACCATGGCGATCACGATCACGGCAGTGATGACCATCACCACGACGAGCATTGCGGCCACGATCACCAGCACGACCACTCCCATGCTCATGACCACAAGTGAGCCGGCGCCCGCCGACGAACACGGCGGGATGACGGAAAGCGAAGGTGCGGCGCTGTACCGGCTGATGACCTGGCTGTCGCCGGCGTTTCCGGTCGGCGCCTTCTCTTATTCCAGCGGCATCGAATGGGCGGTCGAGGCCGGCGACATCACCGATGCCGCCTCGTTGCGCGACTGGCTGGCCGCGATGCTTGCCGAAGGCTCCGGCTTCTGCGACGGCGTTTTCCTGGCGCAAACGCATCGGGCGGTCTCGCAACATGACGACGCAGAGTTGCGTGAAACCGCTGAACTCGCCGCCGCCTTCGTGCCCTCGCGCGAGCGCCAGCTCGAGACCACGACGCAGGGGCGTGCCTTCATCGAGATCGCGCGGTCGGCCTGGACCTGCGAAGGGCTCGACGCCGTGATTGCAGCGTGCGATGGGCCAATCGTCTATCCCGTCGCGGTCGGCCTGGTCAGCGCCGCGCACACCATTCCGCTGGCGCCGGCGATGCACGCGTTCCTGCATGCGCTGGTGTCGAACTGGATTTCCGCAGGCGCTCGGCTGGTCCCGCTCGGCCAGACCGACAGCCAGCGCGTGCTCGCAGCGCTCGAGCCGGTGGTGGTGTCCACCGCAAAGCGCGCACTCGAATCCGGCCTCGACGATCTCGCCAGCGCGACCTTCCGCGCCGATCTCGCCAGCCTGCGGCACGAGACGCAGTATACGAGGCTGTTCCGGTCATGAGTTTATTCTCGTTGTCGTCCCCGCGAAGGCGGGGATCCATAACCACAAATGCCCGTGGTTATTTCGGGTTGGAGCTCCAACTCGTCGCAACAATTGAGTTCGGTGGTTATGGGTCCCGGCATTCGCCGGGACGACGATAGAAAGATCTGTGCCATGTCTAATTCTCACGGCCCCCTGCGGATCGGCGTCGGTGGCCCCGTAGGTTCCGGCAAGACCGCACTGATGGACTTGCTCTGCAAGTCGATGCGCGAGCGCTACGACATCGCCGCGATCACCAACGACATCTACACCAAATGGGATGCCGAGTTTCTGGTGCGGTCGGGCTCGCTGACGCCGGATCGCATCGCCGGCGTCGAGACCGGCGGTTGTCCGCACACCGCGATCCGCGAAGACGCCTCGATGAATCTGGCGGCTATCGCCGACATGCGCGCAAAATTCCCCAATCTCGATCTGGTGCTGATCGAATCCGGCGGCGACAATCTGGCCGCAACTTTCTCGCCCGAACTCGCTGACCTCACGATCTACGTCATCGACGTCGCGGCCGGCGACAAGATTCCCTCCAAGGGCGGCCCCGGCATCACCCGGTCCGACCTGCTGGTGATCAACAAGATCGATCTCGCGCCGCATGTCGGCGCATCGCTGGAAAAGATGGATACCGATGCCAAGCGGATGCGCGGCGAGCGTCCGTTCGTGATGACCAATCTGAAGAAGAGCGAGGGGCTCGATCGCATCATCGGCTTCATCGAAACCAAGGGCGGGCTCCGTCCCCACGAAGGCCAAGGCAAGCTGAAGGCAAGCTGAGGGCGGGTTGAAGCCGGGCTGAAGTCGGTCCGCGATCTCACGGCCGGGCAATGCGCGTTAACCATTTAGGCACAAGCTGCGGCGTTTTTAACAAATATCTCAAACGCGCTGGAACCAAATCGGCCCGGCGCGATTAGCAACCTCTGGCCCCGCCAAACCAGCGTTAACGGCGGCCGGTGCTGTTGCCCGCTGCCACTCTCTCTCTGTTGCGTGCCGATGATCGCTCCTTCATATTCCGCCGCGGCCGGCCTGCACCGTCGCGTGTTGCTGCCGTGGCAGACCCGAGCATTGTTGTTTCGTTTTCGCCCACATTTCATTCCCGAGTAAACGAGTGGTTCGGCTGGGATTCATCATCGGCTTTATCGCGTTGATCGGGGTCATGCTCTCCGGTCTCGCGGCCTATCGCGTTCACGATCAGGAACTGCAGATCGAGGGCATCGCGCTGGCGCGGGCGATCGACGTTCATGCCAGCCTGGTGCAGGACCGACTGACCGAACGTGAACTGCTCGCGCGCGTTGCATCCGGGCTTTTCCGCGCGCCCTCGGTCGTGAAGGCCAACATGCTGCAGCCGCTGCGGGCCTCGATCTATGCCTTCAAGACCGATTTCGTGGTGGCGTCCTGGATCGCGCGGCTCAAGCCAGGCGAGCTGAACCGGGCCGAAGCGGAACTGAAAAGCGCCGGCTTTTCCAACCCCACCATTCGCGATTTCGACGACCAGCCGCTGGACATCAAGGCCATCGACCAGCCGGTCAACGTGCTGATGGACCTCGAACCGCGCAGCCCGGATACGGTCGGACTTCCCGGCCGCGCGCTCGACCGGCACTCGATCGTCGGTCCGATGCTGGCGCAGGCGACGGTGGCGGGCAAGCCTGTCGCGTCGGATCCGATCCCGCTGTTGCGCCTGAACGGGCCGATCGGCCTCGTGCTGGCGGCGCCGGTGTCGCAGGACGGCTCGACCGAGCTCGCAGGCTTCGTCACCTTTTCCTACGAGCTGGCGCCGTTGATGCTGGCCAATGACGACCGCTCGCTGTTTTCGGTGGTGCTGAAGGATCCGCGCGACGCCAATGACGAATTCGTCGCCAATGATTCCGGCGTCGTCACGTTGCGCCCGGTGGCGCAGGACGGCCCGGCGCCGTCGATGGTGCGCACGGTGACGTTTGGCGGCCGCGACTGGTCGCTCGGCTATTACGCCAAGACCAACCTCGTGCAGCGCGCGCAGCAGACGGCGGTGATCGTGGCCGCCATCGGCCTGGCGCTGACCGGCATCATCTGCGGCCTGTTCGGATATGTCGCCTACAACAACCTGCGGCTCAGCCGCGAGATCCAGGTGCGGATCGGTTTCGAGCGCCGGCTGACGGCCGTGATCGACGAGCTCAACCACCGGGTCAAGAACATCCTGGCCGTGATCCAGTCGATCGTGACGCGCACACTGCGCCACGGCTCCGACATCGATGTCGCGCGCGAGCTCCTGATCGGGCGTATTCACGCGATGTCCAATGTCGTCACGCTGCTCAGCGAGAGCCAGTGGCAGGGCGTCAAGCTGAAGGGCCTGTTCGAGTCGCGCGCGATCCCGCACGCCGACCGCATCGTGGTGAACGGCCCGGATATCGCCGTCAGCGCCCGCGCCGCGCAATCGCTCTCGCTGTTGTTCTTCGAACTGGCGTCGCATTCCGACGAGGGCCTGTCGCTGGTCGGCAAGCACCCGCATATCGTGGTGACCTGGGAAGTCAGCGGTGAAGAACCGGAGACGATTTTTCATTTCCGCTGGGAAGAGTTCAACACCAGCGCCGCGACCCGGCGGGAAGATTCGGATTTCGGCCTGATCCTGCTCGATCGTGTCGCGCCGGAAGCGCTGGGCGGCACCGCCAAGCGCTACTTCACGGATGTCAGCTACGTCTACGAACTCACCGCGCCGATGGTGACCGTCGTCGATATGAGCGAACGCGACCGCACCGATCAGATTTCCGCGCCGGTGAGGCCGGTGAGGTAGGGCGCTCTTTCTTCACCTCGCCCCGCTTGCGGGGAGAGGTCGGATCACATCGCAGATGTGATCCGGGTGAGGGGGTACAGGTCTATCGATAGGATCGTATTCGCGGAGAGAGCCCCTCACCCCGCAAGCGCGGGGCGAGGGAGGTCAACCTCGGAACCAACAAAAAAGGCGGCCCGACCCGGCCGCCTTTTCGTGTCAGTTCGATGACGTCATCAGCCGCCGTTGCCGCCGATCACGGCGCGCACCGTGTTGTCGGGGCCGAAATCCTCGGCGCCGTCGACATAGAGCAAGGCGGATAGTTTTGAGCGCGCGCGGTTGACGCGGCTCTTGATGGTGCCGACCGCGCAGCCGCAGATCGCCGCCGCGTCCTCATAGGAGAAGCCGGAGGCACCGACCAGGATCAGCGCCTCGCGCTGGTCCTGCGGCAGCTTTTCGAGCGCGCCGCGAAACTCCTCGAATTCCAGATGGGCGTTTTGCGCCGGCTGGGTCTTCAGGGTTTTGGCGTAATTGCCCTCGGCGTCCTCCACCTCGCGCCGCCGCTTGCGATAGTCGGAGCGGAACAGGTTGCGCAGGATGGTGAACAGCCATGCCGGCAGGTTGGAGCCGGGCTGAAACGAGTCGATATTGGCGATGGCGCGCAACAACGTCTCTTGCACCAGGTCGTCGGCACGGTCGCCATTACCGGAGAGCGAGATCGCGAACGCGCGCAGGCTGGGGACCGACGCCAAGATGTCGTCGCGAAGTGAGTCTGTGAGAGGCATTATTCACCTCCGTCTTTTTTTGCGATTTCGGCGGCTGCTTCGGGCCCATCAAGCTTCCGGATGAGGTCGGCAAAGCGGTCCGGCACGCCTTGCCGCACCACATCGTCGTACATGGCCCTGAGCTGGTGCCCGATTCTTGATTGAATCTCGGCATTGAGCCCGCCCTGCTTCTTTACTTCTTTCATGATCTGATCCACGCTCCCCCGAGATTTAAGTCCCTGTTTTTCAAGAAGTTTTTCTCGAAACGGGCCTTATTGATGGGTACTGGCCGCCGCGTTGTAGATTGCAGGCTAATGCAATCGGTCCAAGAAAGTTCCGAATAATGGGAACTCTTTCCGGGAACTTTTTCGCCGTTCAGGCGTAATTGGGGGTGACAGGGGAACCGGGTCCCCCCGTTCTAGATACGCCGGGCCTGAACATCCGTTTCAGGCCTGGTCGACCCGAGGTGCGACTAGACAAGAATTGGAGTGGGGATGTCCCGATCACAGCTCGTTGCTGAACATTTACCGCTGTTGCGGCGCTATGCCCGCGCGTTGACCGGCAACCAGGCCTCCGGCGACGCTTACGTCGGGGCCATGCTGGAGGCCCTGCTGCAGGACCCTTCGCTGCTGGACGAGCGGTACGGCGCCCGTGTCGGCCTGTTCCGGCTGTTCACGCAGATATGGAATT
>WNFM01311081.1_pt3 | contig 10767 bp, 5 predicted proteins | sample 5400271 | NCBI WGS metagenome assembly WNFM01 (sample SAMN13153352, study PRJNA577476) | soil metagenome | isolation source: 60 cm saprolite on Douglas fir-dominated hillslope | place: USA:California | collected 2013-09-17 | reverse complement strand
AGATTTAGAACCGGAAGCTGTGCTGCGCCGGCCACCTCGTCCGGCACCTGAAGCGGCAGCCCGAGATCTTCCACGATGATCCGGACTCCCGTCGTGTCCTCGGTGTCGCCGACGAAGCGCCAACGATCGAATGTCAGGTCACTCCAGGCCGCGCCATGAACAAGATCGCGGCCCCATGCTCGCACAGCGGGCTTGCGGTCACGAAGGAAGACAAATAGCCGCTGCTGAATCGAATTTGGTTCGAGCCTTAACTTGTGGATCCGCGCCAACCAAGGCGAGCTAGGATCGTCTAGCACTCTCATCGCGTTCCAGTTGCGGGATAGCCGCTTTTCGATCTCGACCTCGTTGAACGCAGCCATGTCAGGCACGAGCCCGAGGCAGTACAGAGCGGCGCCCGCAGCTTCCGAGGTAGCGCCATTCTTCACTACGGTGAGCAGATAGTCGACAACCTCGTCAACGTTGAGGATGATGCGCTCCAAACGCAGGTACTCAAGCGCCCGCTGCACTTGAGGCCGGAGCTTGTCGGGGATGTGAGCGAGAAGCGTAGCGCGCATCTCGTCGCCCACGTTCCGCAGGGCCAACTCGGTGAAAGTCGCGATGTCGAGCGAGTCCTCCGCCGCAGTACGCAGGTCCGGTGGGATGAAGTAGCTCGATAATCTTGGTGGACGACGCGAGCCAAGCTGCCCGCCCTGGCTCCCTCGAGAGCATATAGGCGCGGAAGGCGCGGTCGCCTTGGAGGTCCTGGCAAAGGCGGTCCATCACTGGCACCGGCAGCGTGGTGATTCGGACACGCTGGCCAGGACCAGCGGTGGCAAGCGCCCGCCGAATCTGCGGCATGAGCTGCTTGGTGAGCAGTTCGTACAGATCCTGGACTGAAATCGGCTCGATCACTACGTCTTCTCGGAACGTGCGATCGGGTAGCGCGGGCGGATGCGCTGCGCGTTCACGGCATCACTCAAGTCATCGAAGAAACCGATTTCACGGAGCCTGTCCTTCAATGCCTTCACGTTCTCGCGATAGGCGCGGTGCTGATCGAGAGTCACTGGCCGGCGTTCCGGGTCGGTTACAGACGGCCCGATTACGAAGCCGTAACGGCGTTCGACCCAGTGTAGGAAGTCTTCCACGAGCACGTCCTCGCTGTAGAAGCGTTTGCCCGTATCTGTTTCGTCGAAACGGAGAACTGCGAGTTGCACGAGCACCTCAAGCATCCGACCGCCGAGGTGCCAGCGCCTCGGATTCACCTTCGAGCGACCTTGGGCGAGCGCCCCCCAGTCGGTGTTCTTCTGGAAGAGCTTGTCGAGGCTTTGTGTGAGGTAGCCGACGTGATGCTTCTGACGCACGTATGTTACGACTTCGATGAAAGTCTCGAACTGCGAGAGCCCCGCCGTGAGAATCGCCTCGACCTCGGGCGGCAGTACCTCGTCGTCGGTCGTATTGTCGCGCTGCAACTCCTTCAGGCGAGCCCGGAAGTCTGCCTCGAACTGTTCTGGTGGCGAGGCGAGAAACTGCATAACCTCCATGGGCTCCTCAGGAACGCCCAGCTGCTTCTCCTCGTGTGCGTATCGCAGGAGCTGGTTCATACTAAAGATCGCGCGCACCAGGTCGGCAGATGACCCATACTCTGACGCCGCGCTGGCTTGTGCGAGCTGAGCCATCGGGGAACGGTAGTCCGAACCCATGTCGACAGTGAGCGCGACACCGTAGGGGCACTCCTTGAAGGGCTCATCCGATGTGCCCCAGACCGGGCATTCGCGACATGCCTTGGATGCCTCGCGGTCCTTAATCCATCCAGTGAGCTGCCTCCGGACCCGCAGGATGTAGAGACCGAGATGAAGGCCCATCACAGTCTTTAGGTAGTCGATCATCACCGGGCGAGGCACCGCGTTTTGGTACGCGAGGAGGCGCTGGATATCGTCGCAGAGGATGCGGCCCTGACCGCGGCACACGGGTGGAGCCTCTGTCAGCCTATCGCCTGACTTGTGCAAATCGGGCAAGCCCTCAACCAGCTTGATGACGGTTAGCGTGTCGAGATCGACGCGCGCGTGGGAGTCCGGGTGCCCGCTCGCCGGCTCGCGACCGCGATCGAGGTACGCCTTGAGGTCGGCGACAGCCTGCTTGTCAGCGTGCTCCAGCATCGCGTAAAGCGCATCCGCATGGTTGTAGTCACGACAGTGCTTCGCGACACGGATCTTGTGGGCATCGAGGTGCAGCGGCCTCAGCGATGAAACGGCTTCCCGAACGCCACCACGATTCACGAGATCGAAGATGTCGCTCTCCAGCCAAGCCTTCGCTACCTCGGGGTGCTCTTTGAACCCGGTGACCCCCTTCATGTCGGCGAGTTCGGAGGCGTGGTGCGCTACGTTCTCGATCTGGCGTGCAGGCCGGCCCTTCGTGACCGCCCGCTGACCGTCGCACCTCAACAGCAGGAAGAGGTTTACGAGCACCCGGTCCAAGTCGACATTCTTCGGGTCCGGGTAGAACACCTTCGGGTTTCGAAACTCCTGGTCCTGCGGTCGTAACTTCATCGTGCCCCCGGGCTCGGCGCCGTGTCGCCGCCCTCAAACTTGCTGAGCGATAGCCGAATCCCGACCTCTGAGTCCGGGCCTGCAGCGATCTCGTAAAGTTCCTGCTCGTCCGGCGTGACGACGATCCGAGTAAACGGGAGGTTCATGAGCTCGTTACGGAATATGAGGAGGTTTACGAACATCCCCTGTAGGTCAGCCGGGCTCGGTCGATAGCCCGATCGGATCAGTTCAAGCATCTCGAGGAGGTCGAGCGAGATGCGGAGGCGCGCACGCCCGTACTCCTCGCGAGCCGTGAGCTCCAGCGTGTCAGGTGCGCACTCCAGGTACTCGCCAAGCGTACCGTAAGTTGGCACGACGACCTCGAAGGCCTCTTTCGGAAATAGACGGTAGCTTCGGATCGAGGCGTCCTTGATGCGGCTCACCCGGAGCGCGAGGTACTTCGAAAACAGAGCGGGATGCCGAAGTCCCTCTGACAGCGAGATTGCCTCAATGACGTTGTCACGCAGGCGCTCTGAAACCCTCCGCGTTTCGCTCATAGGCGCAGCACGCGCAGCGAGGACACCCTCGAGTTCGCGTAACGCCCGGTAAGGCAACATCTCTCTCCAGCCCTCGTCTCGTCGTTCGTAATAGGCCCAGCGCCGCCAGCGCTCAATCAGCGCGCGACGCTGCTGCAGGAGATACCCGAGGGGAACTTCGTCGCCGTGACGCGGAGCGTTCCTCATGGGCTCGCTCATGATCGCCATAGGCGTCTGCGCTCTCTTCTCGAACGTCATCCAGGGCACGGCCGTTTGCGGATCGCGGTCGAGCCGCCGGTCGAGCTGCGGAGCGTTGACGCGGCCGGGGTCGGCTTCTCGAAGCACGCTCACTACCCGATCGTCGACACCATGGCGGCCGACGCCCCCGCGATCGGCAAATGCTTGCGGATAGTGCAGCTCCGCCAACTGCCTTGCAACGTCGTCGCAGCCATGATCACGGAGCAACAACCACGATAACGCCGAACGCAGATCACGCATGGTCACGTGCGCCTTGCGCCGGAGGTGAACGACCTCGAAGAGGCGGCGCACGCGCGCACGGACGGCCAGACCGGACGTCTCGTCTCCGATGGTTTCAGCATTGAACCTCAGCGGGCACTTGAAGCGATGCGAGCACGCGTGACATGGCTTCCAAAGGTCGGCCTGAGTAAGTGCGCGAAGCTGCTGCTCGACGAGTGAATCACCACCACCTGCCGCCACCGAGCGCAGGTTCAGATTCACCAAGAGCGCCCGATCGGGGAATGCCTCACGCGCGTCAAGTGCCTTGAGAACGAAGTCTCGCAGTCCTCCAAAGTTGTTCTTGTGCGCGCTATGCGAAAGAAAATCGAGCAGCCGGCCCTCGTTCACCGCGATCAGTCGCACCTCCGAACCTTCGAGGCCCCCCATCGCATCGCCGGCGAAAGGGGTAAGGAAGCGCGCGAGCACTTCGTCGCTCTCGACATCGCCTTCATCCTGCGAGCCATCGTAGTTCGTCTCGTACGAGACGCCCACATGGTTCCACCGCGTCCCGTTGCCTGTCGGAAGTCGTTCGAGCTTTGCATCAAGCTTGCTCTCAAAGAATTGCTCGACCTGTTGGAGAAATGCGGTCTTCCCGTCGCCGGCGTTCCCCGTAATGATCACGAGTCTGAAGCGCCCGTCGGCGATGTGGGGTGCGAGCTTGTTGTCGAGACCGGTCTTCACATATGTAAGGCGTGCGATCTCGTCGAGGCCGCGCGTGCCTGAGTTGCTCCGGCTCGCTTGGCTATACAGGGTTAGAAGCCGCGTTACGTACGGGTTGTAGTCGGCCTTTCCCCGCTCCCACGGTTCGAGCGTCAGCCCGGGGAACTCGCCGCCCTTCGTGGTCGGAGAGGGTTCGACCGGCGCGTGCATCGAAGGTACCGCTAGCAATGCATCCTTCATCTCGCCCGCCGTCTGGTACCGGTCCGGGCCGGCTGGGCTCACGGCCTTCAGCAGAAACCGCGCGAGATCCTCGCTAAGGTGCAGGTCTTTGCGCAGCAGCCGCGGGTCGAATGGTTGCCCCGCCTCCGGATTGTCGTTCGGAAACGGATGTCGTTGCGCAACCAATTCGTAGAGGACGACGCCTAGCGAGAAGAGGTCCATGTTTGGGAGCCACTTCGGCTGGCCTCGATCAGGCGCCCAGTAGCGAGGCGTGCCGCCCCTCCCCGTGGCGTGGACGATCTTCGTCGCGATGTTGAAGTCGATTAGCTTTGGTCGGTGGGATGGCAGCTCCAACAAGATGTTTGCAGGCTTTATGTCACGGTGGAGAATCCCCTCGTCGACCTTTTGCTGAAGCGTGCCAAGTTGTTCGAATTCTTCGCCACTGATCGTGCTCTTCTCCCTGAGCGCTGCGCGATGCGCTTCAAGTTGCTCCGTTTTCGGGTGCATCACAGCGAGGGCATCAAGTAGCTCGGCGCCGATGCGCCGAATGTCCTGCCAGGCGAGCCGCTTCTCTCCCTTGCAGTAGGGCTCCAGCGTCTCGCCATCGACGTACTCAGAGAGGATGTACGGGCGCTTATCCGGCGGAGCAAGGCGAGCCATCCAGATTACGCGGGCGATGTTCCGGTGCTGTGGCAGATTCTTGCCGATCTGGTTGTATTCGTGAAGGAGCACGTCGGCTTCGATCGTTGCCCCAAGCACCTTCATCGCGTAGGTCTCCTGATGGTCGAGGTGGTAGATGCGGTAGACGCGGGAAAACGCGCCGCTCCCGAGCACGGCGTCGATGCGCAGCACGTCGTCGATGATGCTGCCCACATCGAAGTTCTCCGGCAGCTTCGGTGTCGAGGGCGGTTCACTGCCCGGCGTTCCCGTGGACTCGCCGTGGGCGAGCTTCCGTAGGACTTTCAAGACGTCGCTAGCACTGGGTCGGGCCTTGAAGTCTTCGACGTTAAGCAGCGCAAGGATGAGCGGGTCAATCTCAGGCGCGAGCCCTTCGACAACGCTCGAGGGCAGCCTCGCAGGTCGACCGCCAGCCGCTTTCGCCGCCGCGGGTCCGGCGAAGGGTTCCTGTCCGACGAGCAGGAAATAGAGAAGCACGCCCAACGAGTACATGTCCGACGTGGTGTCGAAGTCGTAGTCGGTCTTGTCCGCGAGTTCTGGCGGAACGAATGCCTCGTTTCGCTTGCGATCCGTATCTTCGAAAACGGTCTGGCGGGATTCGATGTATGCGCGGGCGAAATCGGTGAGCCTAGGCTTGCGGTCGAAGTCGATCACAATCGACTCCGGGCAAACGTTGCGGTGGACCACGCCGTGTTCGTGTACGGCCTCCAGCGCGGCCGCGACGCCTTCCGCCACCTGGAATCGCTCGCGGAGCGTGAGCCGGTCGCGCTCACTGTTGTGGAGAAAGCCGTGGAGCGTCCCGTAATCCGACCACTCCGTTACCTCGAAGAACTCGTTGTCACCCTCGACGAAATCGAACTGAAGGATCGGCAGCAAGTTAGGATGACTGCCAACCTTAGCAACAGCTTCGGTGGGTCGGCTGATAACCGCCTTTCGCCGCGCGCCCTCCGCCGTCGGGAGGCTTGGGTCGAAGCGCCAAGTGCGAATGCGGTACCGCGTAGTGTCTTCCGAAAGCAGCGCGCGGCGCCCGATGTACTCACCAGAGTTCGCGTCCTCGTAGATTTTCTCGACGATTTCGTAGCTACCAATGCGCCTGCGCTCCCCGCGCTGACGCACACCCCATGCGCCCTGCAGGGACTTCTCGATGTGCGCTTGGTAGAGAACTACGTCCGTCCGCTTGCGGATGCGCTGCGCGTCGAGCAGGTACTGAATGAGTCCCGTCACGCTCAAAGCGTTCTTGTACCAGTTGCCGCCAAGCTGGTTCGCGGTGCCGTCAGGGAAGACGAGGAGAGGCTCGACCCATATCTGATTGCCCACTGGACCAAGCGTGGCTTTTAAGACCTTGCATTTGAGGTCTACTAGCCACATGGGGCACTTCCGAGGCGTCTGGTTGATCAGCCACTCGGTGTCGTCGCCCGTAAGTCTTCCGTACCACTCCTTCGCTTCGATTACGAAAAGCGCGTGTGGAGCGATAACGACGAAGTCGTATTCAAGCGCTGAGTGCCCCTGCTGCTTAAGTTGAAAATTCGGGGCGACGAGATACGAGTCCGGAAGGTTGTCCCGGAGCGCATCTAGCACCTTCGGCTCAAAAGGGCCTACCGCGCTGGCCCCCGTTGGCGTGGAAATCACGCGAGCCATTGCGGGAGAACCTCCTCTTCAACGATGCTGGCCCCCGTTGGCGTGGAAATCACGCGAGCCATTGCGGGAGAACCTCCTCTTCAACGATTCGAATGGCCTCATTTTCAGATCGCATCGCCGTCGCATGCGCCGCGAGCGCGGCGCGCACAGCGCTATCGATGCTGCGATGCTGCGTCGAAGTGAGTTCCGGTATCGGAAGTTGAAGGAGCAAGTCGGGACGAAGACTAAGGAGCTTCGTACCCACGGCTGCAGAGCGGAGGAGCCGGAGGCCCACCAGGGTCGAAAGATAAGCGTAGATAGGCCCTCGGTATTCGGGCTTCGGCTGGATCCTCAACAGATGCTCGGTGACTGCCTTTCCCTCGAAGCTATCTGTCACCAGAGCCACCCGACCAAAAATTTCGCCCTCCCCTAGCGTGCCCTGCCCGCCGACAAGCAGCGATCCGACCGGAACGGTTAGCCGTTCCAACTCATGGGCCGTTACCGCGATCCTCTGGGGAGCCGCGCGCACCAGGAAGGCGTCCCGCTGGGAAAGAAGGTCGGTCCCATATGGTGGGTCGCAAGGAATCCGCGCGAAGCGATTACCCCGGAAAAGGCCATCTTCGGGCACAACGTCACCCAAGCGCGATGCCCAGCGTTTACGGAGCATCGCAAGCGCGCCACCTGTCGAAGCATACGTCCAAGCGCTGATCGTCGGCAGGGCATCGGTCCAGGAAACGCATCGCGCATGACGATCGACGCAAGCCTCGTGAGCCTCCTTCATCTCAGGCAGAGCCTCGATCACCTGTCTCGCCGACTCGAGACTCACGGCGTACCGCTCGCGCTGCTCGACCGTCTCTCGGATCAGCGCGACGACTCGCGTCCTCTGTGCGGGTGTGGGGACGGGAACGGGAATCCCGGACAATAAGTCGGGACGCATACGAGGAATCGACGTTCCATAGGCACATGATCTCACCGCGCTAAGACCGAATCGAGAGCCCAGGAAGGCGAAAAGGAACAGGAGGTCCTCATCTGTGAGACCGCCTCCTCGCAACACCATGAGGTCTGCGGCGGCGAGTTTCCCGGCGAGACGAGCGTCTGCAAGCACGCTCCGGCCAAACAGCGTCGATCGACCAATCTGTCCGGCCCCTGCCAGGAGGATATCCCCCCGTTCAATACGGAGATCCTCAACAAAGCGCATGAGGTCGCCGCGGATCCACCTTCCCGTCGGTTCTGATGCGAACGCATCCACCTGGCTGACCAACTCGTCGCCGAGGCTGGGATCGCAATCTGCTCGCGTGAGGACCGCGGCGTAGGCCTTGCCAAGCTCGCCGACCCATTTCCGAAGAGGACGAGTAGCGTGGCTAGGCGTCGCGGTGCGCAACCGTTCTACAAGCGGGTCGTAGTTAACGGCCCGAAGGGTTCCGTAGTTGATCGCCCGCGCTACAAATGCCGCTCGCATCACTCCGCCTCAAACGACTTGCCCGCGCTGCGCCTGCGGTATTGTTCTGCTATCCAGGGCATGTCGTCTGCGAGCACGCGGACCATCCTCTTGCGCTGGCGCTCCTGGATCCTCTTCCCTTTTTCCCAGCGCTCGGTGACCATTTCCTCAACAAGATCCTCGGTGCCATCTGGACGGCGAAGGTAGCGTGCTTCGCCACGCCGCCCATGCCCGCAGTTCTCCGCGATAGCCATGAACACCGGCCTCTGCTTGATTCCCTTCGGCCCCAGCATGCGCAGTTCGTTCGTCGCGCGACGCCGGAGAAAGACGCAGCTAGCCTGCACCGATACCTGCGGGAGAAACGCCTCGGCAGGAAGGTTTACACTGGCGAGGAGTTCCATATTGTGGAGCATCCACCAACGTACCGTTTCCATTTGCTCCCCAGGGTTACCGAGGATGCCGTTGGGCAGGACCATGGCCATTACGCCCGTACCGGGCTTCAGGAAGTTGTGACAGCTCTCAATGAAGAGAATCTCCGGCGGCATTTTCTTCTGCACATCGCCTTTGACCCAAGTATCACCCGCCTTCGACCATCTGTGCCCGAGGTTAAACTGCTTAAGCACGTCAGGATCGTCGACAGGGATTTTTGCGCCGAAGGGCGGGTTCGTAAGCACGAAGTCGAACTTGCCCTGTCCGCCGCCGTTGCGTTCAAACGCGGCGGTTGCGTCGGAGTCGCGCCCCGCCACGCCATACTCCAAACTGTTGAAGCAGACGATGTTCCCGTGGCCATCGTTATTCATGACCATGTTCATCCGCGCAGCCTTGCGAAGATCGGGGTCAACGTCGATTCCGTAGAGACTTCCACGGGCGTACTGGCGAACCTCGTGCTCCACTCTTTTCAGCTCGCTCGGCAGGGGCGCCTCGGGCTGCGGGCACCCTATCTTCGCGAGGAGACCGCGGCGTACGTGTGCAAGCGCGACTACGAGGAACCCTCCGCTGCCGCACGCGGGATCCAACACCTTTTGCCCGGGCTGAGGGTCGAGCATTTCCACCATCATCCGGATGACGTTTCGCGGTGTGAAGAACTGACCTCGCTCGCGCTTGAGCGTTGTCGAAGTGATCGCCTCGTACGCAGTGCCCTTCGCGTCAGTGTCAGTGCTCAAGAGACTATAGCGGCCAAGTTCGCCGGCAATGTACGTCAGCGCGCGATCGTTGAGCTCGATGCGTTCGGACCCGTCGAACACATCCCTATAGACGTTCGTCTTCGCGTCCTCGAACAGATCCCGGATGCGCTTTGCGATGCGCTTTCGACCCTCTTCTGTGTTGCCCTCTGTGGCGCCCACGAAGAACGCGCGACGGCTTTGCTGCTCGTCGAGGATCTTCGCGAAGATGAGATGGAGGAGCTGCCAAAACGCGCGGTCGCCGCGCATGGACTGGTTGCCATAAAGGTAGTCATGGCACCGCTTGAACGTGCGGAGGAGCGAGTCCCCCGACGCGATGCGGAGCGGTCGTCGCTCAGCCGTCTCAAGATCTTCGAGCGTCTCGTCGGGTGCGGGAAAGTCCGTCAACTCGCTTAGTTCAGGCGCCAGGGTACGCTTGGCGAACGTCCGCATTCGGAACGCGAGCTCGCTCCCGTTGGTCCAGAGTCCGAAGATCTGTGGCCGGTCGTTCAGGCTTCCGAGGATATCTTCAAGCTCCCCGATACCCTTCTTCGCAGCCGGTTTGGTCCCTGCCCTCGCCACCACACAAACGCGGATGATGTTCTCCTGCGTGTGCTCGGTTCCGTGCTGGTAGACCACCAGCGAGGCTGTCCTCCGCTGGGATTTCACCTTCCCGGAGTTCGCGTCCTCAGCCTCGATCGAGAGCCGCACGTCACGTTCCATGTCATTCGGATCGACCCCGTATTCCCGGAGGAGTTGCTCGATCAGCGACTGGAGAGTCTGCTCGTCCGCCGTGTCCTTCCGGGTCTCTCCCGTCAACGCGCAGACGACCGTGCCTTCGAGAACGCCCTCCTCGTCGCCGCCGTCCTCGTTGCCGCCCAGGTTCGCCGCCTCGACTTCTTCAACCGCCCCGGCCTTCGCCTCGGTGGTTTTGCGACGCGCCATGGATGCCCCCGGTCACGAGAAGCGCGACGCTATCAAGCTCTCGCCGGAACTGCCACGTCGGCCTGGTTCAAGTCGACACTGGGTGAACTTTGCCAAAACTTGAGCGTGGCCTGGACGAGCGGTCCGCGTCGTCAGTCGACCTGATTCCTGCCAGCACGCTTGGCTCGATACAGCCGCTCGTCGGCGTGCTTGAGAAGTTCGAGAGCATTGACTTCACAGCGCCGCTCAGCGACGCCAGCGCTGAAGGTTACAGGAATGCGCAGGCCATCGAACTCAAACGCGTGGTCCGCGCAAACCCTGCGCAGCTCGTCGGCGCGGCGGAGCGCCACTTCACGCCCGGCCTCGGGCAGCACGATGGAGAATTCCTCTCCGCCATAGCGCGCGAGGCACTCCTCGCGCCGCACGCGGGGCCGCAGGAGCGAGGCGAGCTCGCGCAGGACAAAGTCCCCAGCGAGGTGACCGTGCGTATCGTTGACCGCCTTGAAGTGGTCGAT
>WNFM01310197.1_pt3 | contig 10767 bp, 5 predicted proteins | sample 5400271 | NCBI WGS metagenome assembly WNFM01 (sample SAMN13153352, study PRJNA577476) | soil metagenome | isolation source: 60 cm saprolite on Douglas fir-dominated hillslope | place: USA:California | collected 2013-09-17 | reverse complement strand
AGCCATGCCGGCGGTCGGGGCGGCCACTACCAGGCGTGACCTCCCGAGTGCGCCGAAGATACAGGAATACTTAGCCTTATCTGAGCAAATTGGTCTTGGCTAAGTCGATGATCTCGTCGCCGCGACCATTCAAGACCGCTTTGGCCATGTACAGACTGAACCCTAGCGCTTGCTTTAACTCGATGGACGGAGGCATCGAAAGCTCTTGTCGATTGGTGACGACATCGATTAAGGCTGGCCCATCGTGGGCAAAGGCGTCCTTCAGAGCTCCACCTAGCTCTTCCGGATACTCTACGCGAGCGCCGAAAAGTCCCATTGCCTTGGCCACCTCAGCAAAGTTCGGGTTGTTCAGCTCGGTAGCGAAATCCAGGATGCCGGCCGCCTTCATTTCAAGTTCAATGAATGCCAGCGCGCCGTTGTTAAACACTACGACCTTCACCGGAAGATTTAGCTGCTTTAATGTGAGTAAATCCCCCATCAACATCGCTAACCCGCCGTCTCCGGAAAGACTTACCACCTGGCGGCCGGGAAATGTGGTTTGCGCTCCGATCGCCTGGGGTAATGCATTCGCCATCGAACCATGGGAAAACGAGCCCAGAAGCCGTCGCGTCCCGTTCATGGTCAAATATCGCGCCGCCCAAATCGTCGGAGTGCCCACATCGCAAGTAAAGACCGCGTCCTCGGTCGCAAGCTGATCGACCACCTTCGCGACATATTGCGGATGAATCAGCTTTTTTCCGGGAACACCGGTGGCGAGATCATCCAAACCCTTGCGCGCTTTACGATAGTGTTCTAGGCACTGGTCAAGATGACTTCGATTCTGCGTGAGTGTGAGTTGTGGCGTTAATGCTTGCAGCGTAGCCTGGACGTCGCCAACCAACCCGATATCGATTTTCGTGCGCCTTCCAATCTGCTCAGGCCGTTTATCGATCTGGATAATCGTTGCCTTCTCCGGAAAGAATTGTTGATACGGAAAATCGGTCCCCAGCATCAGGAGGGTGTCGCAATTCATCATGGCGTAATAGCCGGACGAAAATCCAATTAGGCCGGTCATACCGACATCGAATGGGTTATCGTACTCGATAAATTCTTTGCCCCGCATCGCGTGAACAATCGGCGCCTTGAGTCGATCCGCGACACTGATTAACTCGCTGTGCGCGCCAACACAGCCGGCTCCCGCCAGGATAGTGACCTTCTCGGCAGAGTCGAGTGTAGTCGCCAGATTTGCTAGATCCTTGTCACTAGGACGAAGGATCGGCTCAGCAGGCTTAAATCTCAACCGCGGCTGCTGAGCCGTTGCTTCCCTGAACGTGAGGTCGCCAGGAATAACCACCACGGCAACGCCTTGGCGCGAAATCGCCGTTTGGATGGCGATCTCAAGCGTCCGCGGCATCTGGCCTGGTTGCGACACCAGTTCGCAATAATGACTGCAATCCAGGAACAGTCTCTCCGGATGGGTTTCCTGAAAATAACCGCTCCCGATCTCATTGCTCGGTATATGCGCGGCAATGGCCAGAACCGGAACGCGGCTACGATGACAGTCATACAATCCATTTATCAGGTGCAGATTACCTGGGCCACAACTGCCGGCACACACCGCTAACGATCCAGTTAGATGTGCTTCCGCTCCAGCGGCAAAGGCCCCCACTTCCTCATGGCGTACCGGAACCCAAGCGATCCCCTTATTGGTACGAATGCAATCGGTAATGCCATTGAGAGAATCCCCGGCGACACCAAAGACGCGTTTTACCCCTGCTGCTATCAGCGTCTCTACTAACAATTCACCTACTGTTTTCTTGGCCATTTTTTCAGTTTTTCGAGTTTGAATTAGCCGAATGAGCTATACGTTCTTAAACACATTACGTGCCAATCGTTCATCCTCGACCGCTTCTGCCTGTCTATCAGACGCTTAGGTGCGCGAATTGATGCCAGCACATGTCGGAACCAGGCTTTTGCAGTTACCAATTTTTGTACCTTACCGACTGTAAACTTTTGCAACGTGAGGTCGTTCGCTCGAAATCGCTGCGAAAAGCTTGTGTCTCATCAACCCGGCTTCTGGATCACGGCTCCCGCCGGAATGCAGTTTCTAACGTCTCTCGCGTTGCAAGCTCTGACTCGTGAGGACAGAAATTGGTAAGTAGTAAATCTCGCCCGGCAACCTTGCTCCCCAATAGTTCTATCGGTCGCACTTGCGACGGACAAAAACTTGCACGTCTAATTTTTTGTCCAAGCCGTTAGCTGCACTTCTTCAATGCATAAGTGCCTGAGGTGTAGGTGGTAAACGTGAGTCTAAGAGGTTTGGCACGCAATTTGTTCAATAGTGTTGAGACATGAGATAAAGAGTAACCTAGCTATTTTCGGCACCTCCCTAGATGTGACCGTTTCTCCCGCTTGCAAACCAATTAGACCGGCAATACTGCCCAACGCACCGCTCTTCCGGTCAGAAAGTGCGACGGTGGGGCTAGTTGCTGTGGGCGGTAACGTCAGAGTCTCTCGGCACCCACCAAAACATTCCAAATTAACAAACAAGGAAGAGGACATGATGGCGAGAGCACGGATCCCACAATTAGCAGAATAATGAATCCAGGGTGTGGGTGTGGAGTTCTAAAAGCGGGCGAGCGCAAGCGGAGCTTTCCGGTGGTTTGCCGTCTGAAAAAGAGCATCGAGAGATACGGTAGGAGGATCCTGGGGTCTTTCCGGCCGCAGATTAGGTTGCCGGACATCGATTACAGCGCTTGGACCTACTCGTTGCGCGCCGCCTGCGCCGCCTGTCTCGCGTTCTACATTTCATTCTCACTCAACCTGGATGGATCACATTGGGCGTTGACCACGTGTTATATCGTTGGCAGCGAACGCGAAAGCGGCCGGATACTGGCCAAGAGTGTAGCTCGAATTGTCGGCACCTTAGTGGGTGCGACTGCGAGTTTCGTGCTCGTCAACGCCTTTGCCCAAGAGGGAGTGCTATTTATTTGTTGGTTCGCCGTTTGGTTATCTGTCTGCGTATTCTTCTCTCATCACGAGCGAGGCCATTGGGCATATGCTTGGGTGCTGTCGGGATACACCACAGCCATCGTTGGTATACCGGCGGCATTAACGCCGGTCTTGGCCTTCGACATAATTTCAAGCCGGGCGGAAAACATCATCATCGGCGTTCTCTGTATGGGGACGGTGAGCATGATCGCCTTGCCTGAATCGGTCCGGCCGCGCTTGGTGAAACTGGTTAAGGCTACAGACCAGCACCTATTCCAGTTGCTATCAAGTTGCTTGTGTCTAGAATGCGATCCGTCCAGGTTAAGCCGGGCGCTAAAGACACTAACCGCCAACGGAGTGTCTATCGAAGACCTGCGATTTGGATTTGCGTTTGAAGAGACCGGAACTGGTTTCAGCCGAGCTAACCTAGGTCGATTTCACTTAGAGTGCCTAGACGTTGCCCATTCGTCCGGCAGTCTGAATATTCATCTGTTTTCTATTCGAGGTTTGCTGGCAGATGGCGAACTACCGTGCCTCAGGCGGGCTTTGGATCGCGTCCACCAAGCCTTGTTGGCATCATTTCATTCCCTCCAGGATAACAAACCCCGCGCTGTCTATGCCTGGCTTGACCAAGAGTTAAAAGAATTGCACACAGTCGGTTACATTTCTGTCGCCGAAAATTGGCGGGAACTGCCTACCGAGACTGAGGTAGTCGGAATAGTCCAAGTCAGGCGCTTGATGGCCCGTCTCCTAAACTATTTGGAAACGCGGTCTGCACTCTTTACCGAAGCACCGAGAATCCGACCCGGGTCGGCGGCAAAGATTACGACTCCAATCGACACTTACGTCGCGGCTATGGCGGCTTTACGAGTTCTGGTCACGGTCTGGAGCGCGGCATTTTTCTGGATTGTAACTGCCTGGCCCGCTGGCGACACCTTTCTCACTTGGGTGGGCCTCGCATCCTGTCGATACGTCATCGCACCGAGTCCCGCTCGAGCTACTGCGGCAGCGTTCAGAGGCATGTTGATTGCCGCCGTACCGACCTATCTTATTACATTCTATCTCATGCCGCAGATGGACGGGTTCGCTATGTTCGTTCTGGCCCTCTTGCCTTTTCTATTCTTTGGTGTTGGGATCGGCACCTCCTTGCGCCGGCCGGTTGAGGTCGGAGCGGCCATACTCCTTATAGCCGAGGGCTTAGATCCCGCTAATGAAATGCAGTACGATGTCGTGGCATTCTTTAACGGCGTACTCGCAACGATTCTCGGTGTAGGCACGGTATTTCTAACGCATCGGCTCGTCTTTCCCGGCCTAGCCAACCAACGAAAAGTCGTGGCGCTCAAGCGACTTACCCAGCGGACGGTCCGTTGCATCGATCACGGAAAGATAAGTGGCATCGAGTTTCTCGGATCTGTTGTCATCATGCTGAATGACCTTTTATTGTTGCTCGATCGGCCAGACGAACCCAACCATAACCAAGCGGATTGGGCACTTAATCTTTGCGCACTGGGATATGAGGTCGTTACGTTGCAACAGGCGGGCGCTGATCTGCCCGTGAGGCTAGCCCAGTACGAACGTAAGCTCATTTTGGAGATCGTCGGATTTCTGCGGGAACCATCCGACGCGCGCTTCTTGGCGGTGAAGGGGGTTTCTGAAAAAGCTTACTATTCTTGTTTACGAGCATTGAGGACCGCTGATGCGGATTCGCCATTGGCGGATCACATAGCATCCAGTTTGGCCAGTCTTGCCGTTATTCGAGACCGGTTCGATCAGCCACAACTAAGCGCTCTGCTCAGTAACGGAAGTTTGTCACTTCCAACCTTGAGATAATAAATTATGCTTACTGAAGTATCAATCGGTGGGGTGTTGGTGTCACCACTGATACCGGTTTTATTCGTCACTATCCCCGTATTCTGGTTAGTTGATAAACTTCTGCGACATGTTGGCTACTATCGTTTCGTTTGGCATGCGGATGTGGTTCGGGTAGCGCTTTTCGTCATCATTTTCAGCCTATTGCTTAGTCTCGGAATATGAGTCAGCCAGGACCGTCCGTATCTCGAGGCGTCTTGCGAGTTATTGGAACCTTCATCATCGCCGTAATTGGGGTGGTCGCTGGCGTGAAGCTTTGGCAGCATTATACACTAAGTCCTTGGACTCGAGACGGGCGGGTAGTCGCGAACTCGGTCACCATCGCGGCAGAGGTTAGCGGTCGCATCGTAGATATCCGGGTGCGGGAAAACCAATTCGTCAAGAAGGGGGCGGTTCTTTTCATTATCGATCAATCGACTTACCAGGCTGCTCTGCAGAGCGCCGAGGCGACAGCAGCATCCAATCTTGCCACCAAGCAATTGCGACAATCGAACGCCGCGCGAGGGCATAAGCTTACCAAGCTATCGATTTCTGACGAACAGCTTGAAGACCTTGATCTCGACGCTAAAGCGGCCGAGGCGAACTATCAACAGGCATTGGCGGCTCGAGATAACGCGAAGATCAACTTAGATCGGACCATTGTGTATGCGCCCGTAAATGGCTATGTAACTAACTTGGTTCTTGATCAGGGAGACTACGCGGACATTGGTAAAGCGGTGATGGCGGTCGTAGACAGCGATTCTTTTCGGGTCGAGGCTTACCTGGAAGAGACAAAGCTAAATTTTGTCAAGGTTGGCGACACGGCGACAGTGATACCGATGAGTGGAGCTCCGCCGATCAAGGGGCAAGTGGATAGCATTGCGCGCGGAATCGGCGATACGCAGAATCCTACCGGGACTAACCTTTTGCAGGATGTAAATGCGACGTTTGAATGGGTCCGTCTGGCGCAGCGGATACCAGTCCGAATCAAGCTCATCGACGTTCCCAAAGAGACGATTCTTTCATCGGGTATGACGGTGACAGTTTCGATCGTTCCAAGACGTCAATCAGAAGGAAGTATTTCCCTCGGAAGCCCGTAGGTGACCCAGGCGACCCCAGGCTGATTCTTGCGAAGCAGTTTCTAAGGCGACGCCATTGAGAATTGGCTCGATGGTGCACGAGAGGAATCGTGTAAATTGCCGGATTGGAGGCCTGGGTGGTTGACCTATCACAATATGTTTTCGAGGCGCTGCGGAAGGATGACAAGTTTGTCCTTTATCGGGGGAAGAGTAAGGGCGATGGATCCGGGATTCTTGTGGTTTCGCCGGTAACGGAGTATCCCCCACCGCAAATCCTGCAATGGCAGGAGCACGCATATTCTTTGAGAGAAGAGCTTGATCCTGCGTGGGCAGCCCGCCCAATCGCAATTGCTCGGCAATGGGACCGCACGGTACTTGTGTTGGAAGATCCCGGCGGTGAGCCTCTAGATCAATTGCTCGGTCAGCCTTTGGAATTGGGACTTTTCTTGCGTCTCGCAATTGGTCTTTCCAGAGCTGTCCGTCAGTTGCATCAAAGTGGAATTATCCACAAAGACATCAAGCCGGGTAATGTTCTCGTAAACTCCGTCACAGGGCAGTGCTGGCTCAGGGGCTTTGGCTTCGCTTCGCGGTTTCCGCGCGAGCGCCAGGCTGCTGAGGCTCCCGAGTTTATCGCCGGGACCCTCGAGTATATGGCCCCGGAGCAGACCGGACGAATGAATCGTTCCATCGATTCTCGAAGCGACCTTTACTCTCTGGGTGTCACATTCTACGAGATGCTGACCGGAAGTCTTCCCTTCACCGCTTCCGATCCGATGGAATGGGTACATTGCCATATTGCCAGACAGCCGGTGTCGCCCGGAGAGCGGCGACGGGATGTCCCGGCACCGGTTTCTGCCATCATTATGAAGCTGCTGGCCAAGAGCGCCGAGGAACGCTACCAAACGGCAGCCGGCGTCGAGAGTGATCTACAACGTTGTCTTGAATTGCTGGAGGGATCGCGTCCCCGCGATCCGTTTTTACAGCGCGCGGGGACGCGCGCCCTCCAAATTGAGGAATTCCCGCTTGGCGAACACGACGCTCCAGACCGGCTTCTGATCCCGGAGAAATTGTATGGGCGAGCGCGCGAGATCGAAACTTTGCTCGGCTCCTTCGACCGCGTTGTAGCTAGCGGCACGCCGGAGTTGGTGCTCGTTTCCGGATATTCTGGTATCGGCAAGTCCTCCGTGGTTAATGAGCTCCACAAAGCGCTGGTTCCGCCCCGCGGCCTTTTTGCATCAGGCAAATTCGACCAGTACAAGCGTGACATCCCTTATGCCACTCTAGCGCAAGCCTTTCAGAGCCTTATTCGGTGGCTTCTGCGTAAGAGTGACGCCGAGCTGAGCAACTGGCGCGACGCGCTTCTTAAGGCATTGGATCCGAACGGATCGTTGATGGTGGATCTAGTTCCCGAATTGAAGCTCATCATAGGAGAACAGCCACCAGTTCCTGAGCTTCCGCCCCAAGACGCGCAAAGCCGCTTCCAACTGGTGTTCCGGCGATTTATCGGCGTATTCGCACAGCGCGAACATCCGCTTGCCTTGTTCCTTGACGATCTGCAATGGCTCGACGCGGCAACGCTCGATTTGCTCGAAGACCTGCTCAGTCAGCCCGATGTGCGCCACTTGATGTTGATCGGCGCCTACCGAGACAACGAAGTCAATTCCGCCCATCCGCTGATGCGCAAGCTCGAAGCAATCCGCCAAGCGGGAGCGAAAGTGGGGGAGATCATCCTTGCGCCTCTAGCCTATGAAGATTTGGGACGGCTAATTGCGGATTCTCTGCATTGCGAACCGGAGGACATCACTCCGCTTGCCCAACTAGTCCGGGCAAAGACCGCTGGTAATCCATTTTTCGTCATCCAGTTTATTTCTGCGCTTGGCGAGGAGGGGTTACTCGCCTTCGATCATGGCGCCGGGCGCTGGGCTTGGGACCTGGATCGCATACACGCAAGAGGTTACCCCGATAACGTGGTGGACCTCATGGTGGGAAAGTTGAACCGCCTGTCGCTTGTAACAAAGAAGGCATTGCAAGAGTTTGCCTGCCTCGGAAACAGTGCCGAGATCACCACGCTTTCCATTGTTCATGAAACATCCGAGAAGGAAGTGCACTCGGATTTACGGGAGGCGTTGCGTCTGGGGTTCATCGTGTATTTGGAGCGCTCGTACAAGTTTGTCCACGACCGGGTACAGGAAGCAGCTTATTCGCTCGTTCCGGAACAATTACGCGACGCGGTCCATCTACGAATAGGGAAGTTGCTCGCGGCGCACACCTCCCCAGAGAAGCGTGACGAGGCAATCTTCGAGATCGTTAATCAGCTCAACCGCGGAGCTGCATTAATCACTTCACAAGAGGAACGCGAGCAGCTTGCTGAGCTCAATCTGATCGCAGGCACGCGCGCCAAGGCCTCCACGGCTTACGCCTCAGCGCTCAAGTATTTGAGCGCCGGCGCAGAAATGTTGGCGAAAGGCTCGGCGGGAGCCTCGCCCTACCAGCGCAGGCATGAGCTCGCTTTCACCCTGGAGTTACACCGGGCAGAATCCGAATTCCTGACTGGCGAGTTGGCAATCGCCGACCAGCGCTTGATGATGCTTTCATCCCGCGCCGCAAATACAGTCGAGCAATCTACCGTCACGTGCTTGCGCGCGGATCTGTACCTAACCCTCGATCAGAGCGATCGCGCGGTCGCCGTCTGTCTCGACTACCTCCGACATCTGGGCATCGAATGGGTGCCGCATCCAACCGCAGAGGAAGCGGGACGCGAATACCAGCAAATCTGGAAAAACCTTGGAAATCGCGCAATCGAGGAACTCATGGATCTGCCCTTGATGAGCGAGCCGGCATCCCTCGCAACCCTGGATGTGCTGACGAAGGTCCTTACCTCCGTAATGTATACGGATGCGAACCTTCTGTCCTTGGCTATCTGCAGGGCGATTAATTGCAGCCTTGAGCATGGCAACAGTGACGCATCCTGCTTAGCATACGTATGGTTTGCCATTATAGCCGGACCGCGCTTCGGTAACTACAAGGCAGGATTTCGATTTGGCCAAGTCGGTTACGAGCTGGTCGAAAAACGCGGCTTGAAGCGCTTCGAGGCCAGGACCTATGTGGCTTTCGGATTGGTCATACCATGGACGAAGCATGTCCTGGCCGCCCGTGATTTGCCGCGTCGCGCTTTTGAGGCCGCAAACAAGATAGGTGACCTCAACTTTGCGGTGTATAGTTGCTTTCACCTGAACTCGAACATGCTTGCGGCCGGAGATCCGCTCGTTGAGGTGCAGCGTGAAGCCGAGCATGGCCTTGGGTTTGCGCGAAAGATGCGCTTCGGTCTGGTCATTGACCGCATTACCCTGCAGCTCGGGCTTATCCGAACGCTCCGCGGCTTAACGCCGAAATTCGGCTCCTTTGACGACGAACATTTTGATGAGCTTCGGTTCGAGCGCCATTTGTCAAGTAACCCGGCTTTGGCGATAGCGGAGTGCTTTTACTGGGTTCGAAAGCTGCAAGCTCGCTTTTTTGCCGGAGATTTTGAATCGGCTATCGAGGCAGCCAATAATGCGAGACGCCTCCTTTGGACATCACCGTCATTTTTTGAAATGGCGGAGTATCATTTTTATGCTGCGCTCTCCCACGCGGCCTGCTACGGCTCTGAATCTCCCGATCAGGACGGCTCCACGTCCGGGCCCTTAGAAGCCTCGGCGAACGAGGAGCATTTTGAGGCTCTCGTGGCCCATCACAGACAACTCGAAATATGGGCGGAAAATTGTCCGGAGAATTTCGAGAATCGAGCTGTTCTGGTGGGCGCTGAGATCGCGCGCATCGAAGATCGCGAGCTCGATGCCCAGCGTCTCTACGAACGAGCCATTCGTTCCGCCCAAACGAACGGCTTTGTCCACAATGAGGCGCTCGCCAACGAGCTCGCCGCGCGCTTCTACGCGGCACGTGATTTCGAGAAGATCGCGCATGCGTATCTGCGGGATGCTCGGTACTGTTATCTGCGTTGGGGAGCGGATGGCAAGGTGCGGCAACTCGATGAGTTATATCCGTATCTCCGGGAAGAAGAGCAAGCGCCCGGCCCGATCAGCACTATCGGGGCCTCGGCCGAACACCTGGATCTCGCCACCATTTGCAAAGTTTCGCAAGCGGTGTCGGGCGAAATTATCTTGGAAAAACTGATTGAAACCATCATGCGCGCCGCGATTGAGCATGCGGGTGCTGAGCGCGGCCTGTTAAGTTTTCCGCAAGGGGTTGAGCAGCGGATAGAGGCCGAAGCTGCAACCAATGGCGAGACGATCATTGTGCGTTTACATGAGGCACCTGCCCGCGATGCTTCCGCCGCGGCGGATGCGGGCGGGTCCGTCGCTGAGCCCGCGGTGCCAGAGTCGATTATAAATTATGTCGCGCGCACACAGCAAAGTGTGATTCTCGATAACGCATCAGGCCAGTCTCCATTTTCCGAGGATCCTTACATCCGCCAGCGACAGGTTCGTTCAGTTCTTTGTCTGCCGCTGATTAATCAATCGAAGCTTATCGGCGTTCTCTACCTCGAAAATAATCTTGCTTCTCGCGTCTTCACTCCCGAGCGCATCGCGGTACTGAAACTACTTGCGTCGCAGGCAGCGATCTCGCTCGAGAATACCCGTCTTTACCGCGATCTTGAACAACGCGAAGCCAAGATTCGGCGCCTCGTCGACACCGATATTGTCGGGATCTTCATCTGGAATATCGGAGGTGAAATAACGGAGGCTAACGATGCTTTTCTCCACATGCTGGGATACTGCCGGGAAGATCTCATCTCGGGTCGCATGAGCTGGAAGGACCTGACACCGCCGGAGTGGCTCGACCACGCTAAACGCACCATGGCAGAGAAAAA
>WNFM01287364.1_pt1 | contig 10767 bp, 14 predicted proteins | sample 5400271 | NCBI WGS metagenome assembly WNFM01 (sample SAMN13153352, study PRJNA577476) | soil metagenome | isolation source: 60 cm saprolite on Douglas fir-dominated hillslope | place: USA:California | collected 2013-09-17 | reverse complement strand
AGAGCAGCAGGGAGCCCATGCTCATCGCGATACCGACGCAGATCGTCTGCACATCCGGCTTGACGAACTGCATCGTGTCGTAGATCGCAAGACCGGAGTAGACAGAGCCACCGGGCGAGTTGATGTAGAGGAAGATGTCCTTGTCCGGATCCTCGGACTCCAGATGCAGAAGCTGCGCGATGATCAGGTTCGCGATCTGGTCGTCGACGGGAGTCCCGAGAAACACGATGCGCTCGGCGAGCAAGCGCGAGTAAATGTCGAAGGCGCGCTCGCCGCGCGACGTCTGTTCAACGACCATGGGAACCAACGGGCTCATCAGCTACTCCTTGCTACCTGGGGTCCAAAGTTTCGGGGTTTCTGCCGGTTGCTCCTTCTCCGGCGTCCAAATCGCTTCGCGTGCCTCGTGAAGCTCGGGCGCGATCGGCTTGACCTCGCCCGCGATGCGGTCGAGCGCCTTCTTCAGTCGAATGTCGTCGCGCACGCGATCTGCGCCGCCCTGCGCAACGAACTCCTCGATGTCCTCGTCGGACTCGCCGGCGGTGCGCAGCTCCTCGCGGATCTCGTCGTCTGTGACCTGCAGGCCGAGCTTGTCGGCGACCGCCTCGAGCACAAGCTCGCGCGCGACCGACATCGTGGCCTCGGCGCGCAGGCGCTGCTCGAGCGCCTCCGGCGACTGACCGGTCAACTGGAGATACGAGTTGGCGTCGATGCCGCGCTCCTGCAGGCTCCGCGCAAGTCCGTTCAGCAACTCGCGCGTACGCAACTCGACGAGCGGGCCGGCGGGCGTGAAATCGGTCGCGCGCACGAGCTCGTCGACGGCGGCTGCGCGGAAGAGCCCTTCGAGCTCGTCGTCGATCTGTGCGCGTAGCCGGCCCTCGATGTCGGAGCGAAGATCGGCGAGTGTGTCGAACTCCGACGCGGCCTTCGCCAGGTCGTCGTCGAGCGGTGGCAGCACGCGCTCCTTCAATTCCTTGACCGCAACCGTTGCGGTACGGCGCGATCCGTCCGCGAGCTCGTACGCGATCTCTCGGTCCTCGCCGGCCGACAGCCCGCGGATGCCGTTCTCGATCTCTTCGACGAGCCGCTCCGAGCCGAGCTCGACGACATAGTCACGCTGCGCCGAGCCGTCCTCTGCGATCAGGTCGACGACGACCGTGTCGCCGTCCTGCGCGGAGCGCCCTTCGACCGGAACGATCTCGGCCGCGATCTTCTGCAGCATCTCGAGCTCTGCCTCGACGGCCTCCTGCGGCACGTCTGCTTCGTGCTTCGGCACCTCGAGCGTCGTCCAGTCCGCGGGATCGGGCTTCGGCTGCACCTCGACCGTCGCCGAGAAGCGCCAGTCGTCGCTCTCGCTCGCGGGCAGGTCGTACTCGAACTCCGGCTGCGCGACCGGGTTCAGCCGAGCACGCGTCGCGGCGTTCCAGAACCAGCCGCCGATGTGGCTCTCGACCGCCTCCGCGTAGAGGCGCTCCTTCCCGATCCGCTGCATGAGCAACGGCCTCGGCACCTTGCCCTTGCGAAAACCGGGGATGCGAACGCTCTGCGCGAGATCGTTTGCCGCATGCTCGACGGCGTGATGCACGTCGTGCGCAGGCACGTCCACCGTGAGGCGGACCTTGTCTTCGGCGAGCTGCTCGACCTGTGTAGCCATCAGGAATGAGCCATTGAACCAGACCTGTACCGTCCGGCGGTGTGGACGTCGGAGACGCCATCCGGTCGCGGAGGACGCACAAGCAGTACGGCGCCGAGCCGGTCGACGAGGCTGTTCTGCGCGATCTGCTCGACCTCGCGCGGTTCGCGCCGAACCATCACCTGACGCAGCCGTGGCGGTTTCGCGCGCTCGGGCCGGAGACGCGCGCGCGGATCGAGGCTGCTGCAGGCGAGAAGGAGGCGATGAAGCTGCGGCGCGCACCGACCCTCGTGCTCGCGACGGCGACGCTGTCGGGCGATCCGCACACCGATGAGGAAGACCTGCACGCCGCTGCTGCAGCGGTCTACGCCGTGTTGCTGGGCGCCACAGCGCGTGGCCTCGCCTCGTACTGGCGCAGCCCGGCCTGTTTCGCGGAGCCCGCCGTGCGCGAGGCAGTCGGCCTTGGCGCCGAGGAACGGGTGGTCGCCCTGATCCATCTGGGCCCGCCGGCGGGCAACCCGCCGGACAAGGAACGTCTGCCGCTGGCTGACGTTCTGTCGTTTTTGCCCTGAATTCACCCGTTTCGGGGGGCGCCGTTTCACTCAATCGGGTGAGTTCCGGGTTTTCCACAGGCGGGCAGACACAGTCAATGGATGCTTCGCGGTGGGGCGATCCAATCAGGGTGTTGCTGGTCGAGGACCATCCAGGGTTCCGCCTGGTGCTCCGCGCCCTCTTGGAAGCTGATGAACGGCTGATCGTGATCGACGACGTCGGCTCCGCAGCCGAGGCGTGCGAGCACCCGATGCTCGAGCACGTCGACGTCGCGCTCGTCGATGTGGGCCTGAAACGGCTCCGCAAGCTGAACAGCGGGATCCGCGTTCTGATCATGAGCGGCGGCGGCTTCCATCCCGCCTCCGACGAGGCGATCGCCGCGGGCGCTGACCAGTACCTGGAAAAGGGCGCCCTGCACGATGACCTGATCGAAGCGATCGTGGATGCGGGCGAGCGGGGCCGAAACCCCACCCATTCGCGCCATGACTCGTAGGGCCACGGCCGGTGTCAGACACAGGCCTAGAAGTGCGCCTGAAGTGTCACGAGATCGTGTCGATGCGGGCGAGAGGGATCGAACCTCCAAGGGGCCAAAGCCCCACCGGGTCCTAAGCCCGGCGCGTCTGCCAGTTCCGCCACGCCCGCAGCGGTGGTTGACAGGGTAACCCTCTGGGTAGCAGGCGGTCATGAGCGAAAACACGATCGGGGGTAGTAGGCAGGCATGAGCGAAAACACGATCGATCCCAGTGAGTTGACGAGCCCCGGCACGGTGGACGACCCCGAACTGGAGCGGCGCCGCGCAGCCGAGGCAGCGGTGCGTGAGGCGGAGAGCCGCGCCGACGACGACACGAAGTTCGAACAGCTGCGCAAGGAAGAGGAAGAAGAACGTCACGAGGCGGCGGAGATCGTCGGCGACGTGCCGGCGCCGCTCGACGAGTAATAGGCGCTCTACAGCACTACCTCTAAGATCGCCGCGTGCTGAGACCGAGAACGACGCGCCGTCGCTTGGTGGCCGGCGCAGCGCTCGTGCTGCTCGCGTGCGCCGCAGGCGGCTGGGCGCTCGTTGCCCGCGACGGCAGCGGGGACGGCAGCGCGGTCACGTGGAAGGTCGACCAGGCGCCGTTCGCGCTGCAGGTGCTCAAGGGCGGGCACGAGCTCGTCGGAGACGCCACGGGGGCTGCCGGTCCCGGTTCGCGTCTCTCCTACACGCTCACGGACGGCTCGAACCACACGCTCACGTCGCTGATCGGCTCGCAGCCGGTCGCGGGTGGAATCGAGTACCGCGTCCGCACGGACGAGCCGAACCGAACGTCGACTGTGATCGTCACGCGCACGAACCGGTCGCTCCATGTCTCGTGGCGCCTCTTGCCCGACACCGGCGTGGACACCGTCTACACCGCCTTCCACAGCCCCGCCCCGAGCGAGCACTTCGTCGGCGCGGGCATCGACCACACCGGGGTCGACCTGAACGGTCAGCTCGTGCAGCTGAAGGTCTCGTATTCGTGTGCGCGGTCGGTCGTGACGCCGTTTTTCGCGAGCTCCGCCGGCTACGGCGTGTACTTCGACACCGGCGCGGTCGGCCACATGCAGTTCCGCGGCACGCACGACGGCATGGCCTGCAACGACTCGAACAGCGCGAATCCCTTGTGCACCGTCGTCTCCGGCCCCGACCGTGTCCAAGCTTGCTTCAAGACCCCGTCGCTCGACTACGACGTGTTCGTCGGACCGCCTGCGAGCGTCGTCGCGAAGTACCGCGCGACCGCCGGCCTGATGCCGATGCCCGCGCAGGCCGAGTTCGGGACGATCAAGTGGCGCGACAGCGTGAAGGGACGCGGCGAGGTCATCGACGACATCGCGCAGTTCAAGCGTCTGGGCATTCCGCTCGGCAGCGTGCTCGTCGACAACCCCTGGGAGACGAACGGGTGCTGGGGCGCGCTGCAGTTCGACCCGCGGTTCGGCAACCCCGCGACGTTGATCCGCGCCGTGCACGACACAGGCGTGCGGTTCATGGTCTGGGTTTCGCCGTGGGTAACGCCGTCGGCCGAGTGCACGCCGTCGCTCGACACCTTCGGCACCGGGACGACGCTGCTGACGCCGCAGGGCTGGAACGCCGTCGACTTCACGAGCCCGGCGGCGAAGTCGACGTACGACGCGAAGATCGCCGCACTCGTCCGGCTCGGCGTCGACGGCTTCAAGGGCGACCGCGGTGACGAGACCGACCTCGAGAGCCTGAAGTTCGCCGGCGGTCCCGGACGCGCTGTGAACAACATCTTCCCCGAGCTGTTCGCGCGCAGCGTTCTGGAAGCGTCGCGCTCTGCAGGCGTCGCCTCGCCGGTGACGATGTTCCGCGCCGGATACGCCGGAACGCCGACGGTGGGCGCAGGCGTCTGGAGCGGCGACCAGATCCCCGACTTCTCCGGGCTGCAGGACGCAATCCACTCGCTCGCGAGCCTCGGAGCGAGCGGCTTCGCGCTGACCGGCTCAGATGTCGGCGGCTACGCGACGCAGACCGGCCAGCAGATCCTGACGACCGAGGTGTTCGCGCGGTGGACGCAACTCGGCGCGATCAGCCCGATCTTCGAGGTCGGCGGCGCAGACCGAGCGGCGCAGTTCTGGAAGCTTGGGCCGGCAGCAATCACCGCCGCGCGCAATTCGATCCTCCTCCACTACGAGCTGTTCCCGTACCTCTATTCGCTTGCGCGCGCATCGTCGCGAACCGGCTCGCCGATCCTGCAGCCGCTCGCGCTCCAATACCCGGACGACGAGGAAGCATGGAAGAACGACCTCGAACTGCTCGTCGGACGCGACCTGCTCGCGGCGCCCGTCACGTCGTCGACACAAGCGGCGCACGTGTATCTCCCCAAGGGCTCGTGGGTCGACCTCTTCCGCGGCGAAGCGCAAAAGGGCGGCCGCACCGTCACGCGGCCGACGCCCTTGACCGACTTCCCGCTCTACCTGCGCGCTGGCGCGACGATCCCGTTCGCGCTGCGGGCGCCGCTGTGGGCGAAGCCGTGGCCGCTCGACGCGCTGTCGGTGCCCGGCCGCGCCGGCTGGCTCTCGACGGCCGGCGACGTGACGCTCACCGGAGCGCCGCGCGAGACCGAGCTCCTGCTCTCGCGGCAGGCGCCGCCCGCGCACGTGTCGGTCGACGGGAAGGACATACCGCGCCTCCCGACCGTCGCGGCGCTGCGCGCCGCGCGCACGGGCTGGGTCTGGAACGTCTCGCCGTTCCCCGGCGCACTCGTCAAAGTCGTGCCGCACGCCGGCACCGCGCGCGTCCGCGCGTCGTAGCTCAGCGCGAGACGCTCACCCACCGCATCAGCGGTGGCGGGATCGTGAAGCCGTCCTTCGTCCCGTTCGGAACGACGAGCCGCCAGCGTCCGGGCCGCGGCAGCCGCGCGACCGCGCGCCAGTCCTTCGGCCCAGCGCGCACGAGCTTGATCTGGAACCCGTCGTGCGGCAGGTCCGCCCGCGAGAGCGACGAGTCGCCGGTGACCCTGCCGACGACGTCGTACAAGCCCTTGCCGGGCGCGACGGCGATCAGCTTGATGTAGTCGAGCAGCGGGATCGCCTCCCCTGTGTGCACGACGACTGTGAACGGCTGTCCGGCACGCGGTGTGGAATCGCCGAGCGCCATCGTCATCCGGAACTTCGCGAGCGCGGCCGGCGTGACGATGCACGCCACGGCGACAGCGACAGCGAACGTCTTCACGTGTGTCCTACGAGTGCGGCGCATCGGCAGGTCCCTCGGTGAAGCGAGCGGCCCCGGGTGGAATCGAACCACCGCACGGAGCTTCGAAGGCTCCCGCTCTGTCCTCTGAGCTACGGGGCCGAGCCGTCAGAGCGTAGCGCGGGACCCGGCGAGCCGAGGTCGTCGCGCAACGATCGAGAGGGGTGGCGAACGGGACTCGAACCCGCGACCACCGGGACCACAACCCGGGGCTCTACCAACTGAGCTACCGCCACCGTGCGGCGCCCATGGTATCGGCGCTTCAGCGCCGTCGAGGGATCCATGCGCCCGGGAGGATTCGAACCTCCGACCAACGGCTTAGAAGGCCGTCGCTCTGTCCACTGAGCTACGGGCGCGTGCCCGAAGCGTACTCGGGGCTCAGGCGCGAATTACCGGCGGAAGCCGAAATCCGTGGTGATGATCGTCACCTCGAGCCCCTTGTACGTGCCGGGGGCCGATGCGAGGTGCACCGCCGAGATTCCGATCTCACGCCAGCGCGCGTTGAGGATGTTCGCTCTGTGCTCGGGCGAGTTCATCCAGAGCTGCATCGCGCCGGCCGGATCGACCTGCGGTGAGGACCAGAGGAGGTTCTCGCCGACCGACCAGTAGCTGTAGCCGCTCGCGCCGTACCAGCGGCCGATCCGCTTCCAGAACGCGGTGCCGTCGTGCGAGTTGTGCTCGAAGTACCCGTCGGCCCCCATCTCCTGCGAGTGCTGCGCCGCTGAGGCCGTGAGGCGCGCGCTGATCGTCACCGGCTGGAGGCCGTGCTGCGCGCGAATCTTGTTCAGGTCGAAGAGGACGCCGCTCTCGAGGCTCGAGAGCGCGACGCGGTTGCCGGCCTTGCTCGAGTGCGCAGCGGGCGCGGCGAGCGCGCCGAGCAGTGCGACCAGCGCCACTGCGATGACAGTCTTCGCGCCCCTGACCTCCATGCGGCGAGCATCGGCAGCCACGCCTTCCTGGACATCGGCCGTATGGGGCATCTTCGAGGACCACAAGTCCTACGTTTGCAAGTAATATTAGGCCTACCCGAAACGGGTAACAGCCTCTACCCCGGTGGTTCGGCCGCGACGGCGGGTTGCCGGTAGGCCAGCTGGTCGCGGATCAGCACCTGGAGCGTCCCGGCGACTGGAATCGCGGCGAGCGCGCCGAGAATTCCCGCGAGCTCCGCACCGACGAGCACCGAGACGAGCACGGCGAGCGCCGAGAGCTGGACCGTCCGCCCGTAGATCACCGGCTGCAGGAAGTGGTTCTCGACCTGCTGGTAGACGATCACGAAGATGCGACACGACGACCCCGGCCACCGTTGCGCCCGCGAGCGGGATCAGGTCGAGCACCGCGACGAGCAGGCCGAGCGCGACGGCGTACGGCACGCCCATGATCAGCAGCACGATCGTCGCGGACGTCCCGGCGATCAGGCTGATCAAGATGTTGCCGGTGACGTAGCCGCCGACAGTCTTGTAGATGTCCTCGCCGATCCGCCGCACGCGCGCCTGCGAGCCGTCGGAGAACAGCGAGTAGACGCGCTCCATCCACGCGCCACCTTCGAGCAACATGAAGAACGTGAGGAAGACGATGGTTACCGTCGCAGCGATCAGGCTGATCACGCTCTTCGTCACGCTGAGCGCAGCGCCGGAGAGCCCGAGCAGCTTCTTCGCGCCGCCGTTTTGAACCTGCTCGCGGACCTTTTCCACGACGTGGTACTTCGTCTCGAGGAACCCGAGCCGCCCGCGGCCGTGAGTCAGGTCGTGAGCGTAGTTCGGCAGGGCCTGGACCAAGCCGTTCACCTCGTCGATCAGCCTCGGCAGGAAGGACGCGCCCACACCGACGATCACGATCACCACGATCAGATACGCGACGGCGATCGCCGGCCCCCGAGTGAGGCCCGACCGCCGCTCGATCCAGTTGACGAGCGGGTTCAGCGCCAGCGCGAGGAACAGCGCGATCACCACCCACGCCAGAACGTGCCGCGCGATCCAGACCACCTCGAGGGTTACCGCGACGCATAGCACGATGAGCAGAACTCGGAGGACCGTGCGGGTACGGAAGTCGACCACGCGCTCAGGCGTCACGGTTCTCAGCATCCCCAACCCGTCGGACGTTGTTACGGTTACGCAATGACGTTGCGCGCGGCCCCCGTAATCGAGCACGCCTCCCTGCCGAAGGGCGGCACGGTGACCGTCTGGGTCGGCGTTCCCGACGACCCATACTTCGACGACAAGAGCCAGCTCACAACCGTCGACATCCAGCTGCACGAGGGCAACGCCGTGATCGCAACGTTCTCGACCGTGCTCGACCCGGAGGGCGAGATCGGGCTGCACGCATCCGAGCTCGAGCCGTTCGCCGACCGCCTCCGCTAGAGCTCCGCTAGAACAAGTCGCGGTCGACCCAGTCGAGCGCGACGGCGAGCTGCCTGCGCTGCACCTCGCGCACCATCGGCGCGGTCTCGGGCGGCGGCAGACCGACGACCGCCGCCCAGACGCCGGCGATGAACGCGCCGAGCGCGCCGGCTTCAGGCATGACCTCCCACGGTTGCGGGCCGCCCTCGACGCGCACGCTCGGCAGCCATGCGGCGACGTCGATCGCAGGATTCGCGAGCGACGTCCAGTTCCAGTCGACGAGCACCGCGCGACCGTCGCGGAAGCACAGGTTGTCGCTGCGCACGTCGAGATGGCAAACGCGGTCGCCATCCACAGGGGCGGAGTCGACCGCGGCGAGGATCACCGGGAGCGCCCGGTCGAGCCAGGCTTGGTCGCGCAGGCCGACCGAGAGAAACGGCGCCGGATCGTCCTCGACGACCCGCCAGCGGTCGAACAACTCGGCGAACGACTAGCGGAACGGCGGTGTGTTGGGTGGCGGCTCGGCGGCCGCAACTTCGTCGAGCGCCGCCAGGACGGCCGCGATGCGATCGGTATCCCACTGCGGTGTCCAGTCCGCGCCGCTCAGGTCCTCGATCGCGAGCAGCGGGCGAGTTCCGTCGTCGTCCCAGCCGATGAGTGCCGGGATGAAGCTGCCCGTGAGTGCCGCGAACACCTCGTGCTCGCGGCGCAGGAAGCCGGCGAGGTTCGGCGCCTCCGCGGACTTGACGAACACGCTCCGACCGTCGGCGAGCGTGACCGCGAAGCGGTCGGCCGTCGAGTACCCGCCGACACGCGGCTCGTAGCGCACAGGCCGCGAACCGATCGCGCGCTCGATGCGGTCGTCGAGTTCCTTCATGCCCGGACTGTGCCGAACCGCGCGGCTACCCTGTGCGACGCGCGGGCGTAGCTTAGTGGTAAAGCGCCAGGTTTCCACCCTGGTTACGCGAGTTCGATCCTCGCCGCCCGCTCTTCAATTCTGTCCGGGCCGGCAGCTATGTTGTCGGTAGTGAAAACGGAAGAGCGCTTGCTTGCGCGCGAGTTGCGCGCCGCGGGAAGGTCGATCAAGGAGATCGAGCAACAGTTGTCCGTGCCTCGTTCCTCTGTGAGTCTCTGGGTTCGCGATGTCGAGCTCGGCCCCGAGCAACGAGCGCGCCTACTCGAGAAAGCGTGCCTGGGACCCCTCGTCGCCGGGCAGAGGAAGGCAGAAGCCGCACGCGAAACGCGCCGCGGTTATCAGGAGGCCGGCAGACGTCTGGCGCGTGAACGCGACGCGACGTATGCCGCCGGCTGCATGCTCTATTGGGCCGAAGGGTCGAAGGCGCGCAACACCGTCCAGCTCACCAACTCGGATCCGGAGCTCTTGGCGTACTTTCTTCGATTCCTACGGGAGCACTTCAAGGTCGAAAACAGCCGCGTCAGGCTCAAGTGCAACCTGTTCGCTGACCACGTCGAACGCCAGTGGGAGATCGAGGACTTCTGGCTGGAGAGACTCGGACTCGGGCGTGAGTCCCTGCGAGCGTCGACCGTCAACATGTACTCGAAGTACAGCCAGAAAAAGCGGACCAACAAGCTCCCGTACGGCACCGCCGCATTGAGGGTTCACAGCTCACAGATCGTTCAGGCGATCTACGGCTCCATCCAGGAGCTCGCCGGTTTCGAGCGCCCCGTCTGGCTGGACTGAATCGCTCCGCGCTTACGCTGGTCGAATGCTGGCGCATTCCGTGTACGCGTGGCAGGCGGATGTCGACACGACGGTCGTCATCCCGGCGCTCTCACTGCTCTATCTCTACGCGGTCGGGCGCTTCGGCGCGTCGCGCCGGCAGATCGCCTGCTACGCGGCGTCGATGGCGTTGCTCGCAGTCGCGTTCTGGACGCCGCTACACCACCTCGGCCTGCATTACCTGCTGACGGCGCACCTGCTCCAGAACGTGATCCTCGCCGAGTGGGCGCCGCTCTTCGCGGTGCTCGGCGTGTCGGCTTCGCTGGCGGCGGCGCTCGCGCGGCGGCGAGCATGGCGCCTCCTTACGCACCCCGCAGTTGCGCTCCCGCTCTGGCTCGTCGATTACTTCGCCTGGCATATCCCGTTCGTCTACCAGGGAGCGCTCGACCAGCAGGCCTGGCTGATCCACGTCGAGCACGCGTGCTACTTCGCGACGGGGCTCCTGATGTGGTGGCCGCTCGTGCAGGACGTGCCGCGCCGCCTCGCCTCGGGCGCGCGCGCCGGGTACGCGTTCGCGGCGTTCCTCTTCGCCTCACCGCTCGGCCTACTGCTTGCGCTGCTGCCGAAGCCGGCCTACGACTTCTACATCGACGCGCGACCGCGCGTGTGGGGGCTCTCGGCGCTCGCCGACCAGCAGATCGCGGGCGTCACGATGGCGAGCGAGCAGGCCCTCGTGCTCTTCGTCGTCTTCCTCTACTGGTTCCGGCGCTTCCTCGCCGAGGAAGGGGCTACTTGAGGCAGTCGTGAATGTTGCTCTCGTCCCCGGGGAGGGGGTGAAGCT
>WNFM01265127.1_pt1 | contig 10769 bp, 10 predicted proteins | sample 5400271 | NCBI WGS metagenome assembly WNFM01 (sample SAMN13153352, study PRJNA577476) | soil metagenome | isolation source: 60 cm saprolite on Douglas fir-dominated hillslope | place: USA:California | collected 2013-09-17 | reverse complement strand
CGGGTGATCGTTGATCCGGCGGAGTACATCGGCGAGCCAGGCCTGCGGATCGACGTCGTTCATCTTCGCGGTGACGATCAGGCTGTACATGGCGGCGGCCCTTTGGCCGCCACGATCGGATCCGGCGAACAGCCATGACTTACGGCCCAGGGCAATGCCGCGCAGTGCGCGCTCGGCCGCATTGTTGCTGAGACAGATACGGCCATCGTCGAGGAAGCGCGTGAAGGCCATCCAGCGCTTGAGTATATAGTCCATCGCCTTGGCAACGTCGTTGCCGCGCGACAGCTTGGTGCGCTGGTCACGCATCCACGCCTCGAGATCGGCGACGAGCGGCGCGCTCTGCTCCTGACGGACGGCCTGGCGCTGATCGGCGCTCTGGCCGTTGATCGTCCGCTCGATCCCGAAGAGCGCGTCGATGCGGCGGACGGCCTCGAGCGCAAGCGGCGAGATCACCGCCGACGTCTTGCCTTGCGCCCGCCATGACGAAGAACGGGCGGCGGGCATGGACCCAGCACGCCGCCTCTAGGATCGGGCCCGGCTTGCGATCGGGCTCATAGATCTTGCCGTAGCCGCCATAGGCGTCGGCCTGGAACAGGCCGGCATAGCCGGCCAGGTGCGTCCGGGGATGCTCGCCGGCGCGATCGCGGGAGTAATAGAACATGGCCGCTGGCGGTCCCGGTCCGCTGAATGGCCGGTCGTCGCGCACATAGGTCCATAGTCGTCCGGTGTCGGTCTTGCCCTTGGCCAGAACCGGGATCGTGGTGTCGTCGCCGTGCAATCGTTCGGCGGCAAAGACATGCGCCTCGATCCGCCGGATCAGCGGCTCCAGCACGGCGCAGCCGGCGCCGACCTGATCGGCCAAGGTGGAGAGGCTGAGCGGCACGCCTTCCCTGGCATATCGCTCAGCCTGACGGTTCAGCGGCTGATGCTGCCCGAACTTCTCGAACAGGATCATCGCCAACAAGCCGGAGCCGGCCCAGCCGCGTGGAATCACCTGGAACGGCGCCGGCGCCTGGCTGATCCTCTCGCAGTCCCGGCAGGTGAACTTCTCGCGGACGCGCTGGATCACCTTCCACTGCCGAGGGATCACCTCCGAGCGTCTCGGTGACATCCTCGCCCAGCTTGCGCAGACGCTCGCTGCCGCAGCACAGGCAGGTGGTCGGCGCCGGCTCGATGACCCGCTCGCGCGGCAGATGCTCCGGGAACGGTTTGCGCGACGGCCGCTTGCGCGTGAACGTCACGGTCGTCGTCTTGGCGGCGGCCCGCTCGGCGGCGACCTCGTCCTCTGTGGCTGACGCTTCCAGCTCCTCCAGCTGGAGTTCCAGCTGATCGATGAGCCGCGCGGTGCGCTCCGAGCGCTTCCCGAAGCGCTCGCGGTTGAGCTTCTCGATCTGGAGCTTCAGATGTGCGATCAGCGCCTGGTCCGCTGACAGCTGCGCCCGGGCGGCGGCGGCCTCCGCTTGCGCCACGATCAGCGCCGCTTTCCGCGCCTCGATATCGTCGGGAAGGGCATTCGTTGGCAGCATGGCGACGCCGATTGAATCATGAATCCAGGCTGATGACTCCTACAAAATCAGGCCCAGAACCTAGCCCGCCCGCTCCGGCCGGAAGGTATGACGCGGGTTCCGCCAATCGATCCCGTCGAGCATATAGGCGAGCTGCGCCGCGGAAATGGCAATCACCCCGTTGGCCGGCGAGGGCCAGATGAACCTGCCGTGCTCCAACCGCTTGGCATAGAGCGACATGCCGATCCCATCGTGCCAGAGGATCTTCGCGAGATTGCCGCGGCGACCTCTGAACACATACAAATCGCCGGCATGAGGATCGCGCTTCATCGCTTCCTGCACCTGGAGCGCGAGGCCATTCTTCCCTCGTCGCATATCGGTGTGACCGACCGCCAGCCAGACCCGCACCCCGCTCGGAATCGGGATCATCGCCGTGATAGAACCTTCACCACGCGCGCCAGCGCCGCCGCGTCGACGTCCTTACCCGTGATGATCCGGTCACCGTCGGCGAGGACAATCTCCATCCGACCGGCCAGCGGGGATTCTGGCGAAACCGTCGGAGCAGCCTCGGCGGTGATGGCGGCAGGCACGAACGTCATCGCCTCGCCGGCCGGAAGCAAGGCCGATGTTCCGATCTGACGGCGCCACGTGAAGAGCATGTTGGCATTCAGGTCGTGGCGTCGGGCGACGATCGATACCGAGGCTCCGGGCTCCAAGGTCTCCGCTACGATCCGACGCTTCTCCTCATCCGACCAAAGTCGGCGGCGGCGGCGTGCATCATCGTTCGCCGCCTGCCCCTCTCGTTCCGTCACCGACATCAGCGATCGTGTCCATCAGCGGCTTAGTGGACACCATCATCGTGTCCACACTTGCCCCGACAATCCGATGATCGCTCCCACCTCGTCCAGGCGGCCGCCACCGGAGGGATACAGTGAGAAGGCCGTGCACTCCGAAGAAACAGCCGCTCGTCCCTCAACATCAGACGTGTCGACTCGTCGTCGATACCGCTGGGATGTGCCAATACCGGTCATCCGTGCGTGCGGTCGGTAGGGGCCGAGAGCGGACCCGCTGCTTTGGAGCGATCGACGGTGAAGATCAGACCTTCGTTGATCACGCTAGTCTAATCCGTCAGGCCGATCCACACGTCGGCGGATAAGCCAAGTCATGCCCAGGCGTAGCGCCTCTTCCGCATCCACATGACCGCGTCGAGGCCCTCTGCGACGGCATAAGCACTGGCAAGCGCAACCGCGTGCTCGTGAAATATACGGAGATCATTGACGAAAGATTTGATCTCGGCCTCTCCGTCAACGCGCTGCCGGACCTTAGCGATGTGCGAGAGGTCGTTGGCCTTATCCTGGCCGATCTCGTCCGTGACCGCGAGGATGTAGCGGGACGGCAAGAGTCCACCTTCCTCCATCTCGCGCGCGCTCGCGATTGTTGACTGGATTCGTTCCTGAAAGACGGCGTTCGCATAATGGTAGATCGACGACATTCCAGGTGACCAATTCTCATTGGCGCAGCAAGTCTGCCAGCCATCGAAGGTAATTGGCACACACACGAAAGGCCGAAGCGGCAAACCTTCCTCGCGCGCCTCCTGTTCGTGTCGCAGCCAAGCATCGTAGCCTTCCCGTAGCCCGAACTCGTCGGGCAAGGCTCGGCGGAACTTGCTCCACTCGGGCTGGGAGAGACCGGGGAATGTAAGCGCCACACGAGGGCATTCCGTCAGACCCGTACTATTCTTCGTGGCCGTCCACGCGGAAAGAAAGCGGATGCTCCTCCGATTGGCGGCGCTGGCTTCACATAGGTGATGTCGTCAATTTCAAACTGGGTGTCCACGACCGGCCCTTTGAACGGGTCCGGCCCGAGATCGCCGATAACCACCCGCGACATAAAACTCTCCGCAAAGCGCTGCCAGGCATCGTGCAGAGCATCGAAGCCCGGGAAGTCATTGAGACGAATGGGCACATAGTTGAGCGGCCAGAGGAAGAAGCTGTCGAAGCCATCGCTGTGGAAGTAGCAGCCGCCGACAATGATGCCGTCGATGTTCGATGAGTCGTTGCGGACGCGGTGAGCGACGAGAGCGGTCAGCTCCTCGTGGTTGAGAGCCGTATAGCCGTTATTGAGCACCCATAGGACCGAGAGAGTCGTTTCAGCCCGCTCGGCCCTTGTTTGCTTCAGCTGCTGTCGGGCCGAAGCGACGGCGTTCTTTATGGGGCCTTCGATGGCGCGGTCGTAGGCGCGCTGCCCCGCCTCCGATAGGTTCTCACGATCAAGCACCACGACCGAGGCATTGAAGCCTTCATTCCGGAAGAGCTTGGCCAGCTTCGCTTGCCGCTCCGATTTGTTCAGGCCGTCTTCATCAAGAAGCTTCAGCTCGATCGCCGCGCCGTCAAGGATGAAGTCACCACCGCGCTCGGTACGTTGATGCGCGTGGGGATGGGCGACCACACCGCCGCGGGCTTCGACGACCGCGCGAACGTCGTCTTCTGTGAGAGGTCGGATTCGAAACGCGTCCATCTTACCTCTTCCAGCTATGACGCCAGCGATCGAGGGGCATGGACATGAGGAGCCCATCTCCGCGCGTCTCGCGCCGACGCTATTCCTCGCGGTGCCTGGCGAGCGCGAGATAGATCAAAGCTGCGCGTACGAGCTTGAGGAGCCGCAGCGTCCGGTCTTCAAGAGACTGCCTTGAAATCGAATAAGCGAGTGTGTCGAGGAAGGGATCGGCGCGGTCGCCGATCGGGGTAGGTCCCCGCATCATCTCATGAACTTTGACGTATTGATGTCGCACGTAATCCTCCGCTAACGCCCGGCTCATGACGCGTAGCACTGCGCTTCGCCACCGCAGGTAATCGACAATCGACCATGCCACGCGGTCGCCTGCCAGCTAGACCTGCGCCGGTCCCGCCCGGTGTCCACGACGAGTGAACGATCGGTCGGCTCGATCGGGGGTAGGATGCGATAGACGCGACGGCGGTTAGCGTCGAAAACAGCAGAAGCGCATCATCTTCACCCCATACCTTTCGGCAAATAATCGTCCATATGGTTCCGTTGCCGACCGTCGATGTACTCTGTGGGAGCGAGGCGCGCCTTACCTCCCATCTCGGAATATCCGCGTTCACCCGCCGTTTGAGAAGTGCTGCAGCCGGCATTGCCGAGCGCGAGCAGCGTGAGCACGAACAGGATCCGGCCCATGTATAATCTCCGTGTTGGTACGTGATCTTCAAACGGTCAATTCGCCGACGCCAGTCCTTGAGCGGCCGATGTGAGATCGTTGCGATTCCACCACCCTCCACCGAGCGCGGTGAACAGGGCCGCCGTGTCGCTCAGCCTGCGGGCCTGCGCCTGGACGAGTGCGCTGCGCGAGGTTTGATAGAGCTGCTCCGCGGCCAAGACCGAAAGGTATGACCCGGCGCCAAGCCTGAGTTGCGCACGGGTGATCTCGACGCTCCGCGCAGCTGCCCGCTCCGAATTGACGGCGGCTTGCAACGCATCCGCGTCCGACTCCAACGAAACCAGCACGTCGGCGACATTCTGGAACGAGGTGATCAGCGTCGAGCGATATTGCGCCACTGACACGTCGAACTGGGCTTCGACGGCGCGCTGGCGATGCCGCAACGTGCCGCCATCGAAGATCGGCTGCACCAGGCCTGCTGCCAGGTTGAAGAACTGGTTGTAGGGCGTGAACGCATTCGTGATGCTGTTCGGCGAAGTGCCAAGCGAAGCCGTGAGCGACACCTGTGGCAGTCGATTGGCGATCGCGACGCCGATCTGCGCACTGGCAGCGTGCATGCTTGCCGCCGCCGCGCGGATATCGGGCCTCTGCTCAACCAGTCTTGAAGAGATGCTGACTGGCAAGTCTTGCGGCAAATGAAGCGAAGCAAGATCGAAATCCTGGACGACGGGATCGTTGGGAAATCCACCTGCCAAGGCCGCCAACAAATGCTGTTGCTGCGCCAACTGATTCTGCAACGGTATCAGGACTTGCTGGGCTTGCGCCAGCACTGCCTCCTGCGCCAGCAGGTCGGCTTGCGCCATCTCGCCCGTGCTGTATTGGCGCTTCATGATGTCACGGATTTCCGTGTCTGCCTTGATCGTGTCCAGTTGTGCTCTGATCAGGTCGTGCAGCAGGGCTTCCTGCACCGCGGCAGCCACGACATTTGCGGTCAGCGACAGGTAGGTCGCCTCCAACTGAAACTTCTGGTTCTCCGCCTGCGCAGCCAGGGACTCCACCGTCCTGCGATTGAGGCCGAACACGTCTGGCGTGTACGAGATGGAGAGCTGCGCCGTGAACAACGAATAATAGGGGTTGCCCGACGCCGAAACCGGCGAGAGCGCCCGGGTGGGCGTCAGATTGCGTGCATCCGACAATCCCGCCGTGACGGTTGGGTAGAAGGCGCCCTGCTGCGCCAGGACGTTTTCATGCGCCACGCGGAGCGTTGCCTGTGCAGCGGTGATCGTCGGGTTGGCTTTCAGCGCCTTCTCGATCAGGTCGTTTAGCGGCTGCGACCGGAACACCCCCCACCATTGGCCAGGAATGTCCATGTCCTGGACGAACCGCTGCGCCTCACCCTGTTGGATGGAGGAGGGCGTGGTTTGACTAGCCAGCGGCCCATAACCCGCACCGTCGGGCGCTGCCGGGCTGGCAAAGTCGGGCCCGACCGCGCAGCCGCAGAGCGAGCCGGCGAGCGCAAGGGCTGCATAGGTCTTCACGGCGTTCATGCTGAGGGTCCTCATTCTGCGCCACTCAAGACGCTCGCCGCTGGCTGCTGCGCCGCTGCGCGCTGGTCGCCCCTGAACCACGGATAGATGGCGGGCAGGACCAACAGGGTCAGCAGCGTCGCGGTCACCAGCCCCCCAATGACGACGGTCGCGAGCGGCCGCTGCACCTCCGCTCCGGCGCTGGTCGAGATTGCCATCGGCAGGAACCCGAGGCTCGCGACCGTCGCTGTCATCAGCACGGGCCGCAGACGCAGCATCGCGGCTTCAAGGGCGGCATGGACCGGATCGAGCCCTTCGTCCCGCTTCTCCTCGATGGTGGTGACCAGCACCACGCCGTTCAGCACCGCGATGCCGAACAGCGCGATGAACCCGACCGCGGCCGAGATGCTGAACGGCAGGCCCCGAGCCGTAAGCGCGAGGACGCCGCCGATGGCTGCGAACGGGACATTGCAGAAGATCATCGTCGCCAGGGTCAGTTGCCGGAACATGATGAACAGCAGCGCAAAGATCAGAGCCAGCGCTGCCGGAACCACGACCATCAGACGCGAGACCGCATCCTGCAGGTTCTTGAATTGGCCGCCCCACTCGATCGAGTATCCACTGGGTAGCTTCACGCGAGCCGCCACCGCCTTCTGTGCATCCGCAACGAAGCTGGCGACGTCACGCCCTCGAACGTTGGCCTGCACGGTGATCTTGCGGCGGCCATACTCCCGATCGAGCTGCGCCGGGCCCTCCTCCATCCGGATGTCCGCCACCTGGCTCAGCGGCACGGAACGGCCGGTGCTGTCTGAGATCCGCAGGCTCGAGATGTGGGCGACATCGCTGCGGTCCCGCGGGCTGAGCCGGACCCGGATGTCGAAGCGCGCCGCCCCCTCGACCATCGTGCCGACCGTTCGCCCGCCAAGGGCCTCCACCTCGTCCAGCACTTGGCTGGCATTCATGCCATACCGCGCGATCGCCGCCCGATCGACGATGATCCTCAGGTAAGGCTGCCCGGCCGTCTGCTCCGCCTGAACGTCAGCCGCCCCAGGAACGCCCGACAGCGCGCCAGCCACCCCTTGCGCCGCCGCCCGCAGCGCGTCCGCGTCGTCGCCGTAGATGACGGCGGCGACGTCCGAGCGCACGCCTTGCAGCATGTCGTCCATTCGCATCTCGATCGGCTGCGCCCAACTGAGCTGCAAGCCCGGCACGCTGTCCTTCAACGCCGCCGAAAAGGCGCTGATCAGCCCCTCCCGGTCCTCTGCCGTCCGCCACTCGGACCGCGGCTTGAGCATGATGAAGGTGTCGCTCTGCTCCACACCCATCGGGTCCGTCGGAATCTCGGAGCTGCCGCCGAGCGTGACTGCAGTCTTCACCTCCGGGAATTTCAACAGGGCCTGTTCAATCATTGTCTGCGTTTTGACGGCGCTCGAAAGCCCGATGCTCGGCAGCTTGGTCGTCGTCACCGTCAGCGCGCCCTCGTCCAAGCGCGGAATGAACTCGCCGCCGAGGTGGGAGGCAAGAATGCCACTTCCCAGGAGGGCCAGAACCGCGAGGCCAAGTGTCCAGCCGGGATGTCGGGTCGTGCGGGTGAGCAGCGGCGAGTAGGCCCGCCGGACCCATACGATCAGGCGGCTCTCCTTTTCAGCGACCCGCCCACGCAGGAGAAAGCTGGCCAGCACCGGCATCAGCGTCAGCGTCAGCACCAGCGAGGCGATCAGGGCGAAGATGACCGTCAGCGCCATTGGGCGGAACAGCTTGCCCTCGACGCCCTGCAAGCTGAGGATCGGCAGGTAGACCACCGTGATGATCGCGACGGCAAACACGATCGGCCGGGCCACCTCGCGCGCCGCGCTGTGCACGACCTCGTCGACAGGACGATGCGGCGACTCGGCCCGCCGGCGCACCACGTTCTCGATCATCACAACCGCGCCGTCGACGATCAGGCCGAAGTCGATGGCGCCGAGGCTCATCAGGTTGCCCGATAGACCGGCGAAATACATCGCCGTGGCCGCTGCAAGCATCGAGAGCGGGATGGCGGAGGCGACGATGAGGCCCGCGCGCGCATTGCCGAGCAAGGCGAACAGCACGACCATCACCAGAACCGCGCCCTCCGCGAGGTTGTGCGCCACCGTCTGGATCGTCAGCCCGATCAGGTCTGCCCGGTTGTAGTAGGGAAGAATCTCGACGTCCGGCGGCAGGCTGGGCCGGATGTTGTCGACCGCCTCGGCCACGCTCTGCGCGACCGCGCGCGTGTTCTCGCCGATCAGCATCAGCGCGACACCGACAACCGTCTCGCCCTTGCCGTCCCGCGTGACGGCGCCGAGCCTCGGGCGCGCCGCCGCCGCGATGGTGGCGACGTCGCGCACGTAAAGCGGCACACTCCCCTCATTGGTGCGCAGGACGATGTTGCCCAGGTCAGCCGAGTTCTGGACCAACCCCTCGCCGCGGATCACGGCCTGCTCACCGTTGTGTTCGAGCGTCGCGCCGCCGCGTGCGCCGTTGTTCCGCTGGACGGCGTCGAACACGTCGCCCACGGAAAGGCCGTAGCGGGTCAACGCATCGGCCGAGACCTGGATCTCGTACGTCTTCAGTTCGCCGCCATTGGCGTTCACGTCGATGACGCCGGGAACCTGGCGGAGGCGCGGGGCGATCTGCCAGTCTAGGATCGTGCGCAGGTCCATCGCGGAGGTGTGGGCGCCGCGTACTTCGAACTGGTAAATCTCGCCGAGGCCGGTGGAGATCGGCCCGAGTTGCGGCGGGCTCGCCTCAGCAGGCAGCGGCACTTGCGGCAAGCGGCTGCTGACCAGGTTGCGCGCCGCGTAGATGTCGACGTCGTCTGCGAAGCGCACGTAGATGACCGAGAGGCCGTAGCGCGAGACCGAGCGCAGGTTCTCCATGTGCGGCATGCCCTGTAGCGCCAGCTCCAGGGGGGATGTGATGAACCGCTCGACGTCGAGCGGGCCCAGGCCTGGAGATTGCGTAATGACCAGGACCTGCCGTGGCGAGATGTCGGGCTGGGCATCGATCGGCAGGCGCCGCAGGCTGGCTCCGCCAACGACGGCCAGGATCACGATCAGCATGATGACAACGATCCGGTTGGCGAGTGCCGCATCGACGAAGCGCGTGAACATCTTTGTTCCTTCAGCCTGCGTCGGGGATCGATGATTGCATCAGGGCGGCCTTTAGCCAGAAGCTGCCGTCGGTCACGACGGTGGCCTTAGCTGCGAGCCCTTCCACGATCTCGGTGAAGCCGCCGCTGCGAAGGCCGAGGCGGACGAAATGCCGGTCGAAATGCCCCGGCCCGGCAGGAGTGAAGACGGCGGGCTTGCCATCGATGTCCTGCAACGCGGCATCGGGCACCATGATGCCGTCCCGGCCGAGCGGTGACTTGATATCGACCGTGGCGAACATGTTGGCGCGCAGCGCGCCATCAGGGTTCGGCACCTCGCACCGCACCCTGGCTGTCCCGCTGCGGGGATCGATCTGGTCGGGTATGTAGGCGACCCGCCCGGTGAACGTGCGCGCTGGGTAGGCGTCGACGCTAACCGACACGGTTTCCCCAACCTGGACGGCGCCCAGATCCCGCTCGACGACATCGGCCTGCACCCAGACTGTCGACAGGTCCGCCAGCGAGAAGAGCTGCCGGGTAGTGTCGACGAGTTCCCCGGGCACGACCCCGATAGAATGGATGATGCCGTTGTATGGCGCGACGATCACGCCGCGGGAGTTCGCCGGACCCTGGACGACCGAGGCGATGTTGCTGGCCGGTGCATCTTGTGGTACGGCCGGCATTTGCCGCTGCTCGGTCTCCTTCCACTGCTGCAGTTCGGCCTCGCGCGTGCGCGTCGCGGCATCGGTCCGGGCAACCTCGGCGCGGCGGCGCTCAAGCTCGCTCTGTGCCAACCCGCCGATGCGCACCAGCTCTCCCGCGCGGTTGTATGCGGCCTGGGCTGCGCTGGCCTCGGCCCTCGCCTGCACGAGCGAGGCCTGCGCAGCTGCGATGTGGCTCCGCGTGTCGCCAAGGTCGAAGTTGTCGAGCAGCGCCAGCCGCTGGCCCGCCCGAACCGGCTGGCCGACGGCGACTTCAATGGAAAGGATCCGCCCTCGCGCCGGGGCGCTCAGTTGCGCCATCCGCAAGTCGTTGAAGGCGACGACTCCGGTCGTGCGCACGGTTTGCACAAGGAGCTGGACGTCGGCCGTGGCGAAGTGCAGGTCCATGTTGTGCAGGGCTGCGGGCGCCACATCGACGCTGTCGGACGATGGCTGAGCACTCCCGGCTGCGAACGCCGGCGGCGCTGGGCTGGGCAGGCCCGCCGAGCCATCGCTGGCCTCGAACCCTCCCGCGGCAGCTACCAGGGCGGTCGCTCCCATGAGGAGCATGATCCGGGACTGTTTCATGGCACGCGACCCTGCCGAAGGGGCAGGTGAACCCTGCCATGCGTCGCTGGCGTCATAGGACGAAGGCAGCCAGCGCGACGATTGTGATTATGACGGTTACGGCCCAGCCGACGAGGATACGCCGCATGGGACTTCGGCAGAGACCCGGAAGGGTGGTTTCGC
>WNFM01212938.1_pt1 | contig 10770 bp, 9 predicted proteins | sample 5400271 | NCBI WGS metagenome assembly WNFM01 (sample SAMN13153352, study PRJNA577476) | soil metagenome | isolation source: 60 cm saprolite on Douglas fir-dominated hillslope | place: USA:California | collected 2013-09-17 | reverse complement strand
GGGATGACGACTGGCTCGCCACCCTCCATCACGGCCACACAACTATTGGTCGTCCCCAGGTCAATGCCAATGACTTTGCCCACTCTTGGAGCCTCCTCAACCTACATTCCGGTTCATGGTGCGAACTGGATGGTCTTCAAAAACACTGTACTGCGTATACGCCTGTGGCTGCGCCCGCGTTGGCGGGGAAGCACACCGTGCCGGCGGCTATCCCCCGCCGGAATCGCCCTCCTCTTGAGAGAGTGTCGCCGCTTCTGGTTCTGGCGACGAAGCCGCAGCATCCGCCGCCACCGCTGCAGCCGGCTCCGGCTCCGCGCCGCGCGCCCGCGCGAGCTGCACGAGCGCCGGACGCAGCACCAGCCCACGAAGCTCGTATCCCTGCTGCACGATGGCGGCCACGCTGCCGGCGGGATACTGATCGCTCTCCACCTCGCCGATAGATTCATGTCGCTGCGGATCGAAGGCAGCGCCAGTCTCCGCCGCGATGGGCCGCACCTCGTGCGCCTCCAGCGCGCGCCGCAGCTGCAGATCGATGAGCGCGATGCCGTCCAGCCAGGAGAAGCCGCGCAAGGTCTCCGGCAGCGCCGCGAAAGCGCGCTCGAAGCTATCCAGCGCGGGCAACAGCCCGGCGAGCGTGCGTCCGGTCGCGATTGTGTCGCGCTGCTCCTGCTCTTGCTGGGCGCGCCGCCGGAAGTTTGCGAAGTCCGCCTGCGTCCGTTGCCAGCGCTGCATGTAGTCGGTGGCGGCGTCGCGCTCGACGGCCAGCTGCCGCTCCAGCTCACTCACCTGGCGCTCGAGCGCGGCCAGACGCGTGTGTGCGTCGTCGCCAGCCTCCGCCTCCGCGGCCTCTGTGGCAGCCGCGCCGGTGTCTGGCGCTGCTTGCCGAGCCTCCGTCTGATCAGGGGCGCTTTCGGCCTGCTCCTGGGCAGCCGCGCTGCGCTCGTCCTCTGTCATACCAGCACTACTCCTGTGCAGCGATCTCTTAGCCATAGAGCTCGGAGAGCAGATCGTTGAGCATCTCCGTCATGTAGCGCACCACCGCGATGGCGCGTCCGTATTGCATGCGCCGCGGCCCGACGATGCCGAGCAGCCCGCTCACCTGGCCCTCGACCCCGTAGCGCGACACGATCACGCTCATGTCTTTGAGCGCGTCGGTCTCATTCTCGGCGCCGATGATGACCTGCACGCCCTCCGCCGCCATCACCTGTGGGGCAATCGCGGGCAGGAAACGGTTGCGCTCGAGCACCTCGACCACCTTGCGGATGCGCTCGGGATCGCCGTGGCTGAACTCGTCGCGCTGGAGTAGCTGCACGATACCATCGTGATAGAAGGTCTCGGGCGAGAGCAGCTCGAGCTGCGAGAGCATGCGTGCCAGCGACTCCACGACGATGCGCTCGCTGGGCGCCAGATACTCCAGGGTGCTTTCGGCGAGCGCGCCCACACGCAGGGCATCCGCCCCGCGCAGGCGCTCGTTCAACCGCCGGGCGAGCCGGCTCAGCTCCTCCTGGTTGGCGGGCGCGTCCAGCAGCAGCCGCTCCTGCCGCACGGTGCCGTCCTCGAGCACGACGACGAGCAGCCCCACCGCCTCGTAGAGCGAGAGCAGCTCGAAGTGCTTGAGGCGCGCTTGCGCACCGCGCGGCGGCGTAATGATGGCCGCGCTCTGCAGCGCCTGTGCCATGATGGAAGCCGTCAGGCGCACCCACTCGTCGAGCTGATGCTGCACCTGATAGAACTGGTGGCGGATGAGCCGCTGTTCCTCGCCGGAAAGCTGTGACTCACCCATCAGCCGCTCGACGAAGTAGCGGTAACCGAGGTCGGTGGGCATGCGCCCCGCGGAGACATGCGGCTGGTAGATCAGCCCATCTTCCTCGAGGGTGGCCAGCTCGTTGCGCACCGTGGCTGAGGCATAGCCCGCACCGTAGACGGCGGCGAGCTGGTCGGAGAGCTGCTTGGAGGCAACTGGCTCGGCGGTACGGATATACTCCTCCACCAGCGCGCGCAAGATGGCCTCTTTGCGCGGACTGAGCCGGCGCCCCGACGACATGCCTCTGGCCCTCCCAGCGGGCGCACGCCGCGCCCCGCGTGTTAGCACTCTCACCATGCGACTGCCAACACCACCCACACTAGCACGCGCTAGCAGTCCTGTCAAGAGAGTGCTAACAGCATGCGAACAGCCATGCGCGAAGTGGCTGCACGAGCCGCCGCGTGGCTCCGCGGGCGCGCCTGCGGACGAGGCTACGGACGAGGCTGCGGGCACGGCGGTTGGCGTGGCTGCAGCGTTACGTTCGCTCCCAGGGCAGCGGCGACTCGCTCAGCGGGGGCGTGATCGTACGCATGCGTGGAGTCGTGTCCTCCTCGGCATTGGCTACCTGCGGCGGCGCGGCTGAGGCTGAGGGTGAGGGTGAGGGTGAGGCTGGTGGCCTGGTGTTGCGCCACGGGCGCGCGGGTGATTCCAGCCGGGAGCGTGCTCCAGTCCTGGCTCGGCCGCGCAACACCAGCTCTTGCGCGCGCTCCACAGACTCGGCCGGCGTCAGCACAAGCTCGCGCGAGCGCCGGCGGGCTGCTACTGGGCGCGCCTGCGACTTCCGGCGTTTCTGGCGGGATTCCTGCACTCCAAGTAGGGGCTTCGCATGTGCGATGACGCCGAGCGCCAGGCCCAGCAGCAGCATGTCGCGCTCGCTGATGAGGCCCAGGTCTACATAGGAATAGGTCACCTGGATAGGAACCAAGCAGACGCAGGCGACGATGAAGCCCAGCGCGCCACTGCGGCCCGCCGTGACCGAGCGAAACTTGTCGGTGCGGTCCCACGTCGGCACGTTGAGTCCCATTGCATCCGTGCCAGTCGTACGCCGGCTCCGCCGCCGACCGCGGCTCAATTTGGCCGCCGGCTTGAGCAGCGCCTCGGCATACTGGGCCAGCCGCCGCTCGAACGCCGTGGCCTTTGCGCCGCGCGGTCCACCGCCCGCCAGCATGGCGTGCAGCGCCGACGCGATGTTCCACTCTTCACGCTGCGTTTCCACTGCCCGGCTGCCGTCATAGGCGGCGCGTCCCAACAGCCACCAGAACACGATGAAGCCGAGGGCGCCGTCCTTCATCCACACCCAGAGAATGGCGTTGTGACTGATGTAGTGCCAGAAGGGCCAGCCGCTGAGATCTGGCAGCGGGAAGTAGAACGTATACGGTCGGCCGAAGCCCAAGCCCGTCAGCGGCGCCTGCTGGATGTTGAGGACAATGTCGGACTTTTCGATCAACCGATATAAGTTCGAGGCGGCGTCGCGCGGGTCCGGCGAGAACTGCGAGCTGATGGCGCGCGCCGGCTGCGCCAGTGTACCGTTCCCGTTCCAGTACACCGCCAGGTAGATCGCGGTGAGCACGGCGAGCGGGGGCACGACTTTCCAGAAGAGGCGGGGCCGCAGCCGCACGAAGAAAATGAGAAAGGCGACGAGGCCGACGGCCAGGATCGCGAATGCCGCCCGCCGCTTCATGACCTCCATGCAGAGGATGAGCAGTGGCAGGAGCACAAGCGCGTAGCGGCGTTGCCAGCGGCGCCCACCGAACGTCAGCACGCCAAGGCAGACCATCACGGCGAAAACCAGCACGACCGAATCGACATGGTCGTAAGCCAGGTCATCGGCGACGATGCGATGCAAGATGAAGTACCAACGGTAGATGTTCTCGACGGCCAGCACCGTCGCCGCGATGAATGTGATGGCGACCAGATCATTGACGGCGTCGTCGCTGCGCACGAGCACCGAGGTCAGCGCGTAGATGGCGATGAGCATGGCGAAGCCGCGCACCTCCCACAACGCGGTTGTCATGTTGGAGCCGCCTTGCACATACCCGTTAAGAATGCCGACGACCAGCAGCGCGCCAAAGGCCACTATCGGGACCAGCAGCGTGTTGGTGACGCGCTGCCGGCGCTCGGACACGGTTGGCGGCCGGCGGGTGCTCACCCACATCAGCGCGACGGCCACCACACACAGCTCCAGCACGGTGACGATGATGTGGAACGGCGTCCAGCTGCTAATGTCGTTGTGGAAGCGCAGTGAGATCTGAGACCAGGGGTCGGCGTCGCTAGCGGCGACCTCTAACAGGAGCGCCGCGCAGAGTGTCCACAAGAAGAATCTATAGGTTGCTTTCACTGTCTATACCTTTAGCCGCACGCTTCCCGCTTGGGTATGTGCGGAATCCGCCGCTACATTTTCGTCGGCTTGAGAAAAAAGAACAGCACGAGCAGCACCGCCAGCACGGCGACGATGGCCGTGAACTGCTTCTTCGTCGGCCCCCAAAGACCAAGCACGACGCAGGCGAACAGAAAGAGCAGCATGTACATCATGTGCCAGGCTCCAATCGTAGCAGCGTCACCGACGATGCCGGAAAGGTAAAGGGCAGCGTGAGGGCATCGCCGTCGGCGCGTAGGTCCACGTCCGGTCCGCGGATCACGTGCGCCGTATCCTCCGGCCACAGGCGCCACGAGCGGGCGACCTGCGGGCGCCGCGGCGCGTGTGCCAGCCGCAGCGCCGGCGTGAGGTCACTGTCGCGGCTGGCGTTGATGACCATGAGCAGCAGCGCGCCGTCCGCGCTTGTCTGCGCCGCGTAACTGGTCAGCAGATCGCGGTTGCTGGAGTCCGCGGCGAAGCCGGTGCCCAGGAAGCCGCTGCCCGCGCCGTCGTAGTTGCCGAAGAGCTTGAACGCGGCGTAGCCAGGTGAGCCTGCGTCCAGCCCTCCCCAGTGGCAGGCGATATCCAGCCCTGCGCGGCCAAAGATACCGAGTGTCTGGGCCAACGCGAGCGCGCCGTTCATCGTCTTCTCCGCGCCCCAATTCCATTCGGTGAGCGCGATCTTGGTGCCGGGATAATTCAGATCTGCCCATTCGCGCATGCGCGGGATCAGGCGCACTGGCTCGCCAATCCACGACTCATCGGCATAGGTGGGATCCCATAGTGCGCGTGTCGAGCGCAGCCGGCGCGCCGCCATCTCCGCCGACGCGTCGTCGGAATATTCGCCGCCCTGCGGATAGAAGTGCAGGTCGAGCACGTCCAACGAGCGGCGGCCGCGCGCTTCGTCATGGCGGCGCAGCTCGGCCAGCCACCAGGCCAGGAACGGCATGTCCTGATGGGCGCCGCGGTCGGCGTGGGTGCGATAATTATCGCCGCCGGCGTCCAGCGGCGAGTAGAAGTAGTTGGTCCAGCCCCACGAGGCGGGGCCGGTGATCTGAGCGCTCGCGTCGACATCTTTGATGGCGTTGGCATAGTCGAGAAAGCGGTCGCGCATCTGATTATAGCTGAGCTGCGCCGGCCGAATGTCAGTATGGGTGTAGGCCCAGAGATCCGGCTCGTTGTCCATGGCGTAGTAGCGCACGCCGCCCTCAGCGGCCATTCCGAAGCGCCGGGTCAGGTGATACACCCACTCGTCCTGCGCCACGGTTGGGTCGGCGCGGTCTGGCGGATCGCTGAAAGCCGTGCCTTTGTGCGCTCGCGACGGCACGCACGTGCGCTGGCGGTTCGCTGTGGGGTCATAGCCGGCAATAGCATCGCCGTTGGGCTTCAGCGGCGGGCCTCCACGCGCCGGCACGTTGACCGAGGCGCTGCTGGGGTTGTCGTCGCGTGCCACCCAGCCGATGGTCGGGATCGTCAACAGAGTGCCAATCCCGCCCGCGTGTGCCGACGCGATGAACTGGTCGGCGACCCCAGAAGGCTGCCGAGCTTCCGCCGAGACGTTGCCGTAATTGCCGTTGGCGAAGAAATAGTCGCGGGCGGCGCTGAAGGCATTGCCGAGCTTCCAGTTGTAGCGCGTGACGGCGTTGCCGCCCCAACGCAGCAGCCGAACGCCCAGATCGGCGGCAGCCTGCGTGCTGACATTCGCCATCCCGTAGATCTCGGGGCTGATGACTCGCCGCTGCGCCGCCACGTCTAACGCCAGCGTCAGCGGCTGCCGCGTGACCCGCACCTCCGTCCGCGTGCCCTGCGCCGTCTGTTCGCCGAGCTTGTCGCGAATCGCGCCCAGTGTCACGACATAGGTGCCGTTGGGCCGCAGCGGCTTCGGCAGCGCCAGGCTGACCGTCCGCGCGTCGGCATGGTAGCGCGCGCTCAGCGGCGCCAGCGCAGTCGCATAGCTCCCATCCGCGGCGCCTGCCGCAACCGCCACCAGGTAGTCGCTCGCAGTGGCGGCGCTCGCGTCCTCCATTGGCAGGTCGAAGGCCAGGGTAATCGTGGCAAGGTCGAATGCCCAGCTGCGCGTGACCAGCGGCGGGCGCAGGTTGGGGTGGTAGACGATGCGCAGGTCCGCCAGATAGATGGTCCCCTGCGACTGCGTTGCCCCCGCCTGCATCACCACTCCACTCGCGCTCAGCGACTCGGCGCCGAGCGCCGCCAGCGGAATACGCACGAGGCGCCACGTGCCGGCGGCGATCCCCCCGCCACGCGTGTAATCGCCGAGCGTGGCGTGGGGGGTCGAGGAGCCTGCGGCGCTGAGCAGAGCGACATACGCAACCTGGCCGCCGTTCTGTGCGCCACGCACCCAGCACTGGAGGTAGCCGAAGCCGGTGGTGTCGAAAGCGGGCGCATGGAGCTGCAAGCCGCCCCAGTTCTCGAGCTGGAACGAGATGACCGGCTTCCCGTCGTACTAATCAGCCCAGCCGGCGGCAAGCTTGCCGTCGAAGATGAGGGTATCGCGCGGAGTGCTCAGGGGGCCGTCGGGCAGCGGCTGCGGGTGAGGCGCGGGCACGGGTGTGTAGCCGAGGCGGCGAAAGACCTTCTGCTCAACCGTGCTGAGCAGATGCAGACGCTTCGCTGCAAGCGCCGTCCCCCCGAGTACGCCAATGCCGCCGCCGGCCACCAGGAAGGCTCGTCGGTCGAGACGCAGCCGCCGGTGCGCGTGTGGTGGCGCGGCGGCCGCCACATCTGTCGCCGTCGTGCTACCAGGCGTCGTAGGGTCGGCCGTGGATGTTGTCGGCTCACGCGAGGATGAGCTAGCCGTAGGCTGTCCTTCCTGCGCTGCCTCCACGTCGTCTCTCCCTCCGCCTAAATCCACGGTTCCACGCCAGATGGCGCGGCACGTAGATCTCGGCTAGTCCCGTCCGCGCAGCCAGCTGGGCAGCTGCGGCTCGGCGCCGTTGAGCACGATTCCACGCACGGCTTCTTCGGGTAGGCGCGCGAGTGCTTCCTTCACCTGAGTCGTGGTAGTCTGTCCGGAGCGGACGGCAAAGGCCAGCGTATCCGCCATCGAACAGGCCAGCACCCCATAGCTGGAGGCGAGCACCGGCGGCAAGTCTAGCACGGGCACTGCGCCACTGCTCTGTAGACGCATCAGCAAATCGCCGGACACGAGCTGGCGGGCGAGGCGAGCCGCCTCGCCGCGCGCATCGCCGGAGGGCAGCACGTAGAAGCGATCGGCGATCTGTCGCAAAACGGTAGCGAGCTCCACCTCGCCACGCAGGTACTCGCAGATGCCCGGCTGCTCGCCGATGCCGAGCACGCGATGCATGCCCGGGCTTTCAAGATCTGCCTCCACCAGCACGATGGGCGCTTCGAGGTCGGCGGCCATGGCGGCGGCGACGCCCGCGGCAATCGTTGAGCGGCCTTCACGTCCCACCGAGCTCGTCACACCGATGACGGGCATGACCTCACTGGGATCGACGGGCTGCAAGGCGAGATAGATACGCCGGAAATGTTCCAGAACGGTTTCACCGCGTCGCTGCACGATGATGTCGCGCTCATGGTTAGACGCAAACTCGTTGCCCCGGCGGCCCTTCCGTGCACGTTTCAAAGTGATAGGAGCCGCCGCGCGCGCGATGAGCGATACATCCATCTCAACTACAGACCTCCAGCTGCGCCGCAGGGGCGGACGCAGCGCTAATCGTCGTCCATCACCGAAACACCAACTGCACTGCGAATCTCGTGGTTGAGCACCTCGGTGCTAGATTGCGGTAAGACTGTGAGAATTGGGACCAACACGCCGGAGAGCACGTCATCGTCGCCGTGCTGACGCCGGTTGGAGCGCGTGAGCGTCTTGAGCACGGGAATCTCGGTCAGCAGTGGAATGTCTAGCTCCAACTCCTCGGTGATGGTGCGCAGATCACGCGTGCTATAGACCTTGCGATCGAGCACTGTCCGCGTGCCTACGATCAGCAGGATCAGCGCGAGCGCCGCCGCCAGGCCGCCGCCGAAATACGGGATCAGTCCTTTGAGATGCAGCGTGGGCCGCAGCGGAAGCTGCGGGTAATCCATCACGTTGAAGACATTGTTGCTGTCGGCGGTCTGCGCTGCCTCGTCCAGTTGGAGCGCTTTGATCCGATCAGTCAAGTTCGTGACCGCTGCCTGATCGGTCACTACCAGGGTTTGCAGGTTCTCCCAGTACGGGTCGTGTCCGTCTGGAAAGTTCGCATCAGGATGGATGGCAAAATAGTCCGCTTCCACCTTCGTATCCTTTGCGAGCTGTGCGAGCGCCACGTTACGCTGCTGCGCAAGGAACGTTTCGGCATGCTTGTCGTATTCCAGCCGCCGGGTCCCGAAGTAGCTCACGGTGACGGAGATGACCGCCTGAGCGATTTGCTTCGCAAGCTGCGGATCCTTGTCGTCCACTAGTAGCGTGACGTTGTTGCCCCACGCCACACCTGTCGGATTGATGAGCACGTCGCCACGGATGCGCTGCACGACGATGTCTTTGTCGGCGCTATTAGTGAGGTCATAGTGCCGCCGGAGATCGGTGGACTCGGCAATCGTGACGACGAAGTTGTTGCTTTGCATGTATTCGTTTATCAAGTCCGAGCCATTCTGGGCCGGACTGACATACTGATTGAACTGGGTGTTGGCGCCCGCCACCGTATCGCTGGAGTAGATATACAGCAGGGCAGAGGTCTCGTAGACCGAGAGCTTTTGCTTGCCATAGAGCGCGCCAGCTGCCGGCAGCAGCAACACCGGGATCAGGTAGAGGTACCAGTGTTTGAGAAGCTTCGCGAGGAACCGCATCGCTCATCCCTGCCCTTCAAAGGTCTGCGCCGAGCGCTTCGTCGCCGGCTCGTAAACGGGTGAAGCGACTGCGTTGAGCAGATCGCTCTCATAGAAGCGCCACGTGCTGCCGACCTTGTGACCGCGAAGCTGGCCGGACCACATCAAACGATAGATGGTCGAGCGGCTCACTCGCAGAAAGTCCATCGCTTCCTTGAAGGTCAGCAACACGGTATCCGTTGCGGGGCGTGTTGCCATGATCTGTCGCGCTGTTTTCACGTTCGCTCCCTGGCCGCTCTGCATTGTACCGTCTCCCGCTGACGTCTGAGCATCCGGCGCAGAGGCCGCGGGGGCCGCCGGCGTCGGCGGATGCCGTTTAGTCCTCTGCGCCATGACGTTCCCCACGTCCCCCTTCGGGAGCGGCAGCCACGGTTTCAAAATGTATCATGCTGCCTTATTATCCGCTTATCGCCTGACTGCGACAACGCTCGCGTGTAGCGGCATAGTAGAGAACCGGTAGAGATTCGCCACAACCGCATACCATGACGCAACGCAGCGCAATTTGACACATGCTGACACGCTGATTCAGGTGTTTCTGTTCACCTCGACGCGCTCGGTCCGCACCCATGGGCCACTCCTGCGACCCAGCAGTGCGGCCCCGTACACCCAGCATTTCCACGCGATGAACAGCGGCGCGCGCAACAGCGCGAGATACGCCCGCGCGGAGAGCCGCGCCAGCGCGGCGCCAATCAGCACGTGCAGGCTTAGCGCCACGCACAGCCCCAGCGCCAGCCAGAGGCCCGGCGCCCAGCGCAAGAGCGCCGCCAGCGCCGTGCACCCAGCCACCACGGCCACGACGAGTGAGAGCGGTGGCAGCACGATCTCCATAGCAACATCCAGCCGCGCCAAGTCTCCCGTGCGCAGAAATCCGCGCACCAGCGGGCCAACCCAGGCACGCGCCAACTCGATGCGCCCACGCTCCCAGCGCGCCTGCTGGGTACGCGCCTGCCCCAGCGACACCGGCATCTCCGCCGAAACCAGGGCGGCAGGCACATACGCGACGCGGATGCCGGCGGAGATGAGCTGGATGTGATATTCAGCATCCTCCGCCAGCGAGTACGATCCCCAGCCGAACCGCTCGAAGACCGCGCGGCTGAAGCACATGCCATTGCCCTTGAGCCCTGCCGACCAGCCGAAGCAGGTGCGCCCGAGCGGGCGTAGATGATTGAAGAGCGCGATCGCCACCGCACGCAGCCCCGCCGTCCAGGCATCGTCGCCGTTGAGCACGCGATACTGCGCCTGCGCGACCAGCGCGCCGCCGGCCAGCGCCGCCGCCATCTCGCGCAAGACATTCGGCGAGAGCTGTGAGTCGGCGTCTACGATCAGGTAGCCGTCGAAGCAGCGTCCTTCGGCTTCGAGCCGCTCCAGCAGCCAGCGCAAGGCGTAGCCTTTGGCGCGCTCACCCGCGTAGCGACGCTCGAAGACCAGCGCCCCGGCGCGACGCGCAGCCGGCGCCGTCGCGTCGTCGCAGTTATCGGCGACCACAATGATGGCAAAGCGCTCCGCCGGATAGTCGAGCGCACGACAGCTTTGGATCGCCAGGGCAATCACGGCTTCCTCGTCATGCGCCGGGATGAGAATCGCGAAGTGGGGCAGCGCCCGGCCGTCATCGGAGGCCGGGAGACGTGCGCAGCGACGCAGATGCCGCTCAGCCACGAGCGCCGCGATGCTCAGCACCAGCAGATACGCCAGTGGCACCGCCAGCGCCAGCTCGGCCGTCAGCAGCAGCACCCGCACGATCTCGCCTAGCACGCTTGCGTCC
>WNFM01028182.1_pt1 | contig 10771 bp, 11 predicted proteins | sample 5400271 | NCBI WGS metagenome assembly WNFM01 (sample SAMN13153352, study PRJNA577476) | soil metagenome | isolation source: 60 cm saprolite on Douglas fir-dominated hillslope | place: USA:California | collected 2013-09-17 | reverse complement strand
CGTCTCGCTTGATTTTAAATGCACATACACTCCGCGAAACCGTTATAGGTGTCATCGCAGGGTTGCTGGTTGGTTATGGGGGGATGGTTGTGCTGTTTTAAAGTGTGCTGATAGATCAATCATGGGCCATACATCATTGGTCATACAAAAGGCCGGTCTTCATCCTTGACCAAGTTCAATTATTTTCTTAATTTGTATCTTGAGTCTCAGGCTCTTAACTATTTCGTTCCATTTTAATTATTTCGTGCTATGAACATTTTTGTTGCTCGTTTAAATTTCAAAACCAGGCGCGAAGACCTGGAAGCTGCGTTTGCGAAATTTGGCCAGGTGACTTCGGCCAAGATTGTGAAAGACCGTGATACCGGTCGCTCTAAAGGATTTGGTTTTGTTGAAATGGCCAACGATGAAGAAGGCCAGAAAGCCATTGCCGCACTAAACGAAACTGAACTTGATGGACGTGTGATTGTAGTGAAACCTGCCAACCCGAAAGCGCCTGGAGAAAAGGCGCAGGAAGAGTGAGCGTAAAACTCTGAATAAATAAAAAGGCTGCTCAGTCTGGCAGCCTCAATTTTTAGAGCGCGTATCAATGCGCCATCTTGTTCATCTCCATTGCTTTTTCTTTCCTGCGTTTTTCATCGATCGAGAATTTGCCTGCGCCAAACACCATGAATACGATCAAGCCGAAAAGGACAGCAATTGAAATCTCTAACTCCATGTGGCTGCCTAACGACATAAAACCTTTGGGTGCATTCACCCAGACCACTGCGCCAACTAAAATTGGGAGTTGAACAAAACACATGATGCGCGTAAGCAAACCCAACGCTATAAGTGGTCCGCACAATACGTGCGCAAACACAATGTAATGCGCAATGGACGCACCGGTGTAAGCCATGTTCATTCCCTGGAGGCTCATCTCCAGATCCTCGATGTGATTAAGAAAATTAAATCCTTTGTAGGTGATGTAGCAGCCAAGGACGATGCGAAAAACATCAAGCCAGCCAGGGCGGTGTGAATTGCCCCAGTCTTCGATTTTGGTGATCATGCTCATAGCGCAGGGGATTAAAATGTTGTATTACAAAGTTTAAGAAATTTTGAGCAGAAAGACAATGACTACTTCAGGTATTTGGACGGCTGCTTTCCAATCACCCGTTTAAAAATTCGATTAAAGTTGGAAATGTTGTTGAAGCCCGATTGATAGCAAACATCCTGAACAGTCAGGTCTTCGTTGATGAGCAAGCGGCAGGCATTACTCACCCGAACTTCATTCAAAAATGAAGTGTATGTCTTTTGGGTGTGCAGTTTGAAGTAACGGCAAAAAGCTTCGACTGAAAGGTGGGAAACCTCGGCTACTTCTTCCAGATAAATTTTACGATGGCTTTCACGAAAGGTAAATTGTAAAATCGCATTCATCCGTTTGCCTTCTTCTGATTTGAAATCTCCTGAAGGTGAAACTGCCAACGGCTTTCCTTTCGATTCAGTAATTTTTTTTAAAAGAGAAAGAAACAAAACCAGTTTATAGACTCCACTTGAATTCTTCAATTCACGAATAATTTTAATCATCTCGTCCTTTGGTTTGCCATGGAATTGAAGGCCGCGAGTGGTTCGGGTCGTGAATTTCCTTACCGCTTTCATTTCCTCCAACTGCCAGAAAGAACTGCCCAAATAATTTTCATTGAAATAAATTGATATCGCCCTCGACCTCAATTTGCTTTTGGCGAGAAAGTAATTTTTATCGCTTCTGAAAACATGAGGTTGCCTGCTTCCGATGACAAATAAATCGTTTGGCGCAAATCGTCCAACGTAGTCGCCAGCGATCAAAGTGCCCTCGCCTTCCTCAATCAGCATAATTTGAATTTCGGAATGTTGGTGTAATTGATCATAAAAATGCCTTCCCCTATCCAACTGAAGGCGGAAAGCCTCTTTCTTTATTTGAGGAACATTGAATGCTACGACTTTCATTATGGCGCTAAAATACAAATGTCAAAATAGTATCACTATTGGATATTTTCAAGTGAACATATTGAAGTCGAGTCGAATATCTTTGTGTTACAAAAATGTTAATCATATGGCCATTGAATGGAAAGGAGTTTTTCCCGCACTCACAACGAAATTCACTCCTGACGACAAACTCGATTTTGTCATATTTGAAAAAAACCTGAAAGCCCAGCTCGATGCCGGAGTTGACGGAATAATTTTGGGCGGCACATTGGGTGAAGCAAGTGTGCTGAGCAATGAGGAGAAATTTTCTCTTGTAAAATTCGCTGTTGAAAAGACTGCAGGCAAAGTTCCGGTGGTGATGAACATTGCCGAAGGCAGCACCCGTGAGGCCGTGAAACAAGCTACTGAGGCACAGAAAAGTGGTGCGAAAGGGTTGATGATGCTGCCGCCCATGCGCTATAAGTCTGATCATCGCGAGACTGTCACTTATTTTAAAGCCGTTGCTCAATCAACTGATCTGCCGATTATGATCTACAACAATCCAGTCGATTACAAAATCGAAGTTACGCTGGATATGTTTTCCGAATTAGTTGATGAAAAAAATATACAAGCCGTAAAAGAATCAACCCGCGATATTTCTAATGTAACCAGAATGATCAACCGTTTTGGTGATCGTTTCAAAATTTTATGTGGAGTCGATACCCTTGCCATGGAAGAATTGTTGATGGGAGCACAGGGTTGGGTGGCAGGTTTGGTTTGCGCTTTCCCAAAAGAAACCGTTGCAGTGTATCAGCTGGTTAAACAGAGAAGAATTGATGAAGCGCTTAAAATTTATCGCTGGTTTCTGCCCTTGCTGGAATTAGATATTCATCCAAAGTTAGTTCAGTATATTAAGCTTGCCGAGCAAGAAACTGGGATTGGAACGGAGAGCGTTCGTGCACCCAGACTTACTTTGGTTGGTGAAGAGCGCGAACAGATTTTGAAAATTATCAGAGACGGAATCAAATCGCGGCCAAATTTGTAATTTGAAATTTGTGATTTGTAATTTCTAAAACTATGGATTTCATAGATTCCACCCCACAACAAGTTGATGCCGCCTTGCGTGAAGCTCAACTGGCATTCCTGTCTTACAAAAATATCAGTGGGAAAAAGAAAGCGGAGTTCCTGCGCGAAATCGCCAATGAAATTGAAGCCCTTGGTCAGCTGCTCGTAGAAACTGCCATGCGCGAAACCAATCTGACGGAAGCACGAATAGTAAGCGAGCGTGCCCGAACTACTGGTCATTGCAGAATGTTTGCTGACCTTGTCGAAGAAGGTTCGTGGGTGGATGCCCGCATCGATACTGCCCAACCCAATCGAATGCCTGCGCCCAAACCTGATCTTAGAAAAATGCTGGTATCGCTTGGACCCGTGGTTGTATTTGGAGCCGCTAATTTTCCGTTCGCCTATTCAACTATGGGTGGCGATTCTGCTTCTGCGCTTGCCGCTGGTTGTCCTGTGATTGTAAAGGCACATCCCGCTCATGCAGAAACATCAACCTTGGTTGCAGGCGCAGTTCAAAAAGCAACTAAAAAAACAGGAATGCCAAAAAATGTTTTCCAGCACTTGTATGGAAAGAGTTTCGAGGTCGGTCAGGCGTTGGTCAATCATCCACTGACAAAAGCAGTCGGTTTCACGGGTTCCCTTGCCGGTGGAAAAGCGCTATTCGATTTGGCCAACAAAAGGTCAGAACCGATTCCTGTCTTCGCAGAGATGAGCAGTATAAATCCTGTACTACTGCTTCCGGAAAGTTTGAAAACCGATTTTGAAAACACAGCTGTTCTTCTTGCAGGTTCAATCACACTTGGTGTGGGTCAATTCTGCACTAACTAAAACATTTCATTCAAAAGCTTTCTGAAGAAATCAATAAAGTTTTGCCCGGCAACATGTTGCATCAGGGCATTGCAGACAATTATCATCGAAGGCTTTCTGAAACGCTGAGGCAGCAAGGAGTAGCGGTCGAAGCAGAGTCGCCTCAAAAAGGAAATGATCATCAAGGCCATCCTGTCGTTGCTTCAGTTCCTGCAGAGCAGTTTTTAAAAAACCCTTTGTTAGCTGAAGAGGTGTTTGGCCCCTTCTCCCTCATTATCAAATGCAAAGATCTTGCAGAGCTTCATTCGGTAGTTAACCATGGCAAAGGTCAGCTCACTTCAAGTGTCATTGGCCGCGAAAGCGAAATCGAAAAGCACAAAAACCTCATCAATGTTTTGATTGAGAAGGCAGGGCGCCTGATTGTTAATGGCGTACCAACGGGTGTTGAAGTTTGTGCGTCACAAAATCACGGAGGCCCCTATCCTGCTACAACTGATTCGAGGTTTACAGCAGTGGGCACAGATGCCATCAAGCGTTTCTCACGGCCTGTCGCCTTCCAAAATTTTGCTGACGCACTTCTTCCGAATGAATTGAAAGAAAGTGGAATCTGGAGACTGTATAATAATGAATTGAAAAAGTAGGCAGCCGACAGGAGACAGTCGGCAGTTTCGGATTACTCAATCTGCCTACTGCTGTCTGCCTACTGCCAACTATCAAGAAACAAAATGAAAAAAACATTCTTTTGCATAGATGCACACACCTGCGGCAACCCTGTAAGATTAGTAGCTGGAGGTGGTCCGCAACTGGAAGGGAAAAACATGAGTGAAAAGCGTCAGCATTTTTTGCGCGAATACGATTGGATTAGGAAGGGTTTGATGTTTGAACCTCGCGGCCATGACATGATGAGTGGGAGTATTTTGTATCCTCCAACAGATCCGGCTAATGATATTGGCGTTTTGTTTATTGAGACGAGTGGTTGTTTGCCGATGTGTGGTCATGGAACTATCGGAACTGTAACTATTGCAATTGAAGAAGGATTGGTGATCCCGAAAACATCCGGCATTTTGAACTTGGAGGTGCCTGCCGGACTTGTGCGAATCGAGTACAAGCAAGAGGGAAAGAAAGTGAAATCTGTGAAGATCAAAAACGTGAAAGCCTATCTCGCTGCCGAAAACATAAAAGCAGAATGCCCTGTTCTTGGAGAATTATCACTTGATGTTTCTTAGACGTTCAGAAAAATTTTAAAGGGTTAGAAAATTATACAGCCGATCAATTGATCAGCTGGAGTCGTGAGCTGAGAAAGGACATTAATAGGAAGCACAAATTCGTGCATCCCGAAAATCCAACGATCAATGGGTGTAGTCATATTCTCTGGACAGGTAAAACTATTGATCCAAAATCTACCGCGCGCAATGCAGTATTTTATGGCGACAAGGCAATTGATCGCTCACCTTGTGGAACTGGCACGTCTGCTCGTTTGGCGCAGTGGCATGCCAAAGGAAAATTAAAACGAGGCGAAGAATTTATTCACGAGAGTATCATTGGTTCAAAATTCATCGGGCGAATTGAGGAGGTCACAGAGCTGGCAGGAAAGCCGGCTATCATCCCAAGTGTGGAAGGCTGGGCGAAAGTTTATGGGTACAACACGATCACTATCGACCCAGAGGACGATCCTTACGCGTACGGTTTCCAGGTGATTTAAATTCAAAACAGTTTATTAATTTTATAGCATGACAACTACCTATCGACTAAATTCAAGAGAGCTATCAAGCAAAATCATCGATTCGATTAAAGAAGCGTTTCAAGACAAAGACATTGAGATTACTGTGACTGATGCTCTAGATGAAACAGAGTATCTTCTTTCCACGGAAGCAAACAAGAAACAATTATACAAATCAATAGAAGAGCTTGAGCAAGGCAAAGGCGTTACAATGACACTGGCTGAAGTTCAGGAAAAGTACTTGAAATGAAGACAATCGTCTTCAGTCCTGAAGCACTCAGGCAATTGGATGAATGGAAAAGAACTCATCCCAAAATAGCTATTAAAATTGTAGCTCTCATCACTTCAATTTCTGAAACTCCTTTCTCCGGAATCGGAAAACCAGAACCGTTAAAGTTTAACCTCAAAGGAAAATGGTCAAGAAGAATTTCAGAGGAGCACCGACTGGTTTATGAAGTGACTAACAAGAAATCAAAATTATATCCTGCAAGTTTCATTACGATTAACAATGTCTAAAATAGGAATTATTGGCGGTGGCATCATCGGCCTAAACTCAGCATATTATCTCCAAAAGTCGGGTCACGAAGTTACAGTCATCGATCAAAGCGATTTGAGCGATGGATGCTCTTATGGAAACGCAGGCATGATCGTGCCGAGTCATTTCATTCCATTGGCTGCACCGGGAATGATTGCGAAAGGAATCCGATGGATGTTTAATTCATCGAGCCCGTTTTATGTCAAGCCAAGATTCGATTTCAATTTATTAAAATGGGGTTATCAATTTTATAAAAACTCCAATCAGGATCATGTCACGAAATCTGCGATCGCACTAAAGGAAATTAGTTTGCTCAGTAAAACCATGTATCAACAACTGACAAAGGAACTTCCCTTTGATTTTAACTATCACGAACGTGGGCTAATGATGCTTTATAAAACCCGGGAAGCTGAGCATGAAGAAAGGGAGACCGCTGAGATGGCCAATGAATATGGAATCGATGCAAGAATTTTATCACAAGAAGAAGTTCAATCATTAGAGCCTGAAGTAAAAGTGGACGTGCAGGGAGGAATTTATTTTCCTGGTGATGCTCACCTTACTCCTCAGGCTCTCATGGCTGGTTTGAAGGGATTTCTAAAAGATAAAGTCGCATTCCATCTAAATACTGAGGTTACAGGTTTTGATATGGAGAACGCTAAAATCAAAACCATTAAAACAGCTAAAGGCGATTTTACATTTGACGTAATCGTTATTGCTTGTGGCTCATGGTCTAGTCTTGTGTCTAGAAAACTAAATTTGAATCTGCCGATGCAAGCCGGAAAAGGGTATAGCTTCACTTTGCCCGAGGTTGCAAAAAATATTCGCATCCCTTCCATTTTATTGGAAGGTCGTGTGGCCGTTACTCCGATGGGAAATTCACTTCGTTTTGGCGGAACAATGGAGATTACCGGAATCGATCATTCAATAAATATGCATCGTGTGAAAGGAATCGTCAATACAATTTCAGATTTCTATCCTGAAATGGAAGTAAAAATTCCTTCAGTAGAAAAAGTATGGCATGGCCTCCGTCCGTGCTCGCCCGATGGGATGCCTTACATCGGCAGAACCAAAAAATTTGAAAACTTGATTCTGGCAACCGGCCACTCTATGCTTGGAGTTAGTCTTGCACCCGGTACAGGGAAATTGATTTCAGAAATCGTAGATGAGAAAAAGCCAAGCGCAGATTTAATAATGTATAGCCCCGAGCGCTTTCACCGATAGCAAATCTCTTTATAAGGACAAAGTTTACAAGTTTCCTCTTTGTTTGTCTGAATGAATTTTAAATTCGGATCAAAAATTTCTTCAAGTAATTCATGCAGGAGGCTTTCAAATTCGGTGAATAGTGGAGTAGCGTCAGTCAAATACTCACCATCCATTTTTAAACCGAAATTGAAAGTATCATCAAACAAATTAACCCGGTTGATAAGACCCGGCACAATTTTCTCATCCAATCGCGCTCCATTAGTCTTGTAGAGCAATGCATAAAGCAAAGTCTGAAACGCTGCCTTGTTTCTTTTTCCATCGCGGTAAAAGAGAGATGCAACATTTCTAAATTCCAGCTCGTCTTTCCCGGTTTTGTAATCGATCACACGTACCCGGCCATCTTTGCTATCGATCCGATCGATGGTTCCACCCAGCACCGCAAAACCGGGCGAATGACTGATCTTCAAATTATAAAGCCAGCCATTTTGTTCGAGTGCTTCAATTTTAAAAGGAACTTGTTTTTGATCAAGCTCAAGAATCTGAATTGCAAACTTTTTTACGACTTCCCGTACCACAACGCGCTGACCTTCATATGTAACTTCCAGTCGTGGATCGAGGTGGTAGGTTTTAATAAAGGCTTCATCGATAAGTTTATCAATTCTCAATTCAAGTTTGTCAAAATCGTCCCTTGCGATAATTCGATCCTGTCTCTTCTCAATTATCTTTTTATAGAATTGTTCCATCACGGAATGCAATAGATTCCCTAACACTCTCGGATCAATTTCTTCCTGTACTTTTTGCGATTCGCGAATGCGGGCTACATACTGAAAATAAAATTTCAGTTGGCAATCCAAATACGTATTCAATGCCGATGGCGACAATCCTCTCGAGCGAAGGTTGCCCTCGTTCAATTTTGCCAACGCTCGAAGCACTTCTTCGTTTTTATCGATGACTATCCGTGTTTGAGGCTTCGGCTGAGCTGTATTGTGTAACACATGCTGCCTTATCGGCAGTCCGCTTTCATAAATCAATTGCTGCAAATAGCGGCTCATCTCGCCTTGGCCAAGCACATCAGGTTCTGAATTATAAAACAGAAAAATATTCTGTGCCCGTTGAAGCGACCTGTAAAATAAGTAGGCATAAATCGAACCTTGATGCTCAGGTGTCGGTAATCCATAGGCTTGGCGAATGCTGTATGGAATATAAGATCCTTGCCTACCGGCTGATGGGAATATTCCTTCATTCAGTGAAAGGACAAAAACATTTTTAAAATCGAGGTTGCGGCTCTCCAAAACTCCCATCACTTGAATTCCTTTCAAAGGCTCACCTACAAATGGAATTTTTTCACCTCTGGCATATTGCCGAAATAATCGAAGAAAGGACTTCAGGCGATTGATACGGGATGACTCGTCTTTAACTTCCTCCCACACCACATCCAGGCGGTTAAACAATTGAATACTCCTAAAAATATATTCTTTGTCGAGATCATCGAGTGAAGGTAAAAGCGAAATCTCCTGCAGAATTTCAAGAATGTAACTTGTTATTTTTTTAGCTTCATTAAATAGTAGCGCGTGAAGCCTCACCTCTGACGCCAGGAATTCTTCTGGAACTGAAACCCAATTGTGCTTCACCATCTCCTTCAATTTGCCTTGCGCAGTAGCCGGGTCGGCAGCTGTGACATACGGGTGTAACAACACGGATTGAACAGCACTAAAATTAAAATGAGATTTACGCACCGAAACCTGCAGCTCTACCACTAATTCAACAAGATTAAATACCGGTGAACTTGCCAGTGGAAAGCCCATGGTCACGTTAAACTTTTCAGTGACAGGCGAAATGCTGTGCAGCACAGGCATCAGCATCTTCTCATCAGGAAGGATGATCACTGATTCTTCGGGGATCATTCCGTTTTTAATTTCTCGTTCAAGAATTTGCGCCATCAACTTCACTTGGCCCATGGGTTGAGCAGCGCTTAACAATTCAATTTTTTTATTTTCTTTAAAGTGATTCGGGATATCCGGAGAAAAAGTTTTTCCCAGAATAGAATGCAATTTGTGATTGCGGAGAAATAGTCCTGATTCCTGGCGCTCGTCATTAATGTAATATTGATCAGTATCCCATCGGGCGGTGGCCACACCTTGTTCAATCAAGAAGGAAATAATTTTCTCTTCCGCTTTTGTGAGAGCGTTGAATCCTGCGAACCACAACTGCTTTATTTCCGCAGGCTGATAGGGTAGTTTTATTTTCCCGGCCGTCAGTTCCTCTGACACTAATCGATGTTGGCGACCTTCATACGCAAGACCATCACTTAAAAGACTTTCGTTAAAATTCTTGTAGAGCGGATACAGCTTTCGCCAAACATCTATGAATTTTTTCTTGTTGACGGATTCATTGGTGTCAAACCCCAACCAAAAGCTTTCCAGGAATTTTCTTTGCTCGTCACTTAAATAGTCCAAGCCTGAATCCAATTCTTTTAAATGACTCAGGTCAGCAAACAAAACTTTGGCATCGATCAGATAGCGATCCGCCTCGTCAAAATCGCGAAGCAGCATTTCACCCCACATAAAGAACTGATCGAAGGACTCGACTTCGGCATTCATCAATTCGCGATAGCATTGATGCAGGCGAAAAACCAATTCCAACTTGTCAGGTACGCGGAGCCTGGAGAAACCAGAAACAAAGTCCTCGAAGGTTAAAAGCTTAGGAGAAAAGACAGGCTTGGTTATGAGATCTCCAAGGTACTTCCGAAAGTAAAGCGCAGCTCTGCGGTTAGGGAAGACAATGGTGGTCTGCGAAAGATCAGGTTGACTTTGATAGATTTCTTCGGCTAGTTCGGATAGGAAAGGCTTCATCTTTTACAATGGGCAATTAAATGATTTGATTAGTAAGATCAAAAACAAATCACACTAGCTACATTTTTTCAATTCTTGTCCTCCTGAATATCTTCTTCCTCATTCCTGTTTTTATCCACCCGTTCAATCCTGATCTCTTTATCCACGTACCTTTCGCGGGTAACTGGTAGAAAAATTGCAAGTATACCCGAAGCTGCTAATATTATTAGAATGGCGAGGAATAACAAGAAATGACAAGGCCAATACCCTGAGCACTTTTTTCAAAGTTTCCATAAATAAATTTTTTGCTCAACGATTGAGCTTTTGGTCAAAAAGAAGATTTAAATAAGCCTATTCGGCTATTGGATAAGAACTATCCTTTATTGGAAACAGAAATCTCCGCACTGGAGCGAGGAAGAAAATTGGCTATTAGAGTAATCCCAATTGGTGCGAACATCAAAACCTGATCGGTTTGATCTTTAAAACTTATATAAGATGAATGCGAGTGCGAAAGCAATGACGAAAGAAGAAATTCTTGGTCAAGAAGATGGTTAACTCCCTTTGCAAGAGAATTCGATTTAGTAAAGGAAAAATAAGGCCCGGCAGATCTTGTAGCATCTCGTTGCTCTATTCTTATAAGTGCCCGTTCCTTGTTAGTGAATAAAGGAGCAGCGGTAAGAATAAAGAACCCCA
>WNFM01005144.1_pt1 | contig 10772 bp, 17 predicted proteins | sample 5400271 | NCBI WGS metagenome assembly WNFM01 (sample SAMN13153352, study PRJNA577476) | soil metagenome | isolation source: 60 cm saprolite on Douglas fir-dominated hillslope | place: USA:California | collected 2013-09-17 | reverse complement strand
CTGCTTGACGCCAGCAACGGGCTCGGCGCGAGCGTCAAGCGCCGCGAGGACATGCACAAGATGGCCGAGTCCAACAAGGCATTCGCCCACTACCGCTGGTAGCGGGCAACACACCACGAGCAGGGAACGGGGATCATCCACAGTGGCCGCCACAGCTACCGCCACCGAGCTGGCCAAGGTCCGGAACATCGGGATCATGGCCCATATCGACGCGGGCAAAACGACGACGACTGAGCGGATCCTGTTCTACACCGGCATCAATTACAAGCTCGGTGAGGTCCATGAGGGCGCCGCGACCATGGACTGGATGGAGCAGGAGCAAGAGCGCGGCATCACGATCACCTCGGCAGCGACCACCACCATGTGGCGTGATCACACGATCAACATCCTGGACACTCCAGGTCACGTGGACTTCACGGTCGAGGTGGAGCGCTCGCTGCGGGTGCTCGACGGGGCCGTGGCCGTCTTCGACGGCGTCGCGGGCGTCGAGCCGCAGTCCGAGACGGTCTGGCGGCAGGCCAACAGGTATGGCGTGCCGCGAGTCTGTTTCGTCAACAAGATGGACCGGGTCGGGGCCGAGTTCCACCGTTGCGTGGAGATGATCAGCGACCGGCTCGGTGCCACGCCGCTGGTCATTCAGCTGCCGTGGGGCGTCGAGTCCGATTTCCGCGGCGTCATCGACCTGATCAGGATGCGCGGGCTGCTCTGGCAGAGCGAGGGGAAGGGCGAGGCCTACGAGGTCACCGACATCCCCGCCGACCACGCCGAGGCAGCCAGGCAGTGGCGCGACAACCTGCTCGAAGCCATCGCCGAGAACGACGAGGAGATGATGGAGCTGTACCTTGAGGGCTCTGAGCCCGACGAGGAGCAGCTCGTCGCCGCCATCCGGCGGGCCACGATCGCGAGCGCCGTGACGCCGGTGCTGTGCGGCTCGGCATTCAAGAACAAGGGCGTCCAGCCGATGCTCGACGCGATCGTCGACTTCCTGCCGAGCCCGGTCGACATCCCGGCGATCCACGGCCACTCGGTCGGCGCCGATCCCGCTGATATCGAGCGGCACCCGGACCCGTCCGAGCCGTTCTCCGCGCTCGCCTTCAAGGTCATGTCCGACCAGCACCTGGGCAAGCTGACCTACTTGCGGGTCTACTCTGAACTCGACCAAGAGCCGCAAGGAGCGGATCGGCAAGATCTACCAGATGCATGCCAACAAGCGCGAGGAACGCCCGTCTGCGGTGGCCGGCCAGATCGTCGCCGTCATGGGCCTGAAGGACACCACGACCGGTGACACGCTCAGCGACCCGGGTCAGCCAGTGATCCTGGAGTCGATGACGTTCCCGGCCCCGGTGATCCACGTGGCGATCGAGCCGAAGACCAAGAGCGACCAGGACAAGCTCGGTACTGCCATTCAGCGGCTGGCCGAGGAGGACCCGACCTTCCAGGTCAGGACCGACGAGGAGACCGGCCAGACGATTATCGCCGGGATGGGCGAGCTGCACCTGGAAGTGCTGGTCGACCGGATGCGCCGCGAGTTCAGGGTTGACGCCAACGTCGGCAGGCCGCAGGTCGCCTACCGCGAGACCGTCCGCAGGAAAGTCGAGAAGGTTGAGTACACGCACAAGAAGCAGACGGGTGGCTCCGGCCAGTTCGGCCGGGTGATCATCAACCTCGAGCCGACCGGCGGCGACGGCGGCGGCTATGAGTTCGAGAACAAGGTCACCGGCGGCCGGATCCCGCGCGAGTACATCCCGTCCGTGGACGCTGGCTGCCTACCCCATGGTCGACGTGAAGGTCACGCTGACCGACGGCGCCTACCACGAGGTGGACTCCTCCGAGCTCGCCTTCAAGATCGCCGGATCGATGGCTTTCAAGAAGGCCGCGTCGCAGGCCGACCCGGTCCTGCTCGAGCCGATGATGGCGGTCGAGGTCACGACTCCTGAGGACTACATGGGGGAGGTCATCGGCGACCTGAACAGCCGCCGCGGCCATATCCAGGCCATGGAGGAGCGGTCTGGGGCACGGGTGGTTACCGCCCTCGTGCCGTTGTCCGAGATGTTCGGCTACGTGGGTGACCTGCGCAGCCGCACGCAGGGCAGGGCGAACTACAACATGCAGTTCAACTCGTACGCCGAGGTCCCGCCCAGCATCGCCAAGGAGATCATCGCCAAGGCACGAGGCGAGTAGCCAGCACAACGAGCAATCAGATAGCAGCCAACAGCAACCGGCGCCCCACGTGAGCGCCAGACCCCACAAGGAGTGGGGACCGATCGCAACGAGGAGACACCAGTGGCGAAGGCCAAGTTCCAGCGGACCAAGCCGCACGTCAACATCGGCACCATCGGGCATATCGACCACGGGAAGACCACTCTGACCGCGGCGATCACCAAGGTGCTCCACGACAAGTTCCCTGACGTGAATCCCTTCACGCCCTTCGACCAGATCGACAACGCGAAGGAAGAGAAGGAGCGCGGGATCACGATCTCGATCTCGCACGTGGAGTACCAGACCGAGAAGCGCCACTACGCGCATGTTGACTGCCCGGGTCACGCTGACTACATCAAGAATATGATCACCGGCGCGGCGCAGATGGACGGCGCGATCCTGGTGGTCGCGGCGACTGACGGCCCGATGCCGCAGACCCGCGAGCACGTGCTGCTGGCCCGCCAGGTCGGGGTGCCGTACATCGTGGTCGCGCTTAACAAGGCCGACATGGTCGACGACGAGGAGATCCTCGAGCTCGTCGAGCTCGAGGTCCGGGAGCTCCTGTCCACCTACGAGTTCCCCGGCGACGACGTCCCGGTAATCCGGGTCTCAGCGCTGAAGGCGCTCGAGGGCGACGCCGAGTGGGGCGAGAAGGTACTCGAGCTGATGACCGCCTGCGACGACTCGATTCCCGAGCCCGTGCGCGACACAGAGAAGTCCTTCCTGATGCCGGTCGAGGACGTCTTCTCGATCACCGGCCGCGGCACCGTGGTGACCGGCCGGATCGAGCGCGGCGTCATCCACACCGGAGACGAGGTCGAGATCATTGGGATCAAGGAGAAGGCAACCAAGTCGACGGTGACCGGCGTCGAGATGTTCCACAAGATCCTCGACGAGGGCCAGGCCGGCGACAACGCGGGCCTGCTGCTGCGCGGGATCAAGCGCGAGGAGGTGGAGCGCGGCCAGGTCATCATCAAGCCGGGCACCAACACCCCGCACACCCAGTTCGAGGCCCAGGTCTACATCCTGTCCAAGGACGAAGGAGGCCGGCACACGCCGTTCTTCAACAACTACCGTCCGCAGTTCTACTTCCGTACCACCGACGTGACCGGTGTCGTCAGCCTGCCGGAGGGCACCGAGATGGTGCTGCCCGGTGACAACACCGAGATGAACGTGGAGTTGATCCAGCCGATCGCTATGGAAGAGGGCCTTCGGTTCGCCATCCGCGAGGGTGGTCGGACTGTGGGTGCGGGGCGGGTCACGAACATCCTGAAGTAGTTGGGCGCCCGGTGCGGAGGAGCTCCCGGCACAGCTTGTGCCGGGAGCCCTAAGCACCGCGCTGACACGGCAAGACCATCCAGCACCACCGGACAGAGGTAAGGACAGAGGCCAACGATGGCGGGAGAGAAGATCCGCATTCGGCTGAAGAGCTATGACCATGAGGTCATCGATACTTCGGCGCGGAAGATTGTCGACACCGTCATACGGACGGGTGCGAAAGTGGTTGGTCCTGTGCCGCTGCCGACGGAGAAGAACGTGTACTGCGTGATCCGGTCGCCGCACAAGTACAAGGACTCGCGGGAGCATTTCGAGATGCGCACGCACAAGCGGCTGATCGACATCATCGACCCGACGCCTAAGACCGTCGACGCCCTGATGCGGCTCGACGTGCCAGCGGGCGTTGACATCCAGATCAAGCTTTGAGGGAACGCACGGAGATGACGAAGCAAGGCGGTGTCACCAAGAATGTCCGGGGGGTGCTGGGCACCAAGCTCGGCATGACCCAGGTCTTCGACGGTGACGGGAAAATCGTTCCGGTCACCGTCGTGGCAGCGGGTCCGTGCGTCGTGACTGCGGTCCGGAGCGCGGATTCTGACGGCTACGCGGCCGTCCAACTCGGCTTCGGCGAGGTTGACCCGCGCAAGGTGACCAAGCCAGTCGCGGGAGTCTTCGCGAAGGCCGGAGTTACCCCCCGCCGGTATCTCGTTGAGCTGCGCACCGACGACGCGGCGCAGTACACCCTCGGCCAGGAGGTCACCGCGGAGACTTTCGAGGCGGGCGAGCTGATCGACGTGACGGCGACGAGCAAGGGCAAGGGATTCGCGGGCGTCATGAAGCGGCACGGCTTCCATGGCCTGTCTTCCTCGCACGGCACGCAGCGCAAGCACCGCTCGCCTGGGTCGATCGGCGGCTGCGCGTTCCCCGGTCATGTCTTCAAGGGCATGAAAATGGCCGGCCGGATGGGCGGCGACCGCACCAGCGTGCTGAACCTGACCCTGCACGGCGTCGTCGCCGACAAGGGCCTGCTGCTGATCAAGGGCGCGGTTCCCGGTCCGGCCGGCGGCCTGGTCCTCGTGCGCAGCGCGGTCAAGGCCCCGGCCGGCGCGAGGACACGAGAGGCGGGTGCGGCCCGATGAGCCCGGCATCGCACGAGGAGAACCCGACCCAGCCGGAATCGGCTGCGGAGGAGGTACAGCAGACGGCCGGGGAAGCTGTCGCGGCACCGGAGGCCGCGGACGCCGCAGGCGAGCAACCGGCCGAGGCCGAGCAAGCCAAGCCGGCAAGGCGGCGCTCGGCCGCCGGATCGAGCGAGGCGGATAGGCCGGCCGCTGCCCGCGGCGGACGCGGTACGCGCTCGGCGGCCAAGGCTACGGCAAAGAAGGACAGGCCGGCCGCGGCCAGCACCGAGGTGCAGGTCGAGCTGCCGGCCGAGGTCTTCGACGCGACCGTGAACGTGCCGCTGATCCACCAGGTCGTCGTGGCACAGCAGGCGGCGGCCAGGCAGGGCACCCACGCCACCAAAACCCGTGGCGAGGTCCGCGGCGGCGGCAGGAAGCCATACCGGCAGAAGGGCACCGGCCGGGCCAGGCAGGGTTCGGTCCGTGCGCCTCAGTTCACCGGTGGCGGCATAGTGCACGGGCCGGTGTCGCGGTCGCACGCGCAGAAGACGCCGAAGAAGATGAAGGCCGCCGCGCTCCGCGGCGCTTTGTCGGACCGGGCCAGGCACGGCCTGGTGCAGGTGGTCAGCGGATTCGTCGATGGCGAGCTGCCGAAGACCGCCGACGCGGTGTCCGTGCTGAGCGCGGTCACCGGTGCCGCAGCCGGCGCGTCGATGGTGCTCGTCGTGGCCGACAGCTCGGATCAGCTCACCTGGAAGAGCCTGCGCAACGCCAGGGGCGTGCACCTCATCGATCCCGGCCAGCTGAACACCTACGACGTGCTCACCAATGACCGCGTGATCTTCACGAGGGCCGCGTACGAGTCCTTCGTCGCCAGGACCGGCGCTGCGGGCGGGCAGGAGGAGCGATGAGCAAGATCTTCAACCACCGGGACATCCTGCTCAGGCCGGTCATCTCGGAGAAGAGCTACGGGCTCCAGGACGAGTTCAACAAGTACACGTTTATCGTGGCCCCGGACGCCAACAAGACGCAGATCCGCCAGGCTGTCGAGGCGATCTTCAATGTGAAGGTCACCGGCGTGAACACGCTGAACCGGCCGGGCAAGCGACGCCGCACCCGCCAAGGCTGGGGCAAGCGCCCTGACACTAAGCGCGCGATCGTCAGCCTCGCGGCAGGCGACCGGATCGACATCGGCGGCCTGGGCAGCTAGGCACGACGAACATAGGAGCTTAAGCAGACATGGGCATCCGCAGGTACAAGCCGACCACGCCGGGCAGGCGCGGCGCGAGCGGCTCGGACTTCGCCGAGCTGACCCGCGACGAGCCGGAGAAGTCGCTCGTCCGGCCGCTGCACGGCCACGGCGGCAGGAACGTGCACGGCAAGATCACCGCCAGGCACCAAGGCGGCGGGCACAAGCGCGCCTACCGGGAGATTGACTTCAGGCGCGCGGACAAAGACGGCGTTCCCGCCAAGGTCGCGCACATTGAATACGACCCGAACCGGACCGCCAGGATCGCGTTGCTGCACTACGCCGACGGCGAGAAGCGCTACATCCTCGCTCCGGCCGGCGTGCGGCAGGGCGACGTTGTGGAGAACGGGCACGGCGCCGACATCAAGGCGGGCAACTGCCTGCCGCTGCGCTCGATCCCGACTGGCACCGTGGTGCACGCGATTGAGATGCGCCCCGGCGGCGGGGCCAAGATCGCGAGGTCGGCGGGCTCCGGAGTCCAGTTGCTCGCCAAGGAAGGCAGGCATGCGCACCTGCGGATGCCATCCGGTGAGATCCGGCTCGTGGACGCGGCCTGCCGGGCGACCATCGGCGAAGTCAGCAATGCCGAGCAAGGCAACTTCAAGCTCGGCAAGGCAGGCCGGAGCCGCTGGAAGGGCCGTCGGCCAAGCGTCCGCGGGGTCGCGATGAACCCGATCGATCACCCGATGGGCGGCGGCGAGGGCAAGACCTCAGGCGGCCGGCACCCGGTTAGCCCCTGGGGCAAGCCGGAGGGGCGCACCAGGCGGGCGCACAAGCCAAGTGACAAGCTCATCACCCGACGGCGCGGCAAGAAGAAGCGGTAGGAGCAGCAGGTAATGCCACGTAGCCTTAAGAAGGGCCCGTTCGTGGACCTCCACCTCATTAAGAAGGTGGAGGTACAGAACAGCAAGGGCACCAAGAATGTCATCAAGACGTGGTCGCGTCGATCGATGGTCATCCCGGCGATGCTCGGCCACACGATCGCGGTGCACGATGGCCGCAAGCACGTGCCAGTGTTCGTCACCGAGTCGATGGTCGGTCACAAGCTCGGTGAGTTCGCGCCGACCCGCACGTTCCGCAGCCATGTAAGGGACGACAGGCGGAGCCGTCGCTAGCGACGGCTGGGCGGCCGCACGCTGGCCGCAGTGCCGCTAACCACAGTGCCGCTAACCACCGGGCACATTAACCACCGGGCACATTAACCACGGGCGAGAGAGCGAAAGGCAGGACCGATGGAAGCGAGGGCAAAGGCGCGGTACGTGCGCGTCACGCCGCGGAAGGCCCGCCGGGTGGTGGACCTGATCCGCGGGCTGCCTGCCGAGCAGGCGCAGGCGGTGCTGGCCTTCGCGCCGCAGTCAGCGAGCGATTCGGTCGGAAAGGTGCTCGCGAGCGCCATCGCCAACGCCGAGCACACCGGGCAGGCCAGTGCGTCCGCTCTCGTCGTGAGCCGCGCGTGGGTCGACGAGGGCCCGACGTTGAAGCGGTTCAGGCCGCGGGCGCAGGGCCGCGGTTACCGGATCAACAAGAAGACGAGCCACATCACGGTGATCGTTACGGACGGCGGCGCGGGCGCTACGGCGCGGGACCGCGGCGCCGGCAGTCGCAGGGAGAGGACCCGCTAGTGGGCCAGAAAGTGAACCCGCACGGGTTCCGGCTTGGAATTACCACCGACTTCAAGAGCCGGTGGTTCGCCGACAAGCTGTACAAGGACTACGTCGCGGAGGATGTCGCCATCCGCAGAATGCTGCAGCGCGGCATGGAGCGGGCCGGCATCTCCAAGGTGGAGATCGAGCGCGAGGACAAGGACAAGGTCAAGGTGTGGATTCACACTGCCAGGCCGGGAATTGTCATCGGCCGGCGCGGTGCTGAGGCCGACCGGATCAGGGGCGACCTGGAGAAGCTGACCGGCCGCCGGATCGAGCTGAACATCCTGGAAGTCAAGAACCCAGAGATCGACGCTCAGCTGGTCGCCCAGGGTGTCGCCGAGCAGCTGTCGAGCCGGGTTTCATTCCGGCGGGCGATGCGCAAGGCGATGCAGACCGCCATCAAGGGCGGCGCGAAGGGCATCAGGGTGCAGTGCGCGGGGCGCCTCGGTGGCGCCGAGATGTCGCGGTCAGAGTTCTACCGCGAGGGCCGGGTGCCGCTGCACACGCTTCGCGCCGACATCGACTACGGCTTCTACGAGGCCAGGACTACATTCGGCCGGATTGGCGTGAAGGTGTGGATCTACCGCGGCGACGCCGCGCCGACGCGCGCCGAGCGCGAGGCGGCAGCGGCGGGCCTGCGGGCTGGCCAGCGCCCTGGCGGCAGGGACCGGCCGCCGGCCGCGCGGCGCGGGCGCCGGCCAGGATCACCAGACGGCACGGACCGCGGGTCGCGGGCGGCGGACCAGGCGCCGGCTGGAGACGCACGCGGCCGGGCCGAGCCGGCCACACCAGGCGCTCAGGCGGCCGCTGCCACGGGCGAGGAGGGCTGAGGCATGCTCATCCCCCGCAGGACCAAGCACCGCAAGCAGCACAGGCCTGACCGGTCGGGTGCTGCTAAGGGCGGCACCAGGGTGACGTTCGGCGAATACGGCATCCAGGCCCTTGAGCACTCGTACGTGTCCAACCGGCAGATCGAGGCCGCTCGTATCGCGATGACCAGGCACATCCGCCGTGGCGGAAAGGTCTGGATCACGATTTACCCGGACCGCCCGCTGACCAAGAAGCCGGCCGAGACCCGGATGGGCTCGGGCAAGGGCGCGCCGGAGTGGTGGATCGCCAACGTCAAGCCAGGGCGGGTCATGTTCGAGCTGTCCGGCGTTCCTGAGCCCATCGCCAGGGAAGCGCTGCGGCGTGCCATGCACAAGCTCCCGATGAAGTGCAGATTCGTTAAGCGTGAGTTGGGTGAGGCGTGATGGCTAAGACACTGGCAGCGGCCGATCTTCGAGCCTCGAGCGAGGAAGAGCTGGACGACAAGCTGGCGGAGGCGAAGATCGAGTTGTTCAATCTGCGCTTCCAGGCCGCGACCGGCCAGCTGGAGAGCCACGGACGGCTCCGGGCCGTACGCAAGGAGATCGCCCGCATCTACACCGTGATGCGGGAACGCGAGCTCGGCATCGTGACGCTGGAGCAGGAGGCTGAAACCGATGAGTGAGGCTACGCAGGCGCCCACGGCGCAGGCTCCCGCCCGTGGCTACCGCAAGGTCAGGGAAGGCCTCGTGGTCAGCGACAAGATGGATAAGACGGTCATCGTCATGGTGGAGGACCGGGTCAAGCATCCGAAGTACGGCAAGGTCATCCGCCGGACCAGGAAGTACGTGGCGCATGACGAGCAGAACGCCTGCGGCGTGGGCGACAGGGTGGTCCTGACCGAGACCAGGCCGCTGTCGGCTACCAAGCGGTGGCGCGTCGCCAGGATCGTGGAGAAGGCGAAGTAATGACATCAGGCCGCGCCTGACAAGACCACAAGGACCCCGTGCGGGGCCGCCCGGAGCCCGGCAGGGCGGCCTGGCCGGGCCCTTACGGCAGAGACAGAGTAAGCAGGAGTTGACGTGATCCAGCAGGAGTCGCGGCTCAAGGTCGCCGACAACACAGGTGCCAAGGAGCTCTTGTGCATCCGTGTGCTCGGCGGGTCGAGCCGGCGATACGCGGGCATCGGCGACGTCATCGTGGCCACCGTCAAGGACGCCCTGCCTGGTGCGGGCGTCAAGAAGGGCGATGTGGTCAAGGCCGTCGTGGTGCGTACCCGCAAGGAGCGGCGCCGCGGCGACGGCTCGTACATCCGCTTCGACGAGAATGCGGCGGTCTTGATCAGGGATGGCGGGGACCCGCGCGGTACCCGCATCTTCGGGCCCGTCGGCAGGGAGCTGCGCGAGAAGCGGTTCATGCGGATCATCTCGCTGGCGCCGGAGGTGCTGTGATGGCAAAGAACGGTGCTGGTCGAACAACAGGCAAGGCGCGGAGCATGAAGATCAAGAAGGGTGACCACGTTGTGGTAATCGCCGGGCGCGATAGCGGCCGCGAGGGCACCGTGATTCATGCCGACCCGGTGAGCCAGCGCGTGCTCGTCCAGGGCGTCAGCATGATCAAGAAGAACACGAAGGTGAACTATCAGGGCCGGCGTGGTGCCAAGGAGGGCGGCATCGTGAACCAGGAGGCGTTCATCCACGTCAGCAACGTCGCCCTGATCGACCCAGAGACGAAGAAGCCAGCCCGGGCCGGCTACCGGTTCGACGGCGAGAACAAGGTACGGGTAATCCGGCCTGCCGGTAAGGACATCTGATGGCTGCGACCAAGACGAGCAGGGCGCGCGGCGGCGCCGATGCGGCGGCGGCCGCGCCGGACGTGGCAGCCAAGGGCGGCGGCGTAACCGCCGTGGCCGAGAAGGTGCCGCCCAGGCTCAAGGAGCGGTACGTGACTGAGATCGCGCCCGCTCTCCGCGAGGAGTTCGGGTTCGCTAACGTCATGCAGGTACCCACGGTCACTAAGATCGTGGTGAACATGGGTGTCGGCGAGGCAGCCAGGGACGCCAAGCTGATCGAGGGTGCGGTCAGGGACCTGACCCTGATCACGGGCCAGAAGCCCGCGGTCGCCCGGGCGCGCAAGTCGATCGCGCAGTTCAAGCTCAGGGAGGGCATGCCGATCGGTGTCCACGTGACGCTGCGCGGCAACCGGATGTGGGAGTTCTGCGACCGGCTGCTCTCGCTGGCGCTGCCGAGGATCCGCGACTTCCGCGGATTGTCCGACCGGCAGTTCGACGGGCGCGGCAACTATACGTTCGGCTTGACCGAGCAGCTGATGTTCCACGAGATCAACCCCGATCAGGTGGACAGGCAGCGCGGCATGGACGTCACCCTCGTCACCACCGCGACCACCGATGAGCAGGGCCGCTCGCTGCTGCGACGGCTCGGCTTCCCGTTCAAGGAGAGCTAAGTAGTGGCG
>WNFM01358725.1_pt1 | contig 10773 bp, 10 predicted proteins | sample 5400271 | NCBI WGS metagenome assembly WNFM01 (sample SAMN13153352, study PRJNA577476) | soil metagenome | isolation source: 60 cm saprolite on Douglas fir-dominated hillslope | place: USA:California | collected 2013-09-17 | reverse complement strand
ATGGACCGCTCGGAGCTCGAGGGCGTCATCGCGCACGAGCTCTCGCACGTCGGCAACCGCGACATCCGGGTCATGCTCCTCGTCACCGTGCTGGTCGGGACCGTCGCCTTGCTGTCCGACTGGCTCATGCGCTCGATGTTCTGGGGCGGCCGGTCCCGCGACCGTGACCGCAACGGCGCCGGGATCCTCCTCATCGTCGGTCTCGTGCTCGCGATCCTCACGCCGATCGTCGCGTCCCTCATCCAGCTCGCGGTCTCGCGGCAGCGCGAATATCTCGCCGATGCGTCCGGCGCGTTCCTCACCCGCTACCCGGAAGGGCTCGCGAACGCGCTCCGCAAGATCGCCGCCGACGAGCACGTGCTCGGCGTCGCGAACAAGGCGACCGCGTCGCTCTACATCTCGAACCCATTGAAGGATCACCCGTTCCAGTTCGACCACCTCTTCGACACCCACCCGCCGATCGAGGAGCGCATCAAGCGACTCGAAGCGATGGCGTGAGCCGAGCGCAGCCACCGTCGCCTCCGGACCATTCCCTCACCTATGCCGTCATCGCCGTCGTGCTCCTCGTCGTCCTCGCGGTCGCCGGCGGCATCGGCGCGTCGCGGCTCGCCCGTGTCGCGCCCAGCCCGTCCCCGTCCTTCGTGCGGCCGGGATCGGCTTCGCCGACCCCGGCCGAGTCCCAGACAACCGATACCGGGCCATTCGTGTTCAGGCAGACGCTGTCGGCGGGCTGCGCCGCGGGCGACGGCGTCTACGTCGTCTCCGACGGCGGCGGCATCGGCCGTTTCGCGGCCGATCACTGGCAGCTCATCGACGCGACCGCGCGCACGCTCGTCGCCATGGCCTGCAGCGGGGATCGCGCGATCGCGGTCGGCGGCGGCGGGCGGGTCATCACGATGGACGACCGCGAGCAGACGATCCGATCCGACGAAGTCCAATTGGACGACTTCCTCGGCGTCGCGCCCCTGGGCGGCGGCGTGCTCGCGGTCGGGCGTGCGGGGACCGTGCAGCGGCAGGATGCCGGGGGCTGGGGGATCTACGCCGCCGGTATCGACGACGACCTCTACGCGGTGATCGCGTTCGGGCCGCAGTCGGCGTGGACCGTGGGCGCCGGCGGCGTGACGTATCGCCTCGAGGCCGCCGGCTGGCGCCCGGTCGCGACCGGTGTCACCGCGACCTTGCGCGCGGTCGCGGCTCGCGCCGTCGACGATGCGGTCGTCGTCGGCGACGATGGCACGATCCTCTTCTGGCGGGGCGGGTGGACCCCGATCGCCGCCCCGAAGGCGACGTACCGCGCCGCGGTCCGGGCCGGGGACGTGACCTACGTCGCCGGCGACGGCGGCACGCTCCTGCGCTTCACCACGGTGGGCCTGGCCGCGCCCGCACCGGTGACCGTTCCGCTCGGCACGACCTGCACGCTCCGGGGCCTGTTCACGCGGGGTTCCGAGGTGTGGGTGATCGGCTCCGACGGCGGCCATGCGGCGGTTTGGCGCCTGGGGCCGAATGGAACTTTTCACTGGGGCGAATGTCCATAGCGCCAGGCGGATGGGCGCGCATAATCGCGGCGTCCCATCTGGCGTGGGTACTCGGGGGAGGATGAAGATGCGTCAGTCCTTGGCGGTCGCGCTCGTCGCGGCCTTCGTCGTCGCGGCCTGTACCGGCGGCGGCACCACCGGCGCTACGCCCACCGCGGGCGAGCAGCCTAAGTCCGGCGGGATCCTCACCTTCATCGTCAACGCCGAGCCGCCGTCGTTCGACGCGCACCGGGAGACGACCTTCGCGCTCCTCCACCCGGCGGCGCCGCACTACAGCACGCTGTACCGGTTCGACCCGGCCGACCTCACGAAGATCATCCCCGACGTCGCCGCTTCGATGCCGGAGGTCTCCGCCGACAAGCTCACGTGGACGATCAAGCTGCGCACGGACGTCAAATTCCACGACGGCGCGCTCATGACCTCCGCCGACGTGGTTGCGACCTACAACAAGATCGTCTTCCCGCCGCAGGGTGTCGTGAGCTCCCGCCAGGCGGCGTACGCCGCCGTCGACACGATCTCCGCCCCTGACGCGAGCACCGTCGTCTTCAAGCTCAAGTTCGGGGCCGCGTCCTTCCAGGCGAACCTCGCGTCCCCGTGGAACTGGATCTACAGCGCGGAGAAGCTGAAGACCGACATCAAGTGGTACGAGAAGAACGTCGACGGCACGGGCCCGTTCACCTTCGTCAGCTACACGAAGGGCTCGGTCTGGGAGGGCAAGAAGAACCCGGACTACTTCCAGAAGGGCCGCCCGTACCTCGATGGCTACAAGGCCTTCTTCATCGCGGACGCCACCGCGGGCGTCAACGCGGTCAAGAGCAAGCAGGCCTCGATCGAGTTCCGCGGCTTCACCCCGCAGCAGCGTGACGATCTGGTGAAGGCGCTCCCGGGCGAGATCACGGTCCAGGAGGCGCCCTGGATCTGCGTGAACTACATCGTGCCGAACGCGAAGCGCAAGCCGTTCGACGACCCGCGGGTGCGTCGCGCGCTGACGCTCGCGATCGACCGCTGGACGATCGGCGACGCGCTGTCCAAGATCACCATCGTCAAGGACGTCGGCGGCCTCATGCGGCCGAAGGGCCCGTTCGCGATGGCCGAAGCGGATCTGGTGAAGATCGCCGGATTCAGCAAGGACGCGAAGGCGGCGAAGGATCAGGCCAGAGCGCTCCTGAAGGCCGCGGGAGCGGAGAACCTCACCTTCAAGCTGCTGAACCGCAACATCTCGACGCCGTACGAGCCGGTCGCCATCGCCCTCCTCAGCGAATGGAAGGCCGTCGGCATCAACGCGACCAACAACGTCGAAGAGACGACGCCCTACCTCGCCGATCTCGCGTCCGGGAACTTCGACGTCGGGCTCGACTTCAACTGCGACTTCCTCGACGAGCCTGACCTACAGCTCGCGAAGTTCTACTCGGCGAGCAAGCTCGGCAAGGGCCTGAACCGCGCAGGCTACGAGGACAGCAAGCTCGACGACATGATCACCGCGCAGGCTCGCGAGACCGACCCCGCGAAGCGCAAGACCGCGGTCTGGGCGATCGAGCGCTACGCGATGGACGAGATGGCGTACCAGTACCCGGCGCCATGGTGGTACCGGATCATCCCGGCCCTGAGCAAGGTGCGTGGCTGGAACATCGGCTCCAACCACTACACGAACCAGGACCTCGTGAGCGTGTGGCTCGCGCAATGACGCACCTCGCGCACTGATCGACAGGGCCCCCGAACGGGGGCCCTGTCGTTTACCCTCGCCCCGTGCAGCGGTACGTCGCGGGCCGCGTCCTGCTCATGTTCCCAACGCTCCTCGGCGTCGCGATCCTCACGTTCGTGATCATGCGACTCGTGCCGGGCGACATCGTTGAGCTTCGTTACGCGGGGACGGGCGGGGCGGTCGCGCCGGAGGTGATCCAGAACGAACGGCATGCGCTCGGGCTGGATAAGCCGATCCCCGCGCAGTTCGCGGACTGGATGGGCGCCGTCGCCCGCCTGGACTTCGGCAAGTCCCTCTGGACCGATCACCCGGTCATGGACGAGGTCAAGATCCGCCTCGGCCTCTCGCTCGAGCTCGCGATCCTCGCGACCCTCCTCGCGGTCGCGCTCGCCATCCCGCTCGGGGTGCTCGCCGCCGTGCATCAGGACACCTGGATCGACTACACGATCCGCGTCTTCAGCATCGGTGGTCTCGCGATGCCGTCGTTCTGGATCGGGATCCTGATGATCCTCGTGCTGCTCACGCTGTTCCACTGGGCGCCGCCGCTGTTCTTCACGCCGCTCTGGGACGACCCCATCGCCAACCTCGCCCAGCTCATCTGGCCGGCGATCGCCGTCGGGTACCGCTACAGCGCCGTCGCGATGCGCATGACCCGCTCATCGGTGCTGGAGGTCCTGGGCGAGGATTACATCCGCACCGCGCGGGCGAAGGGCGTGGCGGAACGGCGCGTCGTGGTGCGACACGCGCTGCGAAACTCGCTGCTGCCGGTGATCACCGTCATCAGCCTGGAGTTCGCCTTCCTCATCGGCGGGCTCGTCGTCACGGAACAGGTGTTCAACCTCAACGGCCTCGGGAAGCTGCTGGTCGACGCCGTCGCGCACCGTGACTACACGCTCATCCAGGTGCTCGTGCTGCTCATGGCGGCGATCTTCGTGCTCATCAACTTCGTCGTCGACATGCTGTACGTCGTGTTCGACCCGCGGGTCCGCTACTCCTAGGCCGTGAGCGCCATCGCCGGCCGGCGCGAGGAGCTCGCGCGGCGCAGGTTCGAGGAGGACAGCGGGTGGCGACGCACCCGGCGCGTGGTGGCCGACTTCATCCGCCGCCGGCCGCTGGGCGCGTTCGGAGCACTGCTCATCCTGGTGATGGTCGTCGCCGCGATCTTCGCGCCGGTGATCGCGCCCTATGACCCACTGGAGGTGACCTTCAAGGACCTGCTGCTGCCACCGAGCGGCGCGCACCTGGTGGGGACCGACGCCTTCGGGCGCGACGTGTTCTCGCGGCTGATCTTCGGCTCGCGGACGGCGCTCCTCGTGGGTTTCACCGCGTCGCTCGTCGGATCGACCGTCGGGCTCTTCCTCGGGGTCGTCGGCGGCTTCGTCGGCGGTCGGCTCGACCAGGTGATCCAGCGGAGCATGGACATCCTGCTCTCGTTCCCACTCATCGTGCTCGCGATCGCCGTCGTCGCCGCGCTCGGCGGCGGCGAGGGCAAGCTCTCGAACGTGATCATCGCCATCACGATCCCGATCATCCCGCGCGTGGCGCGCGTGATCCGCTCGAGCGCGCTGTCGGTCGTCGCCATGCCGTACATCGAAGCCGCGCGTGCGGTGGGGACCCGCTCCGGCCGGATCATGTTCCGGCATGTCGCTCCCAACGTGTTCGCGCCGTTCATCATCATGGTCACGGCGTTCCTGGGTCAGGCGATCCTGCTGGAGGCGTCGTTGTCGTTCCTCGGTCTCGGGGTGAACGAGCCCACGGCGGCGTGGGGCCTGATGCTCCGCGGCGCGGGTATGCAATTCCTCGAGCGCGCGCCGTGGCTCGCGATCGCGCCTGGGCTCGCCATCAGCGCGGCGGTCTTCGGCTTCAACCTCTTCGGTGATTCGCTGCGCGACGCGCTCGATCCGCGCCTCCGAACCAGCTGAGGCCGGCCTCTCTATCCTCGACGTGGTGAGCGACATGCCACCCGTTCTGACGCCCGCGTACCGACTCGTCATGCGGTTGGAGATCGACAACCGTCCCGGCATGTTCGCGGAGGTCGCGCGCACCATCGGCGCGCGCGGCGGGAGCCTCGGCGCGATCGACCTGGTCGAGGCGACCCCGTTGAAGCACGTGCGCGACGTGACGGTCGATGTCCCGGACGAAGTGACGGGCGAGCAGCTGGAGGCCGACCTCCAGCACCTAAGAGGCGTCGTCGTCCGCTCGGTGTCGGACCGTACGTTCCTGATGCACCTGGGCGGGAAGGTCGCGATGACCGGTCGCGTGGCGGTCCGCAACCGCGACGACCTGTCGCTCGTGTACACGCCCGGCGTCGCTCGGGTCTCCATGGCGATCGCCAAGGACCCCGAGCGCTCGTGGGCCCTCACCCAGCGGGCGAACGCGATCGCGATCGTCTCCGACGGCACCGCCGTCCTCGGCCTTGGCAACGTCGGCCCGCTCGCGGCGCTACCGGTGATGGAGGGGAAGTCGCTGCTCTTCGCCGATCTCGCAGGCGTGTCGGCGTTCCCGATCGTCATCCACCCGGGCACCGTCGAGCAGACCGTCGAGACGGTCGCGCGGATCTCGGTGGGCTTCGGCGGCATCAACCTCGAGGACATCGCCGCGCCCGCGTGCTTCGAGATCGAGCGCCAGCTGCGCGCGCGGCTCGACATCCCCGTCTTCCACGACGACCAGCACGGGACCGCCATCGCTGTCCTCGCCGGCCTTCGGAACGCCGCGGCGGTCTGCGGTGTGACCATCGACGACCTTCGCGTGGTCGTCCTCGGCGCGGGCGCGGCTGGCCTCGCCACCGCGAGGCTCCTCCACGTCGCGGGTGCCAAGCACGTCATCGCCATCGATCACACGGGGACCGTCACCACGCAGCGGAGCGACCTCAACCCCGAGAAGCGCGCCGTCGCGGAGGAGGTCGGCGCGACCGGCTCGTCGCAGTCCCTCGCCGAGGCCCTGGTCGGCGCGAACGTCCTCATCGGCCTCTCCGGCCCGCGACTCGTGAGCCTCGAGATGGTGCGCACGATGGCGAAGCCGCGGATCGTCTTCGCGATGGCCAACCCCGACCCCGAGGTCGACCCGATCGCGGCTGCACCCCTGGTCGACGTGATGGCCACCGGTCGGAGCGACTTCCCGAATCAGGTGAACAACGTCCTCGCGTTCCCCGGCGTGTTCCGCGGGCTGCTCGACGCGCGCGCGAGCTCGGTCACCACGAACATGGAGCTCGCGGCGGCCGCGGCGCTCGCCGACTGTGTGCCCGCGGCGCTGCGGTCGGCCGAGTACATCCTCCCATCGGTCTTCGACGCGCAGGTGGTGCCCGCGATCGCGAAGGCCGTCAGCGCGGCCGCCCGGGCCGACGGGGTCGCGCGGCGGACAGACCGTGATGCGGTACCGGGACCGGCGGGGCGGTCGATCGGCTGACCAGCACTGGCACCGGCCATGCAACGGCACGGCCCATGATGAAAGAGCCCGAGCACGAAGACGACACGCCGAACCGCCCGATCGAGAACGCCGTCGAGAGTGATGACGCCGATGTGATCCTCGATGACGACGTGGACTTCACCGACCAGCCGCTGGTGACCGACGCGGACGAGGTCGTCGAAGGAGACACCGACACGACGTTCTTTCCGCCGACCGATCCGGTGCTCCGTCCGGGGGCCCACGGAGAGCCGGAGGTCCTCGGCGGCTTCGCGCCGACCGCGGAGCCGCCGGCGCCGGATCGGTCGTCGGATGGTCGGATCGGCGATGAGGCGCTGGCGGACGCGATCCGTGACGCGCTCGCGCTCGACGCCTCGACCGCCGAGCTGTCGCTGAACGTTGAAGTCCGGGATGGCGTCGCGCATCTCCGCGGGAACGTCGACGGCATCGAGGACGGCGAGAACGCGGAGGCCGTCGCCGCCGCGGTGCCGGGCGTCGTCGAGGTCGTCGACGACACCGAGCTCGGGGTCTAGCGGCCCTTCCAGACCGGCACGCGCTTCTCCAGGAACGCGGTCACGCCTTCGCGGAAGTCCTCCGAGCCATACGCGAGCCCGACGATGTCCTCGCCCGCGCCCAGCCGCTCGCGCTCCGACTCGAGCACGCGGAGCACGGCCAGCTTCGTCGCCAGGATCGTGAGCGGCGCGTTCTTGCTGATGCGATCGGCGAGCGCCGCGACATGGGCCTCGATGCGCGCGAGGGGCACGACCTCGTTGAACGCGCCTGCCGTGTGCGCCTCCACCGCCGTCGCGAGGCGTCCGGTGAACAGCAGCTCCTTCGTGACCGCGGGACCGACGATCTGCACCAGCCGCGCGACGTTCCGGAGCGACAGCGTGTTGCCGACGGTCCGCGCGATCGGCACGCCGAACCGCGCGTTGTCGGCGGCGATCCGAATGTCGCACGCGAGCGCGAGCGCCGCGCCGCCGCCCGCGGCGACGCCACGGATGAGCGCGATCGTCGCCTTCGGGAGCTTCTCGACGGCGGCGATCGTCCGCTCGACGTGCTTCTCGTAGACGAGGGCGTCCTCGAGGCCGCGGATCTCGCCGACCTTGCGGATGTCGCTCCCCGACACGAACGCCTCGTCGCCCTTGCCCTGGAGCACGACGACACGGACCGCCTCGTCGGCCGCGAGATCGGCGCAGATCTCGAACAGGCTCGTGTACATCTCCTGGGTGAACGCGTTGCGCGCCTCGGGCCGGTCGAATGTCACCCACGCGATGGCTTCGCGCTTCTCGAGCCGCACCGTCATCGCGCGACCGTCACGAGCGCGTCGATCTCCGCCGCCGGAAGGCCGGCCTCCGCGAGGACCTCGCGGGTGTGCTCGCCGAGCAGGGGCGCCGCCCGACGTATGGACGGAGGGGTGTCGGAGAGATGGAGCGGTGACCCGATCGCGCGCACCGTTCCGAGGGTCGGATGGGGCAGGTCGATGAACAGTCCACGCTCGGCAAGGTGCGGATCCGCGAACACCGTGGCGAGGTCGTTGATCCGTCCACAGGGGACTCCCGCGTCCGAGAGCGATCGCATCCACTCGCCGGTCGGCTTGGTGACGGTCACAGCCTCGATGATGGCGGCGAGCTCGGTCGCCCGTTCGCGGCGTCGCGTGGCGTCCAGCCACTTTGGGTCGCGCTCGAGCCGCTGGAGCCCGGTCACGCGGCAGAAGGCGGTCCAGTTGGGTGGGCTCGTGGCCCCGATCGCGATGTAGCCATCAGCGGTCTTGAACGCTTGGTACGGCGCGCTCACCCGGTGCGCCGAGCCGAGCGGCCCGGGGACCTCGCCCGTCGTGAGGTACACACCGGACTCCCAGATCGCGAGCGACACGCCGCTCTCGATGAGCGAAAGGTCGATGAGCTGACCCTTGCCGGTCCGGTCGCGGGCGCGAAGCGCCGTCACGATCGCGAACGCGCCGTAGAGCGCGGAGGCGAGATCCACCGCCGGCACCCCGACCTTGACCGGCGGCCGGCCCGGCTCGCCGGTGACGCTCATGAGCCCGCTCTCCGCCTGGAGGATGAGATCGAGGCCGGCGCGATCGCGATCCGGACCGGTACGGCCATACCCCGTGATCGAGCAGTAGATGAGCCGCGGATGATCGAGAGCGAGCGTGTCGTAGCCGACGCCGAGCCCGTCGAGGGTGCCGGCGCGCAGGTTCTCGATGATCACGTCCGTCCCGCCGACCAGCGTGCGGAACGCGCGTTTCCCCGCCGCGGACTTCAGGTCGAGCGCGACGCTCCGCTTGTTGCGATCGAGGCGGACGAACCCCGCGCCGTCCGCGCTGCCTGGCGCGAACGGCCCGAGAGCGCGGGCGTAGTCGCCGCCGGACGGGGACTCGACCTTGATGACATCGGCGCCCATATCCGCGAGGAGGGTCCCGGCGTATGGCCCGGCCATGTAGTTGCCGAGCTCCAGGACGCGGATCCCGTCAAGCGCCGCGGTAGCCACGGATGACCTCGTCGTAGAAGCCGAGCAGCTGGTCGGTCACGTGCGACCAGTCGAACTCTCGCGCCCGCACCGAGCCCGCCAGGCCGAGCCGCGTCCGGAGTGCCGGCTCGTTCACCAGCCGCTCGAGGGCGGAGCAAAGGGCGTCGGGGTCCTTCGGCTCGACGAGCAGGCCGGAGACGTTCCGCTGGATCACGCGCTTGTAGCCATGGATGTCACTGGCGACCGCCGCCGTCCCCGCCGCCATCGCCTCGAGGAGGACGACCCCGAACGACTCCTGTCCGGTCGACGGCGCGCAGAAGACGTCGGCCGTCTTGTAGAAGCGGGCCTTGTCTATGTCGCTCGCGCGGCCCGCGAAGAGGACGTCCGCCACGTGCCGCTGGTGAACGAACTTCCGGAGCTCCCCGAGCTGCGGGCCGCGGCCGACGACGATGAGCCGGGTCTCGGGGTAGCGCTCCTTCAGCTTCGCGTACGCGTGCAGCAGATAGGTCGCGCCCTTCCGCGGCTCGAGCCGGCCGACGAAGAGGATGTTCGTCTTCCCGTCGCGGTACTCCGGGAACGGCTTCGCGCTCGCGAAGAAGTCGACGTCGACGCCGTTCGGGATGATCCGGTAGTCGCCCGGGAAGTAACGCGAGACGAAGTGCCGCGCCGCGCTCGACACGGCGATCCGTCCATCGAGCTTGCTCATGTAGCGCTGTGCGATCCCGCGGAACGCCCAGTAGCTGAACGAGAAGCCACCGAAGGCGTGGAACGTCGCGACCTGCGGGCACGACTTGCGGTCGAGGATCTGCGCGGAGAGGAGCGGGACGAGCGGCTCGTGGTGATGGATGATGTCGAACTTCTCGCGGTCGAGGATCCCGGTCACCAGGTATTCGAGCCGCGCCGACAGCGTGATCCGGCCGATGCTCCCGTTGTACGGGACGGCGATGGCCTGACCGATCTGGATGACGTCCTGCGCCGGCGGGTCGTCGCCCCAGGGCGCGGTGAGGATGCGCACCTCGTGGCCTCGCGCGCGCAGGTTCTGGTACGTCTCGCGGATGTTGTCGTTCGGGTACGCGTAGGGGCTGACGATGCCGATCTTCATGCCGGTCTCTTGATCCGATGGCGCGCGCGCTTGTACGGGTCGCGGACCATCGACCGCCATTGCTGCGTCGCGACCCCGTCGAGATGCTCGCGGAGGGTCCAGGCCCGTCCCTCAGCTCGGGTCGTGCGAGCGCGGATCGCCGCCCGGAGCGCGTCGATGCCCTCGCCGGAGAACTCCGTCCAGGCGGTGCCGACGAGCTTCGCGTGATGCGCGTCGCTCGAGCCGGTCTCGGCGACCCGGAGGACGTGCTCGTTGAGGTGGCGCGCGCGCGACACGCGGACGCGACCGGCGTAGCTCGGGTTGCGGACCTCGACGCCGTCGACGAACGATTGCGCGTCGCCTCGCGCGGCGAGGGTCCGCAGCGCCCGCTCGCCCACCGAGAACGTGAGGTACGAGAGCGGGTGCGGCACGACCGCCATGCCGCCGGCGCGGTGGATCGCGATCACCGTCTCGGACAGCGACCGGAACATCGGGATCTCGTCCTCGACGAACAGGGCGAGCAGGTGGCCCGCCCGCGTCGTCACCTCGATGCCGGTGGCCACGACGACCTTCGATCCGCG
>WNFM01345518.1_pt1 | contig 10774 bp, 9 predicted proteins | sample 5400271 | NCBI WGS metagenome assembly WNFM01 (sample SAMN13153352, study PRJNA577476) | soil metagenome | isolation source: 60 cm saprolite on Douglas fir-dominated hillslope | place: USA:California | collected 2013-09-17 | reverse complement strand
TCGAGAACTGAGTGAACGGCCGACTGGATTTCATCTTTTATAGTGGCGTATTGCGCCTTTAAATCCAGGATCGGGACTGTCATTCGTGATACGACTGCTATGCTCATGATTTACCGGAGGCCCTCTTTTGATGATTTTTGTATCCACCTCCTTCAATGCATTCTTCTAGCCAAATTGCAGGAGAGACGCTCCATGCATAAGCAGTTGATATTAAAGCTGTTATTCGCAACGCAATGCAAAAGACATGATCGAGCCAAGCGATTGTGCAGAGCCTTTCACATAAAAGGACAAGCGCTGGAAACCCCACGGCGCAACGAAAGAAGGAAAAACGGCCACAAACTCTTGCACATCTTGCGTTGTCACAGCCAGCGGTGCAATTTGCGTTCAGCAGGTCTCTCCTGCAAGAGAGCTAACTCCGGCCAGCAATAGAATTAAGTAGATACGAGCCATGAAGCCCCAGATCGCCATCAGACACGCGTACATGGCAGGAAAAGTGCATCCTTCATGCTCGCTATGAATGCGACTATTACATCATCCAACCGGAGCAGCGACGAGCTGCTCAAGACCAAAGTTGAGACGCGGACGGCGAAGATTGGAATCATAGGGATGGGTTATGTTGGCCTCCCTCTTGCCCTGCTGTTCAGCGAACAAAAGTTTCGTGTTACCGGCTTCGATATTGATCCGGTCAAGGTGGACACACTGACCAGGGGCAGGTCGTATATCGTCCGGATCCCTGAAACCGAGATCCAGTCAGCCATCGCGAACGGGTTTCAGGCGACCAGCGACTTTACCGGCATCGCCGATATGGACGCAGTGCTCATTTGCGTACCCACACCGCTGAACGACCATCATGAGCCGGACCTCAGCTACGTTGTGGCCACGGCGAACAACATCGCTCCGCACCTTCATCCAGGACAATTGATTGCGCTGGAGAGCACTACTTATCCGGGGACCACTGAGGAACTTCTGGTGCCGATCCTGGAGAAAAACCCAACAGGACTGAAGGCAGCGCGGAATGGGGCCGCATCAGATAGTGAATTTTATGTTGTCTTCTCGCCGGAGCGCGAAGATCCGGGCAATGACACGGTAGCCCGGCGCGACATACCCAAGGTGATCGGAGGATTGAATCCCATCGCCACCCAGCTTGGCAGCGAGATCTATAACACTATTTTCGACCGCACGGTGCCTGTTTCCGCTCCGGCGGTAGCGGAAATGACCAAGCTGCTGGAAAACATTTATCGCTGTGTGAACATTGCTCTGGTAAATGAGCTCAAGATGCTCTGCTTGCGCATGGGGATCGATATCTTTGAGGTAATTAAAGCCGCTTCCACCAAGCCTTTTGGTTTTCAGCCGTTTTATCCCGGTCCCGGAATCGGGGGCCATTGCATTCCGCTGGATCCATTCTATCTTTCGTGGAAGGCGAAGGAGTACGACTTCCATACCCGGTTTATAGAACTGGCGGGCGAGATCAATTTGAGCATGCCCTACCATGTGGTTCGAGCGGCCGGGGCGGCCCTGAATCGCCAGAAGAAAACATTAAACGGCGCCAAAGTGCTGGTGCTTGGCGTGGCCTACAAGAAGGACATTGACGATCTGCGCGAATCTCCGTCATTGACGGTCATCGAGCTGCTGCAACAAGAGGGCGCGCAGGTCAGCTACAACGATCCTTACTTTGCCTTCGTCGGCAGGGGACGAAAGTACGATCTTCAGATGTCCAACACGCCGCTCACCGATCTGGGGCAGTTCGATCTGGTAATGATTGTGACCGACCACTCAGATTACGACTACGAAGCGATCGTGCGGGAAGCACAACTTGTGGTTGATACCCGCAATGCAACCCGGGACATTCAGTCAGAGAAGATCGTCCGCTGTTAGAGTTTTCACAGCACGCGAAACTGCGTGCTCTGAAAAACCGGCCGGCCAGCCCGCGCAACCACGCGATATCTGGCCGGCATTTGCTTTTGCTCTATTTGCACCCGCTATGTGGGTATGGGGCGTCTTTCTGAAAACAGGCCCGTGAATGAGCTGTTGCCGGAAAAATCGTAGCTGTTGACTTCGATGGCTACGCCTGCGATCTCTCCCGGCGCTCCCTCATGCACGCGCACGACGCTGCCTTTGCAACCAACAAATATCGGCTTGGCGGCAAGCGTCAGGTTCTGGGGCAAGAGCAGAGTGCAGTCTACATCCTGGCCCAACTTGAGCCGCCCGGGGGTACGAAAGAAAATGCCCTGGGCACTAACGTTGGCGGTTTCCCCCACAAAGACCTCGGAGGTTTCAGCAACAACAATCTCCATCAGCACTTCGAGTGGAAGGCGTGACAGCTTGCGTTTTTGCGGATAGCTTGACATTTGTCTTACCTAAAGGACTTACCCGGAGGCTGGAAATCAGCGGAAGACAGCAACTGAACCAGGCAATGCACGAGAGTTGCCATTCGTGAAGGCCGCAATCTTACGCTGGCTCAGTAATTTAGCCCATCCCGGTCCTTCCGGGTCGCCTCATGTTGGCAACCCTTTTCGCAGATGTTCCCGTCTTTTTGGGTCTTCAACTTGGGTCTTCAACGCGCATGCGTCTGTCCGGCCATGCAAAGATTAGTCACAATTTATCATTCGAGTGACCTCTATACAAGAATAGGCTGCAAATCGGAGGGATGTTCCCGCTCCACTCAGCCATCCCCGGAACCAGAGTACCGCATCCATTATTCGGTCGCCCAGTTCCCCCGGCGTCCCCAGCAGCACCGAGACGCTTGATACTTCTGTAACTTTCATGGGCGAAATAGCGCGGATATCATTAGTCCCATGGCAACTCAGGCACGCGTACGTACGGCGCCCCAACCGGGTTCAAGGTCATCCCAGGAAAAGGCAGTTTTCCGCCGCTGGCAGCGGTACCGGCTCAATTTGCCCATCCGGCTGATCTTTGTACACGATGGCGGAACAAAAATCACCGCCGGACGCGGAAATGATATGAGCGAAGGCGGCGTCCTGGTGTTTGCTGGAATTGAACTCAAGACCGGCGACGAAGTTTCCATCGAATTCACGCCACCCTTTTCAGCCGGTCCGGTCCGCGCCAAGGGTGTGGTGCGGCATCGCCGCGGGTATAACTACGGTATTGAATTCCTGGTCGAAAACGAGACTGACAAGGAACACACTGAGAAATTCCGCGGCCTGCTGCGCCTGGCCGCCGGCAACGCCACCGAGTAACCTTCGCCCCGTTCGATCATTGGCTTTCCAGCCGATCCAGCGATCCAGCGTTTCAGCGCGGAACCTCATACGCCCCGACAGCAAATGCCTTGCCCTGCGGAAGCGCCACCTCATCTTTGTCTGTTGGCTGGCTTGCACCCAAAATAAACGGATTATTCGGCAGTGCCACGGCGCCCTGCTCCGCGCGCCGGGCTTGTCCCCGCCGCCGATTGTTACGGTGGAGCGTCCACGCTCCGCGCCAAATCCCTTGTCCCAGATCGTCACCCAGACGCCGTTATTGTTCTGGCCACCGCTGTTGGGGCCGCTCTCGAGATCGGAAAAGAAGATGCGCGGCGGCGCGGGCTGGGCGGGGAGGCAGGGAGGTATAGCGAGGAGGGTGAGGACTATGAGTGGAAAGACGTTTCCCGTTCGAGCCATGGTAACCATTACCTTAGGCGTTGCTCAACTTGCAATCGAATGGCATCCATCGCAGGGTGGCGCTGCGCAACACTCCGTACAATTCGGCGACGGCACTCCTCTCGTTCCAATCCCGTTCTTCCGGACAAGACATGGCCCGCATCATGAAGATCGAGGTGGACAAGCATTGCGTCAATGTGGCCCAAAGCTTCCAAATTTGGGCAGTTCAGTTGGATCGCCAACGCAGCGCAATAATCGGGTAATCTTAAGGCTTCGAGCGTCCAGCGCTCTGGGCCCTGCCCCTGGCCAGGAAGAATCAGCCAGGATGGTTGCAGATCCTGCCTGCCGGCTGTCTCGTTTGCTATCCAAGTTTCAATCTCTTGCTGGGTGCAATCCCCATCAAAAACGCTAAGTGCGACAAGAGGTACTTGCATTTTTAGATGGGCAACCGCCTGCCGAGCGAGGGTTGCTTTGTCCCCAATCTCGCGAATCAGCACACGTCGCCGCAAAGCGCTGGGCAGCGCCTCCTCGATAAGCAGAGCAGCAAACTTGTCCTCAACATAAATCATGAGTTCTGGTTGAGGATTGCCGGTCATTTCATGAATAGCAAAGCGTGTACTCACGTTTGCGATGCTTTCATGGTCCGTTCCATGTTTGCGAAGTAAAACCCGCGCTTGTCGCGGCAGGCTGTCCAAGACGGCCTCAGAGTGCGTAGTGCAAATGATCTGAAGCTTTTTTGTCCAACAGATCTTAATAAGGCATTCCATTAACCTTTCCTGTGCCTCTGGGTGTAACCCTAACTCGATCTCTTCAATCAGAACGAGACCTCCTGTTGGCATTTTTTGCAAACGCGAGAGGAGTGTTATCACTGCACATTCGCCAGCTCCCATGTCAAACCCCGAATAGCGAGCGCCGGCCCGGCAATTTTGCAGGAGGAAACCGCGTACGGTTTGAGTATCAGCTGCTTGGTAGGTCTTTCCCATGATGAACGAAAGCGCTGCCAAGGATTGCGCATTGAGTCGCTCAACTTGCATGCCATCTGCCGCCACGAATGCGGAACGAACTCCAGAGATGTCGGACGGAGGAAGGACTCGCGATATGGGTATGACGTCTATTTCTCGTGGCGGCAATTGGCGGTGAGCATCGTGCCGGCCCGGATCGGTGACACGCCGCCATCGCCCTTCGATCACCCGCGCGCCATATTCAGTTTCGTTTCCGTGATCCACTAAAACCCAGTTTATGATTATTCCGTTCAGAACCGGCGCCGTGGATCTGCGATGAAAAAAATCCTGAAAGGTGTACCCCTGGCCGGCCCTCGGCTGCCTCTTCGGTCGCGTATTGCTTCTATAAGCCGTCCATATCGGGGCTGGCCGAGCCGAAATTGCCGCAAGCGCAAGGACCGTTGATTTGCCTACGCCATTTCTTCCACAAATCGCAGTTATTGGGAAGTTGAACGGGACACCTAGCCTCTGAATTCCCCGAAGACCTGGATCAGCCTCTACTTTTACTTGCCTGAGGAACGCACGAGGAAAGTTCTGTGGCAGATTCTCCCAGAATTCAAGCAGGCGCCTCTCGTTGTCGTTTAGCCTACGTCCCGGCACCTTGTTCCTCCATCACGACAGTAACGTCACCCTCTCGATCCTGTTCAGGAGACCCTGATTCAGGCGACGTGCGGTCCCGCAATCGCCACTCACTGTGGCCGCGACAGAAGATCCTGAAGTCACACTTCGGACATTCTCCCTTTGCCGGTCCGGTACGTTCAAAATTCTTTCGAACGATGTTGTCCTTAATTGACGTGACTGCATCACGCACTTCAGCAAGAGCTTCTTCTCGGCGCGCTTCTGAAACATCCACCTGAATTCGCTCTTCCACTCCTTCTGCACGCAACTCAGGGGAGGGAGCATTGGGAGTGATTACATGGGCAGTTCCAGTTGCAGGCTCGTAGGGAAATGCATATTGTACGGCGCTAGCGTACAGCCGAAGTTGCCGCTCAACACGGTGCCGAAGTTTATCGAAATCGTCTCTTCCGGTAAATCGATGTGCTTTGAAGTCCACGATTCCGACCGCCTGGCGCGGAGAGTTCTCACTCATTGTGTCAACTTTTTCTAGTAGGTCAACGACACCGGTGATCAGGGCACCGCTTTTCCTATCAATAAATTCGAATGGCTTCTCTACGGCATATGTATGAGAAAGCAATTCTTGGTATGCTGTGACATATCGCTTAAGAGCTTTGCTAGCGGATTTTCTTAGTGCGTCCAGGGGCCGTCCTTGCGTGTAACGCAGGTGAAATCTTTCGTTGACCAATGTGTCGACTTCTTCAGGAGATATGATAGTTCCACTGCGAGCGCGTTCATGAATTTCGGCCAAAATGTTATGGAGTTGTCGTCCGTAGCCGTATTGCTCGCCTACGCCTGGGCTGAATCCCATTAACGAACGAAGCTGGTATTCGAATGCACAGCGCCAAAAATATGTCAGGTCTGAAAATGTGGTCGGCAACATCACGGCGTCGTCGGGTGGTCTAGGCTGACCCTTGATCCGTGACGTCGGGTCCGATCCGTCACGAGATACACAATGGTGATGTATTTCGAGGAAATATTCGGTAGGTTTTTTGCGCTGTCGCTCGAGCGAAGAAATATTTAGAAATTTCTCGCATCGAGTAAGTGCGACATACCAAAGACGCCTTTCACCGTCATCGCCGCTGGCGTAGTCACCTGGGTTGAACACGTTTGGCGAAATGAATGTTTCAGGACCCTGATTGCGCCTGCTGCTTGGGAAGCTCATACTAGAAACTCGCGGAATAAACACAACCGGCCATTCGAGCCCCTTAGCTGCGTGGACCGTCATAATCTGCACTGAGTTCAATCTGGCCACTTCGTCCAATCCACCCTCCTCGGCGTTTGTGGCGGCCCAGTTCCCCAAAAAAAGACAGAGGCCCTTAAGATTTGACGGTGTTATCCATTGGTGTACAGATTCGAATTCCGTCAGGAGGCGACTGAAGGCTCCCAAATTGAACAAGACATCTTGCTTCCACTCAGCTGTTTGACTGCCGAGATGCTGCAACATCTCATGAAAAATGTCCTGCGGATAGATTCTTTTTGCCAGATGCCCTCGCAACTCTTTCCTGAGACTCCGCTTGTCGAGTTCTTCAAGCTTTGAACCTATCCAGTTTAAGAGGAGGCCCGAGGACGCCGACGGCATTTCTCGTTGGCTCAATCGGCTTATTGTCTTGCGCACAAAGTCTCGGGTCTGGAGCGTGTTAAGGATTTGGGTCCGTCCGTCATCATCCGGCAGTGCAAAGTCTGCACGAGCAAGAAGACAAAATGCTGCTTGGACCAGTCGAATCTCATCATTGTCGAACAGTCCGCGCGTCCCTGTTATCACGACTGGAACGCCTTTTTCGCGCAGCTTCTGTGCAAAGACACTGCCGGAAGCTCGCACACTCCGAAGGAGAATTGCCATGTCGGCATAGTCCATAGCACGTTTCGTCCCATCCTTTTCCTCAAAGACGACCCCTCGGAGTTCGGCAATGCGTGAAGCAACCCATTCGGCTTCGGCGTGTTCAGAGGGGAAAGTGCGGACCTGTATGTCGCCTGGCTCGGCAGGCTGTTCTACTAAGGATCCCCCGGCATTGCGGCGTCTTGCGACCATTTCCTTGAGAAGACGCTTCTGCACCTGCCTGATGGCGCTGTCTGCTACCTCAACTATCGCGTGAGTGGAACGAAAATTATCGGTCAGTTTTATTGTGTGCACATTGGGATACCGGCGCTCAAAACTTAGGATATTGTGCACGCTGGCGCCACGAAATCCGTATAGTGCCTGATCATCGTCACCGACTGCAGTTATACGAAGGGCTTTCCCCTTATCGGTTAATAATGCAATCAACGCTTCCTGCCGATCGTCGATGTCTTGGTATTCGTCGACTATCAAGTGTTTGAACCTATTTCTGAGTTTCTCTAAGTCGCCAGAATTGCTCTGCAATCGTTCGATAAGCTCGTCCAATATCCGATTAAAATCAAAGAAGTAGTTAGGAGCTTCGGCTGCGAGTGCTCGGTACCGGACGACCGCGTCTCTGACCCTAGAGTTTTCTATCCTATTTGGATTTATTCCCTCTTGGTGTAGCACGTTCAAAGTCGCAGTAAAGCGACGGACCGTTTCCCAGTAGGTCTTTGTTCTTGTCAAGGAACGTAGCCTGTCGAGCCCGATACCGCGATTGGAGTCTTCAAATCTTGTAAAGTTTGCGGAGATTAACGCAGCTTGACGAACTTCATCCATCACTTCCCAATTTCTATACTTTGGATGGAGTTCTCGTAAGATCCGGAGGCAAAATGAGTGGATCGTGCCAACATACATGTCACCTAGGGAAGGCTCATCAGGAATTTCTTGTTCCAGGTACGTGCGTATTCGAGCTTTTAGCTCGTTAGCTGCGTGATCCGTAAACGTGAACGCAATGATGGCGTTTTTTGGGGTGCGGCGGTGCTTCACCAAATACGCGACTCGGCGAGACAGGGTGTCAGTCTTTCCGCTTCCCGCACAAGCGAGAATGAGCAAGTTGCCAGAGTCGTGCTCGATGGCCTCTTGCTGAGCTGGAGTTGGTTTGATCATGGAAATCTACGACCTCATGGCTTGACGCATGCTTGGCAGCAGCGCATCCATGAGTTTCATAGGGACCGCGTTTCCGATCTGAATAGCAATCTGGCCAGAACGTCCTTCAAAGTTATAGCAATCCGGGAACGTCTGAAGGAGTGCAGCTTCGCGGAGAGTAATCGCGCGATTGTCCGCAGGATGTGCAAATCGCCCTTTGGTCACATCCGTGCAGCCAGTGGTGAGCGTAGGGGCTATGTCGTCCCATTTCATGCGTCCATAAACGTCGGGGTGGCCCTTGTGTCCGGCATGGCACCCTAGAGCCAATTCCCTCGGGAGGGCCGATCTGCTTCCTCCGTCTTTTGGAATTGCGGCTAACCGCTTTAAAGCAATCGCCTGATGAGTCCGAGCGAAGTGTAGAGGATCCTTTTTCGCGCGCTGTCCCGTTTTCAGCTTGATCAGTCCTTGAATGGCGTGGCGAACCGTCACTCGTTTCCCCTCGGGAGAAGTGGCAGCCGGAATGGTGGGCAGCTTCACATTTCGAGAAGCAAACATAATGCACCGAATACGCCGTTGAGGAACACCGTAATCTGCAGCATCGACTCTCACCGGGCCGGTTAAGGTGTAGCTTGGCGGTAATCTCCGGCGTAGTCTTGCAAGCAGTTTTGAATTTGAAGGCGACGCTAAACCAGGTACATTCTCGAAAAAAATTATCGCCGGCTTCAGGGCACGGGCAAATCGAGCCGCTTGAAGAATCAATTCAGCGCGGGTGTCGTTTCCTTTTTGACGATTTTGGCTGCTGAACGGTTGGCACGGTGCGCAAACGACTAACAGATCGAGGTTGCGTCCTTTTAGGAGCTCATCGCGAATGATCTTTGGTTTAACCCTCCGGATATCCTCCTGGAATAACGTGACTCTTGGGTGATTCGAGCGGTATGTGGCACAAGCGACGGGGTCATTATCAATTGCAGCTACAACGCGGAAATGACGGCGCTTAAGTGCTTCGGTGACCGCGCCCGAACCACAGAAAAGATCAACGGCCGTGAGCCATCGCTTCAAGACCTCCAGCGCCCTCCCGCTAGCCCTGCGTGAAATCACTTAGCGAGATTGTAGCATCCCCATATTAGTGGAAAGGTAAGGCGCTGTTTAAATACCCTTCTTCTCGCACACTCCGATCAATTTCAGCAGGCGTCTCTCTACTTGGGCCCGGTTGGATGTTTGGCATTGCCAGATTACGCCAACGTGCCAGCCCGCATTGCGAATAGCCCTCGCAACCCTCTTGTCTCTGGGCAAGCTTGCGAGCACGCAACCCTTATGGCGATGCCAAAAACAACCGTGGACAAATAGCGCCAAACGATATCGCGGAAAGACCAGGTCCGGTGAGCCGGGCAGATCGGTGCGGTGCAGACGAAACCGGAAGCCGAGCGCATGGGCTCTTTCCCGTACAAGGAGTTCAGGTTGGGTATTTCGCGATTTGACCTGCGACATGTTCCAGCTTCGCATCTTCGGACTTAGGTGGTCAGTCATCAAAGCAAATGTAGGCTGAAATGAACTTTTCTTCAACGGGACGAAATTGGCTTGGCTGACGTTCCGGATAGACTTTTTGCTTGACAAAAAGGCGAACAAAATGGTAAAGTAGATCATTTCCCTCCTAGTGAGGAAATGCGGCATTTGGACGGTCTTTGACAACAGAGCAAAACTGGCCTTTAGCTCTTAGCCTTTGGCTTTTAGCCCAAATCAACCCCAAACCATTCGACCCTATGCCAGTCGGTGGCTGTATGGGTCAAACCTACGCCAAAATGGGATGACCTGGGATGAATGGGGAGGGGTGGCAGGAGATCGGGAGATCGGGTGATCGGAAGAGCATCCCTGGGGATGAATCGTGTAAGCCCTTTAGAATCCTAGGTGAGCGATAGGGGGAGGGTGCACGCTTTACGCCAGCACGCTCTCACTGAAAGCCAGAATACCCAGCACGAAGCAAAGGTGCGTTGCGGCAGGCGGTCACGGATCTGCATTCCGATGGTCATGGCGACGGCGCCCTTGGTCATGATAGCCAGCGTGCCGCCCAGCCACACTCCCAGCATAAGGTGCGACTTCAAGACCAGCGCCGCGGCTGAGATCTGGCCAGGATCGCCCCACTCGGTGAGGAAGAAAGAGGCAAAGCAGGCCAGGGCCCCCTTGGTCCAGCCGGCAGGACGGGGATGGTCGGCAGAGACGAGTTTTGGTTTCTCCGTCCAGATCAGGATGGCGGAGATGAAGAAGGCGACGCCGCTGACGGCGTATGTCCAGTGCGACTGGAAGCGGATGACGGCGCTGCCCAGCAGTACCGCCACCAGCATTTTGGCGCCGCTGGCTGCGGCAAACGCCAGGAAGACCGGGCCCGCGCGATAGCGGAGCGTGAGTGACGTCAAGGTATACATTGACTTGTCACCCACCAGCTCCGCGATCAGCACGGTCCAGAATGCGAGCGGAATGATGTATCCGAAAGTATCCAAGCCGCTAGCTGCGTTTTCTCATAGCCACTCGATCTTCAGAATGGTATGCAGTTCGATCACGTTTGGCGCTACTCCGGTCTGGTCATGCATGCGGTCAAAGAACCC
>WNFM01233109.1_pt1 | contig 10774 bp, 11 predicted proteins | sample 5400271 | NCBI WGS metagenome assembly WNFM01 (sample SAMN13153352, study PRJNA577476) | soil metagenome | isolation source: 60 cm saprolite on Douglas fir-dominated hillslope | place: USA:California | collected 2013-09-17 | reverse complement strand
AAGCACCTTTAGACCCGACAGGCTGGCTTCATCCTTCGGGCTGGGTTTCAGAAAAACGATTGAAACGGTTAATGTATTGTGCTCGTTCTTCCTTCATCTCAGTTAATGGTTAGGCGACTAGAGAACCTGTGAACCTGATTGAACTCCAAAAGAAGCTTCGCGCCGCGCTGCGGACCGCGGCCGCCGAGTCGTTTCACATAGAGCTCGACCTGTTAGTCACGGAAGTACCTCCGCGGACTGAACTTGGCGATCTCGCCTTCCCAGTCGCTTTCGAACTCGCCAAGCAAATCAAACAGAAGGCCGGCGAAAAACGCGCGCCGCGGACGATTGCTGAGAGTTTGAAACCAGCTCTGGAGGCGATTGAAGATGTCTCGTCGACGTCGCCGGCGCAGGTTATCTAAACGTTTTCTTTGATCGCGCAAGGCTAATCGCCGAGCTTTCAGCCAAGCCGGACACAGCCGCCGGTGCTGGGGCCGTTTCGCGAAAGCTGATGGTCGAACATACCAGCATCAATCCCAACAAAGCTGCGCACATCGGGCACGTGCGCAACGCTGTGCTCGGGGATACATTTGTGCGAATTCTTCAGGCCGCCGGAAATCGCGTCGAAGTCCAGAACTATATCGACAACACCGGTGTCCAGGTTGCTGACGTGGTGGTCGGCTTCATGCACATCGAGCAGATGAGCCTGGACGATATTAAGGCGCTTGACCGCTCCCTTCCGGCTGAACTTCCGTTTGATTATTACTGCTGGGACCTTTACACGCGCGTCGGGGGCTTCTATCGCGAGGGCGGCACCGGAGGTGAGCCGAACCCTGAGCGCCTGAAGCTGCGGATTGAAGTCCTGCACGCCATCGAAGCCGGAAATAATTCCATCGCTGAGTTGGCTGACTATGTCGCGACCCGCAACGTCGAACAGATCCTCGACACGATGGAACGGCTGGGAATCCGCTATGATCTGCTCGCCCGCGAATCAGAAATCCCGAATTAATGAAAGAGCGTGGTGTGATTCACTTCGAACCCGAGGGCCGCAATCACGGTTGTTGGGTCATGCCATTCGAATCGCACACCGGCACGGACGAACACGAATCCGACAAGATTATCGTGCGGTCCAACGGCTCGGTGACCTACACCGGCAAGGACATCGCGTACCAGCTTTGGAAGTTGGGTCAGCTCGGCCTCGACTTTAACTACAAACCGTTTCGCGCTGATGACGGCGGACATGCGACATGGGTAACAACTACTGAGCCGAATGCTGAAGCTCAACCGGAAGTACCGCGGCCGAATTTTGGTGGCGGCGAAATCGTCTACAACGTTATTGATTCACGCCAATCATACCCGCAGGAAATAGTGAGAAAGGGAGTCGCGGCCGTCGTGCCTGAGCTTGGCGAAGAAGCGAGCGTTCACCTGTCTTATGAGATGGTGGCGCTTTCGCCGCGGGCCTGCGAAGAGCTCGACATTGTCCTTTCCGACGAAGATCGAGAGCGCCCCTATATCGAAATGAGCGGCCGCAAAGGTCTCGGCGTAAAGGCTGATGATTTGATTAGCCGGCTGGAAGCTGACGCGATCGAGGAAGTGAAGACTCGTCATCCGGAGTTGTCTGAAAAAGAGATGCGTGCGACAGCGCATGCAATTGCAACCGGCGCGCTCAGATATTTCTTACTGAAGTTCACTCGGAACTCGGTAATCGCTTTCGACTTCAAAGAAGCCCTTTCATTTGAGGGCGAGACCGGGCCGTACTGCCAGTACGCCGCGGTACGAGCCAATTCGATCTTTCGAAAACTTGATGAGCAAGCAGTCGGTACCGGGAGCGATAGCGACCGGGTCGTTTCGCACGCGGTTGCTGAATCGCATGAGTTGCTTCGCGATCAGAACCAAGACGTAGCAAGTGTTCTCGACAGCGAGTCTGGAAACGAAATCTGGACTCTGCTCATGCTGGCGGCGCGTCTTGACGAAGCGAATGCCCAAGCGGCTGTTAGCGCCGAACCAGCGTTCCTGGCGAAATACACTTTCAATCTGGCGCGGGCTTTCAATCTCTTCTATCACCGCCACCGGATTATCGCGGAAGGGGATGAGATCAAGCGCGCGGTCTTGATCGCGGTGGCGGATTACACTCGACAGCAGTTGACTGGGGCGCTGTCGAGACTGGGGATCACGGTGCCGGAGCGAATGTGAGTCAATATCTGAATCGACTGTTCGGCTCTGCCGTCTGATGTGCGGAAAGCCTCCAGTTTTCCGGCGAGGCTCAACTATTTTCTTTGCGGCTCTGCCTCATGATCTTGGAGGCGCAGCCTCCTGTACTAAACATAGCATTGCCGGAAAGGCATAGCCTTTCCGCACATCAGGCGGCCGAGCCGCGCGCCTTGCATTTACCATTCTCCATTTACCATTTACTATTAGTCATCATGTTAATTGTAATGAAAGCCGACGCCACCGATGCGCAGATAGCGCATGTCTGTGACGTCATTACGGAACTTGGACTAAAGCCGCACACGATGCCAGGGGCCACCCGCACCGCCATCGGCATCACCGGCAACCAGGGCGCGGTTGACCCGACGCGTTTTGAAAATCTGCCGGGCGTGGGCGAAGCCATTCGCGTCAGCAAGCCCTACAAACTGATCTCGCTTGATCTCCGGCCCGAGAAGACCATCGTCCGCGTCGGCGATGCCACCATCGGTGGAGACGAGCTGGCGATCATTGCCGGCCCTTGTGCGATCGAAAGTCGCGCCCAGGCGTTCGCGGTAGCCGAAGCCGTGCGACGCAGTGGCGCGAGGTTCTTTCGCGGCGGCGCGTTTAAGCCCCGGACATCTCCCTACGCTTTTCAGGGATTGGGGGAAGAAGGATTACGAATTCTCGCCGAGGTTCGCGAAACCTACGGCTTGAAGATTGTGACCGAAGCACTTGATGAGGCTAGTGTGGATCTGGTCGAACGCTACGGCGACATGATTCAAATCGGCGCTCGTAACATGCAGAACTTTTCTTTGCTGCGACGGGTTGGCAGATCGTCTTTACCGGTCTTACTTAAGCGCGGGTTGTCCGCAACGCTGGACGAGTGGCTGCTCGCCGCCGAGTACATCATGTCCGAAGGCAACTACAATGTGGTGCTATGTGAGCGCGGCGTGCGGACCTTCGCACAGCATACGCGCAACACTCTCGATCTCGCCTCGATTCCCGCTGTTCGTCGTATTTCGCACTTACCGGTTGTCGTTGATCCGTCGCATGGCACAGGCAAAAACTATATGGTTATTCCGCTGGCATGCGCGGGCGTCGCCGTCGGAGCTGACGGCCTGATTGTCGAAGTGCACGATCAACCAGAGAAGGCTTTGTCTGATGGTGCGCAAGCTCTCACTCTCGAACAGTATGATCAGTTAATCCAGGAAGTGCGGCCCATCCATGAGGTCGTCGCCCCGCAGCCAGTCCGCTGAACAGTCACTTGGTTCCCACCAGAATCTCGCCAAGGTTTTTCGAGAACGCTGAACGAGGCAGGACCCGGTCGAAACCTGCCGCTTCCGCCCGGCGCTGAAGTTCGGTTTGCACGTGCGAAAAGAAACCGAGCAGCGGAATCGAGCGGAGTTGTTCGTCTGCCTTCAACTGCTGCGCCACCGCCATCGGATCGACTCTCTGCGAGTGAAGATCGCAAATGATTAGCGTCGGCTGATCGCGATGCGCTGCCTCGATCAGCGCGTCAAGGTTGCGCGCAAACGTGGCCGTCAATCCCAATTCTTCCGCTGTCCCACGAATCTTAGAAGCAAAAAAGAGATCGTCTACGACTGCGATAATATTGCGCGTCATGTCCTGAGTCCCCGGTCGGATCTTAAAGCGTCATCGTGACGCGGCAATGTATCAGAAGCCCGGCCGTTAGGGAGGGCCGTTGGCGCAAGCAGCCCTTGCTTACGCGCGGGTTTCCGACACAACTCGGTTTTGCAAATCCACCTAGTTTCGCGTAATCATTCCCGCGTGGCCATCTCCGCACCATTCCCCGATGTTTCGACTCAGTTGGACAGAGGCATCGAATTCGGTAATCAAGACGGCTTGACCCGCGACCATGATGGGTCGAGCCTGGTTCTGGCCTCCTACAACATCCGTTACGGCGTCGGCAGCCGACTGATCTCGTCCGGCTTATTACGCAAGATTGGAATCAATGCCCCGCGTCCTCGCACTGAGGCCGTTGGCCGTAACCTCAAGCTTGCCGCTCGGGTCTTCGCTGACAATGTTCTGTTGCCACAGCCTGACATTCTAGCATTGCAAGAGGCGGACAAAGAGACCGGCCGCGCCGGCCGACAGCACGTGGCGGCTCGACTTGCCGCCGAGCTGGGTGTGCCGTATGTTCACGTCGGCGCGGGCATTCCACGCGGCATCGAACCCGCGCAACGCGAATGGTGGCTGAACTTTGAAGAGCAGATCGCTTTGCATGATCCTGGTGACACTGGCATCGCACTGTTGAGTCGACTACCACTTCAGGACATCGAAAGGATCGATCTGCCCTGGCACGAATGCGCCTGGCGGCCACGTCTGGCCATGGGCGCGACGGTGGAATTTCGCGGACAGCGGGTGCGGCTATTTAATGTTCACGTCGATCCGCACGGCCCGGTGGACAATCAACATCAGCAACTCGAAGCCCTTTTGGAAAAAGCCGAGCAGTATCCGGGACCACGACTGATTTGCGGTGACTTCAATACGCTTTCAAAGCAGAAGGCCGTAGAGATCAGAAAGCTATTGGAGTCTCGGGGCTACACCACCCCGTTCCCCACGGGCACACCGACATGGAGAGGAGCGGGCCTGCGCTTTCATGCCGATTGGATTTTCGTGAAGGGCTTGCGGGTAAAGCGTTGGGGCGTAGTAAAGCCTTTGACTGTTTCCGATCATTGGCCGATCTGGGCAGAGGTAGAATGCTCAGAGTTCAGGCTTCAGCCTGCTCTGTCGAACCGCCAGCCTAAAGGCTGAACTCTAAGCATGAAGATCACCAGTCGCGACAATACCCTGCTTCGTCAGGCGCGCGCCGTGCGCGACGGCAAAGTTAACGAATCGATCTTTGTCGAAGGCTTGCGCCTCTGTGAAGAAGCGCTTCAATCCGGCCTGGATATCGAAGCGGTCATCTATTCAGAAGAGATCGCGCGCAAAGAGCGAGCGGCCCTCGTGATCGAACAATTAGGCCGGGCCGCGCACCACACGAGATCGGTCAGCGAAAAGCTGCTCGAGTCGATCTCTTACACAAAAACCCCGCAAGGCATCGTCGTCCTGGCGGCACGACCTGCGCACGACGAAGCGACCTTCAAACAGAAGCAACCCGAGTCTACCTTCCTGGTGATCCTGCACGGCATTAACAACCCAGTGAACGTTGGCGCCATTTTGCGCACCGCCGAAGCTGCCGGCGTGACCGGCGCGATTACGACCGCTCACACTTCCGACGCCTTCTCGCCCAGGGCCCTGCGCGGCGCGATGGGCTCTGCTTTTCGCTTGCCGGTTTGGAGCGGAGCTGACTACGCTGACGTGATCCGATGGTGTACTGAGCGCGGCGTGCGTACGATCTGCGGAGCTGCCAGAGCGGCCAAGCCATTTACTGAAATCGATTGGCGCGGTTCGCTCGCAGTCATCGTCGGGCCCGAATCAACCGGGCTTTCACCGGAAGAGATTGCTTTGGCTGATGAGGCAGTGCGGATTCCGATGCAGGGATCGGTTGAGAGTCTCAACGTAGCAGTGGCTACGGGTATAATTCTCTATGAGGCAAGCAAGCAAGACTAGCGAGCGCTATGCAGGCTTGGATTCCAGCGCGTCCATCCGCGCATGCAAGCCACGCTGATCGCCGCGCAGTTGCATCATATCCAGGGTCAGCACGTCCAACTTTCGTTCAATGCTTTCGACGCGCTCCTTCACCGCGAGAATCTCTGCCAGGGCCCTTTCCCAGATTGGCTTGGTGTCGAGCGCCTTAGCTTCTAAAGCTTGCACGCGTGAATCAAGATTATCGAGCCGTTTTTCTATCGCGCTGAAACGAGCGTCAAACCTCGCTTCCATCGCGTCGAACCGCGCGAATACACGCTCTTCGAAAGAACGGTTATCCGGAAGACCTCGCGTGCGTTCCTCGCTCATCGCGCCGCATTATGAACCTTCCGCGAAATCGTTTCAAGTAAAGGATTTTATCAAGCGTCGACTTAACTTCGTAACCTCTCGATGACCCTAATTGGGGCGAATCTGCCGTCCCAATGGCCGGAATCATCCTTGTGGACAATCGGATTACTTCCCTCTCTTACGATTATCGCCGGGTTCAGCTAGAATACGCTCATGGTTTTTCGGAATCGCATCGATTGTCTTATTTGAACTTGAACATAACCCAAATCGTATTCTAATTCATGGCTGACGAAGAAAATCCAACCCCCAAACGACGGCGGGACACGATCCTGCCTGAGCGGTTGATGCGTCGCGTCCTGGAAGGCGTGGGCGATGTGGTCGATCGCAAGTTGGGACGCACGGTCGATCCCAGGACGGGCCTGACCACCGACCAGCTAATTGCCCGCATGAACCGGATGATCGACGAGCGGGTCCGGAATGAAAAGGACCAGGGCCGGATCGCGCCGCACCATCTGAAATTAAAGATGGAATGGGGCACGCACTCGGACACGCCGGAGGACGTCACTCGCCGGCTGGAAACGGAAATCCTGGCCGCAGCCATCGATCACATTAACGACAACCGCTATCGCACCATGGCCCCGGTGAAGATCGAAACCGACGTTGACATCTTTACCAAAGGAATGTCGGTAGACCCGACCTTCGGCGAGTTTGAAGAAGAACTGAAGCAACAGGATCTCGAGCGTAAACTGGGCTCAGAAGCGAACGCCGCGCGCAAAGAAAGCAAGGCCGAATTCGCGTTTAGTGCCCGCGTGACGTTGCCTGAAGGTTCGCGCGAAATTCCTTTGACGTTTATAGCCGGCGGGCGACGCGTAAATGTCGGGCGCGGCACTGACAACGACCTGTACTTCAATCACTCCAGCGTTTCGAAAGTTCACGCCGCGGTCAGGATGGACAGTAGCGGCACGCTGCTGGTGGCCGACACCGGCTCGACCAACGGTACCCACATCAACGGCGTGCGTATCCCCTATGGTGAAGCGCGCCCTATCGCGGAAGGCGACGTCGTGGCGTTCGGCGAAGTCGAAGTTAGATTTCGCCAACTCAATTCTTCAACATGACGCTCGCACTGCTTCTCTTTCAAACTGCCTCCCCTACACCCGCGAGCACGCCGGAGAAATTACCCGCGTGGCTGACGCTTATCTATGTGTCGGGTTTGGTATTCATTGGTCTTTTGCTGCTGCTGTCTCTGATTCGTAATTGGCTCCGCCGATCTCCAGTCGCTCTGACCGCGCCGGCGAGTCTTTCAAAAGAAATTCGCAAACGGCTGGGCGCAACTACTACGAATCGTGGTCTCCGCGCCTGGCGTTGGCTTTTCGCTCTGGCGGCGATAGGGGTGTTCGGCTTTCATGTCTACTGGGCGCGATACGCGCCGGAGCAAAACGCGAAGTTTCAGGAGTTGAGCTATAAGGACCTGCGCAACCGTCGTCTTTCGGAATCGAGTTTGCGCGGTTGGATCTACGATCGCAAAGGCCGGCCGCTGGCCTATTACAAAAAAGAAGCTGACGGCAATATTGTGCGCGAATATCCCATGGACTCTGCGCTGGCCCACCTGTTTGGCTCAGATCGCGGCGACGCCGGCCTGGAACGAGCGATGTTCGGAACCGAGAGTGGCGCCGTGCCCGAAGTCTGGCAGATCATCCGCGGCCAAACTGTCGAGCAGAAGCTTAACCGCGACTACACGCTAACGATCGATCGAGATCTACAGCAGACCGTGGTCGATCAACTCAAGGGAAACCACGGCGCGGTGGTTGTCTTCAATCCGCAAACCGGCGACGTGCTGGCGGTCTACAGCAATCCCTCGTACAGCTTGAAAGAGGTATCTGACCAGGCGAGCTGGATCAGGTTGGATAACGACCGGAAGGACAAGCCGCTCTTGAATCGGGCGCTCAACGAATACTACGTGCCGGGCTCAACGTTCAAGACGCTGATGATGTACACGGCGTTTCGCAACGGGATGCAAAACACTCGGTTCACTACCAGTGGCGGGTTCACGCCGGCGGGGTGCGGCCGCACGATCACGGATGACAACGGCGGTTGTGAGGCTTGCGGCAACATAGGAATCGACGTTGCCTATCAGAAGTCCAGCAATATCTATTTTTCGTACCTGGGAACGCAGCTTGGTGGGGAAAAGATTCGGGACACGGCCCGGCTGCTGGGCCTGGGTGCGTATGACTCCGTGAGCGGAGAGGGTCAGGGTCACCGCGAGCCGGAAATCTGGAACGCCAGCACCACGGCCATCAAGAATGCCATTGCGCCCACTGAGTCGTGGCTTAAGGCAGGCCCGCACTCAACCCGCTGCGAACTGATGTATGAAGGCTATGGCCAGGGACTCGCTTCCCAAATGACGCCCTTTCAAATGGCCATGATGATCTCTGCGGCGGCAAACCTCGAAGGCAAGTTGATGAAGCCAAAGATTGAGGCCGATCGCGCGCCCGAGATGTTCAGCCAGGTACTGAGTCGCGATCAGGCGAGCGAAATACGCCGGATCATGAACATGGTAACGGAAGGCGGCACGGCGACCGGAGCGATGGCGGTGGTCAAAGCCGCAGGCATTCGAACCGGCGGAAAGACCGGGACCGCGCAGAAAGCCGTGCCTATCATTGATCCGAAAACTGGCGAACCAATGAAGCGCGTGGTCATCGAGCATGACCCAAGGGGAAAAATTATCGGCCAGCATATGGAGACCGTTTTCGCCGACAAACTGCGCAGCGACGCGTGGTATCTGAGCTTTGCGCCTTTGGAAAAGCCGGTGATGGCCATGGCTGTGTTGCTCGAAGGCCCTGGCCCGGGCATAAGTTTCTACGGCGGCAAGAATGCAGCGCCAATCGCGGCCCAGCTCATATTGAAAGCGAAGTCGCTTGGATATTTTGGCGCTGTTGCTGATCAACCGGTCCAGCAGCCGGCTCAGCAGAGACGAAGGGTTACCCAGTGAGTATGGTCGGATGAGAAATCGACTTTCATCACATTTATTTGTACTGCTCGCGCTGATTGCGATCGAAGTCAGCGGCTACTACGCGATTCACCGGGCCGCTTTGATTCGCGGCTATGAAACGTCGTTGATTGGAGCGGGCCGTGATCTTTTGATCTACCTGCCGTTGATCATAGTCGCCTTTTGGCTGACGCGCGCCAAAAAGTTCAAGGGGAACTGGACGCTCTACACCACGGCGATTTTGCTTTTCTCAATTGGCCTGATGGTCCAGTATCGCCTCTACAGCGATCCCGAATACAACGCGAAGAACAAGGCGGCAGCGCGGCAGGAGAAGACCGACACTCTGCGCATGCGCTACATCAATCAGAATTACGACGCGAACAAAAGGCAGATGATGGGCTTGCCGGCGACGCCTCCACCGGCCGACGTCGAAGCGCCGGCAAAGCCGTCCAGCTACACCGTTTGGAATGCGTTCACGTCGAGCTATACGTGGATTCCCGTTTTTTCGTTGGTCGCCTTTGCGCTCGCTTTTTCTTTCTGCGCAAGCGATCGGTTTTTATTATGGATTCAGCGGAACAGTTTCATCATCGTCCTCCTGACATTGGTCCCGCTCGCAGTGGCCATTGTCAGTTCCAGCGCCGGCAAGGCCGCAGGCAACACGACGCCATGGGAACCCGCCAAAGTTCCGTTCCTACTTGGCTTCGCCGGAATTCTGACGGCCCGTTATAAGGACCTGGCGCGGACCTACTGGGGAATTCCGCGAGCGCGCGACATCGTCCCGTTGGTCGTGATGGCGATGATTCCGTTCATTCCCTTCTTTGCGCTCAAGGACTTTGGCCAGATGCTGATTTTTAGCGGCGCGTACGCCACTCTCTATCTGGTCGCGGTTCGTCGCTGGCCGCAGTTGTTGCTGTTCGTCGGTTCGGTGATGTTCGTGATCTCGATTCTGGTGGTAGGCGCGCTGCCCCGCGATATCCAGGAGAAGTTTCCGCTCGTGCCGACCATCGCCCGCCCAATTCAGCATGCGTTACCGGCGCGTATCCAGCAACGATTTCACTTATGGCTGGACGGCTTCGATCCACCTTCACCTGACGAGGCGTGGTGGAAGAAGGACTATGACGAAGCGCTGGCCAAAGATCCGCGCATGAAGGAACTGGCCGAACAAAGCGAGGCGATGAAGAAGAGCGTCAACACAGAAATTTGGTTTGACAAGCTGGCCTTTGCGCAGGCGATCTTTGGCATCGCTTCTGGTAAAACGACCGGGCGCGGCCTGGGACTCGGCTTTCCGGAAGTGATTCCGATCGCTGATTCGGACTATGTCTATGCGGCAATCTCGGAAGAGCTGGGACTCTTGGGCGGGGCGTTGGTGGTGTTGGCTATCATCATTTTCGTAGTGGCGGGAATTCGCACTTCAATCGAAGCGCGTGATATGTTTACCAAGCTTTGCGCAGCCGGGCTAACTGCGTTTATGGGAATTCAGGCGCTGGTAAATATCGGCGGAATCACTCGCGCGTTGCCAATGACTGGAATCACCCTGCCGTTTGTCAGTCACGGCGGTTTTAGTCTAATCACCAGCTTTGCCATGCTCGGTATGCTCATGGCTTTTTCACATCGTAATTCGCTGGACGCGAAGGCAATTGCTCGCGCCAGGCCCGAACCTGAAAGCCCTATCGCCCTGGAGGCGGTCCAATGAGCGCGCCTAAACCAACGGACAATATTCAAGTC
>WNFM01182051.1_pt1 | contig 10774 bp, 8 predicted proteins | sample 5400271 | NCBI WGS metagenome assembly WNFM01 (sample SAMN13153352, study PRJNA577476) | soil metagenome | isolation source: 60 cm saprolite on Douglas fir-dominated hillslope | place: USA:California | collected 2013-09-17 | reverse complement strand
GATTGTAGTCCAGCAGCTTGACGCTGGGGTCGTAGTCCGGCGTCGGCGCCGTGGTGGGCTCGTCCGTGAACAGGTTGGGGTCGGCGCAATTGACGGCCCCCAGCTGGGCGCGCACCGCCGCGCAGCGGTCGAAGGCCTCCACGAACGCCTCGCGCACGTCCTGATCGGCGAAGATCGAGGTGCCGCCGTTGGCCCGCGCGTTGGGCGCCACGCCGCGCTGGTTGAACTCGATGTCCAACCACTGCACGTTCGGGCTGGTCTGCACCTGGGCCTTGGGGATCCCGCCGAACTGCCCCAGATAAAGCGGGTCCAACCAGTCCACCAGATCCACCTTGCTCTGGCGATAGTCGGCGACCAGCGTGGCAACCCTCTGGGCCTTGGGCGGCTCGTGGGGCCACTGCGGGTCGACCGTGAAGAACGTGACCCCGTCCAGTGCGGCAGGATGGTGGAAGAAGTTGGAGAAGAAGCGGGGGTTCCTGAGCAGCACGGCGCGCCCGCCGGCGGGGTCGAAGCTCTGGACGGTGAAGGGGCCGCTGTCCACCGGGATCGCGCCGTTGTAGGCGGCGCTGATAACGAGCCGCAGGGCGAGCGCGGAGTCGTATGCGTCGGTCCTCAGGTTGTACACGCCGGAGAACTGGCCGGTCGCCACGGCATGGAGCGGCAGCGGGATCAGGCCCGCGAGCACGCTCAGATAATCGCCATAGGCGACAGACCAGTCGATGCGCACCGTGTGGGGGTCGATCGCCGTGAGGCGCATCTGGGTCAAGGGGGAACCGCCGCCGAGGATGTTGGGGTCCGCGAGCAGATGGTACGTGAACAGGTAATCGGCGGCGGTGATCGGCGTCCCGTCGCACCACACGGCGCGCGGGTCGATTTGGAGGGTGGTCGTCCGGCCATCGGGGCTCTCGCCGCCGTTGGCGACGGTGGGGACCTCGGTGCATTGGTCGGCCTTCCAGCCGGCCAGCCCCAGCGTGGTACCGGGCAACTGCACCACGCAGCCGTTCCACAGGCCGTTGTAGAATTCCTGGCTCGGCGCGGTCTCAAACGCCCCTAACGGCCCTAGGAACACGGCCAGCGTCCGGAGAGGGCCCCACAGCCCAATGGTGACCGTGCCACCCCGCTTGGTGGGGGCATGGTAGGTGTAGCTGAAGTCGTAGCCCAGGTGTGCGGGCCTCAGAAAGATGGGCGGCTTGGTGACGAAGAGCGTGGTGACGACCACCACCAGGCTGAGCAGCGCGCTGGTGATCGCCGCGAACGGCTTGCGGGCGTCGCGCCACTGCGTGGTGAGCGCCCGCCGCACCGGACGCGCGAGGCTGGACGTCGCCGGCAGCAGCAGCCCGACGATGGCCAGCAGCCCTGTTGCTAGCAGCGCCACCACCACGAGATCCGCCCGCAGCCCCGGCCAGGCATCCAGCGTCAGCAGCGGCGGATAGTCGGCCGGCAGCCCCGGCAACACCAGCTGGTAGAGCTCCTCGCGCCGCGGCAAGTCCTTGAGCCGGTGGCGGCCCAGCTCCCGCAGCCCGGCTCCCGCGACCAGTTCCTTGGCCACCTGGTCGCGGGTGGCCTGCGAGAGCAGCACCTGCCCGCCATGGCCGGGGCGATGCGGGCGGCGCGGTGCACGTCCAAGCCCACGTAGTGCCCGCCTGAGAGCGTGCCCACGCCGGTGTGCAGCCCCATGCGCACGCGCACCACGCCCCCTGCCGGCCAGGTGTGCGCCGCCAGCGCGCGCTGGGCCTGGGCGGCGGCTGCCAGGGCATCGGTGGCGCGGGCGAAGACCACGAAGAAGCTGTCGCCCTGGGTGTCGATCTCCTCCCCGCTGTGGGCGGTCCAGGCCGCCCGCAGCAAGCGCTGGTGGTCGGCCAGCACGGCGGAGTAGCCGTCGCCGAGGCGCTGGAGCAGTTTGGTCGAGCCCTCGATGTCGGAGAAGAGGAAGGTGACGGTCCCGGTGGGCCGGTCGGGCATGGCGGGCCTCCTCACACAGAGCAAGCGCGACGTTGGCGGCAGTCTAGCGCAGGTATTCGACGCCGGGAAGAGGGGAACTGCGAGCGCGAGGCGTTAACCACCGTCTGGGGCAGGCAGGCAAGCTAGCACACAGCACCACGCTCTTAGCCCTCCGCTTCCCGGCGGAAGCAGGCCACCGATGGCGATGTCAAGCACACGACGGCCTGGGTGTAAAGCGCTTGATAGGGCGCCAGCTGAGCCGATGGTGTACTAGGACCAGACCGCTGAGGTGATCGAGACATCATCACTGTGGCGATACCCAGACACTGCGCTGGGGAGGGCAACTCGAACCACCAGGCGTTCTCGCGCGACCTGGCGGCGCGGTGCCGCAGCGCATGTCCGATTCCGTAGTCCGTCGGTGGGTCGCGTAGGAGCCGACCTCTGAGCGAAGTGGATAGCACACCCACGGCGGGAACGCTCGTGTCCCCGCGCGGTGTTTCAGGTCAACAAGGAGAACTCGCATGTTCCGCACCCATCTACGCCGTATGCTCGTCAGTCTGCTCATTGTCGCCACCACCTTGGTGAGCGTGCTGGCGCTGAACGCCAGTCGAGCGGCCCCCCGCCTCGGGATGGGGGTGCGCGGACGTGGATCCAGGGGCGGATTCCTCGCTCATGGCGTATTCCTCTCTACCTGGTCGTTGCCGCCAGTACAGCAGAGGTGCTTGCGCGATGTGACACAGGCGTTTCGCAGCGCTCTTCAGGACTCAAAAACGGGAAGTCTGGTGCTCTCCGTAGCAATGGTACACTGGGCAGAGGTTCGTGGGCAGGCATCCAGCTGCCCCCTGATCGGTCCAAGTCGGCGACAGGGGTACGGAGCGGCGACGCAGGGATGGGTGATTGCCGCAGCGCCAACCGTGCGAGCACCGCCAGCTAGAGTACGATCAATGACAATGGCTGGATGCTCTCACTCATCGAGGCGCTCGGCGCCAACACGAGTTAACCAGCGCTTGAACGGCATGGTATCTTTCGCTCGTAGTAGGTAGAGGTGCCAGTCGTGCCACGAAAGGAAACCGCTCGCCATGCCCAGCCTGCTGACGCATCTGGAATGCACCCCTGCGGGCGCCACTACGACGCCGACGCGCTGCAGACGCTCTGCCCCAAATGCGGCGTGCTCAGTGCGCCGGAGCTATGGCAGATTCCCGAGGCTGCTGCGTGTACGCGATATGGCATCCTGCCGGTTACGTGCCAGGGGTGGTGTCGCGGGTTACTGCCTGCGCAGGGGCCGCCGTGGCACGTAGGTCAGCTTGGCGCGCTGGTCGTCGCCGGCGAACTCCTCCGCGCCGCGTGGCCGCACGAAGAGCCGCAGCGTGATGGGATTGGAGCGGTGCGCGGCATACAGGTCTGTCGCCACGGGGAGATGGACGAGCGCCTCCAGCAAGGGCCCCCGCCACTGCTCGGCTAGCGCCACGCAGGCGAGCTCGTCGAGCGCGTCCGGCATCTCCAGATAGACGGTGTATTCGTTCGGGTGCACGTCGTCAGTATTGTGCTTGAAGTGATGGATCTGCGGCAGGATACCAGCCACCTCGAGCGCCTGGCGCAGCATCTCCGGCGAGACGTTCGCGCCGTTAACGATGCGTACGTCGTCCGCGCGCCCCAGGATCATGCCCATGGTCGCGGCGGTCGGCACGTGCCTACGCCCGAACCCATACCCGCGGAAGTCGCGCCGCCAGCCGCGCGCCTCGCGGTTGAGCGTGCGCACAATCTCGCGTGTTGGACGTAGCCAGGCCAGATCATTGGTGCGATAGCGGATGAGTGGGCGGTGCTTCCACGTGGTGAGCAGCAGCAAGCCGTCCTCGTCTAGCTCCATGTAGACGGCCATGGACGAGATGCACTCCATGATGGGCTTGCCGCGGTGCTCCTCCGGGATGCCTAACGTGGCGGCCAGTTCCGGGCGTGTCTCCAAATAGCGCTCCAGCCACAGCGAGAAAGGACTGGATTGCGCGATCAGTTGTCCGGCGTCGGACGACGCATAGACGATGAACTCGCTGAGTAGGTTTTTGGGAGCCAGGCCCATCTGGCGGCGCAAGCGCTGGCGCAGCTCCAAGGACACCGTCTGACCTCCCATGCCCACCCGGATGCGCTTGAATCGCGACCAGTCCACGCCAGCCGCCGAGTCTTCCCGCTTCAGCTCGTCGTCACGGTCCAGCAGCCGCTCGACCGTCCCCGGGAAGGAGTTCAAGTAGAGCGTCTCAAAGTCCTGTTCCACCAGCCAGCGCAAAATGGGGATCACCGTATCGGCCTCCTCGCCGGCGGGGATCACCTCGAAAGGCCAGCGCGTCGTCTCTTTGAGAGAGAATGCCGAGCGAAAGGGCAGATTGCCCGCCAGGTCGCCGCCGTCCACTGGGAACATACTCAGGAGCACGGCGGGCCGGCGATCGGCCTGCAGCTCACGAAGCATGCGCCAGTAGTTGGCGCGCGTCAGGTAAAACTCTTCCCAGCCCGTCGGCCACGTCGCCGGACCACTGGTGGTGCCGGAGGAACGCCCGAGCAGTGCGTCGCCGCCCGGGAACGGTACGCGCTGATCCAACAGTTGGCGGTCTGGCATCCCCGCGGCCTCGGTCTTGCCCGACGTGGGCAACCGTTGAAAGTCGGCCCAGGAGAGCCGGCGCATGCGCCGCGCGTCGAAGCCCCCGCGCTCGTAGAGCGTCTGGTAGAAGGGGACATGAGTGAATGCCCGCTGCGCCGCGCGGCGGGCGATCCGCTGTGCGACCCGCTGCAGCCCGCGTTGGCCCATCAGTCTCAGGAGACGGTTCGCAAGCACCGGATGGCGCGTGAGCAGCATCTTGAAGCGCAACCCCATGGATGAGCGCGGCATACAGATCCTGCTCCTTCGCTCTCTCACGCCCATCACAATCGCGCGAATGGCAGGCAGCTTGTCTCTCGCATCTCGAACCCTGAGCGGTGAGACTAAGCCCACGCGGTACTGCGACTATAGCAGAGCTACGGCCGCTTTACCAGTCGGTGATTCGGTTGCTCCAATGCGATAACCGCGCGCCCACCGCGGTGGAGGAGCAACACCTCCCGGTTGACCTTCGTCCAGCTAACTCGTATAGTTTCTCATATTGACCCCTTGGCCTCGGGCGGCGTCTGCCGTCTCCGCTTCGGCAGCGCGCTGCATACGCCGTGTCGGCTGCTTGGGGGCCTCGCGAGCGCCGCGGCAGTGCCGCAAGAGAGATGTCCGTAGCGTCACAGGCCGCCCATATGAGTTGGGAGCTCGGGCCTGAACGCCCAGGTAGGGGAGAGGGCAATGCGACAGATGGGTGGCTGGCAGTCGGAGTGGGAGGCGCCATTTCCCGAAGGTAGCCAGCAACGGCCATTCACACCGGAGAGCCAGCGGCGTGGGAATCGCGTCTTGGGCTGGTGGCATCGTCGTACCGCCCTACCTGAGGCGCCCGCTGCCGCACCATTCGCGGAGCGCGAGCGCGTCCGTCGCAGCCAGTTAGCTAGCACCATAATCCTCGGTTTCATGGTCTCAGAGCTTCTCATCCTCCCGGTAGGGTTCTTCGATACCGCGACGTTGTACGCGATATTGGGTGCCCTGGCCTCTTCCGGCCTGGCGCTCCTGCTCAACCGCGCCGGGCGGATCACTGCGGTAGGCATCCTGCTCGTCGTCGTGACGGATATGGCGCTGCTTGGGGCCACGTTGGGGGCTCCGCACGGGCAGCTCGATGCGATCTATATGCCGCTCTTCGATCTGATGGTGCTCTCCGAGCTCATCGCGGTCTCGATCCTCCCGCCCGCGAGCGTGTTCGCCGTCGCGCTCGCCAACTCCGCCCTGGTCGTTCTTGACGTGCACTTCCAGCCAGCCACCCCGGCCTTCGGCGCGGTGTTGGGGACGCCGGATGGCTACACCTGGATCATTCGCCCCATCGTTCTGCAGATCGTCGTAGCGCTGGTCGCCTTCCTATGGGTACGTAGCGCCGTGGAGGCCATTCAGCGTGCCGATCGCGCCGAAGAGGTGGCCGAGTTGGAGCGGCGCGATGCTCAGCGCAAGCAAGAGCTGGAAGACGGCGCGCGCGAGCTCTTGAATGTCCACGTCCAGTTGGCGAATGGAAACTTCAACGTCCGCACGCCCCTTCTGCGCAATCCTATTCTCTGGCAGGTCGGTAATAGCCTCAACAACCTGATCGCGCGATTCGCGCGCATCGGCCAGACCGAGTTTGCCATACAGCGCACCTACGAGGAAAGCGGGCGACTTCTCGATGCGCTGCGTGCTATGCAAAGCGGCCGCCAGCCCCTGTGGCCGGCACCGACTGGCACGCCGGTGGACGATCTCGTCCGTTTCCTCCAGACGTGGACGGCGCAAGGTATCGCGAGCAGACAGCTTCCGCGTGGCCCGCTACCTCCGGCCGCGCTCCCCTCGGCAGGCTACGCGCCTCGAACGGAACCGTCTGCTGCGCCGACGCGCCCGGACGCCGAATCGGGCGTCCCCAATTGGCTATTCGGGCAGCCCGCTGGCGAGGGCGGACCCGCGGCTCCGCCATCGGCAAGCGATCCCTGGCAGATGCCGCCTACGACGGGTCCAGACGAGGGCGACTTCCCCTGGCCAGAGCGCGGACGGGACAGACCGCCCCGTGGGGGTTAGTGTCGCCGCAGAAGGCTGAAAGGAAGCTGCTCGCCATGCCCAGCCTGCTGACGCATCTGGAATGCACCCGCTGTGGGCGCACCTACGACGCCGACGCGCTGCAGACGCTCTGCCCCGAGGATGGCGGCGTGCTCTATGCGCGCTACGATCTTGCGCGTGGCCGGCGCGAGCTGGATCGCGATGCGATCGCCGCGCGCGCTCCAGGGCTGTGGCAGATTCCCGAGCTGCTGCCCGTGCGCGATCCAGCGCACATCGTGACGCTGGGCGAGGGCGGCACGCCGCTCTTGCCCGCGCCGCGGCTGGGGGCACGCTTCGGGTTTCCTCACCTCTCTATCAAAGAAGAGGGGCTGAACCCCACCGGCAGCTTTAAGGCGCGGGGGCTCGCGGTCGCCGTCGCGCGCGCGAAGGAGCTGGGCGCGCGAGCGCTCACGATCCCCACGGCGGGCAACGCGGGCGCAGCGCTGGCGGCCTACGGCGCGCGAGCGGGTCTGCCAGTGGACGTCTTCATGCCGGCGGATACGCCCCTGCTCTTCCAGACAGAGGTACGCGCGTACGGCGCCACGCTGCATCTGGTGGACGGCCTGATCGACACGGCGGGCGCGCAGGCCCGCGCCCATGCCGCCGCTACCGGCGCGTTCGATCTCTCCACGCTAAAAGAGCCGTATCGCTGCGAGGGCAAGAAGACGATGGGCTACGAGCTGGCGCAGGCGTTCGAGTGGGACTTGCCCGACGTCGTCATCTATCCCACCGGCGGCGGCACCGGCATCGTGGGTATGTGGAAGGCGTTCGCCGAGATGGAGACCCTGGGATGGATCGGTGCCGCGCGCCCACGGGTGATCAGCGTGCAGGCCGAGGGCTGCGCGCCCATCGTGCGCGCCTACGAGGAGCAGGCAGAGCGGGCGCGGCCATGGGAGCAGGCACGTACGTACGCGTCGGGCATCCGTGTGCCCGCGGCCGTCGGAGACTACCTGATCCTTCAGGCGGTGCGAGCGAGCGGCGGCTGCGCGTTGGCCGTCTCTGAGAAGGAGATCGCCGAGCATGCCCAGCTCATCACCACCCTGGAGGGCATCTTCGCGGCGCCCGAAGGCGGGGCGACGCTCGCCGCGCTGGCACGGCTGCGCGCCACTGGCGCCGTCCGCGCGGAGGAGCGGGTGGTGCTCTTCAACACCGGGACCGGCCTCAAGTATCCGCTGGCGCCCCGCGATGAGCTGGCTAGCGCGTGAGTAGGCGTCCAGGGCGCGCCGGCCACGGCGATGGCCAAGAGTCCATGCTCACGGGCGCTCATCCTGTCCGCCGGGGTGAGGCCCGGCGGACAGCGGCTCACGGCACGATGGACCAGTGGGGGGGCAGCTCATAGGGCTCCTGGTGGATGCTGAGAAACCGCCCGTTGTGGTAGTTGACCTCGCCCACGCGCACCAGCGGCTCGTAGGTGTTCTGGATCTGCACGATACGCTTGCCCACTAGATTGTAGAGCACGACGCCTGCGCGCACGGACTCGAGGCTGGCCTGGCGCGTGACCGGATCGAGCACGCGGAAGACCGGCAGATCGCGCGGGGGGAGCGTCACCAGCAGGCCGTGGATGATGCGCAGATCGTCGGCGCGGTTGTGACGGTCAAAGACTTCTAGCCCTTCGAGCACGCGCCCGCGCAGCCCGCGATCGTAGCGCTGGGAGGTGGTGAGCAGCTCGTCGAGCGTGCTGGGATCCTCAGCGCACGACGCCGTCAGGGCCACGGCGGCCGAGCTATGCGCGATGAAGCTCACTGTGCCCTGGGAGTCCACCACCGTCAGACGCATCACATCCACGACGCTCTCTCCTTGCTCGCGTAGACCAGCTCCACGAGGTGACCTATCCCTCTGCCTCTGCATGTCACTCATGCTGTCATGGCGGAGGCGCCGACGCAAGGGGAAGAGTGCCGCGCGCGCCGCGGTGGCGGCGACGTGTCGCTGCGTCCAAACGGACTCACACTCTGGTGTGGCAGACAGGCAAGGCGCTTGACTTCGCAAGCAGGGTTGCGTATACTTCCTCGCACAGGGAAACGGCCTGGGGGCGACGTGCACCTGTGGCGGTGGGATGCAGGGAGGGCTGGGGGCATGGCCGAGAGCGAGGTAAAGACGGCGCCGATGACGACCTCTGAGGCCGGCCGCAAGGGTGGCAGCGCCGTACGCGAGAAATACGGCAAGGACTATTACCGGCGGATCGGCAGGATCGGTGGGACGGCGCTCAAAGAAAAGCGGGGCAGCGAGTACTACCGCTCGATCGCGAAAAAGGGCGGCAGGGCCAACGTCGACAAGTACGGGCCCGAGCACTTCGCGCAAATGGGCAAGAAGGGCGGCAACGCCACCAAGACGCGGCAGTCCGAGGACTTCTACAGCCGGATCGGCAAGATGGGTGGCGCGGCCAAGCGGAAGAAGAACCCCCCTACCACCTGAGCCGGCGGCCGAACGCCACGCCTGAGCGCCTGCGGCGGTAGCCTCTTCCCCTCGCCCCCAGCGAGAGGGGCAAGCGGTGAGGACCTCAGGGGTGAGGGTCGCCTCTCACGCTTCCGCGGGAGCGCCCTGTCCTGCGCCGCCGGCAGGGGCCCCCGCCGCGATGCGCGCCATCCCCGCGGCGATCAGCTCGGGGACGCGTGATTCCGCCGCCTGGCGTGCCACACGCACCGCGCTCTTGATTGCCTTGGCGCCGGAGCGGCCATGCGAGACGATCGAGACGCCGTTGACGCCCAGGAGCGGCACGCCGCCGTATTCCTCATAGTCGAACTGGCGGCGCACCTTGGCGAAAGCGGGTTGCGCCAGCGCGCCGCCTATGGTGGTGATGAGGTTGGATGTGATGGCGCCGCGGATGCTTTCCAGCAGCATCTTGCTCAACCCCTCGCTGAGCTTGAGCAGCACGTTGCCGACGAAGCCGTCGCAGACGACGACGTCCACCGTTCCGGCGTTGATATCTTGGCCCTCGACGTTGCCGATGAAGTTGAGGCCGGCGGCGGGCGCAGCCGCTTTGAGCAGGGCGTGCGCCTCCTGGACGAGCTGGTCGCCTTTGGTCTCTTCCTCGCCGTTGGCGAGCAGACCCACGCGCGGCCGCGGGACGCCGAAGACCTTCTCCATATACAGCGAGCCCATCAGGGCGAATTGGACGAGGTAGGGCGGCTTGGAGTCCGTGGTGGCGCCGATATCGAGCACCATCGTGCGGCCGCCGGCGGCCGGGAAGACGCCGCCCAGCGCGGGCCGGTCGATGCCTGGGATGCGGCGCAAGGTGAACAGCGAGGCGGCGAGCATGGCGCCGCTGTTGCCGGCGGAGACGGCGGCGATCGCGCGGCCATCGCGCACGAGCTCCAGCGCGACAGTCATCGAGTTGCGGCGCTTGGTGCGGACCGCCTCGGCGGGGTGTTCATCCATGCCGATGACCTGCTCGGCGTTGACGACCACGAGGTCCAGCCCGGCAGTCGGGTGCTTGGCCAGCTCGGCGCGCACGGTCTGCTCCGGACCGACCAGCGCGATGCCGACGCCCAGCTCGCGCGCAGCCTGCACGGCACCAGCGACGATCTGCTCCGGCGCGTAGTCGCCGCCCAGCGCGTCCAGGGCGACGCGTGTGGCCGAGCTGGACGCACCCGCGAGCGCTGCGCTGCCCGGGTGGGGTGTGGCTTGCGCCTCACTCACCTGATCACCTCCCGGGGCTCCCCGATGGTGTCGTGTACCAGCTTGATCAAGTCGTTGAGGTTGAAGGGCTTGGTGACAACCTCGCTGACGCCCAGCGCGCGGTAGTGGGCTTCGTTGGGCTTGGCGTCGGGGTCGGCGGTGACCACGATGACGGGCGTGTTGGCGATCTCAGGGAACATCCCCATCAGTCGCAGCTCGTCCTCGCCATTGAGGTAGGGCATCCGCAGGTCCAGCAGAATGAGGTCAGGCTGCGCCGCCCGCACGGCGTCGAAGAAGCGCAAGCTCTCGGTCGCCTTGGTGGTCTCGTAGCCTTCTTGGGTGAAAGTGCTTGCGAGCAGCTCGGCGATAGCGGCATCGTCGTCGGCGATCAGGATACGCTTAGCCATCGGGATATCCATCCTTTGCGAGCCCTGCGCCGTCTGGCGACTCCGCCCATCGCGTAGGAGGCGACAGACCGGTATGGTGCGCGACGGGCTCAGGCGTGATCGGGGAAGCGGCGTGCTCCACAGCGCGCCACGCGCCTGGAGACGTATC
>WNFM01107628.1_pt1 | contig 10774 bp, 13 predicted proteins | sample 5400271 | NCBI WGS metagenome assembly WNFM01 (sample SAMN13153352, study PRJNA577476) | soil metagenome | isolation source: 60 cm saprolite on Douglas fir-dominated hillslope | place: USA:California | collected 2013-09-17 | reverse complement strand
CGCCGAATAATAGGTGCCGTGGGCCTTCATCGCCTGCGCGCCCGCGGCATCGAGGAAGGTGCCGTGCTCGATCGAATCGACGCCGGCATTGGTCGCGGCGAGGATGCCGCGCGCCCCATGCGCATGCGCCGCGACCTTGAGGTGCATGGCGTGGGCCATATCGCAGATCGCCTTCATCTCGGCATCGGTGAAGTGCTGCTCGAGCCCCATCGCGCCGGGATCGAGGACGCCCCCGGTGGCCATGAACTTGATCACGTCGACTCCGGCCGCGGCCAATTGCCGGACAACCCTTTGGCACTCCTCCGCGCCGGTGCAGACCGACGGGTTGAGATGCGCCTCGTTGATCGCTCCGGCAAGTTCCGGCGGCAGCCCGGTCGCCTGGTCGGCGTGACCGCCGATGATCGACAGTGGCGAGCCCGAGACCTTGAGCCGTGGTCCCGGGAACCGGCCCTCGGCAAGGGCATCGCGAACCGCTGTGACTGCGCTGGTGTCGCCGCCGAGGTCGCGCACGGTGGTGAAGCCGGCGCGGGCCATCTCCAGCGCGTGAGTGAGGCCCAGGGTCGCCTGATAGGGCACGGAATATTTCTGGGTGTAGTTCACATACCATGGCTCGCCGCTGTTCATCGTCAGGTGGACGTGGACGTCGGTCATGCCCGGCATTACGGTGCGGCTGCGCTCGTCGACGACGGTTGCGCCCGGTGGCGCGGTGAAGCCGCTGTCGATGCGCGTGATTCGGCCATCGTCGACGATCACCGTCGAATTGGCGCGTGCCGCCTGCGCTGCGTCGACGATCAGGCGCCCGGCCTGGATGGCATAGGTTTCGGCATTGGCGACGGCGGCGATCGATAGGACAGCCGTGCCGGCGAGCAGATATTTCAGCATTGAACCCCCCTTTGTGAGCGTCGCTTAGCGCGCTTGCCGCCCGCTTCAAGTTGCCATTGACTGCAGGGCAGCCAGTCGGTCGGCCTCAGCCGCCGGTTTGTCGATCCGAATCCGGCTGATCCGCGGAAAGCGCATCGCCAGGCCTGACTTGTGCCGCGTGCTCCGATGGATCGAATCGAAGGCGACCTCGAACACCAGGCCCTTCTCGACCTCGCGCACCGGACCGAAACGCTGGATGGTGTGCCCGCGCACCCAGCGGTCGAGCCATTTCAATTCCTCGTCGGTGAAGCCGAAATAGGCCTTGCCGACGGGCAGCAGCTGATCATCCTCCGTCCAGCAACCGAAAGTATAGTCCGAATAATAGCTGGATCGTTTCCCCGAGCCGCGCTGCGCGTACATCAGCACGCAGTCGGCGGTCAGCGGATCGCGCTTCCATTTGTACCACAGGCCGGCGCGACGTCCCGCGACGTACGGGCTGTCTCGGCGCTTCAGCATGATGCCCTCGATGGCAGCGTCGCGTGCGCGGAGGCGGAGGTCTTCGAGCGCCTCGAAACTGCTCGCCTCGATCAGTTGCGAGACGTCGAAGCGGTCGGCGTCCAGTCCCTCCGCGAATCGTTCGAGCCGCGGCCGCCGCTCGTCCCACCGGCGGTCGCGAAGGTCGTCGTCGCCGTCGAACAGCACGTCGTAAAGGCGCACGAACGCCGGGTAGGCGCCGAGCATCTTGGCGCTGACATTCTTGCGGCCGAGGCGCTGCTGGAGTGCGTTGAAGCTCGCCGCCGCCCCGCCGTGCAGGTCGGCGACGCCCTGGTCTTGCCCACGCACCAGCAGCTCGCCGTCGAGGACCCCGGCCGTCCGGAACGCCTCTGCAACGTCGGGAAAGCTCCCCGAAATGTCGTCGCCGGTGCGGCTGTAGAGCCGCGTCTCGGCGCCGGCATGGACGAGCTGGACGCGGATCCCGTCCCACTTCCACTCGGCCGCATAATCGTCGAGCGAGACCCTCGTCTCCTCGAGCGGATGGGCGAGCATGAACGGCCGGAACACCGGCAGGTCTCGCGCGGTTGGCTGTTCGGATCTTCCTTCGGCCCAGTCGAACAGCTCGGCGAACGGCGGCCTGAGCCCGTGCCAGACCTCCTCGACAGCTTCGACTTCCAGGCCGAACGCGTCGGCGAGCCCCTGTTTCGCAAGCCGCGCGCTGATCCCGACCCGCAATGCCCCGGTGGCGAGTTTGAGCAGCGCAAATCGGCCCGAGGCATCGAGATGGTCGAGCATGGCGGCAAGAACATGCGGCGCATCCATCCGCGAGGCCGACCGAAGCCGGTCGACCGCCTGGCCGATGCTAATCGTCGCATCGTCCACTTCAGGCGGCTCACCCGGCCGATTCGGCCATAGCAGGGCCACGGTTTCCGCCATGTCGCCGACATAGTCGCGGCTCATGGTGAGCAGCACCGGGTCGACCCTTTCCTCGGCGATGGCCCGGACCGCCGCTCCCTTGACCGCTGGAATGTCGAGCGTGCCGGTCAGCGCGGCGAGGCCGTAGCCGCGGTCCGGATCGGGCGTCTCCTTGAGATAATCGCCGATCAGCTTGAGCTTGGTGTTGCGCGAGCGCGTGTAGACGAGATCGTCGAGCAGCTGCGAAAAGGCGCGCATGGCGCCTCTAATGCATGAAGCGCGCTACAGTGTCAGTGCAGGCGAACGGCGACGGCGGCGAGAATCGCCGTGCGATCGCCATCGCAGTGGCTGTCGAGTGCTTCTTCGACATGCTCCAGGCAGGATTGCATCGTCACTCGGCAGCCGGGGAGGAGCGCAAGCTGCGCCGAGTGGCGGGCAAGCCCTTCCAGCGCGGCGAGCCCGTTGGTCGCGGCCAGCTGGCGGATGGCATCCATCCGGGCGTGGAGGTCGAGCGGCGACAGCCTCAGCCCCACTTCGGTTCTCACCTTTGCTAGCGGGTCTTTCGCCATTGCTAAGCCTCCAATTGAACGCAGCCTCTCTCAAATGGGTTAACGGGTCGTTACGGCACTGCTTCGGTTGACAGAATCGGCTCCGCTCGTCATGGGACGCAGCGACTTGAGGCGGCCGCGGCCGCTTTTCTTTTTTCTATCGGGATCGATTCATGGCCAAGCCGGCAACCGTCAAGATCAAGCTCGTCAGCAGCGCCGACACGGGCTTCTTCTATGTGACCAAGAAGAATCCGCGCACCCAGACCGAGAAGCTCAGCTTCAAGAAATATGATCCGGTCGCGCGCAAGCACGTAGAGTTCAAGGAATCGAAGATTAAGTGACGAGCTGAGCGTTCTTCGCTCAGATCGTCATCCCCGCGAAGGCGGGGATCCAGCTATTCACCTTCTTCCCCGCCGGTCTCGCCCGGCCCGGGGCCGTCGTCCGTCTGGTTGGCGCGGCTCTCAGGACTATCGATTTCGGGCTCGTCGGCGAATTTGGCTTGCTCAACGAGGTCGCCCTTCAGCAGTTCGTCGACGGTCTGCGCAAAACGCATCACCGAAATCGGCTTCGACACATAGGCCTGGGCGCCTGCTGCCCGGATGCGTTCCTCATCGCCTCGCGCCGAATAGGCCGTCACTGCCATGATCGGGACGTTCGCCAGTTCCTCGTCCTTCCGAATCAGGCGGATGAGGTCGAGGCCGCTGACGTGCGGCAGCTGGATGTCGGTGATCACCAGGTCCGGATCGAAGGCGCGGGCCGCATCGATCGCATTGCGGCTATCGGTCACCGCCTCGGGCTGATGGCCATGCGCCGCGAGCAGGTCGCAGAACAGCTTGATGTTGAGGGCATTGTCCTCGACGATCAGGATCTTCGCCAATTCGCCTCCTTCAATCCCACTCAAAAACCGTTCTAGGCTGTGCCACCCCGGATACCAAATGATCCCGTCGCGCTCGCCCTCGCTGCGCTTGCCGCAACGCTCGGCGCCGAGCGTCGGGCTCAGCGGTTCCTCGACCTGACCGGAATCGGGACCGAGGAGCTTAGGGGCCGGCTGGGCGATCCGGCGCTTCTCGCCGCGCTGCTTCGCTTCCTCGAAGCGCACGAGCCCGATCTGCTGGCCGTGGCACAAGAGCTTGGCTGCAAGCCGGAAGAGCTCGTAGAGGCGCGGCGCAAGCTCGAAGAAGGGAAAGTATGAAGACGATCCTGATCACCGGCGCCACTTCCGGTTTCGGCGAAGCCGCAGCGCGCAAGTTTGTTGGCGGAGGATGGCGGGCGATCGGCACCGGCCGCCGCGGCGAGCGGCTGCGCAAGCTTCACCAGGAGCTCGGCGACGCCTTCCTGCCGCTCGAAATCGACATGCTCGACCGTGCGGCGGTCGAGAGCCTGGCGAAGGTCGAAGCGCCGTGGGGCGAGATTGACCTGCTGCTCAACAATGCCGGTCTCGCGCCGCCGGCCGACCCGCTGCCCGAGACCGAGTGGGACCGCATCGAGCAGGTAATCGACACGAACGTCACCGGCCTCGTCGCGCTCACTCGCGCGCTTTTGCCGAAGCTGATCGAGCGCAAGGGCCAAATCATCAACCTCTCGTCGGTCGCAGCGACCTATCCCTACAAGGGCGGCGCGGTTTATGGCGGGACCAAGGCGTTCGTCCGTCAGTTCTCGCTCGATCTTCGCAGTGATCTCGCCGGGACGGGCGTTCGCGTGACATCGATTGAACCGGGCATGGCCGAGACCGAGTTCACCCTTGTCCGAACCGGCGGGGACGAGGAGGCCTCGGACAAGCTCTACGCGGGCGCAAGCCCGATGACGGCCGGGGACCTCGCCGACCTCTTCTGGTGGCTCGCCAACCTGCCGCCCCACCTCAACATCAACATCGTCGAGCTGATGCCCGTCAGCCAGAGCTTCGCCGGCTTTACCGTGACCCGCGAGACTTGATTCGGTCACGCCCCGGTGCTTGGGGCGGAGGCATGAACATCGACAATCGTCTGTCCGAACTTGGAATCACGCTTCCGCGGCCCGCTGCGCCGGTTGCCTCTTATGTCCCCGCCGTGGAGCAGGGCGGCCTGCTCCACATCTCCGGCCAGGTCAGCTTCGCCGAAGACGGCGTCCTTATCAAAGGGCGCCTCGGCGAGGACGTCGACCTCGACGGCGGTATCGCAGCGGCGCGCCGCTGCGGGATCATGCTCCTGGCGCAGATGAAGGCGGCGCTGGGCTCGCTCGACCGGGTCGAGCGGATCGTCAAGCTCGGTGTCTTCGTCAACAGCGCGCCCGCCTTCACCGATCAGCCGAAGGTGGCGAACGGCGCCTCCGAGCTGATGCAGGACGTGTTCGGCGATGCCGGCCGCCACGCCCGCAGCGCGGTCGGAGTCGCCGCGCTGCCGCTCGGAGTCGCGGTCGAAGTGGATGCGATCGTCGCCGTCAGGCCCTGATCCGCTCGATCCGGGTCCGCGGGGGTTCGCCCACCGCGGCCTTCACGGCTCCGACGTTCCAGAGAATAGCCTTGCCGCCTTCGAAAGCGCCGTCGCGCTGGGTCCCGGCATCGAGTGCGACATCAGGCTCACCGCTGACGACGAGATCATAATATTCCATGACGCCGATGCGCGCCGGCTGTGCGCCAGCCCGTTGCAAATCGGCCGCTCGCGCTGGGCGGATCTCGCCGGCTTGCGCGTCGAAGGTCATCCGATCCCGAGGCTCGAAGCCCTCCTCGCTCTGACCGAGGGGCAGGTCCCGCTGCTGCTCGAAGCCAAGGTTGAGCACGACCGTCGCCGCTGGCTGCCCGCGTTGCGGCGAGAGCTTGCCGGCTATGGCGGGAGCTTCGCCCTCATGAGCTTCGATGCGCGGCTGTGCCGGCTGATCCGGCGCGAAATGCCGGGCGTGCGGCGTGGCCTCCTGCTCAAGGACCGGCAGACCTCGCTCGAGCGCAACATCGCGATCCGTATCGCCGCTCCCGACTTCCTCGGCGTCGAATATGCGGCAATAGCCAGGCGCTGGGTCGCTTCGTTGCGGCAATCGATGCCGGTCTATTGCTGGACGATCCACACCGCCGCCGAGCGTGCGCAAGCCTCGGTTCAGGCCGACGCCCTCATCTGGGAAGGCGATGGCCGACCGCGAAACTGAAATCATCGCCAAGATCGCTTCGGGCGTGGCGGGGCTGAACCCCCGCGCTTGGGATGCGTTGGGCGCCGATCATCCGTTCATCAGCCACGCCTTCCTGTCGGCCCTCGAAGATTCGGGCAGCGTCGGACCGGGGACGGGCTGGACCCCCGCGCCGATCCTCGTCGAGGATGATCACGATCGCCTGGTTGCTGCCGCGCCCGCCTATCTTAAGAGCCACAGCCAGGGCGAATATGTATTCGATCACGGCTGGGCTGAGGCGTGGGAGAGTGCCTGCTCGGCAGGCACCCCCAGCAGCTGTTGAACGCGATCGAGGCAGTGACCACGCGGAACGACTTGTCGTCGGCGCACATCACGTTCATCGACGAGACAACGGCAAGCGAGTGTGAGCGACGCAACTGGCTGATCCGTCACGGGGTTCAGTACCACTGGTTCAACCGCGGCTATTCAAGCTTCGACGAGTTCCTCGCCTCGCTGACCAGCCGCAAGCGCAAGGCGCTGCGCAAGGAGCGCGCTGCCGCGCTCGACCGGCTCGAAGTCAGGATCCTTCGCGGCTCCGACATCGGGCCCGCCGAATGGGATGCGATGTGGGCCTTCTATCAGGACACGGGATCGCGAAATTGGGGCCGGCCCTATCTCACCCGCGAATTCTTCGACCTCGTTAGCGAGCGGATGGGCGACCAGGTGCTCCTGTTCCTGGCCTGCCGGGGCGGCTTGCCGATCGCCGGCGCGCTCAACTTCATCGGCGGCGACACGCTTTACGGCCGCTATTGGGGCTGCACCGAGGAGGTGCCGTTCCTCCATTTCGAGCTGTGCTATTATCAGGCGATCGAATGGGCGATCGATCACGGCCTCGCTTGCGTTCAAGCAGGCGCGCAGGGCGAGCACAAGGTTGCGCGCGGCTATGAACCGGTGATCACCCGAAGCGCGCACTTCATCCCCAACCGCGGCTTCAGGAATGCGGTCGCCCAGTTCCTCGAAGCCGAGCGCCAGGGCGTTTCAGCCGAGGTCGAATGGCTGGCGCGCGACCTGCCCTACCGCTCCTCCTCGTCCGAATAGACCCGGACCGTCCGCCCGCTGGCATCGGCCATGCCGCGGTACATTGCGGGTGTCGTGAAGCCCCACGCCGCGTCGCCGTCGGGCGCGACCGCGATCAGCCCGCCCTTGCCGCCGAGCGTCGCAACATCGGTGAGCACGGCATCAAGCGCGCTTTGCAATGATTGGCCGCCGATCCGCACGCGCTCGGCGAGCTGGTGGGCGGCGACAGCACGAATGAAATATTCTCCGGAGCCGGTGGCCGAGACCGCCGCCGAGCGGTCGTCCGCGTAGGTCCCGGCCCCGATCAGCGGCGAATCGCCCACCCGGCCCCAGCGTTTGGCGGTGAGGCCGCCGGTCGAGGTCGCGACCGCGACATGGCCGTCGACATCGACCGCGACCGCGCCGACGGTGCCGTACTTGACCTCGTCGTCGAACCCGCCCGCGGCCGTCAGCTCGTCCAGCTGCCGGCGTCGTTCCGGGACTTCGAACCATTTGTTGTCGACCTGCTCGAAGCCGTGGTCGCGCGCGAAATCGTCGGCGCCATGACCGCTCAGGAAGACGTGCGGCCCACGTTCGAGCAGCTCGCGCGCGAGGCTGATCGGCGCCCGCGTCGTGCGCAGCCCGGAGACCGCGCCTGCCCGGCGGTTCCGGCCGTCCATGATCGCGGCATCGAGCTCGATGCAGCCGCTGGCGGTCAGCACGCTTCCTCGCCCGGCATTGAAGCACACATCCTCTTCCAGCACCCGAACTGTGGCCTCGACTGCGTCGAGCGCGCTTTCGCGCTTCTCGAGGATCGCAGCACCGGCCGCGAGCGCCGCCTCGAGTCCGGCGCGCGCGCATTGTTCCTGCTCCGGGTCGAGCTTCCCCGGCCGCATCGACCCCGCGCCGCCGTGGACCACCAACCGCCAACGAGTTTCGCTCATGGCGGAGCCTTAGCGGCGACCTCCCACCCGCGCCAGTTGACGGTCACTGCTATTTATATTATTATGATATCAATTAAAGAGGGAGGCTGAATTGGCCAAAGACAATGTCATTGCGCTGACCGCGACCAGCGAGCGGACCGCATCCACGATGAGCGGCTACGCGATGTTGATCCTGCTGCTGCTGGCAGTTCTCGCCGACGTGTACGGCATTCAGCAGCTCGGCACCGACACCGCCACCGGAATGGGCATGGTCATCGTGATCGCGGCGACGCTCGTCTTCATTCTGGTCATACCCGGCTTTTATATGCTGCAGCCCAACCAGGCCGCGGCGATCACCTTGTTCGGTTCCTACGCCGGCACCGACCGCACCACCGGGCTGCGCTGGACCTGGCCGTGGCTCGCCAAGAAGAAGGTCTCGGTCCGCGCCAACAATTTCATTTCCGACAAGATCAAGGTCAACGACCTGCGCGGCAACCCGATCGAGATGGCGGCGCAGATCGTGTGGCGCGTGGTCGATACGGCGCAAGCGCTATTCGACGTCGATGACTATCGCTCGTTCGTCAGCGTCCAGGTCGAAGCGGCGATCCGCACCATCGGCTCGCGCTATCCGTACGACGATTTCGAGCATCAGGAAGTGACGCTGCGCGGCAATCACGACCAGGTCGGCGCCGAGCTTCGGACCGAGCTTCAGGCGCGGCTCGCGGTTGCCGGGATCACGGTCGACGAATGCGGCTTCACGCACTTGGCTTATGCGCAGGAGATCGCCGGAGCGATGCTTCGACGCCAGCAGGCGCAAGCCGTAGTCGCTGCCCGCAAAACGCTCGTGGAAGGCGCGGTCGGCATGGTCGAGATGGCGCTTACCATGCTGTCGGAGAAGAAAGTCGTCGAGCTCGACGACGAGCGCCGCGCCGCGATGGTGTCGAACCTGATGGTGGTGCTGTGCGGCGAGCGCGACACCCAGCCCGTCGTCAACACCGGCACGCTCTACCAATAGTCGGGCGCGAGATGCCCGACGACCGCAAAGCCTATCCGCTGCGCGTCGATCCCGCTTTGTGGTCGGCGGTCGAGCGCTGCGCGGCGGCGGAGCTTCGCAGCGTCAACGCGGAAGTCGAATATCTGCTGCGCGAAGCGCTCGCCGCGCGCGGGGTCAAGCTGAAGGCGCCGGTCTCGCGCAAGCGCGGTCGCCCGCCCAGGGAGACGAAACAATGACTGACGGTCCGGAATGGTTCGCGCCCAAGCGCTACGGTTACGGCTCCGGCCTGCCGATCAGCTGGCAGGGTTGGGCGCTGACGATTGGTTTCATCGCGATTGCGATCGGTGTCGGCAGCGAGTTCGCGAACCGGCCGCTCCAACTGTTTGCCATTATGACGCCGCTGGTCATCGCATTTTGTGTGGTCTGCGCCCGCACCACCCGCGGCGGATGGCGCTGGCGTTGGGGTGGCGACGACTAACTGACCGACAGGTCGCGCTGCTGGTTGACCAGCCGCCACTCGTCGAGGTCGGCGAGCATGATGCGCGCCGCTTGCTCGGCGAGGTCCGCGGCGCGCGACAGGCTGACGTGCTTGCGCAATTCCTGGTCAATCTGGCGGAGCGTGTCCGCGGTCGCTTTCGACCGCAGCGCGTCGCCGCCGAAATCCGCCTGGAACCGGATTCCGAACACCGCCGTGCCGAGCGCCGGGAAGCCGGCGGATACGAGCGTGAACCAATTGCCGTACCGGTTGACGAAGTCGGAACCGAAGCCGAGCCCGATGATCGTGGCAACGGTGACGATGACGGTCGCCGCGAACAGCACCATGCCGACCTGTTCGAGGCGGTGGTCGAGCGCCTCGATCTGCTCGGCGTTGCGCAAATGGTAGCCAACCTGTGGCTTAACCTCATGGTCGGCGATGGCTCGTCCGAGTTGCGCCGCGCACTCGCTGTCGATCGCTCCCGAAGGGCACGCCAGCGCTCTCCAGATGCCGCTCGCATACCAGTCGATCCAGCGCTTCGGCACCGGATTGGTGGCGGTGCCCGGCGGATCGGGCGCGGCGATCCCGAGCAGCTTCAGACTGCGCATCGGCCGCAGCCGCTCCGCCAGCTGTCGATAATCGAGCCAGCGGCGGTGCCACTCCCGGCGCTGGCCGATGATCGCGTTCAACAGGATCGCGAGCGTGATCAGCAGCTCGAGTGCCGCTTCCTCGAATTTCAGATGCGGCGCCACGAACGCCGCAAGCCCCAGGCACACCGCAACGCCGCCCAACAGGAAGTTGAAAATGTGCCCGCTGCGGTAGGTCTGGGCGAAGTGAGTCGCGAGTCCGTCCGCGCAGCTGTAGGATCGTTCGAGAAGGTCGATCGGCGCCGAGAGATTATGCGCATCGGCGCATCCGGCGCGATAGCGGCGCCACTCGTCGCGGGTTTGGGCATCGCCATGACGGGCGGTGAGGTCGCGGACCCGGAAACGGCGCACGCCCGCGGCGCTGAGCAGCAGGGGATATTCGATCCCGAATTCGCGGCGGACGCTCCGCGCAGAAGCGCTTGAAGAAGCGTTGTTCCTGAGCGTCAGGCGGCGGCATCAAAAGGCCGCGCAACAGGGCGTCGACGTCGGCGCGCTCCAGCGATCGTGCAACCGCCGGGTCGTCGGCGATGGTGACGACCGTCGGATCGAATGCGCTCCACAGGATCCTTGTGTCTCCGCCAGGGGTGAGCGGGACATGGATGATCGCCGTGCCGCGCGACAGCGCGAATTGCACGACCTCGCCGGTGCCGCCGCGGCCGCGTGGCGGCAGGCCGTCCCACACCGCGATCAGCATGTCGCAATGCGCGACGGTCGCCCGGCCGGTCATCACGTAGGCGTCGAGGCCATGGCTGGGATCTCCGGGCAGCTCGAGCAGGCAGCCGGCGCGC
>WNFM01319816.1_pt1 | contig 10775 bp, 9 predicted proteins | sample 5400271 | NCBI WGS metagenome assembly WNFM01 (sample SAMN13153352, study PRJNA577476) | soil metagenome | isolation source: 60 cm saprolite on Douglas fir-dominated hillslope | place: USA:California | collected 2013-09-17 | reverse complement strand
ACGCCGGTGCTGGCGCAGGCCCTCGCGGCGAACACGATCACGTCCCTCGCGGTCGACGGCAGCGCCTGGATCACCACGGCCGCCGGCGACATCGGGCTCTTCAAGCGCGTTGGGCTCGCGACGACCCTGACGAAGGCGGACTTCGCGCCGAAGTGGGTCGGCGAGCCGGCGCGGGCTACCGCGATCCAGGCGATCGACTCGCAGCGGAGCATCTACGTGCTGGACGCGCAGGGGAGGCGGATCGTGCAGCTCACGCGCGACGGGCGCGAGGTCGCGCGGTTCGATCTTCCGAAGGATCTGCCGCCGGCGACGGCATTCTTCGTCTCCGAGGGCCAGCGGATCGCCTACACCGCGCACGGCTCCAAGATCGCGGCCACGGATCTCAGCCGATGATCCCGTTCTCGGACGCCGAGCCGGCCCGAGGTCCAAGCCCGGTCAACCGGATCCTGCTGTTCACGAACGTGGTCGTCTGGATCTACATCCTGTACCTGCAGCGCACGCCCGGCGCCCTCGACGCGTTCCTCGACCGGTACGCGTTCGATTGGTCGAGCTTCGCGCGCGACATCTCGACCGGCACCTGGGCCATCGCGACCTTCGTGCCGCTCATCACGCACATGTTCTTACACGGCGGCTGGCTGCACATCATCGGCAACATGCTCTATCTCTGGGTCTTCGGGGACAACGTCGAGGCGCGTCTCGGAAGCGGGACCTATCTCCTTTTCTATCTGCTCTGCGGCATCGTCGCGGCGATCGGTCAGGGGATCGTGTCTCCGGCGCCGATGCTCGGCGCATCCGGCGCGATCGCCGGGGTGCTCGGCGCGTACCTCGTCCTCTCGCCGGGCGCGCGCATCCGGACGCTCATCTTCCTCGGGATCTTCATCACCGTCGTGCAGCTGCCGGCGGTCATCGTCATCGGCTTCTTCATCGTGATCCAGTTCATCGAGGGGTTCGCCTCGCTACGGATCGCCGGCCATGCCGCGACGGAGCAGGTCGCGTATTTCGCGCACATCTTCGGGTTCTTCGCCGGCATCGTGCTGCTGTTCCTGTTGCGTGACCGAGGACAGCGCAGTCCGGCGCCGCACAGCAAGTACGGGTAGCATTTTCTCGTGCCCGAGTCATCCGCGGGCCCAAACTCCGGACTGGTGCTCTGCACCGTCGAATCGGTGCGGGTGCACGTCCTCACCGGGCAGCACGTCGTGCTCCTTCAGCCGCAGGACTCCGATCGTCTCGTCCCGATCTGGATCGGCGCCGAGCAGGCGCACAGCATCGCGACGCGGATCGCGGGGATCCCGGCCGATCGCCCGCTCACGCACGATCTCATGATGTCGATGCTGACGGCGGCCGGCGTCGAGATCACGCGAGTCGTGGTGAAGGAGCTCGTCACCGATTCGGCGGGCCAGGGCAGCGTGTTCCACGGCAGCGTGTTCCTCCAGGTGCATGACCGTGAGGTCGAGATCGACTCACGCGCGTCCGACGCGATCGCGCTCGCCGTGCGCTGCGACGCACGCATCCTCGTCGCCGAATCCGTCGTCGACCGCGCGTCGATCGCGGCGAGTGGCGGCGACGACGAGACCGGTGGCGAGATCGGCGTCTTCCGCCAATTCATCGAGAGCCTTCCGGACGATCCAACCCAGTCTCAGGGCGGCAACGGCTGATAGACCCCGCGGTCTGGCCGCTCGAGGCGACCGCTGATCGGCGCGGGCGGCTGCGCGTCGGCGATGTCGATCTCACCGCCCTCGCGGAGCGCCTCGGCACGCCGCTCTACGTGTACGACGCGGCAACGATCCGCGACGCGCACCGCCGCTACGTCCTCGCGTTCAAGGCGCTGCGCCCGGTCCGGGTGTCGTACGCGATCAAGGCCTGTGGCCTTCGCGGCGTCGCGTCCATCCTGGCGCGGGCCGGTACCGATGCGAGCGCCGCCTCGCTCGGCGAGCTTCTGGCGGCGAAGCGTGCGGGATTCCCGATGGCCCGGACGCAGCTGCACGGCAACGCGAAGACCGACGACGAAATCCGGTCGGCCCTGCGCCTTGGCGTCGGGCGCATCGTCATCGACGGAGCGGACGAGATCGAGCGGCTCAAGCACCAGGTCGCGCGGCGGACGCAGCCGCAGCCGGTGTGGCTGCGCGTCTCACCGGGCATCGGAGCCGACACCCACCCGCACCTTCGCACCGGCGTGCTGGACAGCAAGTTCGGCGCGCCGATCGCCGGAGGCGATGCGCTCGCGCAGTGCCGCGCCATCGTCGCGACGAAGGGTCTCCGGCTCGTCGGTCTCCACGCCCATCTCGGCACGCAGCTCCACGAGGCCGAACGCTATCGAGAGCTCGCCGAGGTCCTGGTCGCGCTCGCGCGTGACGTGCGCGCGTCGACGGGCGTGCGGGTGAAGGAGATCGCGGTCGGCGGCGGTCTCGCGATCCAGCTCCGCAGCGGCGACGCCGTGCTCGACCTCGCGGCGTACGCGCGCGCGGTGAGCGAGCCGATCCGATCGGACCCGGAGCTCGCGAAGGTCACGCTCTACCTCGAGCCCGGACGATCGCTCGTGGGGCGCGCGGGCGTCGCGCTCTATCGCGTCGTCGGGACGAAGCGCGTCGCGGGCGTCCGCACGTTCGTGTCGGTCGACGGCGGGATGGGGGACAACATCCGGCCCGCGCTGTACGACGCCGCGTACACGGCCGTCCTTGCAGACCGGCCGACCGCAGCACCGGCCGAGCACGTCGCGATCGCCGGCCAGTACTGCGAGAGCGGCGACCTGCTCATCCGCGACGTCGCGCTCCCGACCGCCGAGCCCGGCGAGGTGCTCGCGATCCCGGCGTGCGGCGCCTACAGCGTGGCGATGGCCTCCAACTACAACCACCACCCGCGGCCCGCGGTGGCGCTCATCGATGGTGGGCGGGCGAAGGTGATCCGGAAGCGCGAGACCCACGCCGACATCTGGCGGCTCGAGCGATAGCTCGAAAGCAGCGCAGCGGTACCTAGCGCGGCCGCAGCCAGAGCGACAGTCGAAGGAGCAGCAGATCCCGGATGGCCTTGAGGATGACTCGAGGTGGCGCGCCCTTCGGCTCGTGGTGCAGGCGGGCGTGATGCGGGAGCCCGACCTCGCGCATGACGATCCCGCCGGCGCGGAGGTTGATGAGCAGCTCGGCCGAGAAGAACGCGCCGTTCGAACGAACGCGCTCGAGCGGGACCCGCGTGAAGACCTCCGTGCGGAACAGCTTGAATCCGCAATCCACGTCGCGCCATCCGCCGGCGAAGAGCATCCGGATGACGCGGTTGTACACGCCGGCGATGACGAGCCGGCGCCACGGATCGGCGCGTTTGATCCGGTAGCCGATGACCGCGTCGACGCCAGGCGCCATCGCCGCTGCGAGACGGCCGAAGTCCGCGACGTCGAACTGGAGGTCGCCGTCGGTGAACGCGACGAACGGCTGCGTCGCGGCGACCAGCCCCGCGCGCACGGCGCCGCCATACCCGCGCCCCGGCCTGTTGTGGATGACCCGCACGCGCGCGTCGTCGCGCGCGAGGGTGTCCGCGATCTCACCGGTCCGGTCGGTGCTCCCGTCGTCGACGATCGTGACCTCGAGGCGCTCGGTGTACGCGGGCAGCACCTCCAGCGCGCGCGCCACCGATGGCTGGACGTTCAGCTCTTCGTTGCGCGCCGGGAAGAAGAACGAGAGTCCCGCGAGGCGGTCGGTCACAGCCGGATAACGCTAGCGTTCTGACGATGGAGCGCCTGCGGCGGACGATGACGGGCGCCTGCGGCGGACGCGGCCGGAGGCCGCGGTGATCAAGGACAAGTGGCTGGCCGTCGCCATTGGCTGCGTCGCGGTCGCCGGATACGTCCTCGCGGGCTGGGGCGCCCCGACCGTGTACGACTACTACGGCCGCCTGGCCGACGCCTTCGTCCATGGACGCTACTGGCTGACCGAGGATCCGCCGTGGCTGAACGAGCTGCTCTCATGCGGTGATGGCCGGTGGTGCGTCGCCTATCCACCATTGCCCGCGCTCCTCGCCGTCCCGCTCGTCTGGCTGGGCACCGCCGTGGCGCAGGGCGTCGTCTCGCAGGTGTGCGGCGGTGCCTCGGCCGGCGTCCTCTACCTCGCCCTCCGCGCGTACGGCGCGCCGCGGATCCTCGCGATCACGGGCGCGCTGCTCTCCGCGTTCGGCACGACGCTCCTCTTCACCAGCGCGGACGGTCGCTCGTGGTTCGCGGCGCACGCGGTCGCGATGCTGTTCACCGCGCTCGCGTTCCTCATCGCCGCGCGCGGCGGTCCCGCCTGGGGAGTCGGCGCGGCGATCGGTCTCGCGGCCCTCGCCCGGCTGCCGGTCGCCGCCGCGGCGCCGGCGCTCGCGCTGCTCGCCGCGCGGCGCGGCGATACGACGTTCCGCGGGGCGCTCGCGCGCGTCGTGGCCGGCGGCCTCCCCTTCCTCGCCGTCTACGTCGGCTACAACCTGTTGCGCTGGGGGACCGTGTCGGATGCCGGCTATGCGCGCCTGGCGGAGGGCGACTTCTTCTTCGACCACGGCCTCTTCTCGCTCGCGTACCTGCCCCGGCATCTCTACGCGATCGTGATGGAGCCGCCGGACCTCGTGCCGAACGTCTGGTATTTCCTGCGGCCCCGGTTCGTCGGGATGAGCCTGTTCCTGGTGACGCCGGCGTTCCTCTTCATCTTCGCCGGTCTGCAGGACGTGCGGCGATCGATCGCGGTAGCGGCGACCGCCATCGCCGCAGCGCTCGCGCTCATCCCCGACGTCACGCATGGGACGGTCGGCTTCGCGCAGTTCGGCTACCGGTTCAGCATCGACGCGCAGCCGTTCCTCATCGCGCTGGCGCTCGGCGGTGACGCGCTCCGCAATGGCGTGTGGCGCTCGCGGCCGTCGATCCTGTTCCTCGTCGCGTGCGGGCTCGCGGTGCTCGTGAACGTGTACGCGACCGTGGCGATCATCCGCTACGGCTTCTGGCAATGAGCGTGACCGTCACGCCCGACCGTCGCGCCAACCTCGCGATCGCGATCATCGTCATCGTCGGCGTCGCGCTGCGGCTCCTCGTGACGCGCGCGCAAGGGTTCCCGTCCGACGTCGGGACGTTCATGGCGTGGGCCGAGAAGCTCGCGTCGGTCGGCCCGGGCCGCTTCTACGAGCCCGGCTACTTCAGCGATTACCCGCCCGGATTCCTCTATGTGCTCTGGCTGCTCGGTGCCGTCTTCGACGGCGATGTGCTCCGCTTCGCGGTGAAAGCGATCAGCATCCCCGCGGACGTCGGCATCGTGTTGCTGGTCGTGCCGCTCGTGCGCCGGTACGCCGGCCACCTGGCGGGTGTCCTCGCCGCGGGCCTGTGGATGCTGCAGCCCGCGCCGATCTTCGCCGGCCCGTACTGGGGTCAGGTCGATGCCGTCGGCACGGTCCCGTTCCTCGCCGCGCTGCTCGCCGCGGGGGCGCGGCGATGGTGGCTCGCGGGAGTGCTCGCCGGCCTCGCCGCGATGACGAAGCCGCAGTTCGGCCTCGTCGTCGGGGTGATCCTGGTCGCCGCGCTCGTCGAGCTCGTCCGCTTGGGCGAGTGGCGGCCGTTGCTCCGCTCCACCGGCGCGGCGCTCGCGACGATGGTCGCGCTCGCGCTGCCGTTCGGCATGACCCCCGGCGCGTTCATCGGCCTCGTGAAGAGCGCCTCCGAGACGTACCCGTACTCGTCCCTCTACGCGTTCAACGGCTGGTCCATCGGGTTGGACTTCTGGAAGGACGACGCGGCGTGGGTCGTCCCGGGCGGGATCCTGCTCGCGATCGGCCTCCTCGCGTCGGTCGTACCGCTCTGGCGGCGGCGCGACACCGCGGCGCTCCTCGCGGTCGGTGCCGCGGCGGTCATGGCCTTCTACTTCCTGCCGACCCGCGCGCACGAGCGCTACCTCTTCCCCGCGTTCGCGCTGCTCCTCCCGTTCGCGGTCACACGCGCGCGGATCCTCGTCCCGTACTGCGTGCTCGCCGGCGGCTTCTTCGCGACCCTCTACTTCGCGTTCACCCGATACCCGCAGAACGACCTGGCCGCGCCGGAATGGCTCGACGCGACGGTGTTCGGGCGCAACGGCCAGATCGCGATCGCGGCCGTGATGCTCATCACCGCCGCGCTGGTCTGCTGGCGGCTCGCCCGCGGCGAGGCTCGCTTCGAGCCGACGCTGGCGCTCGACGCAGTGACCGTGCCGAGCGCGGAGCCGGCGTCGGTGACGCAAGCGCGCTGGACGCTACCTGCCGGTCTCGGGATCGGTGGTCCGGCGCTGCGACGCGACATCCTCATCGCGCTCGCGGTCGCGCTCGCCGTCCTCGGGACCCGCGGCTTCCGCCTCGACTGGCCGCGCGACATGTACTTCGACGAGGTCTACCACGCGCGCACCGCGTTCGAGCTCCTCGCGCAGCGCGAGCCCTACGAGTGGACGCACCCGCACCTCGCCAAGGAGATCATGGCCCTCGGGATCCTCGCCTTCGGCGACGATCGCATCGTCGGCACCGAGAGCGCACCGCAGAGCGTCACGGCGTTCACCGTCGCGAACGACGGGACCCGCGCGTACGCCCACGACGGGCTGGTCGAGCTCGTGACCCGCGACGGCGCGCATTCGACGCTCGGTCGGTACGACGATCGGGCCCAGGCCATCGCGATCGACGGCGATCGCGTGTTCGTCGTGACGAACAGCCAGCTGCTCACGTATTCGCGATCCGGTCCGACCCGCCTTGCGAGAGCGGTCGATGGCGGGCCGGTGACCGCGTTCGCGCGCGTCGCCGGGCGCTCGATCGTGGGCACCGCGACGAGCACGACCGCATTCGGCGACGACAACGCTCCGCCGACGGTCATCCCGAGCGGCGCCATCGGTGTCGCGGCGAAGAACGACGCGAGCGAGATGTACCTGCTCGATCCGAGCGGCGCGGTGCGCGTCATCGAGACCGCGACCTGGGCCGAGGCGAAGACGTACCCCGGGGTCGCGAGGGAGCGCGCGATCGCGTACGCGCAGGGACCGAACACGATCGTCCTCGCGCGCGCGGACGAGGCGACGCTCGACTCGATCAGCACGGATGACGGCCACCGCGACTCGGTGCCGCTCGCGAACGCCCGCACCGGCAGCTTCGCGACGGGGGTCACGGCGATGGCCGTCGTGCCGCGGACCGACTTCCTCTACGCGATCGCCGATGGCCGCGTCGTCGTCGTCGACGTGCACGGGCTCTCGCCGTTCGCGGCCATCGCGAGCCCGGCGACCAGCCTCGGGGTCGACGGAACGGGCGACGCGCTCGTCGCCCTCGGGCCGTCGGGGAGCGCTGAACTCATCGAGACCGGCCGGCTCGCCCTCGCCTGGCGGCTGCCCGGCGTGGTCGCCGCCGCGATGCTCGCGTTCATCCTCGTGCTCCTCGCCCGCCGCCTGTTCGCGTCGCGGCTCATCCCGGTCCTCGTCGGCGTCGCGGTCATCGCCGACGGATCGATGTTCGCGCAGGCGCGCATCGGCATGAACGACATCTACGTGGCCCTGTTCATCGTCGCGGGGTGGTACTTCATCGTCGCCGCGCACCGCCCGCGGCTTTCCGCGCGGACGGACATGCTCATCGCGGGTGTGCTCCTCGGCCTCGGCGCGGCGTCGAAGTGGGCCGCGTTCTACACGCTCGCGGGCGTGCTCGTCGCGGCAATCGCGGTCACCGCGTACGCGTACGGGCGCGGCCGGACCGGGACGGGCGGACCGCTCGACCTCCTCGCCGGCAAGGGAAAGAACGCGGCGTTCCTCTTCGTGTCATTCGCGGTGATCCCGGTCGGCATCTACCTCGCGAGCTACGCGCACTGGTTCGGCGGGCCGACCGCGCCGTATGGCTGGGACCTCATCGAGCTCACGAAGCAGATGTACTGGTACCACTCGGGCCTCACCTCTCCGCACCCCGCGGCGTCACCGTGGTGGAGCTGGCCGTTCGTGCTGAAGCCGGTGTACTGGTACTTCGGCCAGTCGGATGCGGGCGCGAACGCGTACATCTACGACGCGGGGAACATCGCGCTCTTCTGGCCCGCGCTCGTCGCGACCGTCTGGTGCGCCATCGCGGCGATCCGCGCCCGCTCGGTCGCGCTCGGCTTCGTCGTGTTCGCGCTGCTCGCGCAGTACGTGGCCTGGATCCCGATCTCGCGGGTGCTGTTCTTCTACCACTTCTTCACCGCGCTGCCCTTCTATCTGCTCGCGCTCGCTTGTTGGCTCGCCTATTTGTGGGAGACGCGACGCAACACCCTTGTCGTCACCTATCTCGCGGTGGCGGTCGCCGCGTTCACATACTTCTACCCGTTCGTCTCGGGCCAACCGGTGCCCGGCTCGCAGGCGGCGATGTTCTTCATCCTGCCGACGTGGCAGTACGACTGCCAGTTCTATCCGTCGTTCCAGTGCCCGCTCGCCGGTCCGAGCGATGTCCCGATCGCGGCAGTGGTCCTGCGGCTCCTCGCATCGGCCGGCCTCGCCGCGCTCGCCGGCGCCGCGTTCTTCGTCGTGCGGGACCCCGGGCGCGCACGCGCGACGGTGCGCGCCGCGCTAGGGCGAGGCGCTCGCGACGGGGGCGACGCTGGGTGAGGGTGAGCTCGGCTCCGTAGGGATCGGCGTCGACAGCAGTGCGCCGAGCGCGCCCGCGATCGCGACGACGATCAACAGCGCCAGGATGAGCAGCCCCGCGCGGGCGCGCGAGATGGCCGGCCGCCGCGCGGCGTAGACGATCACCGTGATGTTGTCCTCCCCACCGCGCGACCGGGCCAGGGCGACGAGCGCGTCCGCCGCGCGTGCGGGGTCGTCGGCCATCGCGGTGGCGATCTCCGCGTCGGCCACGTGCCGGGTCAGCCCGTCGGAGCAGAGGACGAGCCGGTCGCCCGGCTGCAGCGTCTCGACGAAGATGTCGGGCTGCACGCCGCGCGGGTCGCCGACGAAGCGCGTGATGCTGCTCGCGGCGTCGCCGCTGTGGTCCGTCGTGAGCTGGCGGATCGCGGCCGCACGGATGAGGTACGCGCGCGAGTCGCCGAGGTTCGCGACCGCGGCCTCGCGCCCGCGGATCGCGGCCGCGACCAGCGTGGTCGCCGCGCGCGGGTGGCGCTCGTCCTTCGCGGCCTCGAGCACCGCTACGTTCGCCTGCTGGACCGCCTCGCCGAGCGCGCTGCGCGCGCTCTCGCGGAACGATGGCGGGGTGAAGGTCTTCGCGAGCGACCCGATCGCCGTGGAGCTCGCGACATCGCCCCCGGCCTCGCCGCCGACGCCGTCGGCGACCGCGATGAGGGTCACGCCCGCGTAGTCGCGGGCCAGCCAGCGGTCCTCGTTGCGCTCGCGCACGAGCCCCACGTCGGAGCGCGCGGCGAGGTCAGCCACCCTTCTTCGTGCAGTCCTTGCCCGCGACATACACCACGGACACGTAGATCCCGCGCGCGGCCAAGGTACCGGCGGCCGGGTCCTGGCTCACGACATCGCAGCTCGGTCCCTGAGCGGGTGAGACGTCCCAGCGCACGTTGAAACCGGCGGCCTGGAGCGACGTGATCGCGGCCTCGAGCTTGAGGCCGATGACCCGCGGCACCCCTGAGGGGGCGGCGCTCGCTCCCGCCGACGGCGCGGGAGCCGCGCTCGCCGGGAATCGCGCGAAGAACAGGACCACGCCGAGGAGCAGGACCAGCACGAGGCCGAGCGCAAGGAGGGCGTCGGGGCGCGGCCTCCGTCGCCGCGCCGGCGCGACGACCGGGTGCAGCACCTGCGTCGTCTCATCGTCCGCGGCGTCGGAGAGTGCCTGCGCGAATGCGCCTGCGGTCGGGTACCGCCCCTCCGGCTCACGGGCAAGGCCCTTCGCGACGACCAGATCGACGTTCTCGGCGATCGATGGCTGAACGTCCCGCGGGTGGGGCGCGCCGCGCTGGAGCCGGTCGCGGAGAAGATCCTCGTTCTCAGCGCCGGCGAAGGCAGGCTGACCGGCGAGCAGCTCATACGCGACGAGGGCGAGGCCGTACACGTCCGTCCGCGCGGTCACAGGGCGGCCCTCGATGCGCTCGGGCGCGATGTACCGCGCGGTGCCGACGAGCTCGCGCGGCCTCCCGCTGTCGCGTGCCGCGCGGGCGATGCCGAAGTCGGTGAGCTTCGCGTTACCGGCCTGGTCCACGATCACGTTCGCGGGCTTCACATCGAGGTGAACGAGCCCTGCGCGGTGCGTCGCGTCGAGCGCTCGGGGATCGCGCCGCGCTCGGCCACGATGTCGCGGAGCGTGCGGCCGCGCACGTCCTCCATGACGATGAACGCGTCGTCCCCGTCCTGCCCCTCGTCGAAGATCGCCACGACGTGCGGATGGCTGACCGCCGCGGCGCGACGGGCCTCCGTCGTGAACCGCTCGCGGAACGCTGGATCGGCCTCGGCGCCGAGCACCTTCACCGCCACGTCACGGTCGAGGCGCAGATCGCGGGCCCGCCACACCTCGGCGGTCCCGCCGCGGTCGATCCGCTCGACGAGGCGGTAGCGGCCCGCGAGGGTCCGCGCGTCGTGGCCCTTGGTCATCGCATCACCAACGGCAACTCCGGTGCCGCGGCCTACGTGAGGGCGACGAGCGCCGCGAGCGCGTCTTCGTAGATCCGGTCGCTGCGAGCGATCGTGAGCTCCTCGCCGAGGAGGTCGCCGACGCCGGGTCGCGAGAGCGGCACGATCCGCTCGGTCATGCCGCGCCCGCCGATCGTGACGAGGGCGCTCGCGTGCGCGCTCGTCTCCGCGCGCTTCACCACGAACTCGGCGTGCTGCGTCCGCTGCTCCGCCTGGATGCGCAGG
>WNFM01260291.1_pt1 | contig 10775 bp, 9 predicted proteins | sample 5400271 | NCBI WGS metagenome assembly WNFM01 (sample SAMN13153352, study PRJNA577476) | soil metagenome | isolation source: 60 cm saprolite on Douglas fir-dominated hillslope | place: USA:California | collected 2013-09-17 | reverse complement strand
CGAGACGATGCCGCCTTCCTTGGCGAGCCCGCCGGCGATCCAGTAGATCGCGTCGTAGCAGGCGAGCGCCTTGGCGGTGGCGTCGGCGTTGGTCGCCTTCGAATCGTTGACATAGGCGAGGCCGTCGATGGTGGCGACGAGCTCCTGGCGGTGGGCGAGGCCGGGGAAGCTGGTGATGCCGGCGATGACGGCGGATGCGTCGATGCCGAGCGCGCGCGTCGCGGCGTAGGCCGCGGCGGCGTTCTGCCAGTTGTGCCGGCCGGGGAGCCGCGCAGCCCGGCGCAGCTCGAGCACCCGCCGGGCGGCGCCCGCCGTGTCGTCGATGAGCCAGCCTTCTTCGACATAGACGCCGCCGCGCGCGCGAGTCTCGGCCGAGATCGGCACTATCAGCTGCGCGCCGGCACCGGCGAGCGCGTCGGCGATGCTGCGGCTGAGATCGTCGTCGATGCCGATGATCGCCGTCTGCGGCGTCTTCTGACGCGCGAAGATGCGGCGCTTGGCGGCGATGTAGCCGTCCATGCCGCCGTGGCGCTCGAGATGGTCCGGCGTGATGTTGAGCAAGACGGCGACGTCGAAGGTCAGGCTCTCCGTCAGCTCGAGCTGATAGGAGCTCATCTCCAGCACATAGATGCCGTCGGCGGCGAGGGGCGCGAGCGACAACGCCGGCGTGCCGAGATTGCCGCCGACCGCCACCTTGCGCCCGGCCTCGGTGACGATATGGCCGATCAGCGAAGTCGTCGTCGATTTGCCGTTGGTGCCGGTGACGCCGACATAGCGCGCGTTGGGGCAGCTCTGCGCGAGCAGCTCGATGTCGCCGATGATCTTGGCGCCGGCGGCGCGGGCGCGCGCGGCGACGGGATTGGGCTTCGGATAGGTGTGCGGGATGCCGGGCGAGAGGACGAGCGCGGCAACGCCGGCGAGGTCGCCGGCGGCGAGATCGACGATGGGCACGCCTGCCGCCGCCGCGGCGCCGCGCTTGGCGGCCGCGTCGTCCCAGGCCATGACGCGGGCGCCGCCGCGCTGCAGCGCCTGCGCCGCGACGAGGCCGGAGCGGGCGAGGCCCATGACGGCCACCTTCTCGCCCCGGAACGTCGCCACGTCGATCATGCCCCTACCGCAGCTTCAGGGTGGAGAGCCCGGCGATCGCCAGGATCGAGGCGATGATCCAGAAGCGGATGACGATGGTCGGCTCCTGCCAGCCTTTCTTCTCGAAATGATGGTGCAGCGGCGCCATGCGGAAGACGCGCTTGCCGGTGAGCTTGAAGCTCGCCACCTGGACGATGACCGACACCGTCTCCAGCACGAAGAGCCCGCCGATGATCGCCAGCACCAGCTCGTGCTTGGTGATGACGCTGATGACGCCGATGGCGCCGCCGAGGGAGAGCGAGCCGGTGTCGCCCATGAAGACCATGGCGGGCGGCGCGTTGTACCAGAGAAAGCCCAGTCCCGAGCCGATCAGCGCGGCGCAGAACACCGAGAGCTCGCCGGCGCCGGGGACGTAATGGATCTGCAGGTAGTTGGCGAAGTTGGCATTGCCCGAGAGGTAGGCGATGAGCGCAAAGGAGCCGGCGGCGATCATGGTCGGCACGATGGCGAGGCCGTCGAGCCCGTCGGTGAGGTTGACGGCGTTGGAAGCGCCGGTGATGACGAAGACCGCCACCGCCACGAAGAACCAGCCGAGGTCGACCAGGACATTCTTGAAGAAGGGCACGGCGAGCGCCGTCCTGATCGCCGGATCGCGCGTCAGATAGATGATGGCGACCGCGGCGATGGCGCTGATCGCCGCTTGCGCTACGAGCTTGCTGCGGCTCGATAGGCCGGACGAGGAACGGCGCGTCAGCTTCTTGTAGTCGTCGAAGAAGCCGATCCCGCCGAAGCCGGCGGTGACGAACAGCGTCACCCAGACGTAGCCGTCGCCGAGGTCGGCCCACAGCACTGTCGAGACGATGAGCGCGAGCAGGATGAGAACGCCGCCCATGGTGGGCGTGCCCTTCTTGCGCACCAGATGGCCCTCGGGCCCGTCGAGGCGGATCGGTTGCCCTTCGAGCTGCTTCGACTTGAGCCAAGCGATGACGCGCGGCCCGAACAGGAAACTGATCAGCAGCGCCGTCACCATGGCGCCGCCGGAGCGGAAGGTGAGATAGCGGAAGAGATTGAGCGGGCCAAATTGGTCGGCCAGGGGGAAGAGGAGATGGAACAGCATGCCGACCTAACCCTTGAGGGCGTCAACCGCCGGCTGGACAGCGAGGAGACGCTTCACGACTTCCGCCATGCGGCTGCCGAACGAGCCTTTGACGGCGATGACATCGCCGGGCCGCGCCAGCCGGGCGACCTTTTCCGCCATCTCGGCAGAAGTCCCGGCATGGCCGCCGCGCATCTTCTTAGGCAGCGCGTCATAGAGCGCGCGCATGTTGGCGCCGACGGTGAAGACGAGCGCGACGCCGGCCTCGGCGAGCGGTTGCGCCAGCTCGGTATGGAGCCGTGACGCCTCGTCGCCGAGCTCGAGCATGTCGCCGAGCACGGCGATGCGCCGCCCGCCGCGCTTCGGTTCTGTGGCGCCGAGCACGGCGAAGGTTGCGCGCATCGAGGCCGGGCTCGCATTGTAGCTCTCGTCGATGAGCTCGGCCGCGCCGCCGGCGACCTCGATCTTGTGGCGGCGGCCGCGGCCGTCGAGCGGTGCCAGCGAGGACATGGCCGCCGCCGCCGCGCCCACGTCGCCGCCGGCGGCCTTGACCGCGCCGAGCACGGCGAGGCTGTTCATCACCCAGTGCCGGCCGGGAATAGCGATGCAGTAATCGACGATCTCGCCCATCACCGACGCGGTCACCGCGCTCGCGGTCGCGTAGAGGTGGCTGTCGATGAGCTTGACGGCGGCATCGGCCTGGCTGCCGAAGCCGATGATGCGGGTGAGGCCGCGCGCCTTCGCGGCGGCGGCGAGGCGCGCGAAATGCGTGTTGTCGCGGTTCAGCACGGCGGCGCCCGCCGGCTCCATGCCGGCGAAGATCTCGGCCTTGGCGTCGGCGATGGCCTCGACCGAGGGAAAGAATCCGAGATGCGCCGGCTCGATCGTCGTGATGACAGCGACATGGGGGCGCACCAGCCGGCTCAGCGCGTCGATCTCGCCGGGATGGTTCATGCCCATCTCGAACACGCCGTAAGCCGTCTCGCGCGGCATGCGCGCCAGCGACAGCGGCACACCCCACTGATTGTTGAGGCTGCCCGCCGAGGCGAAGCTCGCGCCCTGGCGCTCGAAGGCGCGCTTCAGCGCCTCCTTGGTGCCGGTCTTGCCGACGCTGCCGGTGATGCCGACGATGGCGGCGGCGCTGCGCCGGCGCGAGGCGCGGCCGAGATCCTCGAGCGCGGCCATCGTGTCGGCGACGAGCAGGAGAGGGGCGTCGGCGGCGACGTCCGCAGGCGCGCGAGCGACCAGCGCCGCGGCGGCGCCCCGCTCGAGCGCGGCGGCGACGAAATCATGGCCATCGAATTTGGGGCCGGCGAGGGCGACGAAGAGATCGCCCGGTGCCACCGTGCGGCTGTCGATCGAGACGCCGCGCGCGCGCCACTCGCGCGTGCTGCGCCCGCCGGTGGCGGCGGCGGCTTCTGCCGCGGTCCATAGGGCCGTCATACGTGTCGCCCGCCCAGCTCGGCGACGGCGGTGCGCGCGACCACGGCATCGTCGAAGGGATGCGTCACGCCGGCGACGATCTGGCCGCGCTCGTGTCCCTTGCCGGCGAGCAGCAGCACGTCGCGCGGCGCCAGCAGCGCCAGGCCACGGCGGATGGCGGCGGCGCGGTCGCCGACTTCCTCGGCCTCGGGCGCGGCGGCGCGAATGGCGCGGCGGATCGCCGCCGGATCCTCGCTGCGCGGGTTGTCGTCGGTGATGATGACGCGATCGGCCAGGCGCTCGGCGATGGCGCCCATCTGCGGCCGCTTGCCGGCGTCGCGGTCGCCGCCGCAGCCGAAGACGACGACGAGCCGGCCGCGGCAATGCGCGCGCAGCGCGGTAAGCACGGTCTCGAGCGCATCGGGCGTATGCGCGTAGTCGACGATCACTGGCGCGCCGTTGGGATGCGTGGCGACATGCTGCAGACGGCCGGGCACGCCGGCGAGCGTCGGCAGCGCGTCGAGCGCCTGTTCGACCGGCGCGCCGGTGGCGATGGCGAGGCCGAGGGCCGCGAGCGCGTTGCTCGCTTGGAACGCGCCGACGAGGGGAAGGATGAAGTCACGCGTCTGACCAAATACCCGAAGACGCAGCTCCTGGCCCGCGTCCATAGGCCGCGCGGCCTCGAGCCGCAGATCCGCGTCCACCGCCGTGCCGAACCCGATGACGCTCTGTCCGCGCTGACGGCAGAGCGTGGCGAGGCGCCGGCCCTCGGCGACGTCGATGTTGAGCACGGCGCTGGCGTCGGGTGGCAGCAGCTCGGTGAAGAGCCGCGCCTTGGCGTCGAAATAGGCGTCCATGCTCTTGTGGTAGTCGAGATGGTCGCGCGTCAGATTGGTGAAGGCCGCCGCGCTGAGCTCGAGGCCGTCGAGGCGGAACTGGTCGAGGCCGTGGCTCGACGCCTCGAGCGCGACATGGTCGATGCCGCCCCGCGCGAGCATCTGCAGCTCGCGGTGCAGCGCGACCGGGTCGGGCGTGGTGAGCGCGCCCGGATGCTCGAAATCGGGGCCGACGATGCCGATGGTACCGAGGCTCACGGCGCGTCGGCCGAGACGCTGCCAGATCTGGCGCGTGAAGACCGTGACCGAGGTCTTGCCGTTGGTGCCGGTGACGGCGACCAGCACCTCCGGCTGCGGCGCGTAGAAGCGCGATGCCATGCGCGCGAGACGGCGTCGAGGGTTGGCATCGAAGATGACGCGCACTGGCGGCGCGCGCTGCGTCAGCGCGGCGACGCGCGTGGGGTCGTCGGTGAGCACGGCGACGGCGCCGCGCGCCACCGCGTCGTCGACGAAGCCGCGGCCGTCGACGCGGCTGCCGGCCAGCGCCGCGAACAGGAAGCCGGGCCTGACGTCGCGCGAATCGGCGGTCAAGCCGCGGATGTCGGGATCGCCAGGCGGCGTGAGGGTGAGCGGGCCTTGAGTGCCGTCCATGAGGTCAGTTAGCCGCAATTTTCCGCCCCTGAGGGGTCAGCGAATCCACCATCAAAGAACGGCGAATTTCGGGCGATTCTTCGTCCAACGGTTGAATTCCCATAAGCGGCGCCATGCGCTGCACGACCCGGCTCACGCCCGGCGCGGCCGCCCAGCCGCCGGTGGCGAAGCCAGCGGACGGCTGGTTGCCGTGCGGCTCGTCGATGCTGATCAGCACGAGATAGCGCGGCTCGGTGATGGGGAAGGCGCCGACGAAGGAGGAGAGCAGCTGCTTGCGGTCGTAGCGCGCGCCGGCGACCTTCTCGGCCGTGCCGGTCTTGCCGCCGACGAGGTAGCCGGGGGCATTGGCGAGCTTCCCGGTGCCCTGCTCGACGACGAGGCGCAGCAGGCGGCGCATGTCCTCCGAGGTCTTGGCCGAGAGCACCTGCTGGCCCAGGGGCGCGTAGCCCACGGGATGCTTGATCAGCGTGGCGCGGTGCAGCACGCCGCCATTGACCACGGCGCTCACCGCCGTCGCCATCTGCAGCGGGCTCACGGAAATGCCGTGGCCATAGGCGACGGTCATGGTGTTGACGTCGTGCCAGGGCGAGGGCACCAGGGGCGCGCCGATCTCCGGCAGCTCGAAGGCGGGCGCCTTGAGCAGGCCGAGGCGCGCCAGGAACTGCTTCTGCTGCTCGGCGCCGGCCTCGACCGCCATTCGCGCCGAGCCGATATTCGAGGAATACTGGAAGATCTCCGGCACGGTGAGCCAGCGGCGCTGCGGGTGATCGTCGTGGATGGTGAAGCGGCCGATGCGCAGCGGCTGCGTCGCGTCGTAGCTGCTGGCGAGCGTCGCCGTGTGCGTCTCGAGCGCCATCGCCGTGTTAAAGATCTTGAAGGTCGAGCCCATCTCATAGATGCCGAGCGTTGCCCGGTTGAACACCGTCTCCGGCGTCGCCGTACCCGGCTTGTTGGGATCGAAATCGGGCAGCGACACCAGGGCCAAGACCTCGCCGGTGTTCACGTCCATGATCAGGCCCATGCCGCCGACGGCGCTGAAATCGGCCATTTGCCGGGCGATCTCGTCGCGCAGGATGTATTGCAGCCGCACATCGATCGACAGCGCCACCGGCCCCTGGTGGTCGCGCAGGACCTCGTCGAGGCCGCGCTCCAGGCCGGCCAGGCCCTTGTTGTCGATGCCGCTGTAGCCGACCACGTGGGCGGCGAGGTTTCCCTTGGGATAGATGCGGCGCTCCTCGTCCTGGAACTGAAGGCCGGGGATGCCGAGCCTGTTAACGGCGAGCTCCTGGCGCGGCGTCAGCTGCCGCTTGATCCACACGAAGCTCTTGTCGCCGGCCAGCTTGGTATAGACCTCGCTTTCGTCGAGATCCGGCAGCACGCCGACGAGCTTCCTGGCGACACCATGCGGGTCCTGGACCTGCTTGGGGTTGGCGAAGAGCGAGGGCGCGACCAGCGTGGTCGCGAGCAGCACGCCGTTACGGTCGACGATGTCGGCGCGGCTGGTCTCGACGCGCTCGGCGACATGGCTGCGCGCGAGGCGCGGCCCGCCGCTCTTCAGCCCAGCGACCTCGACGAGGCGGGCGCCGATCACCAGGAAGGCGAGACAGAACAGCGCGCCGGTGATGATGAGGCGGGTGTGGCTCGTCTCGAGCGACTGTTGCGCCGCTCCTTCGGTGCTTGCGGGCGCGCAGGGCGCCGGCTTGAAATGGCGCGGGCGGCAGGGATTGTCGCCGAGCGGGAGCTGCTTCATTGCGGAACCTCGGACGGGACACTGGCAAGCCACGACGCCGCTGCCGGCCGGGAGGTTGCCGGCAGCGGCGCCGCGACCGCGACCGCAGCGGGAGGTACTGGGGAACGCCGCGGCAAAGTATCGATGGTGCCGAGTTGCGCGGTGGCGATCGGCCCGAGGCCGAGATAGCGCTTTGCCAGCCGGTCGAGACGGTCGGGCTGGTTGAGGAAGCTCCACTCGGCGCCGAGCACGCGGGTCGATTCGCGGCTCGCCACGATCTGGCGGTTGATCCGCGTGAGCTCGTCCTCGAGCTTCACCACCTCGTATTTGACCTGGAACATGGCGTAGCCGCTGGCGGCAACCAGCAGCAGCCAGAGGGCGGTGCCGAGGCGGATCATGCCGCTTGCTCCCACGCCGCCGCCGCCGTGCGCTCGGCCGCGCGCAGCCGGGCGGAGCGCGCGCGCGGATTGCGCGCGAGCTCGGCGGCGCCGGGCGTCACCGGCTTGCGCGTCAGCAGGCGGAAGCTAGGCGCCCGCGCTGGTGCGGCGGGTCGATGACGCGAGCCCTGCGGGGGCGCTTCGCTGCGCTGGCGCAGGAAATCCTTGACCTTGCGGTCCTCGAGCGAATGGAAGGAGACGATGGCGAGGCGGCCGGCGGGCGCCAGCAGGCGCTCGGCGGCGGCGAGCGCGCGCTCAAGCTCGTCCAGCTCGTCATTTACTTCCATGCGCAAGGCCTGGAAGGTGCGAGTGGCGGGATCGATGCCGCCGCTGGTCGGCACGACGGCGCGGACGAGCTGCGCCAGCTCGTTGGTGCGCGTGAGCGGCGCAGTCTGGCGCGCGGCGACGATGGCGCGGGCGACGCGGCGGGCGAAGCGCTCCTCGCCATAAATATAGATGAGATTGGCGAGCGCGGTTTCCGGCAGCGTGTTGACGAGATCGGCGGCGCTGGTGCCGTCGCGGCCCATGCGCATGTCGAGCGGACCGTCAGCGCGGAAGGAGAAGCCGCGGGCGGGGTCATCGAGCTGCGGCGAGGAGACGCCGAGATCGAGGGCGATGCCGGAGACGGCGCTAATGCCGAGCGTCGCCAGCAGCCCCTCCATCTCGCCAAAGCGGCCCTCGAGCACGGTGAAGCGGCCGGGATGCTCGCGCGCCAGCGCGTTGCCGCGCTCGACCGCGCGCGGGTCGCGGTCGATGCCGATGACGCGGCAGCGCGCCGCCGAGAGCAGGGCGCGGCTGTAGCCGCCGGCGCCGAAGGTGCCGTCGACGTAGAGGCCGTCGTCGCGCGGAGCGAGGGCGGAGACCGCCTCCTGCAGCAGCACCGGGGCGTGGGCGAAGGCGGCGGCGGCCGGGGCGTGCGTCATCGCGGTTCGCCCTCTGGCGGGGGGCGGTCGGGACGCCGCGCCGGCAGGGTAGTGCCCTGGCGGCGGGCGCGCTCGCGCAGCTCGTCGCGGTGCTGCTCGAAGCGCTGCGGCTCCCAGATCTGAAAGGTGCGGCCGAGGCCGACAAAGGCGGCATTCTCGGCGATGCCGGCATGGTCGCACAGCGCCTGTGGCAGGATGATGCGGCCCTCGCCGTCGAAGGCGAGCTGCTGCGCATCGGCGAAGATCGAGGACAGCGCGTCACGGTCCTCGGAGAACTCGTCGAGCGCATCGATGCGGGCGCTCATCTCTTCCATGCGGTCGATGCCGCTGCCTTCGATCGCCGGCAGCTTGAACGAGCGGAAGGCGACGATCCCGGAAAAGCTCTGTCCCGCCAACGCGGTGCGGAAGGGCGCGGGGACGGAGACGCGGCCCTTCTTGTCGACCTTGTTGACGAATGTGGACAGGAACAACGCCAAACGCCCGCTCCCAACGCCCTGGCTTCAAGCTGCCGCCTCACCATCCCGAGATGCCGCGAAATTCCGCCCGCCCGGCGGCGTCTCTCGATTGGGACTGTATGGGATATCATGGGCTGCCATGGGTTGTCAATGGGAAGCGGCAGTAAAACCTTGGGATCAAAGGTATTAATGCGCCTCCCGCATGTGATCGTTCTGCTATGGTTGAACATCGTTCAGGCATCTACCGGTTGAGACTACCCAACCCAAAGGGTTAACATTCGTTCCGGTAAAGTTCCGGTTTCCGCCAATGTTCTCACTCAGTCAAAAAAGCGAAATCGCCCAAGTGAACAAGTAAAAAGCGCCAGGCGGCCTGTAAGCCGGGTTCTGTCCCCGCCTGCGAGGGCGGGGGATGGCCATTCCTCTGGGACGCCCGTTACCGGACGCCTCGCGCGACCGACCCGGATGGCGGCGCGGAAACACGCCCGGCCCGCATGGAGCCTGCCATCCCTACTTGGTCTTGCTCCCGGTGGGGTTTGCCCTGCCGCCGCCGTTGCCGGCGGCGCGGTGCGCTCTTACCGCACCATTTCACCCTTGCCGCCCGCGCGCCCGAGGGCGCGGCGGGGTTGGCGGTGTGTTTCTGTGGCACTTTCCCTGGGGTTGCCCCCGCCGGGCGTTACCCGGCACCGCATTTCCATGGAGCCCGGACTTTCCTCTCCCACGAGGGGAGCGGCCATCCGGCCGCCTGGCTGCTCATCATAAGGGGCGCTCCGCCGGCAAAGTCAAATGCTGCGGCCTTGACCGCCACTGCCGCGGCCGGAGAGGATGCCTGATCATGCCGTCCATGCCGCCGCAGGAATGCTCGGTGATCATCGTCGGCGGCGGTCCCTGCGGCCTGATGCTGGCCAACGAACTCGGCCGCCGCGGCGTCGCTGCCGTGCTGGTCGACGACAAGCCGGGGACGGCGTTCAACCCACAGGCGAACGCGACCCAGGCCCGGACGATGGAGCATTTTCGCCGCCTGGGCTTCGCCGACGAGGTGCGCGCGGTCGGCCTGCCGCCCGACTATCCGACCGACATCGCCTATTTCACACGCTTTGCCAAATACGAGCTGGCGCGGTTCCGGCTGCCGTCGTCGCGCGCCGCCCGGGAAAGAGTGACGACGCTCTCGGGCTCGTGGAGTGCGGCGGAGCTGCCGCACCGGGTATCGCAGAAATTCGTCGAGGCCATCCTCCACCGCCATGCCGCGCGTCTGCCGAGCGTCGCGCTCAACTACGGCTGGCGCCTGGTTCGGTTCGCGGATCACGGCGGCCACGTGACGGCGGCGCTCGAGCGCGTCGCCGACGGCGCGCGGGCAAGCCTGCGCGGCGCCTATCTCGTCGGCGCCGACGGCCCGCGCAGCGCCGTGCGCCAGCAGCTCGGGTTCCGCTACACGGGAAAAACCGGTTTCGTGCGCGAATTCATGGGCGGGCGCATGTATGCGATCTATGTGCGCGTTCCCGATTTTTATCGGGTCGTCCCGCACGGGCCGGCCTGGATGAACGTCACCATCAACCGCGACCGCCGCGCGCTGATGGCGGCGGTGGACGGACGCGGCGAGTTCGCTTTCCACACTCAGTTGCGCGCCAATGAAGAGGAGAGCCGCGTCACCCTGGGCGATGCCGAGGCGATGATCCAGGCGGCGATCGGCGCGCGCGTCGATCTCGAGATCCTCTCGTGCGGCACCTGGACGGCCGGGCATGCGCTGGTGGCCGACCAGTTCCAGCAGGGCCGCGTGTTCCTGGGCGGCGATGCCGCGCATCTGTTCACGCCGACCGGCGGGCTCGGCTACAACACCGCGGTCGAGGACGCCGTCAATCTCGGCTGGAAGCTGGCGGCGGTGATCAAGGGCCAGGCCGGGGCCGCCCTGCTCGACACCTACTCGATCGAACGCCGGCCTCTGGCCGTGCGCAACACGGGCCATGCTCAGGCTTTCGCCGATTCCTTGGGGTTGTTCCAGCCGGCGCCGGCGATCGAGGACGACACGCCCGCCGGCGCCGCCGCGCGCCGCGAGGCCGGCGCCTATCTCGATGCCCATGCCCGGGCCGAGTTCAACATCCCCGGCATCACCTTCGGCGGCCGCTACGACGGCTCGCCGGTGATC